>Ga0335083_10012284_pt1 | contig 10257 bp, 8 predicted proteins | sample Lox_Sample_42_FD_206716 | JGI IMG/M metagenome (GOLD analysis project Ga0335083, IMG submission 206716) | Soil microbial communities from Loxahatchee National Wildlife Refuge, Florida, United States - Lox_Sample_4.2 | ecosystem: Environmental > Terrestrial > Soil > Wetlands | place: USA: Florida...
GAGAATCGGCGGACCGATTGTCAGCCAAACAGATTTTGGCAGACGCTCCGTGATCAGGCTCAGCTCAGCCTTGGTGGGAGTGCCTGCCGCCGGGCCCGAAGGCTCGGGTGCGTACCTGCGGTACACAAAGAGGTACGCAAGGTAGGAGGCCATGAACGATATCGCCCAGAGGACGTATACATGGGTTCGTGCAGTGGTCCACCGCGTTACCCAATCGGCATGCAACAGGAAGCCAATGGTGAAAGGTGAGGCAGTGACAATCGCCGTAGCAAACATTGCGCCGAGCGCGCGCATCTGTGGTGTAAGAGTCACTATTTCGCGCTCCTTGCAATATCGAGTAGCTCGCTGGCGATGGAGTCTTCCGGGACTCCGGCAGCACGCATTTGTGACACCAGTTCGCGAAGACGTTGTCGATAACTTTGGACTGCCTGTCGACTTGCTCGCGGCTGTTGGCGGCTGGCGACGCGGGCGGCTCGGCCGTGCCTGAGTTCCAGCCAGCCTTCGTTGCCAAGTTGGCGGTAGGCCTCCGCCACCGTGTTGAAGTGCAGGCCAAGATCAATGGCCGCACGCCTTACGGACGGAAGTTCATCGCCGGGTTTCAGCCTGCCCGCCACCAATTCAACGCGTAGTGCATCCGCGATCTGTCGGATCGCGGGCACTGGGGAATCGGGATCAATAGCGATCTTCGTCATTTCGGGTACAGTGTACATATACACTGTACATACTACAAGCTTCGCCTGGTGGTCAGGTTGGGGCGCGGTCGACAGGCGGTTCAACGGATGAAGAGCTACCTCATCGTCAGCCGACCGCCCTGTTCACCCGGAGCGGCCTATCGACGTGTGAGCGCTCCGCGACAGATCATGTCTAGGAGCTCGGAAAACTCGATGCCCGCCGCCTCAGCCGCTTGCGGCAACAGACTCGTCGCCGTCATGACGGGCAAGGAGTTGGCTTCCAGACACCAGTAGCGCCTGTCGTTATCGCGACGCAAATCGATGCGGCTATCCGAATCGAATTGGCTGCGTTTTCCAGGAGAGTCATGATGGGACACCGGAAGTCATTTTTTCGGCTCTTGCTACGGCAGGCATGTGGCACGAATATGTGGGTGTGACAAGTACAATGGGTTAGAATTCTGGCTCATGGCAAATCTGCTCCAGCAAAATCGGTGGCTGCGCAACTCCGTCAGCCGAGCAAAAGCACTCCGCATTGCCGCCGCCAGTTCATCCGCCGTAGAAGGGATTCGGAAACCTTATGGGACGGCCTTGAAGGTCACCGCTTCCCAAAAGTCCCCGAAGCTCTCCGGATCGCGCCGGTAAAGCAGGCCTGCATCGGGGCATAGTCCCTGTCCATTGCGGCGTGGATGGCGGCGACGTACCGCCGCTTGCCACGACCGGCGAATCCCCAGAAATCCAGCGTTGGCAGCCCTGCCTGCATCGCCATGAGCAGTGCCAACAGGCGTGCACAGCGACCGTTGCCTTCCCGGAAGGGATGGACCAGGACCAGTTCGGCGTGGGTTCGAGCCAGCGCGGCTGCCAGGCGCACCGGGTCCATGCCCGCGCAGGGTGTTTCCTTGGCCAGGACATCGCGCTCCAAGTCTTGCATCAGTCGCGGCACGTGTTTGGCCGCCGCAAACAGAAATCCCGCGCGTGACATGTTCACGGCGCGATATTCGCCGGCCCATGGGTAGATGCCGCCCAACCAGCGGCGGTGCAATTCGCGGATGTCCGCCGCTGTGAAGCGGTGCTGGTTATCGTAGTGACTGATGGCCCATATCTGCGCGGCATCGAGTGCCTCGGATTCGGCGACCTGCATGTCACCCACGCGGTGAATGCCAAGTAGGTTGCGTAGCACCCGTCCCCGCGAACCGGGTTCGTACTCTCCCTTCGGACCTGATTCGTAACGACTGCCCATGGTTCCGGATTATGATGCTGGCCGGAGCCGGGAGCAGTCTCGGCCGGCAGGGGCGAGAGAATCTTGCGGCGCGCGGTGAGGGTACTTCTGAGGGTATCGAAATTCCGCCGCCAGAAATTTCCGCCCCGAGAACAGCAGCTTGCGAAGGCGTGTGAATCCCACCCCTCCGCCAATTGCGGGTCTCACGCCGGCTCAGGCGTACGGGATCGGCGCCTGACCCCGTGACTTGAATCGCATCGGCGCTGCAATGCCAGGACGGATACTGCGCCGGTGACCGGCGCGTGGCCGGCTGCCATTGCGCTGACACCTCGGGAGCGATCATGGTCAGGATCCTGGCGACCGGCTTCGTGGCACTTGCAGGTTTCTACATGACCCTGTGGCTGTTCGGATCGCTGCTGCTGCCCGAGCACACACCCTTGTTGATCAGGACGCTGCTCTCTGTTGCGGGCGGCTTCTATGCGGCGCGTTTCACGTGGCGGCGCATGGTGGCAGGCAGCAACGGGCCGCTGCGTTCCATCGCGCTCGGTGCCTGCACCGTCGGGGGCATCGGCTTCTGCGCCGGGTTTTTCGGGCCGCTGATATTTGCGCCGGAGGCCAATCAGGGTCCACTGCTGGGCATCCTGATCACCGGTCCACTGGGTTTCCTGGCGGGAGCCGTGGGCGGGTTCGTGTACTGGTGGCGAGGCAGGAGCCAAGGCTATTCTCCCGGCGCCCGGTAAAGTGCGGGCGCCGCACCAGCCAGGCGGTTGATGTGCTCTGCCTTGGGGTTTGAGGGCGGCTGGTAGTAATGTGTCGTCAGGCCGTCGCCAGGAATTTCCGTCCGGATTGGTCAATGGCAAAGGGAGTCAGTCATGAAGGAATTTCTGGCGATTTATCTCGGCAACCCGGATTCGCCGCGCGGCAGGCAATGGCGGGCTCTCGACGATGCAATACGGCAGGACAGGCAGGTCGCCGGCGCCAAGGCCTGGCATGCGTGGATGGACGCCCACAAGTCGGCCATCGTCGTCACCGGCGGTCCGCTGGGCAAGACCAGGCGTGCCGATCCCGCCGGCATCACGGAGACGAAGAACAGCATGGCCGCGTATGTCGTCGTCCGCGCCGAGTCACACGAGGCGGCCGCGAAGCTGTTCGAGAACCACCCGCACTTCGCGATCTTCCCCGGCGAGTCGGTCGAGATCATGGAGTGCCTGCCGATCCCGGGGCGGCCCTGAATTCAAGAGCCTTCATCAGGCAGCATTCCTACTTGCGCAATAAAGGGGGGCAAATGAGAGGCAGACAGATCCGTGCAATCAAGGCTCTTTGCCTGGCATTGGCGGTGGTGTTCTCCGCTGCGGCCGTGGCCGAGGATGCCGCACCCGCCGCACCAACCGCAGCAGCGCCGTCGCAGGTGCAGCAACATATCCAGGAGCTCGACGAGATCACGGTGCGCGGCAAACGCCTGCAGCAGACGGTGGAAGACGCCGAGGATGAGTTCTACCGCCTCTACAACAAGGCGGAAAAGGATCAGAGATACCAGGTCAGCTGCGCATTCCTGAGCGCCGATCCCGGCCCTCCGCCCAGTGCGATCATGACCCGCGTGTGCCTGCCCGGCTTCGTGTCCGACGCCATGGCGGACTGGGCGGTATGGGCGGGTCGCTGCGACCCGCCGGAGCCCGGGCAGGGGTTCGACGAGTTCGACTGCCTGGATCGCAACCGGGATGGCCGTTTGTCGTTCGATGAAGCCTCGGCGAGAACCGAACTCGGGTCGCAGTTCTACAGCCTGGATTCAGACCATGACAGCTACCTGAGCCGCGAGGAATTTGCCAAGCGGGGCCCGTCGGGACCGCCAGCCTATCGGCCGCCGCAGCCGCAGCTGGTGCTGATGGAAGGCAGCAAGCGCTGGACCGACCACATGATGCAGGTGATCAACGCCGATCCGCACCTGCAGCAGATGGCCGGCCATCTCACTGACCTGTACGGCGAACTGGCCGCGGCACAGCAGCAATACGGCAAAGCCCGGGAAGTGGTGGACAAGGACAACCCGCGCAAGGTCGCGAAGACCAATCCGGGGCCGCGGGTGAACTGAGCTGCGCTGTTCGCTGCCAGTGACCAAGCTCAGCGGCGTTTCGGTTGCCGGTCTCACCGCGATGGTCCTGCCGTAGACTGCGAGGCGACTGTCCGGCCGCCAACATTTCAGGAGAACGCCATGCGTGCAGCAGCTGCTGTCCTGTCCATTTCCATCCTTGCCGGCGCCTCGATCTTCGCGCTGGCCCAGACGGCACAAGCGCCGCAGGCGCCCGCGGCCGGGGGCGGTCTGGCCGCGAAGGACATCAACCAGATCGACCTCGCCGCCGAGTTCGATGGCATGCAGGGCAAGCACCTGCGCATGCGTACTGTCACGTTTGCGCCCGGCGCGCGCAGCCCCGAGCACAGTCACAAGGGCCGCCCCGGCCTCGTCTATGTGCTGCAGGGAACCTTCACCGAACACCGCAACGGAGTGACGACCGAATACGGCCCGGGCACGAGCTGGATCGAGGATCACGACACCACGCACTGGGTGGAGAACCGCGGTTCGATACCCGCAGTGCAGCTGTCGGTGGCGATCGACAGCCAGCCCTGACGGCGGCCGGACGGGTGGCCTTACCACCTGTGCTATCCTCGCCTGCCGGCCGGGGCAGGCCGGACAAACCAACATGAATCGCGCGTCGGGCGCGGGACTAAAGTTGCAGGGGAGGGACGAACAGATGGCTGCGACAGACCCACGCCAGATCATCGATGAAAACACCATGTCGGCCAGGCAGTGGATCGTCGTGATCCTGATGGTCGCGCTGAATGCGCTCGACGGGTTCGACGTGCTGTCCAGCGCCTTCGCGGCGCCCGGCATCACCAAGGCGTGGGGCGTGCCGCGCGACGCGCTGGGCATCGTGCTGTCGGCCGAACTCGTGGGCATGGGCTTCGGTTCGGTGCTGCTCGGCAGTTTCGCCGACAAGTGGGGCCGCAAGCCGACCATGCTGCTGTGCCTGGTGGTGATGGCCATCGGCATGTTCCTTGCCAGCCAGGCAGGCGGGGTGACGCCGCTCACCGCATGGCGGCTGCTCACCGGTCTTGGCATCGGCGGCATGCTGGCGGCGACCAATGCGGTCACGGCTGAATCCTCCAGCAAGGCGTCCCGCAGCGTGTCGATGTCGCTGTACGTGATCGGCTATCCGCTCGGCGCGGTGATCGGCGGCTTCGTCGCCCAGGGCTGGCTGCTGGTGGCGTACGACTGGCGCGCGGTGTTCCTGTTCGGCTGCGTCGTCACTGCGGTGCTCATCCCCATCGTCGCGCTGCTGGTGCCCGAGCCGCCGGCCTTCTTCGCGGCGCTGCGGCCCGCGGGCGCCGTCGAGAAGATCAACCGCTCGCTGCGCGCCTTCGGCAAGCCCACCATCGCCGAACTGCCGGCGCTGGCCCCTTCCGCGCCGAAGCCGAAGGTGTCGGACATCCTGTCGAACCCGCGGTTGCGCCCGGTCACGCTGCTGCTGGCCTTCGGCTACATGTTCCACACCATGACCTTCTATTACATTCTCAAGTGGGCGGTGCAGATCGTGCACGACTACCCGCCCGGCTATTCGCAGGCCATGGCGGCAAGCGTGCTGACTTACGCCAACATCGGCGGCGCGGTCGGCGGGTTCCTGTTCGCCTTCCTGATGAAGAAATGGGACATCAAGTGGCCGACGATCGTCATGCTGGTGCTGGGCAGCCTCGCGGTCGTGTCCTTCGGCATGGGCCGCAATTCCCTCGACGGCTGGCGCGAGGCCACCATTGCGACCGGCTTCTTCACCAACGCGGCCATCGTGGGCTACTACGCGGCGTTTGCGCTCGGCTTTCCGGTGCACGCCCGCGCCACCGGCACGGGCTTCGTGCTTGGCATCGGCAGGCTCGGGGCCGCCGGCGCCCCGATCATCGCCGGCCTGTTGTTCAAGTGGCTGGGCAACAACGAGCTGCTGGCGGTCTCCGTCATCATGGCGCTGGGTTCGATCTTCTCGGCAGTGCTGCTGTGGCTGCTGCCGGTGCGTGACGCCGACGCGGAGGCGGCCGCGCCCCGATGAGCATCAAGCGCCTCGAGCCGGGTGCGCGCATGTCGCAGGCCGTGATCGCCAACGGCTTCGTGTTCCTCGCGGGGCAGGTGGCGCCGGATCCTTCCGGCAGCGTGGTGTCGCAGACGCGCCAGGTGCTGGGCGAGATCGACCGGCTGCTCGCGGCCGCGGGCAGCAGCAAGGAGCGCATCGTGTCGGCCACCATCTACCTGGCCGACATGGATTCCTTCGGCGAGATGAACAAGGCCTGGGAGTCATGGGTGCCGCCGGATGCCAAGCCGGCCCGCGCCACCGTCGAGGCAAAGCTCGTGTCGAGCGAGTACCGGGTCGAGATACAGGTCACTGCGCTGCTGTAAGCCGCATCTTGGGGGAACGATGATCAGAAAAGCCACTGCGATGGCATTGCGTCGCGGCGCTGCGCTCGCCGCATTGCTGCTGGCATGTGCGGGCGCTTCCGCCGCCGCCGCCAAACGCCCGAACATCCTGCTGATCATCGGCGATGACATCGGCATCGACGTGACCACTGACATGTATCCGGGCCTGATCGACAGCCTGTCGAAGCAGTACGGTCCCGCGGGCCACAACCATCCGAAATACGCCGACATCAAGGGTCGTCCGGCGTCCACGCCCAATCTCGACGCGCTGGCCCGCGCGGGCATGCGCTTCACGCAGGCGTGGGCGGAACCGTTCTGTGCCAATACGCGCAGTTCGATCCTGGTCGGGTTGTATCCCGCCACGACGCAGGTGTTCGACTACACCGGCTATCTCACGCAGGCGCACCATTCGTTCGTGCGCGACCTGAAGGAAAAGGGCGGCTACAGCGCGGCGATCTTCGGCAAATGGCACATCGCGGGCCTGAATCCGGCCGGTTCGGATCCGGCGAAGGCCTATCCGGGCATGAAACCGAAGGAAGCCGGCTTCGACCTGTTCCAGGGCAATCTCAACGGCGCCATCTCCACGTACTGGGACTGGGACTACCACGTGCAGGACGCCACCTCGCCCGCGGGGCAGTGGCGCACGGAAAAGCCGCCCACGCGCTCGCTGCCCGGTGTTGCGCCGACCACCTATGCGCCGGTGGTCAATGCCGCCGACGCCATCGCATGGATCACGCAGCAGAAGAAGCAGCATCCCGACAAGCCGTGGTTTGTCTGGCTGGCGTTCAACCTGTCGCACATCTCCGAGAAGCAGCAGCCCAATCCCATGGTGGTGCCGAACATCGACACGCTGGATGAGCCCTCGCGCAGGGAAATGCAGGCCTGTGGCGGTACCTTCGGGTCGGCCAACGTGGGCAATTGCACCGACAAGGCGCTGATGCGCGCGATGACCAACTCGATGGACACCATCATCGGCAAGGTACTGGCGGCAGTCGATGCGCTCGACCCGGATACCTACGTGATCTATCTCGGCGACAACGGCACGTGGATGTTCGGCCAGAAGCGCGAGTTCATCGACAACATGTTCATCACGCGCCAGGGGCGCGGCAAGGGCACGGCCTACGAGAACGGCACGCACGTCGAATTCGCCGTGCGCGGACCAGGCATCAAGGCCGGTTCGAAGAGCGACGCCATGGTGGACAGCGTGGATATCTTCGCCACCGCCCTGACGCTGGCCGGCCTGCCGGTGCCCAAGGTCGTGCCGAATCGCGACGGCAGCGCCATGGTGGCGCCGGATGCGGTGTCGTTCACGCCGCTGCTGTTCGGCAAGGCCGCGGCCACGCGCGATCCCGTCAAGGGATACCTGCTGGCCGAGACCACCAACCCGCTCAAGCAGAACACCAGGCAGGTTGGCGCGCGCAACGGGCAGTACAAGCTGGTCTGCACCGGCACGGCGGCCACCGCGGCCTGCGAGTTCTACGACCTGCGCGATGATCCGCTCGAGGAGTATCCGCTTCCCAAGCCCGCCAGCTGCACGAATTACCAGCAGGGCAAGGCTTCTGCGGCAGACCGCGACTGGAATTTCTGCCGGCTGCAGGACATCGTCGCCACGAAGTCGTATCTGGCGCCGGGAAAATGAGTCCGGCGCGGCGGCTCCGGCAATGATCGTGACGACGCGGGAATCGGAGGCACGATGAGCAAATATCGGGGCGGGGCGTGCCTGGCATGGAGCGGGGCGCTGGTGATGATGACGGGCCTCGCGCAGGTGCCCGGCGATGCCGCTGCGGTGGTACATGCTGCACAGTGGCCCGCGGTGGTTTCGCCGCTGAAGCCGGACGCGGCGCTCGAAAGGCGCGTCGCGCAGCTGTTGGCGAAGATGACGGTCGAGGAGAAAGTCGCGCAGGTGATCCAGCCGGACATCGCCAGCGTCACACCCGAGGACATGCGCCGCTACCACTTCGGCGCCATCCTCAACGGCGGGGATTCCTCGCCCGACAAGAACGAGTTCGCCACCCCGGACCGCTGGCTGGCGCTGGCCGACGCCTTCTACGAGGCTTCGGTGGACCGCAGCAACGGCGGCGCCGGCATTCCCTCGATCTGGGGCACGGACGCCGTGCACGGCGACAACAACATCATCGGCGCCACGCTGTTCCCGCAGAACGTCGGCCTGGGCGCGGCGCGCGATCCGCAGCTGCTGGAGGAGATCGGCGCGGCCACCGCAGCCGAAGTGCGCGCCACCGGCCTGGAGTGGACCTTCGGGCCCACGCTGACCGTGCCGCAGGACACGCGCTGGGGCCGCACCTACGAGGGTTATTCCGAGGATCCGCAGGTGGTGGCCTCCTATGCGGCCGCCATCGTGCGCGGCCTGCAGGGCAAGCCCGGCAGCGCCGGTTTCCTGCATCCGCCGCATGTGATCGCCACCGCCAAGCACTTCATCGGCGACGGCGGCACCACCAACGGCAAGGACCAGGGCGACACGCGGGTCGACGAGGCCACGCTGCGCGAGAAGTTCGCGCCGCCTTATGCACAGGCGGTAGGCGCCGGTGTGATGTCCATCATGGCCTCCTACAACAGCTGGAACGGCGAGAAGATGCACGGCAACCGCGGCCTGCTCACCGACGTGCTGAAGGACCGCATGGGTTTCGCGGGCTTCATCGTCGGCGACTGGAACGGCCACGGGCAGGTCAAGGGCTGTCGCGCCACCGACTGCCCCGCATCGATCAACGCGGGCCTGGACATGTACATGGCGCCGGACAGCTGGCGTGGCCTGTACGACAGCCTGCTGGCCGAGGCGAAGAACGGCGCGGTGCCGATGCAGCGGCTGGATGACGCGGTGTCGCGCATCCTGCGCGTGAAATTCCGCATGGGCCTGTTCGACATGGGCAAGCCTTCGCAGCGCGCCGGAGCGGGCCACTTCGACACACTGGGCAGTCCGGCGCACCGCGAGGTGGCGCGCCGCGCGGTGCGCGAGTCGCTGGTGCTGCTGAAGAACAACGGCGGCCTGCTGCCGCTTTCCCCGAAGCAACACGTGCTGGTCACCGGCGATGGCGCGCACAATTACGCCAAGCAGTCCGGCGGCTGGACGCTGACCTGGCAGGGCACCGGCAACACGAACGCCGACTTCCCCGTCGCCGATTCCATCCTCGCCGGCGTGCGCGAGGCCGTCGGCCCGGATCACGTCGTGTACGCCGCCGATGGCCAGGGCGTCGACGTCAAGGCCTTCGACAGCGTGATCGCGGTGATCGGCGAGACGCCGTACGCCGAGGGCGCGGGCGATATCCGCCGCAGCAGCACGCTCGAACACGCGCGGCGCCATCCCGAGGACCTGGCCGTGCTCGATCGCGTCAGCGGCCACGGCGTGCCGGTCGTCACCGTGCTGCTCAGCGGCCGGCCGCTGTGGGTCAACCGCGAGATCGACCGCAGCGATGCCTTCGTGGCGGCCTGGCTGCCCGGCACCGAAGGCAAGGGCGTGACCGACGTGCTGTTCCGCCGCGCGGACGGCGGCGTCGTCGACTTCCATGGCCGGCTGTCCTACTCCTGGCCCCGCGGCGCGTGCCAGACGCCGCTGAACGTGGGCGACGCCGGCTACGACCCGCTGTTCGCCTACGGATACGGCCTGACGTATGCGGCGCCGCATCCGGACCTCGGCCCGCTCGACGAGTCGCCGCAACCCCGGCGCTGCGGCGCGGCCCCCGCGGCGGCCATCGACGACCTGGTGGTCTATCGGCAAGTCGAGGAGCCGTCGTTCCGGCTCGAGATCGGCTCGCCGTCGGACTGGGACATGCCCGTGGGCGACGACGCCCGGCCGGTCTTCGCGACGCGCGACGGCCACGTCAAGGCCGAGCCCGCGCAGGTCAGCGTGCAGCAGGACGCGCGCCGCATCACGTGGACCGGCGGCGGCGAGTTCTCGGCATGGTCGC
>Ga0335083_10012286_pt1 | contig 10256 bp, 9 predicted proteins | sample Lox_Sample_42_FD_206716 | JGI IMG/M metagenome (GOLD analysis project Ga0335083, IMG submission 206716) | Soil microbial communities from Loxahatchee National Wildlife Refuge, Florida, United States - Lox_Sample_4.2 | ecosystem: Environmental > Terrestrial > Soil > Wetlands | place: USA: Florida...
TGGTGTCCTCTGTCAACGAACTTTCCTTTTTGCCAATTAGTGTCCCGTCTCAACCGGTCGGCCTGTTGTCTCATGTGAGCTTGGCTGTTGTGCGGTTGGTCTCACCACATATTGCCGGTGGCTGTGTGCAGGCGCACCATGCTCTGCTGTCGGAACTCTGCGCCGGACACCGATGCCGGCAAGATCTACTGAGACAAATCAAGATCACCGGCAATCTGGTTTGAGAACCTGGTCCGAATCCGTCTCACCCGAGATTGCATCCGCCCAGCTGATTACCGGCAAGGTCTCCTGAGACAGGACAAGACATCCACTGTCCTTTTGTCCGGTGACACATAAGACGGCCCTTTGCCAATTAACGCGGCCCGTGTGCTGGGTTTGTCAGTAGAGTTGGCCCGTTCCTGATCGGTGCGATGACGGGCGGGCTGGTGACGAGTGCTGCTGTCGCGGTTGCTGCGGGTGCCGCGGATACCCGGTTCACGCTGGATTTCCGGGCTGCTGACGGCGCCTGGCAGCGCGGGCCGCTGATGTCATGCTGCGGGGTGCGGTTCGAGGACGTGCTGCCGGTCCGGCCGTTCCGGTTCGGGAAAGGGCTCCGGAACTTCGCGGGCTGGTGGTACTTCGCCACGACGGGCACCCATATCGGGTTCGAATCCTGGCTGGAGCGGGACCACCTTTTGCTCATGGATTTTGACCCGGCGATCCGTGCGGTCGCGTCGCAGCCGTTCTGGCTTCGCTGGCGCGACGAGGACGATCGTGCCCGCCGGCATGCGCCGGACTTCTTCGCCCGCAGGCAGGACGGGAGCGCGGTCGTCATCGATGTCCGGCCCGATGACCGGATCCCGGAACGGGATGCGCAGACGTTCGCGGTGACCGCGGAGGCCTGCGAGGCCGCGGGCTGGGAGTACCGCAGATCGGGGGACCTGGATCCGGTGCTGGTGACGAACGTGCGGTGGTTGTCGCGTTACCGGCACCGGCGGTGCCTGGTGCCGGGAATCGCTACGGTGCTGCTGGAGGCGTTCGCCGGCGGGCTGGGCCTGTTCGAGGGCGCGGAGCTGGCCGGGGACCGGCTGCGGACCCTGCCGGTGCTGTTTCACCTGATGTGGCAGCGGCAGCTGACGGCTGATCTTTCGATGCCGCTGGGCATGGCGACCGTCGTGCACACGGGCGGGACACCATGAGCGGCGCACGCCGCCGCCGGGTCGGGGTCGGCGACCGGATCCTGGCCGGCGGCGTCCCGAACGTCGTGGTCAGCGTGTCCGGGACGCAGGTCCGGCTGGCCGATGACGCGGGAACGGTTCAGACGGTCACGGCAGCCGATCTCGCCGACGCCGCCCGGTTCGAGATCCCTTCCCCGGCCTCGCCGCGGGGACCGCGGCCGGAGACCGGCCTGGCCGGGCTGCCCGCCGCCGCGGTCGAGGAAGCCTCCTGGTGGGAGGCGCATCTCGCCGAGGTCGTCTACGGGCTGCGGCCGGACGCCCCGGCCGGGACACGGCCGAGGCCGCAGTACGACCCTCAGCACACCAGCCTGACCGGGCGGGAGAAGGCGAAGGCCGCCGAGCTGTCGGCCGCGGGAAAGCCGGTCCCGGCCAGCACGGTCAAGCACCGCCGCCAGCGGTGGGAGGCATACGGGCTGCCCGGCCTGGCCGACCGGCGGCTGGCCCGGCGCAAGCGGCCCGCTGGCCGGGCTGATGAGCAGGTCGTGACCGCGATGCGGCAGGCGATCGGCGAGACGTCCTCGGCATCGTCCCGCACGGCGGGTTACGTGATCTGGCGGACGAAAGAGATCCTCGCCGGTGCCGGCTTTGACGGCCCGGTGCCGTCGGACCGGACGTTCTACCGCCTGTTCGGCACGCTGTCGCACGGCCGGCAGGTCACCGGGCCGGCATCGACCCGCCGGTCGCTGGCAGGCAGGCCTGAGGGCATGTTCGGGTCGCTGCCCGTGTCGGCGCCGGGCGAGGTGGTGCAGATCGACTCCACGCCGCTGGACGTCCTCGTGCTGCTGGACGACGGTGTCCCCGGCCGCGTCGAGCTGACCGGCATGATCGACGTCGCCACGAGAGTGGTCCCGGCCGCGGTGCTGCGGCCCACGACGAGATCAGCGGACGCCAGCGTGCTGCTGGCCCGTGCACTCACCCCGGAGCCGGCCCGGCCGGGCTGGCCCGAGGCCCTGAAGATGGCGCACTCAGTGCTTCCCTATCAGCGGCTGCTGGACATCGACGCCCGGCTGGAGCATGCCGCGGCCCGGCCGGTGATCGTCCCGGACACCATCGTGATCGACCACGGCAGCGTGTTCGTCTCGGCTGCGTTCCGGTCCGCCTGCCGGCATCTGGGCATCTCGATCCAGCCCGCCCACCTGGGAAGCGGATCAGAGAAGGGGCATATCGAGCGCTGCTTCGGGTCGGTGGCCTCGCTGTTCTGCCAGTTCGCGTCCGGCTATGCGGGCCGCAGCGCGGACCGCCGCGGCCGGCACGTCGAGGATCAGCCGCTGTGGTCCATGGCCGAACTCCAGGAGCTTCTTGATGAGTGGCTGGTCGCCTTCTGGATGAACCGCCGGCACGATGGTCTGCGCGACCCCGAGCACCCGGGCCGGGCGTTCACCCCGAACGAGAAGTACGCCGCCCTGGTCGAGGCGGCCGGATACGTGCCGGTTGCGCTCGGCCCGGACGATTACATCGAGCTGCTGCCGGCGTGCTGGCGGGCGGTCAACGCCTACGGCATCAAGCTGGCCCGGCGCACCTACGACAGCGAGGAGCTGAACCCGCTGCGGCTGCAGCCGTCCGGGAACCGGGAGAAGAAGGACCTGCACCAGATCCGCCACGACCCTTACGACGTGTCCCGGATCCACGTCCGCGGCCCGGACGGGTGGATCACCGTGTTCTGGAAGCACCTGGACCGGACGCCGCTCCCGTTCGGCGAGCTCGCCTGGGACCACGCCCGCCGCAGCCTCGGCAAGGACGCGACCGAGGAGCAGATCGCCGGCGCCGTCGCGGCGCTGCTGCGCCGCGCGAACGCCGGCCCCGGGGAGCAGGAGAAGCCGAAGATGAGCAAGCGTGACCGCAGGGTGGCCGCGCGGACGAAGGCCGCCGGGCCGGCCGCGGGCCAGGACCAGCCCGGTCCGCAGGTCCCGGCAGAGCCGGCACCGCCGGCCGCCGGCGAGGACGCGGACGAGCCGCTGGCGAAGGTCATCCCGATGAAGATCTTCGACCCGTTCGCCGAAGCGGACAAGCGCTGGTGACCGCGACGGACAGCCGGGAAGAACCCGGCACCGACAGCGGCGCACGCCAGCTGACCACGCTGCGGGGCTGGCGCGAGTTCGTCACCGAGCGGCCCGCCGTCCCGGACCTGCTGCCCGGGCCCGCCTGGGAACTCCTGGAGGATGATGCCCGGCTGGATTACGACGAGGCCCGGCTCGCCCACCACGCCAGGCTGCTGACCGTGGCCACGTCCACGATCCAGCAGGTGATCACCGAGGGCCGCCGGCTGCAGTACCTGAACCGGCATGCCGACGCCGGCCGGTGCGGCCTGATCCTGTCCGGGCCGGCCCGCACCGGGAAGACGACCTGCCTGGCCCAGCTCGGCAAGACCATCGAGGCAATGCACCACCGCCGCCACCCGCACGCGGCCGGGCACATCCCGGTCATCTACATCACCGCCCCGCCGGCCGCGACCCCGCGGATGATCGCGGTCGAGTTCGCCCGGTTCCTCGGCCTGCCGCTGACCCGCCGCTCCAACGTCACCGACGTGCTGGAAGCGGTCTGCGGCGTCTGCCTGGATGCCCGGACCACCCTGGTATGCGTGGACGAGATCCACAACGTCAACCTCGGCACCCGGCACGGCGCCGAGGCGTCCGACACCCTGAAGTATTTCGCTGAGCGGCTGCCGGTGACGTTCGCTTACGCGGGAATCAGCGTGGAGCGCGCCGGGCTGCTGTCGGGCACCCGCGGGGAGCAGATCGCCGGCCGGTTCTCCATGATCCGCACCGGCCCGTTCGGCCGCGGCCAGCAGTGGCAGGCCCTCATCGCCGCGCTCGAGGACAGCCTCCGGCTGCACCGGCACCGCGACGGCACCCTCGTCGGACTGTCGGCTTACCTGCACTCCCGCAGCGGCGGCATGATCGGCAGCCTGCTCCGCCTCGTCCGCGCCGCCGCGATCCAGGCCGTCCTGGACGGCAGCGAGGCCATCACCAAGGCCACGCTGGAATCCATCCCGGTCGACATCGCCTCCGACGGCGGGCCCCCGCCCGGATGATCCCCGAGTCCGATGCCCGGCAGGCCATCGCCCTGGCCGGTCAGGGAGTGAACGTGTCCCAGATCGCCCGGCAGCTGGGACACGACCGCAAGACGATCCGGATCTACCTCAACGGGCACCGGGCACCGGGCCAGCCCCGCCCGCACGCGGACTCCTACGCCCCGTTCGCCGCCTACGTGCTGCAGCGCGCCGCCGACGACCGCCACCTGCGCGGGGCCGGGCTGCACCGCGAGATCACCGCCCTCGGCTACGCCGGCAGCTACTCCGCGCTCACCCGCGAGCTCCGCGGCCACGGCATCACCGCCGCCTGCCGGACCTGCAAGCCCTGGCAGCCCGCCATCCCCCCACCGGAACAGCGGTCAGCGGTCCTCCCGGCCCGCGTCGCCCCTCTCGCCGGCGAGACCATCTCCTCCTACCTTGCCCGGACGGCAGCCGCGAATCACCTGCCGCTCGGCGCGATCACCGACGTCCTGCCGCCATGGTTCACCGCCCGGGCCGCAGCCTGCGACGACATCGCCAGACCCGGCCCGCTCAGCCCCGGCGGCGCACGCCGCCTGGCTGCGCTCACCGGCATCACCGAGACCGCTCTGCGGCATGCGCTGCCCGCGCTCGCCGGGCACCGTGACGACGGGCGCCCGCCCCTCCGGTCCGCCGTCGCCTGCCGGCGCTGCGCTGCCCGGCACGGGCAGCACGACCCGGTCCCCGTTCACCTCCCGGCATACCAGCGGGCCTGCAGAAGGCACCGCACCTGGCTCGGCCGCGCCATCCAGATCGACGTCACCACGGTCCCGGACATCATCGCCGCAGCCAGCCGTGCGCACCGGCTCGCCCGCCAGCACGGCGTCACCAGGCTCGTGCTCGCCGAAACCACCGCCCGCCAGGAAACGCTCGCCGGACCGGCCGCCCGGCGGCGGGCCGCGGCACTCGCCCTGGCCAGCCCCGGCCTAGATCCCGGGCACCCGGACACCGCAGATGCGGCGGCCTACCCCGAGACGATCAGGATGGCGGCCGTGTTCCTGAGCGCACCGGGCACACTGCCCACCGGGCCGGAATAACTGTCAAAAACTGGCCGCAGCACCCCGCAGGCCGACTCTACTGGCACAACGAGCGCCGGAATTTTGCCACTTGAAAAGGCCCGCCCAGGTCACAGCCCGGGATCGGGCCGACATATTTGTCACCGGACACTGGACCGGTTCGAGGGCCCGGCCGGGCGATGGCATCACCGGAACGCCGAGGCCACGCTTGCGCTGGCCACCGGGCGCTTCGCCGAGGCGGCGCGGCTGGCCCGCGAGGGGTTCAAGCTGTTCAGCGACATGGGACACCCGGCCGCTATCGGTGCTGTGTGCGTGATCTTGTCCCAGTCCGCGCTGCACATCGGATTGGACCAGCCCGGCCTGGCCGAGGCGTTCGGCCTCGTGCCCGCACAGCTGCGGCCGGAAGCCGTGGACACCACCCAGGGGGTCGCCACCATCTTCCCCGCGCTGACCCTGACGATGATCCGCCTGCTCCGGGGCGATCGGGCCGGCGCCGAGGCGGCCTACGCGCTGGCGGGGCCGATCCGGTCGTGGACGCCGTCGCCGGCGATGCGCATGTCGGCCGGGGGACATGCGCTCCCGGTCGCCATCGGCCTGGCACGCGCGGACGATATCGAGTTCCTGGCCGGGCGGTTCGAGCCGTTCCGCGGCCAGCACGCCGCGAACGGCGCGGGCGCCGGCGTCTACATGGGCCCGGTCGAGCTGCAGCTCGGCCTGGCGGCCGCGGCGCTGGGGCACCTGGACAGCGCTGCGGCGGACCTGGCCACGGCCGTTTCGATCTGCGACGACAACGGCGCCCGCGGGTACGCCGTGCAGGCCCGGGTCGAACTCGCCGCAGCCCTGGCCCGACGGCAGGCGCCTGGCGACCTAACCCGGGCCCTGGTCACGCTTGACGCCGCGGCAGGCGACGCCGGTCAGCTCGGCATGGTCCCGTTCACCGAGCGGATCAGGCAGCTGCGAGCCCGGCTCCCGGCCACAGCGGCAGCCCGCACGCCGCTGAGCCCCCGGGAGCACGAAGTCGCCAGGCTGGTCGCACGAGGCCTGACCAACAAGCAAATCGGCGCGGCTCTGTATGTCCCGGAACGCACCGCGGAGAACCACGTCCGGCACATCATGGTCAAGCTTGGATTTAGCAGCCGCAGCCAGATAGCGGCGTGGTCTAGCGAATCGCCCGCTGCGGACGCGCCGCCGCCAGCGCAGTGAGCGGGTACCTAACGGCCCAGGACCCGCGGATGAGTACCCAGATGAGGGTTTTCCCAGATGGAGGGTTCCGGCCTTTCCCGTAGCGTCCTTCCTGCCAGCGCGAATTACGCGCAGGCCAAGAAAGGCAGGACAGTCATGGCATACATCCACTTCGCCAAGTCCAAGGGCCAGTCCATCGAGAGCTTCCGCATGGTCTCCGCCAGGCACAACCCGCCCCAGGAGATCGACGGCCTGCTCGCCTGGGCGGCTGGTCGGCCGGATGTGACGACGGAGTCTTATACGCATCGTGACGTGGCGGGGAAAGCAGTGGCTTGCGCTGGTCTGCGGCTGCCCTGGCCGCGGCGTAGGGTCTATCAGCGTGACCTCCGATGAGCGCTGGCTGGCCGCGAACTGGCCGTTCGTACGCGCCTGGCTCCCGGCCGCGCCAGCCCGGGTCCTCGAGATCGGGTGCGGGCCGCGGGGCGGCTTCGTCCCCATGATGCAGGCGGCGGGTTACCAGGCCACCGGTGTCGACCCCGAGGCCCCGCCGGGACCCTCCTACCGCCAGGCCGAGTTCGAGCAGTACGCAGCGCCCGGCCAGCTGGACGCCATCGTGGCGTGCACGTCGCTGCACCATGTCGCGGACCTGGCCGCGGTGCTGGACCTGGCGGTGCGGGCGCTGGCGCCGGGCGGCCGGGCGGTGATCGTGGAATGGGCCCGCGAGCGGTTCGATGAGGCCACCGCCCGCTGGTGCTTTGCCCGGCTGCCCGGGCCTGATGATGACCCGGGCTGGCTGGCCCGGCGGCAGGCGGAATGGCGCGAGTCCGGCCAGTCCTGGGATGCTTGCCTGGAGTCCTGGGTACACGCAGAAGGCCTGCACGCCGGACAGGACATCCTGGATGAGCTCGATGCCCGGTTCGACTGCCAGGCTGTCGTCTCCGGGCCGTACTTCTTCGCGGACCTGGCAGGCACCAGCGACGCCGACGAGCAGGCTGCCATCGACAGCGGACTGATCCAGGCCAACCGCATCCAGTACGCGGGCCGACGGAAAGACCCTCCGCCAGCGCCCTCAGCGTAACGGCGCATGTCCTTACCTGCCAGGTGATCACTGGTCGTAGTGATGCCCAGCCGGGCGTGAACACACCAAGCCGCCGCTATGGGCGGGTTAGCCCTGGTCAGGACGATGGCCGGCGGCCGATCTGAACAGGTTGATCTGGGCGCCGACTCGGAGCAGCTTGGGCTCATCCCAGAGATAGGCGGGTGACCTCTCGGCTGTTCGCATGCATCGAGAACGAGGGGCGCCGTCGCCGCCATGGCCTGGACCGCGTTCCGCCGAAAGGGGTTGCTCCCTGAGCTTACGTAAGTTATCTTACGTACTTATGACGGAGGACCCGGACGTTGCAGCCGCGCAGGACCTAAGGGTCGCGATCGGCCGCGTCGCACGCCGGCTGCGGCAGCTGTACGCAACCGAGCGCGACAGCGCGGCAAGCTTCATCGAGCTGGGCATCCTCGTGCGCCTCGAGCGCGACGGTCCCGCCTCCCCGAGCACGCTCGCGGCAGGAGAGGGCGTCACCTCGCAAGCGATCGCCGGCGTGGTCCGCGAGCTGGAGCGCAGGGCGCTGGTGGAACGAACGGGCGGCCAGACCGACCGCCGCCGCGTGGCCGTGGCCATCACCGACGCTGGCCGCGAGCTGCTCATGAGCCGGGAACATGCTGTCGTCGGCGCGATGGTCACAGCGCTGGCCGATGAGTACACACCCGCCGAGCGACGCCAGCTCGAGTCCGCGGTTCCCCTGCTCAACCGCCTGGCTCACAGACTACTTTGACCCGTCCTGGGAGGAGCTGAAGATGACCCGTGTCCGTCCCGATGTGCGCGCTTTTTTCCGGCGCTACGAACGCGCCGCCGAAGACCTCGACCCTGAGGCGCTGACGAACTCGTTCTGCGCCGAATTCATGAGCCTGGACGCCAGCTCAGCGACCGCCCTGTCTCCACAGGCACTGCTGGCGGTTCTTCCGCGCCGCAAGCAGCTCTTCGAGGCCATCGGCTGCGACGGCCTCGAGTTGGCGGACATCAGCGAGATGCCGCTGGACGACCTGCACACACTGATACGGACGTCATGGAATCTGCGGATGCACACCGAGCCGCGCCGTGACCGCGTCTGCTTGCACTCGACCTTCATCCTGCGCAAGGACGACGGGGCGTGGCGCATCGTGCTGTACCTGAACCATCAAGACATGAACAAGTTCTTCCGCGAACTCGATCCCGCCTAGGCGCTCGGCCGCAGGGAACCCGCCATGAATGTCCGCGGCTGGGCACGCGGCCCGGCGAACCGGCCGCCGGCCGGTTCGCCGGGCGGACCAGGCGCAGACCACGCATGCGATCCAGCGGGCCTCTCCCTAGACGCCACCGCCGGCCGAGGTCGTGTCGGCCCGGCATCACCGGGGCGCCGGTGATGGCCGCGGTCGCCGCGCTGCAGGGGCGCGCGGCGGCCCGCGGCCCGATCCGCTAGCGGGTAAGCGCCACCGGGTCGGCTGCGGGCCGTGGTCACCGAGGTCCGCCGGCCGGCCACGACTTGGACTCCGCACCCGTCACATCCCCCCTGAGGGCGCGGCGGGAGCCGGGCCGATAGGGGGAACCGTTCGCGCGCTGGCACACCCAATATCTTCGAGATCGCCGCCGCCGCCTTCGGCGAGGCGGCCTCGGTCGCCGAGCTAATCATCAACGCAACCAGCGGAGCGGGTGCGCTGGCCGCGCTCGACCCGGCGGGCTCGGACCGGCTGGACCGCAAAGCCTGCCGTACATCCCACCACCACGCCAACGAGCTGGCGGTATCGTCGGACCGCTCAAGACGCGCAGAAATGCAGCATCCGGGAGCTCACCGCAGCAAAGGCCAGGCGCCGACCGAGCGCGTAGCCGGCAGGCGCCGGGCTGAGCTCGAATCACGCTCAGCGGCTGAGCCTGGTCAGCGCTGCCGCAGTTCTTCGTAAGGCCGAGGTGGAAGCGCAGGAGCTGCTCGCGGCGCCACACGGCATGGCCACTGGCGCGTCCTGGATGCTGGTCCAGACCTCCGGGCGGAAGTCCCGTCCGGGCAGACGCCGGAGTGCCGGGTTCGCGCAGCGTCGGAGCCTTGTGGTCTCGCGGCGCGAGATGGATCATCAACGCGTGGCGGATTGGTCGGGGTTGACGCAGCGGCTGGAGTCGTCGGGTGCCGGGCGGCTGGAGCTGCCGTTCGCTGAGATCGAGCGGCTCATCGGTGGTCGGCTCCCGCCGTCAAGCCGGTATCCGGCGTTCTGGTCGAACAGTTCGTCATACGCGAAGGCGTGGAAGCGGGCGGGATACGAGTCGACTCGGCGGGGCGTGCCGACAGGGCACATGGGCTTCGTGAAGACGCGGACGCTTACAGCCGCGCCGACGACGGTCGGGCCGACGCCCGGGCTTGGCCAGAGCGCCCGCGCGACCGGTGAGATCATCCTTGTTGGGTGCGTGAAGACCAAGGCCCCCGAGGCGAGTCGCGCGCGGGATCTGTACCTCTCGCCGTTGTTCGAGCGGCGGCGACGCTACGCCGAGTCGTCGGGACAGCCGTGGTACATCCTGAGCGCAGAACATGGCCTGCTCGATCCCGGCAGCATCATCGAGCCGTACGACGTGTACCTCGCCGATCAGACTGCCGACTACCGCCAGGCGTGGGGTGAGTGGGTCGCCGCGAAGCTGACCAGGATGCGCGGGTCGATCGACAATCTCGTGATCGAAGTACACGCCGGCACGGCGTACGTGGACGCGATCGAGGAGCC
>Ga0335083_10012287_pt1 | contig 10256 bp, 7 predicted proteins | sample Lox_Sample_42_FD_206716 | JGI IMG/M metagenome (GOLD analysis project Ga0335083, IMG submission 206716) | Soil microbial communities from Loxahatchee National Wildlife Refuge, Florida, United States - Lox_Sample_4.2 | ecosystem: Environmental > Terrestrial > Soil > Wetlands | place: USA: Florida...
CCGGCAGCAGGCCCTCTCGCACGGCGACCAGGGCCGCCTGAGTGCGCGATGTCAGCTGCAGCTTGCGCAGCATGTGGCTGACGTGCGTGCGGGCTGTTCGCTCGCTGATCACCAGCGCGTCGGCGATTTCCTTGTTGGACCGGCCCTCCGCGACAAGGACGAGAACCGCCCGTTCCCGCCCGGTCAGCGCGTTCAGGCCGCTGCGCGGCGCGGTGATCTCCCTGGTGAGCCGCCGCGCGATCACCGGGTCGAGGTAGGTGCCGTCAACGGCGGCCGCCCTGATCGCGGTGGCCACCTCGTCGGGGCCCGCGTCCTTGAGCAGGTAGCCGACGGCGCCGCCGGCCAGCGCTGCGTGCACCCGCTCCATCTCGCCGAAGCTGGTCAAGATCACCACGCGCACCGCCGGATACCGGCCGGTGATCAGCGAGGCGGCCTGCACGCCGTCCATCCGGGGCATCAGCAGGTCGAGCAGGATCACGTCGGGCAGCGCGTCGCGGGCGGCCATCGCCGCGAGCTGGTCGAGCGCGCCGCGCCCGTCGGCGGCCTCGGCGGCGACGGCCATGTCATCGAGCGCCTCCAGGTAGGCGCGGACACCGCGGCGCACCACGGCGTGATCATCGACGATCATCACCTGGATCTGGCGGTCCAGGTCCCCGGTCACCGGACACGCTCCGGCCGGGCTTCGCTCGCGGCGTCGATCCCGATCCCCGCCCGTGTTCCGTCGGCGAGCAGCGTCTCGCCGGGAAGGGGGACCGCGAGACGGACGGCTGTGCCCGCCGCACGGCCCGGCTGGACCGCCACGGTGCCGCCCCAGCGTTCCGCGCGTTCGCGCATCGCGGTCAGCCCGTAGCCCGCCGGCGCGTCGCGTGTCCCTGGCGAGGGGTCGGAGGCGATCCCTCTGCCGTCGTCGGTGACGGTCGCGGTCAGCCGGTCACCGCGCACAGCAAGCCGGACCGCGACGCTCGTCGCGCCCGCGTGCCTGACCGCGTTATGCAGTGCCTCGGCGATGATCCGGTAGATGTCCTCGGCAAGTTCCCCGGTGGCCGCGTCAAGACCGCGCCCGGCCGAGACGCTGACCGTCAGGCCTGTCCTGTTCGCGGTGCTCTTGGCCAGGACCCGCAGCGCCTCCTCAAGGCCGCCGAGATCGGCGAGCGCCGACGGGCGCAGTTCGTGGACCATCGCCCGCAGGTCAGCGAGCGCGACCTGGGACAGCCCGCCAACTTCCCCGGCGATCCGCGCCACCGCCTCGGCGGGCACCGCCTCTCCGCGCCCGGCGAGCACCTCGAGTGACTTGGCCTGCATGCTGATCGAGAACACCTGCTGCACGATCGAATCGTGCAGGTCGCGGGCGAGCCGTTGTCGTTCCTCGCGGCGCGCGCCGTCCCGCGCGCGGCGCAGCAGGGTGGCGTAGTCGACCGCGATGGCCGCCTGGTCGGCCATCGCGACGAGGAACTCCACCGTCCGCGGCTCCATCGCCTGCCCCGGGGCGAAGAACGCGTTGAGCACGCCAACAGGGTGGCCGCGGGCGATCAGCGGGATGCTCGCGAACGACTCCCAGTCCCGCTCGCTCAGGTACTCGCGCAGCGGCTCCCAGGCCGGATCGTCCCTGATCACGGCCCAGCGATTGGTGACTAGTACGGGTTCCGCACTGCCGATGGCCTCGATCATGCGCAGCGTCGCGCCGCGGCGGCGGCACTCCATGATGAGGTCGAAGAAGTCCGGCCAGTGCCCGAAGCCCGCCGAGCCCATGACCCGCAGTTGCCGTCCCGCGGCGTCCAGGGTCAGGATCTGCACCGCGGCCAGGGCGTCCGCCTGGAGAACCTCCGCCGCGATCGCGTCGAGGATGGCGGGAAGCGAGTCCTGCGATGCTAGGTTCACGGCCGCCCTGGCGATCGCCGCGACCCGCCGCTGCCGGTCCCGCTCGCCGGCCTGTCCGCGCTCGGTGCCGTCAGCCATATCCGGAGGTTACCGGCATGATTGGCTTGCGTGCTGCACGGGTCACGTGGGGTGACTGGGGCTTGCGAGCTGGGTTAGGGGGCGCGGGGGCTTTGGACAGCTGGGGCGGGTTGCGGGCTTGGGTGGTCACCACGGTGGGGGTTGGCTCCGGCTGGCCGGTTTCCCTGCGTATCCGGGGCTTGGCCAAGAGGTCTGATTGTGGGTCAGGGCAGGGAAATGGCATCAATCGGCTGACAATTTGCCCTGCTTTAACCCTATTTGCCGGGCGGCTGATTCGGTCATTTCTGTCATAGTGGGTCGAAACTGGCGAATAGCGCCGCGGATGGTCCACGGTCTTTGTCTTTGCCGAGGCTGGGGGGCTGGGGTTTGCGCGCGGGTGCTGCTAGTCACGGGGAAAGCTCGGATTGGGGTGGTGCTCGGGGCGCGGGCAGGGGTAGGTGGCCAGGGTGCTCACGGGGCTGAGCGTTGGCGCGGGTTGGGCCGGCGTACCTGCGGGTTTGAGCCTGGATTGGCTTTGGGCCTTGGGTAAGGATGATTTCAGCTGCGACGGACGGGGCGGAAAACGCCGCGGCGGCTCGTATGATCCGGGGATGAGGCTGCTGGAGCGGACCGTGGCCCTCGCCGCGCTGCATGAGTGCCCGCCGGGCCGGGTGGTCCTGGTGACCGGCGAGGCGGGCATCGGCAAGACCTCACTGGTGCGCCGGTTCCGCGACGAGTCACCGCGGACGGTGCTGTGGGGCGAGTGCGACGCGATGCGCACGCCGCGCCCGCTCGGGCCGGTCCGCGATATGGCCAGGCAGTCGGGCGCCAGGCAATCGGGTAGCGGCCTCGCGGCGGCCATCGCCGCGGACGCGCCACGGCATGAGATCTTCGCCGCGTTCCTCGACATCCTCAGCGGCGGACACGCCGTCGTGGTGGAGGACGCCCACTGGGCGGACGAGGCGACGCTCGATCTGCTTGGCTACGCGGCCCGCCGGATCGGGTCGACCAAAGGCCTGCTCATCGTGACCTACCGGGACGACGAGGTGGGGCCGGAGCATCCGCTGCGCCCCCTGCTCGGCCTGCTCGCGACCGACAGGACCACCGTGCGGCTGCGGCTTGCACCGCTATCGCTCGACGGCGTGGCGGAACTCGTCCTGGCGGCGGAAGTCACGAACGCCTTGAGCCCGGCAGCGTCGCCGACGTTGGGCGTGGCTCCGGCAATCGGAGCAGCCTCGGCCCCGGTAGCGGCGGCAGATCGAAAGCCGGACGCGGAACGGTTGCATGCGCTGACCGGCGGGAACCCGTTCTACCTGGCGGAGGTGCTCGCCGACCCCGGCCAGCCGGTCCCTGCGTCGGTTCGCGACGTGGTGCTCGCCAGGGCGGCCAGGCTCGGCCCTGAGCAGCGGGCGGCGCTTGATGCGGCGGCCATCTTCCCCGGCGGGGCCGGGATCGGGCTGATCGACGCCGATCCTGCCGCCATCGACGGCTGTGTGGCGGCGGGGATGCTGGTGGCCGCGAGCCGGCTGGTCAGATTCCGGCATGAACTGGCCAGGCTGGCGGTAGACGGCGCGATCCCGCCGGGCAGGAAGGCCGCACTGCACGCGGCCGCCCTTGCCAGTCTCCGCGCAGCGGGCGCCGATCCCGCACGGCTCGCCTACCACGCCGAGGAGGCGGGCGACGCCGCCGCGGTGCTGCGGCACGCGTCCGAGGCGGCGCGGCGGGCAACCGCGGTCGGCGCGAACAGGCAGGTGGCCGACCAGTACGCGCGGGCGCTGCGGTTCGCCGCAGGGCTGCCGCCCGCCGAGCGGGCTGAGCTGCTCACGGTATACGCGGAAACCTGCGACGTCATCGGCGACGCGGCCGCACTGAGCGCCTCGTCGGCGGCGCTCGAATGCTGGCGCGAGGCCGGAGACCAGGCCCAGGAGGCGGCGCTGCTCGCCCGCCGCGCGCACTACCTGTGGAGCGGCGGCGAGGCCGCCGCCGCGCGATCCGCGGTGCGCGAGGCCATGACCCTCGCGGAACGGCTCCCGGCTGGCCCGGCGCTCGCGGCGGCGTACACCTGGTCCGGCTACCTGCTGATGCTGGCGCGGGACGTGACAGGCGCCATCGACGCCAGCGAACACGCGGTCGACCTGATCGGCAGGTACGGCACGCCCGTGCTGCTGTCCCGCGCGCTCAACGCCCTGGGCGCGGCCTACTGGTTCACCGATCCGCGGCTCGCGCAGCAGACACTGCGGCGGGCCGTCGAGGCGGCGCGGGCCGCGGGCGACGACGCGGGGGCGGGCTGGGCGCTTGTCAACCTCGGCTCGGGTGCCGGAGAGATCCGCGCGTACGCGGTGGCGGAGCCAGCGCTGCGCGAGGCGATCGACTGGGCGACGGCCCGTGACCACGACCGGGCAGCCGGCTACGCGACCGCCTGGCTCGGCCGGTGCCAGTTCGAGCGGGGCGAATGGGCGGCGGCGACGCGAACGCTCGCCGCGGCTTCCGGCCCGGACAAGGCAGTGCCTGCCCGGATCGTGCGACTCACCACGCTCGGCAGGCTCCGGGCCAGGCGCGGCGACCCGGGCGCGGCCGAGGTGCTGGCCGAGGCCTGGACGCTGGCCGAGAAAACCGGCGACCTGCAGCGGCTTTGGCCCGTCGCCGCGGGGCGGGCGGAGCTTGCCTGGCTGTCCGGGCGGCCGGACGCCGAGGTCAGCGACCTGGTGGCATCGACCTATGAGCTCGCCGTCCGGCTCGGGCACCCGTGGGCAATCGGGGAACTCCGCCAGTGGCTGCGGGCGGGCGAGCCGGCCGCGAATCCGTCCGCGACGGTGCGGCCGAACGCGGCGGCACTGGCCGCGGCAGCGTCGGCCGGGCCGGGGGCGGCCGCGGCGGCACTGGCCGAGCCGGAGGCCGCCGATCCGTACCGGCTGCCGCCGGAGCGCGCCGCTCTCGCCTGGGAACGGCTCGGCTGTCCGTACGAGGCAGCGTCCGCGCTGGCCCTCGCCGGGGAGCAGGCAAGCGGAGGGCACGCCGCTGGGGGCCAGGCTGCCCCGCGGCAGCCCGACGGTGGCGAAGCGGCCGCCGCGCCGGCCGGACTGCTGCTCGAGGCGCTGCGCGGGTTCGAGCGCCTCGGCGCCCGACCGGCCGCGGACCGGGTCGCCGCGCGACTGCGGGCGCTCGGCGTCCGGACAAGACGAAGACGTTCTGCGTCTACGACGGGCCCTCGCCGGAGGCGATCAGGCAGGCCGCGGAGACCAACGGGGTGCCCGTCGACCAGATCACCGAGGTCAGCGTCCTCGACCCGTACTTCTACCACTGAGCCGCGCCAGCAACGCGGCCGGCGGCCGCTGACGAGCGACCTTGACCCCGCCGCCGCGGCGGTGACGGCGGAAGACACCGCCGTCACAGATCATGATTGCGCTCGAGGAAATGCATTGCCGCCCAGCCGACCGGCACCGGCAGCCAGAAGGTGAGCAGCCGGAACAGCAGCACCGCGCTGACCGCGACCGCACCGGGCACGCCGCTCGCGGTGAGCCCCGCGGTCAGCGCGGCCTCCACCGCGCCGAGGCCGCCTGGGGTGGGGATGATGGAGCCGAGCGTGCTGCCCGTCAGGTACACGAAGCCGATCTTGCCGAACGGCACTGACCGGCCGAACGCCGCGACACATGCGGCCAGGCACAGGATGTAGGCGAGGCTGAGCAGCAGCGCGCCGCCGATCCCCTCCGCGAGCTTGCGCGGATCCTGCGCCACCTCGAGCAGCCGCGGCAGCACCTGGCCGAAGGTGGGCGACAGCCGGGCCCGCACCATACGCCGGCCTGCCGGGATCGCCAGCACGATGACGGCCAGCACCAAGAGGCCGGCCACCACGAAGTAGGCCCAGGTCGGCGGCTTGATCTGGTCGGAGGTGCTGCTCCCGGTGATCGCGCCGAACACCGCGAGCAACAGGATGTGCAGCACGAAGGCCACCACCTGGTTGACGCCGACGCTGGCGACCGCGACCGCGGGCGGGATCTTCTTGCGCTGCAGGTAGCGGACGTTCATCGCGGCGCCGCCGACGGCGGCCGGTGTCACCAGCGTGACGAAGGAGCTCGCCAGCTGGACCATCATGGTGCGGTAGAAGCTGAGCTTCTCCGACACGAACCCGGACAGCGAGAGCGCGGCGGCGGCATAGGTCACCGCGGACAGGCCGAGCGCCACGAGGCCCCAGCGCCAGTCCGCCGATTTCAGTACGCTGCTGAGGCTCTCCTGCGCCAGTTCGCCTGCCAGCAGGTAGACCGCCGCGACGCTCGCGACCAGGGTCACCAGGGTGCGCGGCCTGATCCGCTCAAGCTGGACCGGCGTGACCTCGGCGCCGGGCACCGCGGCGAGCAGCACCTTCCTGACGGCGGGCAGCACGTCGCGGCGGCGGCGCAGCTCGTGCCTGGTGGACCGCACCAGCGCGACCGGCTGGAGCAGCGGAAGCACGGCGAGCAGCTCGTTCCCGCTGACCTTGGTGACCGCGAGCTTGGCCGACTTCTCCGGCCCGATGACCAGCGCGAGCTCGACGATGAGCTGTGCCAGGTCGAGCCGGGTCTGCAGGTCGCCGGCCGGCAGGTCGCCGTCGCCCGGGTCAAGCAGCATGACCTGGTCGTCGGCGGTGAACACGATGCGGTCCGCGGTCAGCCCGCGGTGCGCGACGTGGTGCGCGTGCAGCCGCTGCACCGCGTCCCAGATGCTGCCGAGCTCGGCGTCCGTGCACTCGTGATTGCACTGCGCCAGCGTCGTCCAGGCGCAGTGCTCGTAGGCGAGCACCGCGGTGTCCGCGCCCACCCGCAGCACCGTGCGCAGCCGCGGCGTGCGCACCCCCGCCTCCGTTGTCGCGTAGGAGAGCAGGGCGCGGCGCTCGACCGCGCGGTCGACCGACAGCGGCGCGGTGCGCGATACCTGGCCCTGCACCCGGACCCAGCGGTACAGCCGGTAGAACGTGCCCGCCGCCTGCTGGTCCCTGTCGAACACCTCCAGGTCGAGCTGCCCGCCGTCCTCGGTCTCCACCCGGTAGTGCCGCGAGCCCGCCGTGCCTGGCGGTTCCGGAGTCCGGCGGATAGCGGTCACGGTCCGGTCGGTGCCCGTCAGGGCGGTGGCGATGTCCATTGCCGACGGCCGCTGCGGCGCCGCGCCCGCGCCGTACCTGACAGCGAGCCCGATGGCGCGGCCCGTGAGCAGCGTGAGCAGGAAGGAGACGATGGTGGTGTGTGACGTGGCGAGCTCCACCACCCCGTACACGCCGATCGCCAGGCCGAAGGCGTTGCGCCAGCCGGTCCGGCCGGCCAGCCCGATGATCGTGGTGTAGGCGACAAGCCCGGCCAGGTAGGGGTCGAGTGCGTCGGTGCGGCTGACGCTCGGATGCGCCATGATGATCGCGTCGTAGAGGCGGACGGCCTCGGGCCTGGCGAGCAGGATGTTGGCGACTTGGACGAGCAGGCCGGCCGCCACGCCGGTGGCCGTGGCCTCGACGAGGCGCGGGACCTGACGCCTGGCCAGCTGGGCGACCGCGATGCCGAGCGGCAGGATCAGCAGCGCGAACAGGGCAAGCGGCGGGGCGACGGTGAGAATCGCCGGCGGCAGCTTCTTGCTCGCGCCCACGATGTCCGTCTCCGCCCCGCTCGTCGTCGCGCTCGCGGCCACCGCCGCGACCGCGAGCAGGATGATCCACAGGCAGGACAGCGCGAAGCGCAGCGCGTCCGCCGGCTTGTGGATCCGGCGGTCCGGCTGGTCATCGACCTGGATCGCCTGAGACTGCGTCACCGGACGATCGTTTCATCTCGGCCGCCCCGCGGCGACGCGGCACTGGCATCTGGCCGCGGCGCGGTGTGACGGCGCCCGCCTCCGCCGGCGCGCGGCCCGTGCGGGCGCGCTGGTATTCGCCCGCGCGCCCCAGCGCTAGGCAGACACCAAAGGATCCGGTGCAAAGTCTTAGCCCCGCCTTACGATCACGGCGAACCGATGCCAACGGCGGCGCCGGTTTACCTCCGTGAACGGCGAAGCCAATGATGTCCCCGATAACTGAAATTAGGCGAACGCCTATATCGACGATGATTGCATTCCCGGTTGCCCGGCCGGCGGGCGGGGGTGCCGCCAGGGCGGCTGGAATGTCGGCCGCGCGTGTTAGCGTCCGGGCATGATCACAGCGGCGGACGTGCGCGAGGTGGCCATGGCGCTGCCGCGCAGCGAGGAACACCTGATCAGGGACTACGTCAAGTTCCGGGTCGGGAGGATCGTCTACGCCTCGATCTCACCGGACGAGACGACCATCGGCTTCGGCTTCCCGAAGGAGGAACGGGAGGCGATGGTCGCCAGCCAGCCGGACAAGTTCCTCATGCCCCGCCAGTCCGACCTGCGCTACCAGTGGATCAACGCCCGGATGTCCGCACTCGGCAAGGACGAGATGGCCGAGCTGATCACCGACGCCTGGCGCATGTGCGTGCCCAAGAAGGTCGCCGCCGCCCACCTCGGCGCCTAGTGCCGCCTTCGCCTCGCCCGCAGCGCGGGTGCCAGGTGCGCGGGTGCCAGGTGCGGGCGCGAGATGCGGGCATTTCTTGCTGTTATCAGGTCGATGGCAAGCCCGCCATGGTGTACGGAATGCATTCGGAATTTCCGTCTTAACAGATGTACTGCGCGTCGTAGGCGGAGTAGTCGGTGCTCGGGACGGCGACCTGGCCGGCGTACCCGATCGAGCCGCCGAGCTTGGTGAAGCTGGCCGCGCGAACCGCAGCCGGCCAGGACGATGACGCTGGCCAGCACGGGCAGCCCGAGCATGACAAGCGGGGACTTGTGCCGGTGTGCCACCGCACATCGCGTGCGGCGCGCGATTCTGCGTCGCTGCTAAATGTCCTCAGCGACCGTGAACAGCGTGAGCCTCGGCGGCGCGGCGAGCAGCGAGCCGAGTTCCGATACGCCCTCGGCGCTGGCCCGCCACGCGCGGTAGGCCCTGTCGTGCTCGATCGACTCCCAGGTCTCGTACACGACCACGTGCGTCGGGTCCGCGCTGTCGTTGAGCACCGTGACGCTCAGGCACCCGGGGAACGCGCGGGTGTCGGTGAGCGTCGCGTGCAGTATCCCGGGCGCGCTGTCCAGCGATTCGGCCTTGAGCTGCAGATCGAGAATTGCTGTTATCGCCACGGGTACTCCCTTGTGGTCACGGTGATCAACAGCCGCCACTCTCCCACGGCGCCAAACCGGGCGGTAGTGGGCCAGGTCTCAGCGATCGGACGCCGCGCTAGTCACCCGGCGACAGGCGGCCGGCGATGAGCGCTTGCGCATCGGATCCAGACGGTCTATGTGCGAACGTGTGAGGATCGCAGCACGGGATCCCAGCGTTCAAAATTCACGCTTGACGAGGGGGAATATGAAATGAAGGCTTTTTTGATCACGAAAACGGCTATGGGGGAGGTGCGGCGATCAAAGCCGCTAACAGCAGCGGCGGCGCGACGATCAAGCTGACTCCGTGGTGCACCTACCGGCTGATCTCGGCCAGCAGCCCGAACGCCATGCTCGGCGACACCGGGCTGCCGGTGATCACCAGCCGGATCACGCTGACCGGCTTCCATACGACGATCGCCGGGAACAACAGCACCTTCCGCGTCCTCATGGTCACCGGCTCCGGGAAGCTGACGCTGAATGGGCTGACTATCACCGGGGGAAAGACGTCCGGGCCTGGCGGCGGCATCCTCAACCACGGCGTGATGACCGTCAAGGCCAGCAAGGTGACCGGCAGTCCGGTGAAGTCGAAGTTCACCGTGATCGCCAGGAACAGGCCCGACAACTGCGCCCCGCCAGGGGTCGTCCCCGGCTGCAGGGGCTGAGAAAGGGTCAGCGGCTATCCGGGGATCATCTCCCCCGCCTCCACCGCGACAGGCAGCCGGTTCTCCGCGGGCGGCAGCGGGCAGGTGGCGAGACTGGTGTAGGCGCACGGCAAGTTGGTCGCCCGGTTGAAGTCGACGACCACGGTGCCGTCGGCGTCCGGCGCCGGCAGCTGCAGCGACCGGTTGGCCGCGTACGTGGTCACCCCGGAGGTCTCGTCGGTGAACAGGATGAACAGGCCGCCCGGCTGGTGCCCGGCGAAGGCGGTGAGCGCGAGTTCCCGCCCGTCCACGCTGAACTCCACCCGGCCGGCTTCCCGCTCCACCTGCGCTCCCGCCTACCTGCGCTCCGCGCCTCTTGCTGTTATCCGCTGGCGGGCGGCGCGGCGGTACAATGGTGCGTCTACCTGTCCCACATGCTCGTGATGAACGCGCTGGTCTGGCTGGGCTGGCGCAACCTCGGCGGGCCCGTCCCCCTGGCCGCTGCTGTGCCTGGCG
>Ga0335083_10012289_pt1 | contig 10255 bp, 10 predicted proteins | sample Lox_Sample_42_FD_206716 | JGI IMG/M metagenome (GOLD analysis project Ga0335083, IMG submission 206716) | Soil microbial communities from Loxahatchee National Wildlife Refuge, Florida, United States - Lox_Sample_4.2 | ecosystem: Environmental > Terrestrial > Soil > Wetlands | place: USA...
CAGGCGAGCTGGGTCACGACGGCGCCCATGGTCTCGAAGCACCAGGTGGCGATCAGGCTCGACACCATCATGGCGGCGGCCATCACGACCAGCCGCAGGCGGAAGACGCGGGCGATGTCGTGGCCGTGGAAGACCTGCTGCATGCGCGTGATCATGGGCACGAAGAAGAACGGTCCGCCCAGCCCCGCCAGCAAGGCGCCCAGCATCATGGCGGGCAACAGCTTGTCCGAGGGCAGCAGCCAGACGGCGACCGATAGCCAGGAGAAGCCGATGCCCATGACCACATATCCGAGGAACATGGTCGACAGGGGCCGGCGAAAGCGCACGCTCGCGGCGGTGATGTTGCCCGAGAGATCGCCCACGCCGTAGGCGCCCATGACCAGCGCGTAGGCCGAGAGATCGCCGAAGCCCAGGAACGTCGGCCGGTATTCGGTGACGATCAGCGCGATGGCGAGGCTCAGCGCCACCATCCACGGGCCGTTCATGACAGCGTTGACGGTCAGGATGACGCCGGTCGAGGGCTCGCTCAGCATCAGGCGAAAGCCGGCGGTCAGCGCCTCCCAGGCGCCGCTCCAGCCGGGCTTCAGGCGCACCGGATCGGACTCGGCCTTCAGGCGATGCCGCGCCTTGTGCAGCGACAGGCCGGAGACGATGAAGCCCAGCGCCGTCGCCGAGAGGAAATGGATGACCGGCAGGAACAGGTGCAGAAGCGCCGCCACCATCGGCCCCAGCAGACGGGCGATGCGGTAGGTCGCGTCGAACAGGCCGTTGATCGCCTGCTGGCTGTCGCGGTCGGGAACGAGGGTCGGGATGGTCGACTGAAGCGCGGGCGAGAAGACCATGCGGAGCGTCGCGAGGCCCACCGACGCGATGATCAGCAGCGTGATCGAGATGCCGGAGAAGTAGAAGCCGATCACGGGCAGCAGCGCGAAGGCGGCACTCGCCATTCGGGTGCCGATCATCGCCTTGTCGGGCGCCCAGCGGTCGAACAGCACGCCGCCGAACAGGCCCGCCAGCAGCATGGCGATGTACTGCACGCCCGTGACGAGACCCGCCATGTTGCCCGCGACCTCGACCGCGAGCCACACGCTCGCCACCCGGAACAGGTCCTCGCCGACGGTCGAGGTGCAGAGACCCGACCAGACGGTGCGGACGGCGCGGTCGGAAAGAGGGCGGAAGACGGCCAGCACGGAAGCTACTCCTCCCCATTCGTATGGGAAGGTGGCCGCGTAATCGCGGTCGGAGGGGTCATGAGCCCCGGTGTTGGTGCTTCTGACCCCTCCGCCCTCGTCAGACGAGGGCACCTCCCCATACGAATGGGGAGGTGGGCTTGCCCTACTTCGCCCACACCCCGCCGTCCTTGCTCTTGTAGCCCAGCGAGAGATAGGCCGCGTCGACCAGCGACTGGCCGCGCGTGTTCATCAGGAGACCGGGGCCCATCTGGTTCATGGTGTAGCCGAACGACAGGCCGGCGACGGGATCGGCGAAACCGAGCGAGCCGCCCGCGCCGACATGGCCGAAGGCGGCCGAGCCCATGATCACGCTGTCGACATCAGGCCCGAAGATCTCCGCGCCCTTGGAGCGCTTGCGGTTGTCCATCGACTTCATGAAGCCGAGCGCAAAGCGCGTTGGGATGCGCAAGGTGGCATCGTCGTGCGTCGCCATCGAGACCTCGCCCATGCGCGCCAGCGTCTTGGCATCGACCAGCTTGCCGCCGCCCGTGGAAAGCGGTGCGTAGAGACCGGCCAGGCCGCGCGCATTGGTGATGCCGTTGGCGGCGCCCAACTCGGCCGCATGACCGGCGCGGGTGTTGGCGCCGCCGGCGCGCCAGGCGCCGCTGTTGAAGAAGAAGAGCGAGGCCGGCGATTTGGGGTTGCCCGCCAGATCGAGCATGAACGGCGTCTTGGCCTGCTCCGCCTTGTAGACAAAGGGAACGATCGGCGCGACCCGGGGCTCGATCGCCTCGGGCAGGCCGATCCAGAACTCGAGGCCGAGCGGCCGGACGATATCCTCCTGGAAGAAGGTGCCGAGCGACTTGCCCGCCGCGCGCCGCACCATCTCGCCGACCGTCCAGCCGAAGGTGAGGCCGTGATAGCCGTTGCGCATGCCGGGTTGCCAGAAGGGCTCCTCCTCGGCGAGCCGCGTGGTCATGTAGTCCCATTCGTAGAGACCGGTATCCTTGACCTTCTCGCGCAGCGCCGGCAGGCCCGCCGAATGATCGAGCATCATGCGCGTGGTCGTGGGTTCCTTGCCCTTCTGGCCGTATTCGGGCCAGAGCTCGACGACGGGCGCGTCGATATCGAGCTTGCCGCGGCTCGCCAGCACATGCGCGCAGATCGCGGTCGCCCCCTTGGTGCAGGAGAAGACGATGCTCACCGTGTCGCGCGTCCACGGCTTCTGCGTCTTGGGCTCGGCGAGGCCGCCCCACAGATCGACGACGGTGTCTCCACCCGACCGGACGCAGACCGAGGCGCCGACCTCGCCGTTGGCCGCGAAGTTGCGCTCGAACGCTTCGGCGACCCGCTCGAAGCCGCGCTTGCAGGTTCCCTCGATCTTCATGGTCACTCTTTCGGTTGCGGCATCGGCAGCTTGAACGCCTCGAGCAGGAAGCGCGCGGCATAGGAGAGGCCGCGCTCGTCGATGCTGTGGCCCAGCCCCTGCGCGATATGCATGCGCACCTGCACGCCGTGCTGGCGCAACACCTCGGCCGCGCGCTCGGTGAGCTGGTAAGGCAGCATCGGATCGGCGTCGCCATGCATCAGCAGCACCGGCGGGCGTGTCTTGATCTCCGTGCCGAGCGATTCGTGCGCCGGCAGCATGCCCGAGAAGCCGATGATGCCGGCGAGCTGCTTGGCGCGGCGCAAACCGACATGCAGCGACATCATCGTGCCCTGCGAGAAGCCGACAAGGACCGTCTTGCTCTCGTCGAGCCCGTACTTGGCGAAGAGATCGTCGAGGAAGGCGTCGACGTAAGGCGATGCGGCGCGCACGCCCTGCGCCACCAGGTGCGGATCGGCGCGGGCGATGCCGAACCACTGGTAGCCCATCGGATTGCCCTCGCAGGCGTGCGGCGCGTTGGGCGCGTGGAAGACGACGTCGGGCATCAGCGGCGCCAGCACGGGGGCCAGCCCGATCAGATCGTCGCCGTCGGCGCCGTAGCCGTGCAGCAGGACCACGAGATGGCCGGGCTTACCGCCGTTGTGCGGACCGTGGCTTGGCCCTTGGAGTGGGGGCCCTTCGAGCTTGGTCATTTCCTTCCTTCTTCTTTGGCGCGGCCTTCTTGTCAGGATCGCGCGCGCTCCAGTCGGGCATGTTGCGCCGATAGTGCCAGAGCAGCAGGGCGGCTGCACTGCGCCAGGGGCGCCACTGCTCTGCGATCTTGAGCAGGCGCTCGGGCGTCGGCCGCTTGCGCAGCTTCTTGAGATGCTGGGCGGCCACCCATAGGCCGAGATCGAGGCTCGGCATGATGTCGGCGCGGCCATGGGCGAACATCAAGTAGATCTCGGCCGTCCACGGGCCGATGCCCTTGGCCTGGGTCAGCATGGCGATGGCCGCGGCATCGTCCAATGCGTGCAGCGCCTCGAAATCGATGCGGCCGTCGACGACGTCGGTGGCGAGGCTGCGGCCGTACTTCATCTTCTGACCCGAGAGGCCGACGGCGCGCAGCTCCTCGTCGGTGAGCTGCAAAAAATCCGCCGGCTCCATCGACGGCACCGCCGCCTCGAGCCTGAGCCAGATCGAGCGTGCGGCGTGCACGGAGACCTGCTGGCCCACGATCGAGCGCATCAGCCCGCCGAAGCCCGACGGCACGATGCGCAGCTCGGGGTGGCCGACCTCCTCGATCGCGCGTGCGAAATCGGGATCGACCTTGGCGAGATGCCGCATCGCCTTCCTGAGGTTTGCCGCATCGAGAACGACGTGAGCCATGGGCTTGGCTATAACGTCCGGACATGACCGTCGTCACGCGTTTTGCCCCCAGCCCGACCGGCGAGCTGCATCTCGGCTCGGCCTATTCGGCGGTTCTGTGCTGGAAGCGGGCGCGTGAAGCCGGCGGCACGTTCTTGCTGCGCATCGAGGATATCGACATCCGCCGTTGCCGGCGCGAGTACGAGACCTCGATCCTGACCGACCTCGCGTGGCTCGGCCTTGCGTGGGACGGCGACGTGCGCCGGCAGTCGGAACATTTCGCCGACTACGGCCGCGTGCTCGACCAGCTCGATGCGCGCGGGCTGATCTATCCCTGCTTCTGCACGCGGGCGGACATCGCGGCGTCGGCGAGCGCGCCACACGGGCCCGACGGGCCGCTCTATCCCGGCACCTGTCGGCATCTCTCGCCGACCGAGCGTCGGCAGAAGATTGCGGCGGGCGTCGAGCATTGCCTCCGCCTCGATGCGGCCAAGGCGGCGAAAGAGGCGGGACCCTACAGCTTCGTCGACGAGACGCGCGGGCGGATCGAAGGCCAACCGCTGCTGTTCGGCGACATGGTGATCGCGCGCAAGGACACGCCGACCAGCTATCACCTCTCGGTCACGGTGGACGATCATCTGCAGGGCATCACCCTGGTGATCCGTGGCGAGGATCTGCTGCCCTCGACCCATGTCCATGTCCTGCTGCAACGGCTGCTGGGCTATGAGACGCCGCTCTATGCCCATCACCGTTTGATGCTGGCGGCCGACGGCAAGCGTCTCGCCAAGCGGGACAAGTCGACCTCGATCCGGCTCCTGCGGGAGGCCGGACGGACGCCGGAGGATATTTTCAGGATGCTGCCGAAGGACTAGACTTCGGGCATGGAACGACAAGAAGAACTGTCCATCGGGAAACGCCTGCTCGGCCATATCGACGGCCGCACGACCGACCTTGCGGGCGACATGTTCCGCAATCGCACGGTCAACTACTCCTGCCGCGAGCGCGCCACGCTCGAGCGCGACCGGCTGTTCCACGGCCAGCCCATGTTCATGGGCCTCTCCACGCGGCTCGCGAAGCCGGGCGACTATATCGCCGAGGACATCGCCGGCATGCCGGTGCTGATGACGCGCGGCGCCGATGGCGTGGTGCGCGCCTTCGCCAATATCTGCCGCCACCGCGGTGCACCGCTGGCGCAGGGCTGCGGCAATGCGCGGGCCTTCACCTGCCCCTATCACGGCTGGACCTACGACGCGCAGGGCAAGCTCCTGGGCACCACCGACAAGGTGGGCTTCGCGGGCCTCGACCTTGCGAGCCATGGGCTGGTGCGGCTGCCGTCGATCGAGAAGCACGGCATGCTGTTCGTGCGCGCGCGGCCTGTGCAGCCGGGCGAGAGCGAGACGATCGACATCGACTCTCACCTGGGGCCGATGGCGGTCGACTTCGCGGCCTACAAGTTCCAGACCTTCCCGCACTATTCGACCGACCGCATCCAGCCGCGCATCAACTGGAAGTTCGCGATCGACACCTTCCTCGAGGGCTATCACATCCCGCACCTGCACCGGAAAACCATCGCACCCTACTTCGTGGGCAATGTCGGCGCCTTCGACAGTGCGGGCCTCAACGGGCGTCTCTGCGTGCCCAAGCAATCGATCGAGAGCGTGCGCGAGGCGCCCGAGGGCGAGCGCGTCTACCGGCCGCACATCGTGGGCATCTACCAGCTCTTCCCCAATTCGCTGGTGATCTGGCAGCTCGACCATATCGAGACCTGGCGCGCCTTCCCCGATCGCGAGGACCCCAGCCACTGCGAAGTGGAGATGACGATCTACAAGCCCGAGGGCACGACCAAGCCCGACTCCTACTGGGAAAAGAACCGCGACATCGCCATCCGCACGGTGATGGAGGAGGACTTCCCGCTGGGCGAGCGCATGCAGATCGGCTTCGAATCGGGCGCGACGGAAGAAGTGATCTACGGCCGCAACGAGCCGCTCCTGGTCCACTTCCACAGCTCGATCCGCAACGCTCTCGGCGTCGCCGCGTGAGGCGCGACAAGCCGCCGTTCCGCGCGGACCAAGTCGGCAGCCTGTTGCGCAGCGCGCCGGTCAAGGCTGCGCGCACGAAGAAGCTCGCGGGCGAGATCACGGCGGCTCAACTCAAGGCGGTCGAGGATGACGAGATCAGGAAGCTCGTCGCCAAGCAGGAATCGATCGGCCTGCAGGGCGTGACCGACGGCGAGTTCCGCCGCTCGTGGTGGCACTACGATTTCCTGGCAGGCCTCGACGGCGTCGAGCTGGTGAGCGTGACCCAGGGACTGCAGTTCAAGGGCACCGAGACCAAGGCCGAAGGGCTGCACGTCCACGGCAAGATCGACTTCTCTGCAGGTCATCCGATGCTCGATCACTTCCGCTTCCTGAAGTCGGTGGCGAAGCAGACGCCCAAGATGACGATCCCGTCGGCGACGGCGCTGCATTTCCGCGGCGGCCGCAAGGCGATCGAGCGCTCGGTCTATCCAGAGATGGAGCCGTTCTTCGAGGATCTCGGGCGTGCCTACACCAAGGCCGTGCGCGCTTTCGGCGAGGCGGGCTGCACCTACCTGCAGCTCGACGAGGTGTTCGTGGCCTATCTTTGCGACGACGCTCAGCGCCGGATGCTGCGCGAGCGCGGCGACGATCCCGACAGGCTGCTCTACATCTACAAGGACCTCGTGAACGCGGCTTGCGCGGGCCGCACGCCCGGCATGACCATCTCGATGCATCTCTGCCGCGGCAACTTCCGCTCGACCTGGATGGCTGAGGGCGGCTACGAGCGCGTGGCCGACGTGCTGTTCAACCAGATGAACGTCGATGCCTATTTCATGGAATACGACACCGACCGCGCCGGCGGCTTCGAGCCGCTGCGTTTCCTGCCAAAGGGGAAGCATGTCGTGCTTGGCGTGATGACCTCGAAGACCGGCGCGCTGGAGAGCAAGGACCAGCTCAAGCGCCGCATCGAGGAAGCCGCGAAGTTCGCACCTCTCGATCAGCTCTGCCTCTCGCCGCAATGTGGCTTCGCCTCGACCGAGGAGGGCAACCTGCTCGCGGAAGAAGAGCAGTGGGCCAAGCTCGGCCGCTGCGTCGAGGTCGCGCGGGAAGTTTGGGGTTAGGCGTCGATCGCGCGGCGCAGCGCGGCGCGGGCGAGCAGGCGGGTCGAATCGAGCGTGGGCAGCGGCGAATTGCCGTCGTTCATGATCAGCGGGATCTCCGTGCAGCCCAGCACGACCGCGTCGCAGCCTTCGATCTTCAGCCGGCCGATCACCTTCTGGAAATAAGCCACCGCCTCGGGCTTGAAGACGCCGCGCACCAGCTCGTCCATGATGATGCGGTTGATCTCCTCGCACTCGGCGAGGTGCGGACGCATGTAGCCGAGCTCCCGCTGCAGCAGCTTCTGCGGATAGACCTCGCTCTCGACCAGCCAGCGCGTGCCGGTGAGGGCGATGCGGCGGAAGTCGCGGCGGGCCGCCTCCTCGGCCACGGCGTCGGCGATGTGCAGCCAGGGGATGGGCGAGCGCCTGGCGATCGACGGCAGCGCCTGGTGGATCGTGTTGTCGGGGCAGATCACGAAATCGGCGCCGGCCTGGGCGAGCTTGACGGCGGAAGCCAGCATCATCTCGCCCACGGCCGGCCAGTCGCCGGCGTAGATGTGCTCCATGTACCGCTCGAGCGAGGGCGTGTGCATGGTCACCTCGGGATGACCGTGCCCGCCCATCAGCTCCGGTCCCTCGGTGCAAATTGTGCGGTAACAAAGTGCCGCACCCTCGGCCGAGCAGGCGGCGATGCCGATATGAAGCGCTTTCATTTCGGTATCTTTGCGCGACTGTGAACCTTCGTCACGATCCAATCGGTTGATCCGCTGGCCTGGATCGTGCGTAATCCCGTCATGTGGTCGTAAGGCGTTTTGGGGAAAACGTCGCTGGGTGGGCGCTGGGGGCGATGTTCAGACTCAAGACCTATATCTTCGAGCATCCCACAGAGAATGTGGTGAGGACCATCGACCGGCGATCCTACATCTTCGCCGCGGTCTTCGGCTCGTTCTACGTTCTCTATCGGGGCTTCGTCGCCCGCTTCTTCATGGCGCTGCTGCTCGACGCGCTGCTGACCCTGGGCGCCCTGGCGGTGATCGTGGCGGTCGCCGTCCATCTGCGCGGCGTCGAGGCATCGCTCGTGCTGGTCTTCATCCCGCTGGTCGTCATCGTCGTTCGCGCCAAGCCGATCGTCGACCTCATCAAGGTGGGCTATATCGAGCGGGGCTGGGTCGCGATGGCGACCTGAGATCGGGTCAACGGCCCTCGAGCTGCTGGTTGACCCAGTACTGCACCTTGTCGGCCTCGAGGAACTGGCGGACGAATTTGGCGGTCGCGGGATCGGCCACGTTGCCGAGCACGATCGCCACGATCAGGTCGCACTTGTAATTGACGGCGATGCCGAGGGCGGTGCGTTCGCCGCCATGCATCCTGAGCCTGTAGAGACGCGCGCGCCCGGTCATGTCGGTGATCCGGATGCGCCCCCCGTCGCCGAGCGGCGTGAAGTTCTCGTCGAACAGGTCGAGGTCGGTGACGCGGTCGACCTCCGAATCCTCGACCACGCCGGTGTCGCAGTTGCCGCAGAAGCCGAGCTTGGGCCGGATGTAGACCTCGAGGTCGTGGCCGCGCCAGGCCTTGCCGGGCGGCCAGCCGTCGCGCGGGAAGGGCCAGGCGATGGGCTGCCAGCCGTCGGGCTCCTCCTTCGGCAAGGTGAGCAGGTAGTGGGCGTAGGCCGAGAGGCCGGCGAGGCTCAGCACCAGCCCCGCCGCCGCAGTCGCCGAGATCCAGGTCCGGCGACTGATCACGGCTCTACTTGAGGCCGGCCGCCGCCCGCGCCGCGCCGGTCAGCTCCAGTATGTGCATGCCGGTGTTGGCGCGGTCGACGATGTAGATGTAGCCGCGGTCGTCGGTCTCGAGGTTGTTGGTCTGGATCGCGACCTTGCAGCGGTCGCGGCCGTCGACCTTGACGCAGCGCTTGTCCGTCTTGTCGGTGATCGCCGGGATGAAGTAGCCGACTTCCTTCGGCTGGAAGGGATCGCGGATGTCGAGCGCGCGCACGCCGGCGTTGAACCAGGAGATGAAGACCATCTTCTTGTAGAAGACCGGCGCCATGCTCTCGTTCGAGGAATGCGCGCCGAAGCGGCCGCCGCGCTGGCAGAAATGGCCGCTCGCCTCGTCGACATTGTAGTTCGACACCGTCATCGGCCGCTTCTCGGTCGTGACGTCGACGAACCACACCATCTGCGCCGCCTCCTGGCACTCGTTCAGGATCTCCTCGTCGACGATCATGACGATGTCGCGCTTGGCGCCGTCCTTGTCGTTCTCGAACTGCTTGATCGGCATCTGCAGCATGGGGAAGGTCGTGTGCGCGCCGTTCCACGCCGACATCTCCATCTGCGCGATCTCGGGATAGCGCAGGTTCTGGTCGGTCGGCTCCTTCGGCCCCTCCAGCAGCTTCTTGCGGTCGACGATCTGCAGCACGCCGCCCTTGTCGGTGCCGTAGCCGAAATAGACGCGGTTGCCCTCGGGGCCCGTCGAGATCGGACCGTGCAGCTCGGTCGGCACCGCGCCGGTGGCGCCGGGCTGCTGGCCGGGCAGGCCGAAGTCGCGGATCTTCACCGGGTGCGCGGGATCGGAGAGATCGTAGATCTGCGTCATGCGCCGCACCCGCCAGTCGGGCGGGCCGGAGACCAGGAAGGCGATGCCGGTGTCGCACTCCCACCAGCTCTTGTGCGTGTCCTTCAGCCCGGCGAGCCGCGTCACCAGCACGGGATTCTCCGGATTGGCGACGTTCCAGATCTCGTGCGCCTCGCCGCCGAAGGTGCGGAGCATGTAGACCGCCTGCTTGTCGGCCTTGGGCAGCGTGGCGCCGTCGCACACGCGCACCATCTGCGCGCCGCCCGCCTCGTAGGTGCCCGGCGCGCCCGGAATGTGCTTCAGGTACTTCGGATGCGCAGGATCGGTGACGTCGACGATCGAGGTGCCGTTGTGCTCGGCCTTGCCGGTCATCGAATTCATCGGATCGGGGATCTCGTCGGTGCCGCCGTGATGGCCGATATAGGCGATCCAGCGGTTGCCCTGCTTGTGGATCGTCGGCTGATAGGCCGAGCGCGCCTGCAAGTCGCTGTAGCCGACCAGCTTCATGTTGGACGCCTCGGGCGGCGCGCCGATCTTCTGCTGCTGGGCGTAAGCGGAGCCCGCAAGGAGCAGGGCGGCGATCGGCACGACAAAGCGCAACATGGCGTTTCTCCCTTTACGGCCCGACGACTTTTGCTTCGCTCACCGCCACGCCGC
>Ga0335083_10012290_pt1 | contig 10253 bp, 9 predicted proteins | sample Lox_Sample_42_FD_206716 | JGI IMG/M metagenome (GOLD analysis project Ga0335083, IMG submission 206716) | Soil microbial communities from Loxahatchee National Wildlife Refuge, Florida, United States - Lox_Sample_4.2 | ecosystem: Environmental > Terrestrial > Soil > Wetlands | place: USA: Florida...
GGCATCTACGGCGCCGGTAACATTTTCAAGCTAAGCAACACGGAAAACGGCTGGGTGTACACCTCGCTGCATGACTTCACGGGAGGTAGTGATGGATGGCGGCCAATGAGTGGCGTCGCCATCGACACAGACGGCACCCTCTACGGAAGCGCGGCCTATGGCGGCGATAACCGCTGTGATTACGGTTGCGGCACTGTCTGGATGATCAAGCCGTAGGCGGAACAAACTGTCGAGCAGTCGCCTTATCCCGGGCGACCTGGATGCTCGCCCGGCTGGGATTCTCGTACTGGGCGTAACATCGCCGTCTCACAAGCGCCGGCAGGCAGGGTTTGAACTTCATCGAGCGGAAGTTCATCGCCAGTGTCGAAACGAATTGGCGCTGCCGGCGAGAGCAGATTCCTCGCTTCGCTCGGAATGACAAAGCAAGACTTCGTGATGACAAATCAAGAAACTTCGTGATGACAAAGCAAGGAAGGAGCGGGACCTCGCCCGCCGCGGCGGGTTCGTGATGACACATCAAGAAATTGAGCCGGAGCATAGCTTCACTCCGGCCCGGGATGACTGACCAGAACCTAAACTCTGCCGGCACCCGCGAACTCTGCTTCTTCCTTCTTCGACCGGGCAATCCCGACCAGTTCGGCGGCTTTTTGCGCGATGTGTTCGGCGCTGACCTCGAATTCCTTGATCAGCTCCCAAGGTGCGCCGGAGTCGCCGAAGCGGTCCTTCACGCCGATTGCGCCGGTGATTACAGGCGTGCCGTAAAGCTCGGGGCTTTCGGTGAGGATGCTGGAAACGCGCCATGCCAGCGCGCCGATCTGGTGCTCTTCGGCGGTGACCACGACGCCTGTCTCTTTGGCGGCGCGGAGAATCGCCGCAGCATCAATCGGCTTCATGGTGTGGATGTTCAGCACGCGCGTCTCGTAGCCGAACTCTTTCTTCAGTATCCATGCCGCGCGCATGGCCTCCGGCACCATCGGGCCGCAGGCGACGATGCTGAGGTCTTCGCCTTCGTCCATGTAGTGCGACGCAAGCACCGTGTCGAAGGCATCGATCATCTGCTCGGCCTCGCGGCGCAGGCGGATGACATTGGCCTTGCCGAAGACGAACGGAGTGTCTTCTTTGCTGACGATCGGTGTTGCCTCGCGGGCAAAGCGAATGTACTTCGGCCCTTCATGCTCAAGCAGCAGGTAGTCGGTCGCCTTGCGAGTTTCAATCACGTCGCAGGGAACCGAGACCACCATGTTGGGCAGACCGCAGATGGAGAACAGGTCTTCCAGCGCCTGGTGTGTGGCGCCGTCGGGTCCGACCGAGACTCCGCCGTGCGCGCCGGCGATCAGCACGTTGAAATTGCCATAGCAGACCGAGACGCGGATCTGGTCGAGGTTGCGTGCCGCAGCGAACGTCCCATAGGTGCCAAAGACTGGCAGCTTACCTTCGCGCGCCAATCCCACCGCCGCAGCGGTTGCCGACTGCTCAGCGATGCCCATGCTCATCCAGCGGTTCTTGCGCTCTGGCTTGCCGCTGTAGAAGTCACTGATGGTGATTGAGCCGGAGATGTCCAGCCCGAGGCAGACGACGCGATCATCGTCACCGTTGTTCGCCAGCGACTTGCCGAACCCTTTGCGGGTGGGCTCCATCGCGACTTTCATGGTGCTGCCGCTGTTCCACCAGTAGTCCTTGGAGAACTTTGGCATCTTTTCATCGAGCGTCACTTCTACCGTCTTCTGATACTCCGCCGCCTTCTTAAGCAGCGCGTCATAGGCGATGGCGCTCTTCAGCCCGAGCTCATCGAGTCCCTTCACCATCTCGTCGTAGCTCGGAGCCTTGCCGTGCCATCCGGCCACGTTCTCCATGAAGCTGACGCCCTTGCCCTTGACGGTATTGCAAATGACTATGGTCGGCTTGCCCTGGACCGGGACCTGCTTTGCGATCTGCAGAGCATCCACGACCTGCGGCATGTCGTGCCCGTCGCAGACGATGACCTCCCAGCCAAAGCTGCGATAGCGCTCCTCCAGCGGCTCGACGTTCATCACGTCTTTCACCCAGCCGTCGATCTGCAGGCGGTTGCGATCGATGATGCCGACCAGGTTGTCGAGCTTGTAGTGCGAGCCCTCCATCACGGCTTCCCAGATGCTGCCTTCCTGCTGCTCGCCGTCGCCCATTATGCAGAAGACCGTGTTCTTGTGGCCATCGAGCTTGTTGGCCAGTGCGATCCCGACCGCGATGCTCAAACCCTGCCCGAGCGAACCGCTGGAGACCTCGACGCCCGGAAGCTTCAGCCGATGCGGATGACCCTGGAAAGGCGAATAGAGCTTACGGAGCGTGACGACATCCTCAATAGGGAAGTAGCCGGCAAAGGCGAGACCGAGATACAGCGCTGGGGCCTTGTGTCCGCCGGACCAGATGATGCGATCACGTTCGTTCCACTCCGGCATGTTGGGATCGTGATTGGCAACCTTGAGATACAGCGCGGAGACGATGTCCATCATGGACAAGGTTCCGCCGGAGTGTCCGGAGCCGGCAGCGCAAAGCGCGACCAGGTCATAGCCGCGCATCAGCCGGGCAGCGTGTTCCAGTTCTTCAATGTCGAAGTCGCGAGCTACGGTCTTGGAGAAGGCGTTGAAGAGGGGCATGTTGTTTTCCTTTGGCAGGCTGGCTACTTTCGGTTGGGCGGCTACGCCTAGTGTCCTTCTGGGCCGAAAATGGAGTATCACGCCATACCGGTGCGCATGCCCGCAATCTACGGGACTGTCAAGGTTACGAGGAGGTAAACCGAGCCGCAGTGAGGGGCATCACTGCGCGGTTGTGACGTAGGTACGGCTGGCTACTCGCCAGGCTGGTGTGCGGTTTCGTGGGCAGCGGAAGCTGAAGCGCCGTCCTCGCCACCAAAGCGCGCGATGTAAACGCTGCGGCGCCCGTGCGAGGTCCACTCGGTGCCAAGACCGTCGCCGTGGAATTCATCGGTGGTTGCAACTGCCGAGACAGCGGCGCTCACATCGGTCAGCGGCGGATAGAAGTTCGTTTCGTTGCCGCAGATGTGATCGTGGTGGTTCAGCGGGCGAGTGATGATGGTGGCAAGCTTGCCGGCGCGCAGGATGGCGCTACCCTGATGCGGATCACTTGGCGCGTCCAGCACCACCGGCACGTAGTCTACCCGGACGACATTTTCCAGCAGGCGTCCACCATTGTGTTGGGCGAGCGCGACAAGCGCTGCACGCTGCTGCGGGTTGGCGGCGCTGTCGACCATGAGCACTGCCTGCGCGGGATAGGGATTGCCGTATGGATCGCCCAGAGTCGCGCGGGCGCGCACTGCTGCGGCAACCGTGAGACCGTCAAGCTTGATGCCGTTCCATGTGCCCTGCTCCACATGCCACGCCAGCAGAGCGTCATTGCCCGTAAGGCCGACTTCGCCGTTGGCGAAGCATTGCGCCACGTAGACGTCAGTCGAGCGCGACTCGATGTAATCTCCGCGAAGCTGCTGAGCATTCAACGAGGCTGCCAAACCTAGAAGCAGTGCGATCATGAAAAACTTGTGCACCGGAGTACCTCACCCGTCGATTATGGATATTGTAGATGCCCCGCAGGGGATCAAGGGTCCACATCTGTAGCCCGACTCGACCTTACTCGTGACAAGTTGTTTACAAACCGTTGACGTCGGGAGGACGAAATCTGCAGCGGGCTTTCGTAGACTGAGGGTCTTCGAGCACACTGGCCCCCGGACGGCCCTATACCCGACCCATCTGACCAGCCACCCGGGGGCGTTTTAGTTTCCATATCCCAGCTTGGAACGCACCTCTGAAGGCAACTCACCTTTTCGTTGACACTTCGCCTTTTATTCGCTGACAATTGCAGCGGAGGGCCTTGACCATGGCTATCACTCGCCGGCAACGCGAGGTGTACGACTTCCTGCAGAACTTTATCGAGGAGCACGGTTACTCGCCTTCGTTCGAGGAGATCGGCGCCGGACTTGGCCTGAGTTCCCTGGCCACGGTTCACAAGCACATCAGCAACTTGCAGGAAAAAGGCTTGCTGAAGCGCGACTACAATCGCAGCCGCTCCATTGACGTGGTGAAGATGCGGAGCCGTGGAAAGCCACTGGCTGCCGCGCCCGCAGATCTCACCTTGCCGCTGGTGGGAGTGATTGCCGCGGGCCGACCGCTGGAGGCGGTAGAGAATCCGGAGTCCATCTCGCTCGGCGACTTTACCCGGGCAAAGGACGTGTATGTTCTGCAGGTCAAGGGCGAAAGCATGCAGGACGAGCACATCGTGGATGGAGATTACGTGCTGGTCGAGAAGACCAGGACGGCGCGGGACGGAGAGATTGTCGTTGCCCTGGTAAGCAAGTCGGAGGCGACGCTGAAACGGATCTATCAGGAAGGGGAGACCATCCGGCTGCAGCCTTCCAATGCCACCATGAAGCCGATCATTGTGCCCGCTGTCGATGTCGAGGTGCAAGGCAGGGTGATTGGCGTTCTGCGGAAGTATTAGCGGCGGCGGGTGGCCCATAATTGCCTTGTTTTGGCAACTGTAGGATTTTCGAAACTGTACACCCGTGCTTCTTCCCCTCTCCATCCCTATTCCCACATTTCCCAGGCGAAGGGGAATGTGGGCCCCCCCGGCGCGCGCAGCCCGAGCGAGTGTTTCTTCACTTTCGGCACTGTAGGTTCAACCGCGAACGAAAGCCCGAAGGGCGTGCCATGACAGCCCAGCATGGAGCCGCAGGCGGAATGCTGGGGACGATTCGGCCTCAATCTCCGAGTCCCGCGGGGACGGCATAACGGGTTGGGCGCCATGGCGATGTCATGGGTGGCCCATGCTTGCCTTCGTTTCGAAGGTATGGGACAAACACGACGAGCACTAGAATCTCACCGAAATTGAAAGTTTGGATTTCGCAGTCCGACGAAAGATCAGGAAGCGGGGTATCCACACTCGGTAAATCCCACTCAATCCAAATCAAGGATTGAGTGGGGAACCCGGCGTGAGGAGGGCCCCGTAATTGTCTTGGTTTACAAATTATTAGATTGCGAAATAAATGTAATATTCTGGTAAATCGGGGGAAAACGCGCGCATACTACTCCGCACTAGGTACAGGAGGAAGCGATGAAGAGGATTGCCTTGCTGTTCCTGTTCAGCGTGCTGCTCGCCGGAACCGTTTTGGCGCAACCAAACGTTCCAGCCTCTAACTCCGCTTGCGCCGGAGTGTCGTCAACCGGATACGTAAACTGGCCGCAGTTTCACTTCGACGTCTGCCACACCGGGTATAACCCGAACGAATTTCTTCTAAGCACAACCACGGTTGGGAATCTCGTCCTGGATTGGCAGTCACAGTACGGAGGGGACATCTACTCCTCGCCGGCGTTGCTCGACGGTGTGTTGTATGTCACGAGCCAGTCCTTGTATGCCTACGATGCCCGCAGCGGAGCGCTGCTGTGGAACTTCCAGGCCGGGGACCTTTTTCGAGGTTCGCCGGCAGTGGGTAACGGCATGGTGTATGCCGCATCCCTTGACGGGAAGCTGTACGCCCTGAATGCAAAGACGGGATCTCCGGTGTGGAGCAAGGGATCGGTATTGACTCTCCTACAACCGGGTTGGCTAACGGGGTGCTGTACATCGGGTGTGCTGGTGGCGTTATGTGCGCCTTGAATGCCCTGACGGGAGCAACGCTGTGGACGCAACCAGCGGCTTATTCCGAGAGCGCGCCGACTGCGGTTAACGGCATGGTGTACCTGGGAGGCGACGACGGTAACGTGTCCGCTCTCGACGCCAGCACCGGGCCGCTTCTGTGGAGTTACACGACGCGAAATTTTATTTTCACTTCGCCGGCGGTGGCCAACGGGGTGGTGTACGTAGGAGGCTACGACCATACCGTCTACGCCCTGGATGCCGGCACCGGAGAGCTACGCTGGAGTTACACCACGGGGGACCTGGTCGATTCTTCGCCGGCGGTGGCTTATGGCATGGTGTACGTGGGGTCCAATGACAGCAACCTGTACGCCTTGAACGCCAGCACCGGAGCACTGGTATGGAAGTTCACAGCTGGGGGCGGCATCAACAACGCGCCGGCGGTGGCCAATGGCGTGGTGTACGTGGGGTCCAATGACAGCAACCTGTACGCCTTGAACGCCAATACCGGAGCGCTCCTGTGGAATTACAAGACGACCGTAATCGACTTAGCTTCGACGATCGTGAACAACGGGATGGTGTTTTGCCCGAGCGATGAGGGTCCTGTATCCGCCTTCCATTTGCCGGGCCAGTGACAGGATAGCTGCCCGTAGCAGACACCTGCACTCATTCTCGCTGCCGCGTCAATGAGTGCCATAGCGATTTATCACTAGTTGAGAGGATGAAACGTATTTCAGCCGCAAAAAGAAAGAGCACAGTCGTCAACTGTGCTCTTTCGAACTACCGACCAGCACTCTTATCCTACTGCTTGCGATGTCAGGTTCTTATCCAGTGCTTTTTCAATCACATCGCGGGATACGTAGCCCACAATCTGCTCCTTGACCTGTCCATCTTTGAACAGCAGGAGCGTCGGGATTCCGCGCACGCCATATCGCTGCGGTGTTGCAGCATTCTTGTCGACGTCCATTTTGCCGACCTTCACGCGCCCGGAGTAGCTCTGGGCCACTTCGTCCACGATGGGAGCGATTGCTTTACAAGGACCACACCAGGCCGCCCAGAAATCGATCAGGACGGGCTGCTCCGATTTCAGAACCAGCTGGTCAAAATTTGCATCAGTAACTTCTACGATTGCTTCACTAGCCATTTATCCTCCAGGGCCGGTCAAAGTTCGCGCCAGCCTTGTACCGTCGATATGATCCTAACATCCCGACTCAAAAGGTTAGATGCGTGAACCCTGCCTAAGTCGCAGACCGGGCTGCGCGCCGCGAATGGCCATAATACAAAAGCGTCCTGCTTGATAGCAGGACGCTCTCGAAGGCAGCCCTCCCCCAGAACTGCCCGAACTACAGCTTTCAATCTAGCGCAGTTCGAGCGTTTGTAAATACACCTTCGGTAACGCAAAGTAATCGCCGGGTAATTGCACCAGGTGACTTCCGTTAACTGTCTAGTTCTGAATTGGAACCTAGTTAGCGAGGCTGTCGAGTATCTCGACCGGATGGTGCACGGGCCGCTTTAGCCCCGACCAAATCTGCTCGTGGCACGACACTCCACTGGCGACCAGTGCGCGCGGGCCGTTGGCTGCGTCAGCATCGCGAACCTGGGCGAAAAGGTCCTCACCCACAGCCATGCTCAGGTCGTAGTAGTCAGCCTTGTACCCGAAGCTCCCAGCCATGCCGCAGCATTCCACCGACGACGTGACCACATCGAAGCCGCAGGCGCGCAAAACGTCGATGGTCTCCGATGCCGCGTTGCAGGTCCGTTGCTGACAGTGCGAGTGATAGAAGAGACGGGTTCCGTGCCGCCAATGTTCAGCAGGAAACATCTGGTGCAGGTCGAGATTAAACTGCTGCGACGCCTGCCAAACCAGCTGCAGCGGCTCGAAACTGATGCTGCGTAATTTTTCGAAGAACGCCTGATCCTGCATGAAGTGCCGCAGGTCGAAACGGAACATCGCCAGCACGCTAGGCTCGACCACGACCAGCTTCTGACCGTTTTCCACGTAGGGCCGGAGCATCTTCACCATTGCCAGCGCCTGTTCGCGCGCGGTGTCGATCATGCCCTGCGAGAGCGCTGCCCGGCCGTCGGAGAGCGCAGGCGTGAGTTCGACGTCGTAGCCGCACTTGCGTAGCACGCGAATCGCGGCCATGCCGCGCTCGGGCTCGCCAAAGTTGGTGAAGACGTCGGCCAAAACTGTCAGCTTCGGACGCACCCCATTCTGGGGCGTGGCCTCGCGTCGCTCTTCGCGATACAGGTCTTCCCAGCTCTTTTCCGGGAACTTCGGCAGCTCGCGCCGGTGATCGACACCGAGCATGCTTTCCATGGCTGATCGGGCGAAGCCCCAATCCATCGAACTGTTCGCCAACCCGGCGTTGCTGGTACCCCATTTCCCGAAGGTCTGGTAGTTGCCGAAGAACTGCTTTTGCAGCGGCGCCGTGCGATCTTCGGGGGCGCTACCTGTCAAAGTTCCAAACGCTGACTTCACCACCGATGCGGGCTGTGCCTGGCTCATGCGATGCCGCAGGTTTTCGTTCAGCCATGGGATATCAATGCGTACCGGGCAGTTGTTAACGCAACGCGAGCAGGCGGTACACAGCTCGGCAAAGCGCGCGTTCATCAGCTTGCCGGTTCCCGCCTCCCATGAGCCGCCAATTCCGCCGGAGTAGGTTTCGCCGCCGAAGGCGTGACCCCCTACGGTCTCAAAGTTAGCGCACGAGTTCAGGCAGGCGCTGCAGCGGATGCAATACAGCGCTTCGCGCAGCACCGGATCTTCGCGCATCTTGCTGCGTCCGTTATCGATGAGGACGAGGTGAAATTCGCGCGGCTTCTCGGCCTTGCCCGGAGCCGCAAACGAGGGCGCCTTCAGCGGCGGATGCAGGATGCTCACATACGAAGTAATCGGCTGCCCGGTGGCGCTGGCCGGCAGCAATTCCAGGAAGGTGCCAAGGTCTTCACGCGACGGGATCACCTTCTCGATGCCCGCGATCGCAATGTGCAGCGGAGGCAGCGTGGTGGTCATGCGGATATTGCCTTCGCTTTCGACCAGCATGATGGAGCCGCTATCAGCCGCGACGAAATTCGCGCCGGAAATACCTGCGTCGGCGGCGATGAACTGCTCGCGCAGCTTCTCGCGGGCAAACTTGGTGAGCTCCTCGCCGGTATCCAGCGGCAGGTCGGTTTCGAACTTTCTCTTGAACAGGGCAGTGATGCGTTCGCGCGAATAGTGCAGCGCCGGCGCGATGATGTGCGACGGCTGCTCGTCAGCGACTTGCAGGATGAATTCGGCCAGGTCGGTCTCGGCAACCTTTATGCCTGCCACTTCCAGCACGTGATTGAGACGGGTCTCTTCCGAGGTGATGCTCTTGCCCTTCACTACCAGCTTGGCTTCGTGCTTCACCAGCACGTCGCGGATGTAGGCGTTGGCATCGGCGGCAGTGGGCGCCAGGTAGAAGTGGCCACCATTCCTGCGAACGCTTTCTTCGACCTGCTTCAACAGTTTCGGCGAGTCTGCAATCGCCTGCTCTTTGATTGCCCGGGCTCGGTCCTTCAGCGCGTCATAGTCGGGAAGCTTGGCCACCGCGACGTAGCGATTGCGGTTGAAGGTTTGCGTGTTGTGGCGAATGGCGGCGCTCTGGATGTTGAGCGTCATGCGAATCGCTTCCAGCAGCGCGTGTTTGTCCGACTTGTTAGCAACCTGCCGGGGCTGAATATCGACCGGGTTTACAGTGGTAGCCATTGCTCACCTCACCACGATTACGTGCAGCCGATGTGGCCCATGAACGCCGCGCACCAGCGGTCCCATGTCGGCCGTGGCGCTGGGGCCGGTGATGAAGACGAAGTCGCGCGTCAGGCCTGCGCCGCCGAGCACGTCAGGGCGAAACATGTCGCGAAGCCGCGGGACGATGTTTTCTGCCGCGAGTACCACGATGTGCAGCGGCGCAAGCAGGCTGACGGCGTTCGTGCGCTGATAGTTCACGTCGACGCAAACTGAGCCGGTGCTGGCAACACCGCCAAAGGCTTCGGTGACGCCCACGGCGGAGTGCACCATCTGTCCGGAATCAGGCTCGGTAATGACGCGACGGTCGGTGGCGAATGGCGCAAACAGCTCGGGCGAAATAATCTGCGGAGGGGCAAACAGAATTCGCTCGGCATTCCCCGCTTTTGCCAAAATGGCGGAGCTCAGCGCCTGCGCATTGTGATCGACGACCTCGGCGGTAGCCGCCGCGTTTCGCGCCTCGGTGACGAATTGCTCCAGCAAAACGCTGGTGGTGTCGGTTGCCGGGGAAGTCATGCCCGAAATGCTACCACCGCAACAAAAAGGAATTTTGTGAGCCACGTCACCCAGTCGGGGCTTTTTGTGGCTTGCGAACCACCGCGAAGTGGAGTTCTTCCCTCAATGGCTTTCGAACGAGGGAGCGAGAGCTTTTCTCTCCAGCACCGTGAGGCCGTCGCCGACTCGCAGCTTGGATCCGGGGTTCACGGGGAGGAAATATGCGCCAAAAGCAACCCCTTTGTCGGTGCGGCGGAACTTCGCCAGGGTATGCAGTGGTTCGGGACCGCGAAACTCGCCCTCACTCTGATCAATGGTGGTAATAGAGCAGCGCACGCACAGCTTGACTGCGGTGAACTCCGTC
>Ga0335083_10012291_pt1 | contig 10253 bp, 11 predicted proteins | sample Lox_Sample_42_FD_206716 | JGI IMG/M metagenome (GOLD analysis project Ga0335083, IMG submission 206716) | Soil microbial communities from Loxahatchee National Wildlife Refuge, Florida, United States - Lox_Sample_4.2 | ecosystem: Environmental > Terrestrial > Soil > Wetlands | place: USA...
CTGCCCGACCTACGCAAGCACCGACACGATCGCACGCTGCGGGAATGGCTGCGGGCCCTGCCGGACGACGTGATCGGGGTGCGTCCGCTGCTGGCCGCCTTCGTGGCCTGGGCGCGGCTGTCCGAAGGCGATCTTGACGGGGCCCAGGGGTGGCTCGATGACGCCGAACGGGCGATTGAGGCCGGTCGTTCGGCCCCGATACCTGGCCTCCCCGGTTCGCTGGCGGAGGCGGCCCGCGCCCGGGACGAGGAACTGCGGACCCTCCCGGCCACGATCGCGCTCTACCGCGCCTCGGTGGCCCAGGCCCGCGGCGACGTCGACGGCACCGTGGCGCACGCCCGCCACGCGCTGGAGCTGGCCGGGCCAGATGACCATCTCACCCGCGGCGCCGCGGCCGGTTTCCTCGGCCTGGCCGCGTGGGCGGCCGGCGATCCCCGTACCGCGGTGGACACGTTCGGCACGGCGGTCACGAGCTTGCATGCGGCCGGCAACATCGCGGACGAGCTCGGCGCGACCGTCGTCCTGGCCGGCATGTGGCTGACCCGCGGCCGAACGGCGGAGGCGCGGCGGCTGTACGAGCGGGCGCTGGCGGTGGCCGAACGTCATCAGGGATCATCGCTGTCCACGACCGGTGACCTGCATGTCGGCCTGGCCGACGTGCTCCGGGAGCAGGGTGACCTCGACGCGGCCGAGGGGCACCTCGAGGTGGCCAGGGAGCTTGGTGACCGGGCGTCGCTGCTGGAGAACCGGCATCGCTGGTACACGGCCATGGCGGGGGTGCGGCAGGCGCGCGGCGATCTCGACGGCGCGGTGCGGATGCTGGACGAGGCCGAGCCTCTGTACCTGCCCGGCTTCTTCCCGGACGTTCGCCCCATCCCGGCCTGGCGGGCCCGGGTCCGCATCGCCCAGGGCCGCCTCGCGGACGCGTGGGACTGGGCGCGCGAGCACCGTGTGACGGCGGCCGATCCGCCGGCCTTCCTGGCCGAGTTCAACCAGCTCACCCTGGCGCGCCTGCTCATCGGGCAGTACCGGGCCGACCGCGACCAGAGCGGCATCGAGCAGGCCTGCGCCCTGCTCGATCGCGTCGTCGCCGCCGCGCAGGCCGCCGGCCGCGGGGGCAGCCTGGTGGAGGCCCGGCTGGTCCGGGCGCTGGCCCGGCACGCGGCCGGCGACACCGACGCGGCGATCTCGGACCTGGCCGCGGCCCTGGACGACGGCGTCCCAGCCGGCTACGTCCGGCTCTTCCTGGACGAGGGACCGCCGATGGACGAGCTGCTCCGCGCGGCCGGGCGCGGCTGGCCGACCGCGCCGGCAACACCGACAGCACCGGCCGTGGCGCCTGCCGGGGACGAGGGCCTGAGCGACCGCGAGCTCGAGGTGCTCCGGCTGCTGGCGACCGAACTCACCGGACCGGAGATCGCCCGCCACCTGTTCGTGTCGGTCAATACGCTGCGCACCCACACCAAGCACATCTTTACCAAGCTGGGCGTGAACACCCGCCAGGCCGCGGTCCGCCGCGGCACCGAACTCGGCCTCTTGTAGCCCGCCGCGGCGAATCACCAACCGGGTCACATCACATGGTGATGCGGGGTCACCAAGCCGGTCCTTAGCGTCCATGACGTGGCCGGACATTCCGCCCGGCGCAGGACCCAGGACCAAGGAGCCCGTCATGACCGTCACCCCGACCAGCCTCACCCGGGCGGCCGGCATCTCCGCCGCCGTCGCCGGACTGCTCTTCATCGCCGTCCAGATCAACCACCCGCCCATGGACGTCTCCTCGGTCACCACGACCGAGTGGGTCGTGCGCCAGACCGCGAAGACGGTCATGGCCGCGGCCGCGCTGGCCGGCATCACCGGTATGTACCTGCGCCAGGTCCGCCAGATGGGAATCCTCGGGCTCGTCGGCTACCTGGTGTTCGGCGCCGGCTACCTGGTCATGATGGGCATCGAGTTCGCCGGCGCCTACGTGCTGCCGTCCCTGGCGCACACCGCACCCGGCTACGTCAACGATGTCCTCGCCGCGTCCATCGGCGGCACGGTCAAGGGTGACATCGGCGCGATGCAGACGGCCCTCGCCGTCATGGGCGTCGGGTACCTGGCGGGCGGTGTTCTCTTCGGCCTCGCGCTGTTCCGCGCCCGCGTGCTGGCCCGCTGGGCGTCCGGGCTCCTCGTCCTCGGCACCCTGGCCACGCTCGCCCTGCACGTGCTGCCGCACTCGTTCGAGCGTCCGCTCGCGGTCCCGACCGGCGTCGCCCTGATCGGCCTAGGTATCTCGCTGTGGCGTGACCAGCGGAGGACCGCCACCGTCACCGCCAGCGACGTAGCCCCCGTCCGGGCCGAGGCCGTAGTCCGATGACCAGTCCGCATCAGGCCGACCGGCTCAGCTCCCAGCGGAGCTGGCCGGTTCCGGCCGTGACCACCAGGGCCCTGACTTATGAGTTCCGGGTCGAGGGCCACCTCGACGACCACTGGTCCGCCTGGCTGGGCGAGCTCACCATCACCCGGCACCACGACGGCACCTCGACGCTGGCCGGACCGGTCGCGGACCAAGCCCAGCTCCACGGCGTGCTCGCCCGGCTGCGCGACATCGGCGCCACGCTGCTATCACTGAACGCCCTCGAGGCCGGCCGCTCCTGACCGGCTCGAACAGCAGGCAGGGCCGGTCGGCGTTTCCGCGGAAACGCCTTCAGCTGCGTGGCGCAGGGGCTCGGTCGACGGGGTTGACGCTGATGAGCTCGTCCGCTTCGACTGGCGCAGCGTGCCCGGTGGCGCGATCCCCGAGCACATCCATCCCCGCCAGCAGGAGCAGTTCACCATCGTGGCGGGCGAAGCCCGCTTCACGCTGTCGCCGGCCTGGTCGCCGACGGCAAGGCCACACCGGCAGGCTGGGCAGGGAGAACTGATAAGGCTCGTGCCGCACCGCCCGCCCGTCGGGCAAGCGGAGCTGGGCCGAGGAGTACCGTGCGCCCACCCGCCGGATCCCCTCGCCCACCCCGAGCCGCTCCAGCATCCGCAGGCCGTTCGGCGCCAGCGATACCCCCGCGCCGACCTCGGTCAGCTGCTGCGCCTGCTCATATACCCCGACGTCGATCCCGGCCCGCGCCAGCGCGACCGCCGCCGCGATCCCGCCGATCCCGCCGCCGACCACCACCGCCCGCAGGGTCACGTCCTTGCCTCCCGGTTCAGGCCCGCGGCGTCGGCGTCGGCGCCGAGGGTGGTCGCGCTGGCTTGCAGGTCGCGCAGGGCTCCGTGCGCGATCTCGGTGAACGGCTGCCGGTTTCCGGGCGCGGCCCAGCGTGCGTAGGCGGTGCTGAAGGCGAGCACGCCCACCTCGGCGGCCAGGCGCGCGGTGGTGTCGTCGGCTCCGCGGGCGCGGAGGGCATCGGCCATGGCCGAGCCGAACCGGGCTCGCTTGAGCAGCTCGCGCTCCTGCAGTTCGCTGTTGGCCGCGATCACCGCTCGCCGCTGCGGGGCGAGATCGCGGCGGTCCGGGGTGAACGCGACGGCGGCGGCCTCCAGCGCCGCGGCCAGGCAGCCGGCCGTCGTCGCCGTGGGCGGAGCGGACCGGATCGCGTCGCTGAACAGCTCCACCAGCATGTCCTGCCCGCCGAACAGCACCTCCCGCTTGTCGGCGAAATGCCGGAAGAACGTGCTCTTGGTCAGCCCGGCACGGTCCGCGATCTCGGCCACGGTCGTGGCGTCGAACCCGCGCTCGGTGAACAGGGCGAGCGCGGCGCGCTCGAGGCGCTGGCGCGCGTTCGGTTCCCATCGGGCCATGGCGACAGCCTATGTGATGGCACCAAGTCGCATCACTTGCTAGAGTGATGGGATAAAGTCTCATCACTGCCTCGAGGAGCAGCATGCGCGTCTTCGTCACCGGTGCGTCCGGCCATCTCGGTTCGGCCATCGTCCCCGAACTCATCGCCGCCGGACACGATGTGGTCGGCCTCGCGCGATCCGACGCGGCCGCGGCGACCATAACCGCGTTCGGCGCCACGGTGCACCGGGGTGACCTGTCGGACCTCGACGGGCTGGCCAAGGCGGCCGCGGACTCCGACGGCACCATCCATCTCGCGTTCGACCACGACCGGATGCGCACCGGAGACTGGGCCGCCGCGATCGCCGCGGACCTCGCCGTCCTGCACGCGTTCGGCGACGCGCTCGCGGGAACCGGCAAGCCGCTGGTCGGGACGTCGGGCACGCTCGCGGTCGCGAACCTGGGCCGGCCCGGCACGGAGGAGGACGCGGGCAATCCCGGCGGCCGCACCGACGCCGAGAACGCCGTGATCGGCTTCGCGGAGCGGGGCGTGCGGTCATCGGTCGTGCGGGTCCCGCCCATCACCCACAGCACGCTGGACCGGCACGGCTTCGCCCGGACCCTGATCGCCATCGCGCAGCAGGCCGGCGTGGCCGGCTATCCCGGGGACGGAACGAACCGGTGGCCCGCCGGGCACACCCTCGACGTCGGCCACCTCTACCGCCTGGCGCTCGAGGACGCGCCGGCGGGCACCCGGTGGCACGCGGCCGGGGACGAGGGCATCCCGGTCCGCGACATCGCCCAGAGCATCGGCGATCACCTGGGCCTGCCCGTCGCGAGCATCCCGGCCGACCGGGTGGAGGCGCACTTCGGGTTCCTCGCGACGGTTCTCGTGCTCGACAACCCGGTGACCACCCGCGCGACCCGGCGGATCCTCGGCTGGGAACCGGTCCACCCCGGCCTCCTCGCCGACTTCGGCACCGGCGACTACTTCTCCTAGCCGGCCGGCTGGCTGGACGGCCAGCAGCGCCGGCCGTGCCCAGGCAGGCTGACCCGCCGGCGAGCGCCACGGACGGCCGTGGAGCACGCCGGTCTACTTCGCGCACATCGCCTTCACTGAGTTCTTCTGGGTTTCCTCGGGCCTACCTCGCCGCGAAGGTCCCGCTGCCGGATTGGGCCGAACGGTCGGCGGTGATCGATTACCTCGTCGGCTACGAGCAGCAGCTGGAGGCCGCCGAGTACTTCGACGAGGCACGCGTGCGCGCGCTCGTGGCGCGGATCGTCGACCGCACCGGCGACATGGCGGCGTGCTGGCCTTCGGTCATCGCGGCCATGCTGCGACACACCTCTTAGAGTCGCCCGGCGGCCAGCGCGTTGCGCAGGGCCTGGCTGTTGATCCGGTCGGCCACGGTGACGCCGTTGCGGTCGGTGTCGGCCAGGGTCGCGCCGGCGGTCAGCAGCATCCGGACGATCTCGAGCTGGAGGTCGCCGGCTCCGGCGGTTCCGCTCGCGCCGGTGGGCGCGACCGCCAGGTGCAGCGGCGTCGAGCCCGCCTTCCTGGTCGCGGCATGGGGGTCGGCGCCGGCCGAGAGCAGCGCGGCGACCGCGGCCGGGCTGCACGCCCGGACCGCGCGGTGCAGCGGCCTCACCCCGCCGCGGTCCGGCTGGTCAACCGCTGCTCCGGCGGAAACCAGCAGCTCGATGACGCGCCGCTCGCCGCTGCCCGCTACCGGGTGATCGCCTCGCGGACGGCGGGGACGATCTCGGTGGCCCAGCGGGCCAGGGCCTCGTGGGCGGGGGTGTCGTCGGGGCTGCGGTAGATGAAGCCGGCCGCGTGGTGCTCGAGCACGGCGCTGGTGAGCTCGTCGATCCATTGGGCGGCCGAGCCGCCGATCCAGCGGCTGTCCTCGCCCCGGGTGGCGGCGAGCGGTTCGGGGGTGATGCGGCCGCCGAAGTTGTACACGCTGGCGACCTCCGCCGGATCCCGTCCCGCCGCGGCCGCGGCGGCGTCGACCCGGGGGCGCGACTCGCGGTAGAGCTGGCTCAGCCAGTCCGAGCCTCCGGGCGGGACCCAGCCGTCGGCCAGCTGCCCGGTGACGGCCAGGGACTTCGGGCCGACCGAGCCGGTGAAGATCCGCGGGGCCGGCGCCTGGGCCGGATCCAGGCCATCCACGTGGTAGAACTCGCCGTCGAACGTGACCGGGTCTCCCCCGCCAGACAGCGCCCGGACCAGCGTGATCGCCTCGGCCATGGCGCGCACCGCGGACCCGCCGTCGAGCCGGGGTACGCCGAGTTTGACGATCATGTCCCAGATCGCGCCGGCCCCGATGCCGAGGATGACCCGGCCGCCGGACAGCGCGGACAGCGAGGTGACCGTACGGGCCAGCACGGGCGCGGGGCGGCTGGGCAGGTTGGTGACCGTGACCATGCCGGCGATGCGTTCGGTCTGGCCGAGCAGGAACGCCGTCAGCGCGTACGCGTCGAGCTTGTCGCCGAAGTACGGGTGGTCGGCCACGGTGAACAGGTCCAGGCCGTCCCGGTCGGCCTGGGCGGCGAGCCGGACGCGCCCGGCTGCGTCGGCCGCATCCGCGCCGTTCCACTGCCCCAGGGAGGCGCCGAACAGGACCTTGTGATCGGGCACCAGCAATCCTTCCGCCGCGGTTGGCTAGCCAATTAGCCTGTCATTGGACATCATGCACCAGGAGGAAGCCCGATGACTCCAGGCGCCGCCAGGCCACGGGGCCGGCTGCGCGGGATCCTGCGGGCGCCCGCGGGAAGGATCACCAACCAGACCCTCCTGGTTGCCCTCGTGCTGGTCTTCGGGACCGGCGTGGTCACGGTCGCGATCGGCTCACCCAGCGGGCGGTGGGCGGCTATCGCCCACGGCATCGCCGGGCTGGTGATCCTGCTGCTCATCCCGTGGAAGAGCCGGGTGATCCGGGGCGGCCTGCGCCGCGGACGGCACACCCGGTGGGCTTCGCTGCTGCTCGCCGCCTTGGTCGTCATCACGTTCGCGGCCGGGCTTGGCTACGCCACCGGACTCGTCCGCTCGATCGCCGGCCGGCCGGGGTTGTGGGTCCATATCGCGGTCGCGCTGGTCCTGGTGCCGCTGGCCCTGTGGCATATCGCCGCCCGGCGGATCCGCCCGCGCCGGTCCGACCTGTCACGCCGGACCTTCCTGCGGGCCGGCCTGCTCGGGGCCGGGGCGGCCGGGCTCTACTTCGCCGCCTCCGGGGCGGTCCGGCTCGGCGGGCTCGCCGGTACTCGCCGGCGCTTCACCGGCTCCTACGAGACCGGATCCTTCGACCCGGACGCCATGCCCACCACGATCTGGCTCGAGGACCCGGTCCCGGCCGTCGATCCGGATCAGTGGCGGCTGACCGTCGTGGACGAAATCGGCCGGTACCAGCTGGGGCTGGGCGACCTGGCGGCGTTCGGCGCCCGGATACGGGCCACCCTGGACTGCACCTCTGGCTGGTACGCCCAGCAGGACTGGACCGGCGTGCCGGTCAGCGCCCTGCTGCGCCGCTCCGGGCAGGCCCGGAGCCTGCTCGTGCACTCGGTCACCGGCTACTGGATCCGGCTGCCGGCCAGCGACATCAGCCGGCTCATACTGGCCACCCGGGTAGGCGGGGATCCCCTGTCGGCCGGCCACGGCTACCCGCTGCGGCTGGTCGCTCCCGGCCGGCGCGGATACTGGTGGGTGAAGTGGGTCGACCGCATCGAACTGCAGGCGACACCCTGGTGGTGGCAGCCGCCATTCCCGGTGACCTAGCGAGGCTTAGGCGACGCGCCTTACCGCGGGGCGTTGCGGATGGGTCCGGTGCAGGGCCAAGTGGGGCGGGGTGTGCGAGGGCTTCTCCTTGTAGACGAAGGCGCGGCGGAGTCCGGCGTAGGGCTCGTGCGGGTCGGAGAAGTTGCGCGCCATGACGGCGAGTTCGGCGGCCCGGTAGGCGGCTAGCGGGCGGTGCTGCTCGGCCGCCGCGAGCTGCCGCTGCTTGGCGGCCAGCAGCGCCGGGTAGGCGGGATTGCGGACCAGGTACTCGGCCAGGGCCGCCACCTGGGTGCGGAAGGCGGCGGGGTCGCCGGTGATCACGTGGTCGACGAGGCCGGACCGGAGCGCCGAGTCGGGAGTGACCGGCAGGCAGGCCTCGGTCAGCCGGGCCGCCTCGCTGGCGCCGACACGGCGGGGCAGGGTGTAGGTCCAGTATTCCGAGCCGTGCAGGCCCATCAGCCGGTAGTGCGGGTTGAGGACCGCGCCGGACCGGCACCAGACCTGGTCGGCGGCCAGCGCCAGCATCAGGCCGCCGGCCGCGGCGTTCCCGGCCAGCGCGGCCACGGTGAGCTGGCCGGTGTTGGTCAGGATCGCGTGCACCAGGTCGTCGATGGCGTTGATGTTCCGCCAGGACTCCGCGGCGGGATCGGCGGCGGCCTGGATCACGTTCAGGTGGATGCCGTTGCCGAAGAAGTCCCGGGGCGGGCCGAACACGATCACCTTGACCGGGCGGGCCTGGGCGTGCCGGTAGGCGGCCAGCAGGCTCCGGCACTGGCCGGTGCTCATGGCCCCGCCGGGGAAGCTGAACTCCAGGTAGCCGACCGCGCCGGACTCGCGGTAGCTGATCTGCCGGTAGGTGCGCCGGCCCGGTGGCAGCGTCAGCGGCGCGGAGACCTCGGGTACGCCGTCCAGTGCGGCACCCAGCGCCAGGGTGGCCGGCAGCTTGAAGGTCTTCGGACTGCCGGGCGCCGGCCGGCGGCGCAGCTGCGGGATCCAGACCGCGCCGTCCACGGTGGCGCGGCAGATCGCGCCGTCCCGGCGGGCCAGGATCGTCCCGGGCCGGCCGCGCAGCTCGTCTTCGGGGTGCCCGCCGAACAGGTAGTACTCCGTGCCGCCGAGCACGTCCAGCACGCCGGGGCTGGAGTCGGCCGCGCGCAGCCTGGCCAGCACCGTCTCGGCGGGCTCGGCCAGCCAGTCGATCCCCCGGTCGGGCTGGCGGCAGGGCGGACGCAGCTGCCCGGTGACATCGGTTCGGCGGTAATCCAGTGGCTCGGGCCGGTAGCTGCCGCTGGCGAACCTGGTCACCGCCAGCAGCACCGCCTCGACCGCGGCGTCCGCGACCTCGGTCCGGTAGACAGAGCTCTTCGAGTCGCCGGGCATCGCGAACTGGGTGCTGGCCCAGATGTCGCCTGCGTCCATCTCGGCGTTCGCCTGCAGCACGGTGACGCCCCAGCGCGTGGCGCCGTTCATGATCGCCCAGTCCAGCGAGGACGGCCCGCGGTCACCCACCGGGCCCGGGTGGACGATGAAGCACGCCCGGGCCGACCAGATGTCCTCGGGAATCGCCCTGGTCAGCATCGGGGCGATGATCAGGTCCGGGTCGTAGCGGCGGACCCCGTCCCGCATCACCTCATCGCCCAGGGCCAGCTCGACCGACACCTCGTGCCCGCGGTCGGCGAGTTCGGCATGCACCCGCTGCGTCATGCTGTTGTAGGCGCTGGCAATAAGCAAGATCCGCATCGACGTCGTCCCCCCGTGACGGCCTTTTCCTGGCAGAGGGGAGCCGGAGCGGCTCTGATACAGCCAATAACCTAGGGACATGCCTGCAGACGTCGTGTTCCGGGTCGGCCGCGCGTACGCGATGACCGCCGAGCGCAGGATCCACCAGGCGGTCGCGGTCACCGGCGGGCGGATCACCGCGGTCGCGTCGACGGCGTGGACGGCACCTTCCTCGGCCCCTACGACCTGGCCCTCTCCCTCGGCCGGGAATCGGTGCTTGACGACGCGGTGGTGTCGGCGATCGAGTCGGTCATCGGCCGAACGGGCGGGCACGATCGCATCACCGGAATCTTCACCGGGAACCGCGAGCTCACCAGGCTGCTCCCGGCGGTTGACCTGCTCGGCGTCGACACCGACGCCGCCGCGTTGCGGGCCGGGCTGAAGCGGATGTTCGAACAGCGCTGAGGACCTCAGGTCACCGAGGGGCCCGGTCGTCCCAGCGGCAGCGGCGGCCGCCGGCGACCAGGAGCCTGACGACGATGACGACGCGACGCTGAAGGCGTTCGGCGACGCGGGCGGCGACCCGGCCCCGACCGGCACGCACCTGTTCGTCGCGCGGGCCGCGCTGCCGCCGAGCGTCCAGGTACGGGCGATCGCCGAGGAGGCCATCGACCCCGGCCACCAGATCATGCACCAGAAGTGCATCGGGACTTCACCGACCTGTGGACCACTCAGAAGCTGGCTGGCACCGGCGCCGGCGACGCGGGTGACGTGACCATCGGCGGGACCCCCATCGCGTACTCCTTCGCCCGGGCGAGGGACGGGCCACCGAGACGGCCATCGCCGCGCTGGTGACCGGGGCCACCCGCCGGATCAGGGTCGCCTCGATGGTGCTGTCCTCGCCGAAGATCATGCAGGCGCTGCTCGGCCAGATCACCGCCGGGCTGGACGTGGCCGGGATCTACGACGGCCCGGAGATGGACGAGGTGGCCACGCAGTGGG
>Ga0335083_10012293_pt1 | contig 10253 bp, 6 predicted proteins | sample Lox_Sample_42_FD_206716 | JGI IMG/M metagenome (GOLD analysis project Ga0335083, IMG submission 206716) | Soil microbial communities from Loxahatchee National Wildlife Refuge, Florida, United States - Lox_Sample_4.2 | ecosystem: Environmental > Terrestrial > Soil > Wetlands | place: USA: Florida...
CGTCGTCGATGAATATGGCGGCGTAGCCGGACTTGTCACCATTGAGGATCTGGTCGAGGAGATCGTCGGCGAGATCCGCGACGAACGCGACAAGCCGGACGTCGTGCGCGACGGCGACCGCTCCTTCATCGTTTCCGGCGGAATGGATGTGGACCGTCTCGATGAACTTTTCGGCACCAAGCCCGAGGGCAAAGAATCGGCCACCATCGCTGGACTGGTCAGCGAACTGGCCGGCAGGATTCCCCGCAAGGGGGAAGCAGTCGAGGAAGACGGCCTGCGCTTTGAAGTTCTGGAATCGACCGACCGCAAGGTAGAACGCGTGCGCATAAGTGCGGTGCAGCCGAGACAGCTGAAGCTGATTTAAGCTGGGAGCGCAATGAGCAATCAGTAACCAGCAATCAGCCGCAAGCCTACTCACCACTCGTATTCACGGTCGCGAGGTTCCAGACTGAACGGACCGCAACCAAATCTAGTAAGCTCATAGCTCATCGCTCAGAGCTCGTTATTCAAAGCTCATTGCTCATATGCCATTTCGCTCCGGTTTCGTCTGCATTCTAGGCCGTCCCAACGCGGGCAAGTCGACATTGCTGAATGCGCTTGTAGGCGAGAAGCTTGCCATCATTTCTCCCAAGCCCCAAACCACGCGCAATCGCATTCAAGGAGTCGTGCATATCCCCAAACGCCAAGGAAAAAATGGAGGACAGATCGTACTCATCGACACTCCCGGAGTGCACAAGCCTGACAGTTCGCTTGGCCGGAAGATGATGGTCGAAGTTCGCGAGGCGCTCGAGGGATGCGATCTTGTGCTCATGATCATGGATGTGACGCACAAAATCGATCCTCGCGACCAATTCGCTCTCGATCTGTTGCGTAAAGCGGGTACGAAAGCATTCTTGATTCTGAACAAGGTCGACCTGGTCCGCGAAAAATCGAAGCTGCTGCCGCTCATCGAGGAATACCGCAAGTTGCATGAATTCTCCGAGGTCATCCCGATTTCAGCGCTCAAACGCAACGGGCTCGACGTACTTCTAGACCGCATCCTTGCTGTTCTGCCCGCCGGACCGGCGTACTTTCCCGAAGACCAGATAACCGACCAACCCGCGCGCTTCATGGCCGCCGAAAGTATCCGCGAGCAAGTGTTGCTGAATACGAGTGAAGAAATTCCCTACGCGACGACGATCATCGTCGATAGCTTCGAGGAAGGAAAGCGGCTTACCCGGATCGCAGCCACGATCTACTGCGAGCGCCAGGGACAAAAGGGAATCCTTGTGGGCAAGGGCGGCCACATGCTCAAGAAAATCGGTACGGCTGCGCGATTGCAGATCGAGCGCATGCTGGGTTCGAAGGTGTTTCTTGAACTCTACGTGAAGGTCGAACCGGGATGGCGCGATTCCCGCAGGTTTGTCGAGGAACTGGACTGGCGTCGTCAATTGGAACAACGGATGTTGCAACAGAGCGCGGAGGCAAATTCCATTGACCCCGCCACAATTCCAGCAAACAATCAAAATCGCACAGACGACTGAAGTTGTGGTATTGTCTCCGGCGGGGCAAACGACCCAGCGGTTGCCCAATTCAGTTGCTGCCACTACAATCGATTGGCCGCGGGGCGAATGGCCACAAGGGATGAAGGCCAACTGGTAAGAGGATAGAACGAGCGACCCATGATAGCCGAGGATTCCTCCGAAGAACACTTCCCAGAGTACGACTTCGATCCACAAAAGCTGAGCCTGCGCGTGCGCGTTACGCTCGCGGCGGAGCGCAAGGCTGTGGATCCGGTCGTACAGCAGGTCATGCAGGCCGTCCGCGAGATGAAGTGCGTGAACGGCAAAGAAGACGCGATCGAGTTGGCCCTGCAAGAGGCCCTGGCTAACGCCGTTGTGCACGGCGCTAAAGAAGATCCCAGCAAGGTGGTTGAGTGCATCGTGGCTTGCGACCAGGAGCGCGGCATTCTCATCATCGTGCGTGATCCGGGCGAGGGTTTCGATCCCGGCACAATAGCCGCCTGTACGATGGGCGAGAACCTATACTCCAATCACGGGCGCGGGATTTTCCTGATCAATCAACTGATGGATGAAGTGAAGTTCCACAAGAACGGCACCGAGATTCATATGCTGAAGCGGTGAGCATTTCTGTCCGGTTCCCTGCCATCCCGTGTATTCACCCGAATCCTGAATTCTTCGTTAAGTCGACACTAGCTGCGGCGTTCCCTCTCCCCGACTGCAACTCGACCGGAATTCCACCTGCGGTAAGCGATTCAGGTCACCTAGAAGCTTCTTGAAGACTGGGAGGCCCTGCAGGCCTTCCATCGCGGGGTCTCGAGCAAACCAGTGTGGATCGCGCCAACCTGCCTGCACTGCTTTGCTTAAGAAGTCTAAGGCGCGATTCTGATCGCCGAGTCGGAGCAACGCGGTTGCCATTGCATAGTGCAATTCGCCCAGAGAGGCTCCCCAGATCCAGGTCTGCGGGGACCGCGAAACTTCTTCCAACAGCGGCTGCGCCTCATCGATGAACTGCTGTGCACGGGACTCTTCACCTGCAGCCGCATGTGCGGCACTCATGCCAGCCAAGGTTCGGCAAAGCACTCGTTGCCGTCCCAGCATGCGCGGATACTCTTTGATCAGGCGGTAGGCTCGGCGGAATTCGTTCAGGGCCTCTTCCACCGGCCCTTCTCGGAATGCGATTTCTCCCAGTCCACAGGCGGTCAGAGCCAGGAAAGCTTCGCGATACACGTGATCGCAACTCTCAATTGAGTTTCTCGCAATCGAGTACTGCTGATGAGCTTTTTCGCTGTCACCCATGCGGTCGGCTACGGTGCCGAGTAGGACACCGCAGCCGATAAAGTATCCAAAGCCCTTCCCGCGCAACTCGCCCTCGTACCCTGTGCGCAAAAAACGCTCAGCGTTGGCGTATTCGCCGCAGGCCAGAGCCAAATGACCCAGGCAGAGCCATGAGGCAACCCAGCGCGCGTCCGCGAAAGTTGCATTCAGCAGGTGCTTGACTGCAGAAGGGTAGCCCCTCGGATCATCCCGCTCGGTCAGCACCATGTAGGACGCGCTCAAAAAATAATGCGCCAACACTAAATCGGGCTGGCGCTCGACACCGCGATGACCGGTGCGGATAGCCTCTTCGATCTTCCCTTGTCGCATATAGGCATAGCTCAGCCACGGATATGGCTCGCCGAGCTCGGGATCAAGTTCGAGAGAACGCTCACAGTAGCGAGCCGCCGAGTCGAGGTCCGCAGGGTCAGTGCGGTGAATGAAGCGCATCGCATAAGTAGCGCCCAGGGCTGCATAAGCCAGCGCATAGTCGGGATCCAGAGCAATGGCGCGCTCCAGATGCTGACGCGCGCTCTCCAGCGAGTCTTTTCCAACTATGTGAAGCTGTTGCCGTCCTTGCGAATACTGCTCGTAGGCTTCGAGGTGCAGCGTTTCCGGTGCAGCAATGCGCCCCATCGCGCTGCTGTCCACTTTAACTTCCAGGGCAGCCATCACGCTGGAAACAACGCGGTCTTGCAATTCAAAAACTTCTTCCCATGTGCCGTCTGCCTTGGCAACCGCCGTTTCCTCCCCGCTGGCGACCTCGAAAAGTCGGGGCAAGATCCGCAATCGGCCGCCGGCGCGCTGATAGCTGCCTAACACAAGCCAGCGAGTGCCGAGCTCAATGCCCAGTGCGACCAGTGCATCGTGCCCCGTGGTATGTGCGTTGTGTCGCCTTGCAGCTTCCTGGAGTCGCTCACGGCTTACGACTCGGACCAGTTTCAGCCGCTTCAGATCAGACGTCAGGGTCTCTGCGATGCCTGTGCCAAGCCAGTTTGCGCTGCTATCGTCCGATGTGTTCTGAAAATCAAGGACCGCAAGAACGGGCATTGGCTGTGTCGCCTCGCCTTGGGAGGCCCCACGAATTTCACAAACCGCTTTCGCCAATGCCGCGGCACTCTGCGGCCGCTGGTCCGGCTGAACGGCCATCGCCTTCAGGATGCAGTTCTCCAGAGGTGCATCGATCAGCGGATTTACCGCGCGCGGCGGTCGCGCTTGCCCGGTCAGGATCGCGCTGATAAGCGCGCGGCCGTCGATGCCCTCGAATGGCACGTGGCCACAAGCCATCTGGTAGAGCACAACCCCGAGGCTGTAAATGTCGCTGCGCCGGTCGGCTGGCCGCCCACGCAATACTTCCGGGGGTGCATAATGCAAAGTGCCCACCCACGATCCCGGTGCGGTCATAAAGGACGCCGTGCGGTCATCGCTCTCTGCGAGTTTCGCCAGGCCAAAGTCGAGTAATTTCACCCGACCCTCTGGAGTCACCATCAGGTTGGCAGGCTTGATGTCGCGATGCAGGATGCCGTGCGAGTGGGCATGCCCGAGCGCGTCGGCTATTTGGGTGATGTAGTCGGCGAGTTTTGCTCTGGAGAGAGGCCCGACTGCAAGCACGGTCTGCAACGTCACGCCCGGCACATATTCCATAGCCAGAAATTGAGTGTTCTCAAACTCGCCAATCTCGTACAGGACGGCTATTCCTGGATGGCTCAGAGAGGCGACGGCGCGGGCTTCCCGCATGAAGCGCTCCCCGCGGGCCTCATCGATGGCAAATTCCGGCGGCAACACCTTGAGGGCGACTTTGCGGACCAGGCGCACATCTTCGGCGAGATAAACTACGCCCATTCCTCCGGCGCCGAGCCTTTCGAGAACGCGATAGTGCGAGATGGTTTGCCCAACCATAGGACGCCACGGGATTGTGGGCTATGGTAGGACGCGGTCGGCTCGAAGTCAAAAACTCGCCTGGAAGTTACTCCTTGGCAGCAATCCCCAGGGCTTTCATCTTTCGATAGAGATGGCTGCGTTCGAGGCCCAACACCTCGGCGGCGCGGGTCACGTTGCCGTGGTTCTCGTCGAGTTTCTTCAGGATGTAGTCGCGCTCGTAGGCATCGCGCGCTTGATGAAGGGTGGAAAATTCGCCCTTGGGAGCGCGGCGGCCGCCGTCGCGGTACACCAGAGGGGGCAAGTGCTTGGTCTCAAAGCGCGTCGTGGTGGGATTCATGATCACGATGCGCTCGATCACGTTGCGCAATTCGCGCACATTGCCCGGCCACGAATACCGCATGAGGACCTCGATGGCATCGTCGGTAATCTCTCGCGGACGACGTCCATAGGTTGCCGCCAGTTCTTTAAGGAAATGGCGCGTGAAAAGTGGGATATCCTCCTTGCGCTCACGCAGTGGCGGCACAAAGAAGGGGATGACGTTCAGCCGGTAGAAGAGATCCTCCCGAAAATTCCCGCGCGAAATCTCCTCTTCGAGGTCCTTGTTCGTTGAGGCAATGATGCGAACATCCACCGTTATAGTTTTGTCGCTGCCCACTGGAGTGAAGCGTTGCTCTTCCAGAGTGCGCAATACTTTTGCCTGTGTCTTGAGACTCATGTCGCCAACTTCATCCAGAAACAAGGTGCCACCATGGGCTCTCTGAAACTTGCCCTCCTTGTCGGCAGCGGCCCCCGGAAAAGAGCCTTTCACGTGGCCAAAGAGCTCGCTCTCGATCAGGTCTTCCGGAATTGCGGCGCAATTGACCTCGACGAACGTCTCGTCTTTTCGCAAGCTCTGCGCGTGAATGGCGTGCGCCACCAGTTCCTTGCCTGTCCCGGATTCGCCGTAGATCAGCACGCGTCCGTTGGTCGGAGCCATCAGGCCGATCTGCTGGCGAAGCGCCTTCATCGGGATACTGTCGCCAACGATCAGGCTCTTGGTCTGAAGCTGCTTTTTCAGATCGACATTTTCCCGCTGTAATTTCTTGGCCTCGATCGCGTTCTTGACGACGATCAGGGTCCGTTCGATCCGGAGTGGCTTCTCCAGGAAGTCATAAGCGCCCAGCTTGGTGGCGCGGACCGCCGTCTCGATGGTCCCATGGCCCGAGATCATCACCACTTCGGGTGGATTTTCGAGTTCGCGGATCTTCGCGAGCGCATCGAGTCCATCAATGCCGGGCAACCAGATATCCAGCAGGACTACGTCGCACGGACTCTTTCGGAGCGTCTCTAGGCACGCCTCGCCGCTTTCCACGGTGGACGTAGAATACCCTTCGTCGGAAAGAATTCCGGCCAAGGAATCCCGAATGCCGGCTTCGTCGTCGACGATCAGAATGCTATGCATGTTGAGGAGTGGCAGCGGGCTGCGCCGGTTCCATGACCACCGGCAACTCCACGATGAACCGTGCCCCTACGGGACGATTTTCCTCCACGCGAATCGAGCCGCGATGATCCTCGACGATGCGGCTCACGATCGCAAGACCCAGGCCGGTTCCGCGTTTCTTGGTGGAGAAGTAAGGCAGAAAAAGTTTTTCTTTTAGTTCTCTCGTGACGCCGTGGCCGGTATCGGCTACGGTGATTTCGACAGCATCGCGGCTGGCCACCAAAGCCGTGGAAATCTCAATCTCGCGAACCACCGCACTCTCCGACGCTTCGGCCGCATTGTCGACAAGATTGGCTACCGCCCGTTTGATCGAGTCATTGTCCGCCATAACCTTGGGTAGGTCAGGGGCGAGGGATTTCCGCAATCTGATTCCTTCCAGCCTGCCATCGAACATCGAGAGGGCGCTTTCGACGATTTCGTTGATGTCTGCTGGTTCCGGTTTTGCAACCGGGAAGCGGGCAAGAGTCGAGAACTCGTCGACCAGACGGCGCACCGTCTCGACGGCTCCCGCTATTGCCTCGGCGGATGAGCGCACAACCCCGAGCGAAGCAGCATCCGTAAGCTTGGCACGGTCCAGGTGCCGTTGGATGCGTTCCGCTGACAATGCGATCGGAGTAAGCGGATTCTTGATCTCGTGCGCGACCCTGCGTGCAACTTCCCTCCATGCGGCTTGCTTCTGCGCTTTCAGAAGATCCGACAAATCCTCGAACACGACGACGTATCCGGACCGTTCCCCTGGGTGTCGGAGTGTAGCTACGGTAACGGCGACGTTTAAGGGTCCATGCGGCAACTGCATCTCCATCTGGCTGGTCGTTATCCCCATGCGGTCCGCGCGCCTCAGCAAAGGCTCGAAATCCTCCAGAACCTCGGCGGGAAACACGTCCACGAGCGAGGCAGTGCGCAGAATGGCCCTGGCATCTTCGCGGCCGGCCTCCGGATGGAACATGCGCAGCAGGGCATGATTGACGTGGGTTACACGGTGGTCCGCGTCGAGGGAAAGCACGCCGGTTGGAATGCTCTCAAGAATGGTCTCCATCTGGCCGCGCCGCTGATTCAATTCTGCATTAGCGGCACTCAAATCGCGGCTGGATGCCTCAATTTGACGACGGCTGGCCTCCAGTTCCTCAGCCATACGATTGAAGGAACGCACCAGATCGCCAATTTCATCGGCGGCGCGCACGTCGACGCGATAATCGAAGCGTCCGCGCGAGATTTCCTGCGTGGCCTCAGCTAACGCCGCGAGCGGACGAGTCACCAGCTTGGCCAGGAACAGCGCAAGCCAGGTAGTGACGAACAAAACCATCATCGTCAACAGCAACAACAGGCCCATGTAGGTCTGGCGCACGCGGCGCCGTTCCCGGCTTAACTGGAAATAGCGTTGCTGGCTGACCTCGATCTGACGCACCGTCCGCGAAAATTCCTGGGGAAGCGGAATGGCTGCGACGATCTCGCCGCCACCCTGGACCGGAGCTACGCCGAGTGAATAGTCGGTTTGCCGCCAGGTGAATTGCGCCGGCCGTCCTGCGGCAGCCTCGTCCAGTGGAAGCCGGGACTTAAGCACCGGCCAGGGATCCGGTGCGTTGAAACTCGCTTCCGCATTACCGTCCAGAAGGGCGACGGCAAATCCACCCTGCAGAGTCAGTTCATGTTGCTGAAACTGTTCTAAGACCGCCGAGAAACTGTGCCCGGAGAATGCCCGCTCGATCTCCGGGGCCGACGCAATCGCGACCGCCTCAGCGTGCGCATTCTGCTGGGCATAGCTAGCCAGAAGCGACGTCAACGCCTGAGTATCGGAGCGCACTTCCTCCACCGGCGTCGAGAACCACTTGTCGATGGATCGATTCATCAGACCGTACGCGAACCAGTACATCACCATCACCGGAACTGACGACAGCAGAAGCGCGCCCGCGACCATCCTCGTCCGGAATTTTGATCCCAGCACTCCCAGCCTGCGCTCCGCGAACAGCTTTAACAGGTTGCGCGCGAGCACAAAGAACAGGGCCACAAACAATAACGAGATCAGCAAAGATAGGGCGTAAAAGACCACGGTCTGCTGATTTGTCTCTGGCCGCAGGATGGTTTGGTCGAAAGCAGTTTGCGACACCAGAATGGCGAGCAGCAGGAACACAGACACGGCAAGCAGGATCAGAACCTGTTTACGGTACGAAGTCCTCTCAGGCCGGATTGGCGTGGGTTGTGACACTACGATCTGGATTCAGGCCGCTGTTCTTCACGAGCCTTCACGGCCCAACAATGCAACTGCATTATAGATGCATTCAGAACCGGTACGATGCGCTGGACCGCCGGGATAACCGCGCGAAAGACGACTCCGGGGGCTCAGTGCGGAGATTCTGACTTGGAAGAAATCTCGTTCAACATGGCGTCGTACGCAGGCTTCGGCCTATAGTCCACGTCGAACGGTAAGGCTGCGCCACGGGTGCCGTGCGAATGCGACCCGATCCACGAGTACTTGTCCGTGAATCCCCAGGTCTGGATTGCTGTGCAGCCGGCGTTCTGCAAACACGCCTTCGCCACTGAGCGATAAATATCCGCCTGCCGCCGCAAGTCGTCCTGACTAACCCTTCCCGCCGAATCGAGCGGGAGGGAGACGTCCAGCTCGGTGATGTGGACCTGTAGACCCAATGCCGTCAGCCGCGCGATATTCGCGGCGACGCTTGCAGAATCGAAATCCAGCTGCGAAATGTGCATCTGCAATCCGACGCCAGCGATGGGCACGCCGCGTTGCTTGAAGTCCTTAACCATGGCGTAGACGGCGTCAGACTTTTTGTTGAGCCCCTCTCCCCCATTGTCGTTATAGAAAAGCAATGCCGTGCGATCAGCGTCGTGGGCCCAGCGAAACGCTTGTTCGATGTAAGCGGTTCCTTTGTCTGCCAAGCCAATCCCGGGCCTGTTGTACCAGATGGAATCGCGGAGCCGGCCATTCTCGTCGAGTGCTTCATTCACAACATCCCATGCGAAGACCTGTTCGCTGTACCTGTGCATCACACGAACAATATGCTCGTGCAGCAGGTCGGAGAGTTGTAGGGCCGTGAACTTGTCATGCTGGAGCCATTCTGGATTGTCATGATCCCAGACCAGACAGTGCCCGCGTACTTTGATTGCGTGGGCGTGCGCGAACGCAACAACTTCGTCCGCCTGGCGAAAATCGAAATCATTGCGGTCGCGCCGCACTACCCACCACTTCATGACATCTTCGGGTTCAATCATGTTGAACTCGCGGCGTAGGGTTTCGGAATAGGCGGCTTCGGGAAAAAGCGCGGGACGAACTGCCGTCCCCACCAGCAGGCCGATCCGGTCAGCGGCTTGGCGCAATGTGACAGCGGGTGCGGACGCCTCCGCGGTCAGGACGAGAAGCAGCATTGCCAGGTGCAACCATGGCGGCTTTGAGCGAGCCCATTTCATCTTCCTCATCACTTACCTGAAGGAAGGAAGGTCTGTAAAGGACATCCGTCACATTTGGGCTGCGTTTTCCCACAATAGTTCTTGCCCACTCCCACAATGAGACCGTGCATTTCGTTATAGACCTGCACCTGGGCGGCCCGGTGGGCCGTGCTCATAGCGGACGGAGGGTGAGCCGCGCCCCGGATACCCAACGCCAACCGCTGGGGATCATCGTCAGGTTTTTGTTCCTCTTTCTCACTTAAAGGCTCCAGCGATCGCTGGAACAACTCCCGAACGTCTTCATAGTCTGTCTTTTCGGGCAGAATCTTGTGCCGATCAAGAATTCGTCGAGTGTAGGCATCGACCACAAACACAGGATGGTTCCCTGCATAGAGCAGAATCGAGTCGGCGGTCTCCGGCCCGACGCCGTTCAAGGCCAATAATTGTTCTCGTAATTTGTTTGTCGGTCGGGAGAACAGCTTGTCCAGCGAGCCGCTGTATTCCTTGTCGAGAAACGCAATGAAGGTCTTCAGCCGCTTCGCCTTTTGGCGAAAATATCCAGAAGGGCGGATCAGTCGCTCCAGCCTGCTCAACCGGACCCTCCGGATGCCTTCTAAATTCAGCAATCCTGCGCTTCGCAAGTTCGCCAGAGCTCTCTCCACGTTCGTCCATGC
>Ga0335083_10012294_pt1 | contig 10253 bp, 9 predicted proteins | sample Lox_Sample_42_FD_206716 | JGI IMG/M metagenome (GOLD analysis project Ga0335083, IMG submission 206716) | Soil microbial communities from Loxahatchee National Wildlife Refuge, Florida, United States - Lox_Sample_4.2 | ecosystem: Environmental > Terrestrial > Soil > Wetlands | place: USA: Florida...
CGCCGCCTGACGGTGCTCGCCGCCTGGCGGTTAGCAGACCGTAAGACGATTCATAGCTCCGCCTCAGCCAAGGCGGAGGCTTAACCCGGATACGGCCGGGTAGCATGTGCGGGTTCTCGTCAGGAGCCTGCACGGGGGTTGCGCGCAGGCCGCATGATGCCGTCCCGGAAGGACCGTTTCGTATGCCCAGGCTGGTGAGCCTACGCAAGCGCGTCACCGATCTGATCCCCGAGCTCACGAAATTCGGCGTGGTCGGGCTGATCGGCGCGGTCATCGACCTAGGCGGCGCGGCCTACCTGCACGTCCACCTCGGCGTCGGGCCCATGGTCTCCAAGGGCCTGTCCATCATCGCGGCCACCGTGGTGACCTACCTCGGCAGCCGGTTCTGGACCTTCAGGCACCGGGTCAACCAGGCGCTGCTGCGCGAGGGAGTGCTGTTCGTCGCGCTGAACGTGGTCGGCCTGGCCATCGCCGAGTGCGTCATCGCGATCACCACCTACGGGCTCGGCATGAAGGGCGCGCTGGCCTACAACGCGGCCAGCGTGGCCGGCACCGGGCTCGGGACGATCTTCCGGTACTTCTCGTACAAGAAGTGGGTCTTCCTGGCCGGCGCCCCGGGCACCGCCGTGGCCGCCGGGGAGGCCGCGGTCTCCGGGCTCGTCGACGCCGCGGAGGCCAACGACGAGGCCGCCGCCCTGCTGTGGGAGCAGCTCGACCCGGCTGACGCGCCGCGCCGCTAGCCTTCTCGCGAGGGCGTTGGGCCTACGGCCCTACGCGGGGCCGCGGACCGGCTGGGTGCCGGGCCGCAGCGGGTGCCGGGGCAGGAAGACCGCGAACGTGGCGGGCTTCGGCTTGACCAGCACCACCCGGCCGCCGTCCGCCGCCGCCATCGTCCGGGCCAGCGCCAGCCCCAGCCCGGTGCCCTCCGGACGGCCGCTGACGCTCCGCTCGAAGATCCGGGACACCAGCTCCGGCGGGACCCCCTTGCCCTCGTCCCTGACCTCGATCACCACCGAGCGCGCGCTCTGCGAGGTCTGCAGGGTCACCGTTCCCCCGCCGTGCATGAGCGCGTTATCCAGCAGCGTGGCCAGCACCTGGGCCAGCCCGCCCGGGGTGACGTGCGCCTCCAGGCCGCGCTCGCCGATCACCACGAGCTTGCGGTGCACCCGGCGGAAGGCCGGCTCCCATTCGGTCACCTGCTGCCGCACGATCTCGTCGATGCCGGTCAGGGCGGCCGAAGCCGCGGTCGCCCGGCGGGACGGGCTGAGCAGCTGGGTCACCACGTCGGCCAGGCGCTCGGCCTGGGTGAGGGCGGCGTGCCCCTCCTCCCGGACCACGTCGGGGTCATCCGCCGCCGCGATCATCTCCTCCAGCCGCATCGACAGCGCGGTCAGCGGGGTGCGCAGCTGGTGCGAGGCGTCCACCGCGAGCTCGCGATCCGCGGCGAGCAGGCTGCTCAGCCTGCGCGCGGACGTGTCGAGCCCGTCGGCCACCTGATCGAGCTCGGCCACCCCGTACCGGCGGCCGAGCGGGCGGGGGTCACCCGCGCCGAGCCGCGCGGCCCCCTCGGCGAGCTCCTCGACCGGCCGGGCCATCCGGCGCGCCAGCAGGGCCGTCAGCCACCCCGCCAGCGCGGCCGCCGCGACCATCGCCGCGACGATCACGGCCAGCGCGGCCGCCCCCCGCCCGGCGCCGACCACCAGGGCGGGCACGCCCACGATGAGCACGGCGAGGAGCGCCACGGCAAAGCTGGAGAGCCACAGCCTCTTGCGCATCGCTCACCCCGCGGCGGGCTCCGGGCCCGCGATTCCCGGGCCCGCGGGGTCAGTCGCCGCGTTCAAAGCGGAATCCGACGCCCCGGACCGTGGTGATGTACCTGGGGCTGTGCGCGTCGTCGCCGAGCTTGCGGCGCAGCCAGGAAATGTGCATGTCGAGCGTCTTGGTGGACGTCCACCACTTCGCGTCCCAGACCTCGCGCATGATCTGCTCGCGGGTGACCACCTTGCCCGCGTCGCGCAGCAGGATCCAGAGCAGGTCGAATTCCTTGGTGGTCAGGTCGAGCTCGGTGTCGCCGTGCCAGGCCCGCCGGGCGTCCGGGTCGATCCGCACGCCGAGCGCGGCCGAGCCTTCCGCCGTCCCCCGCCGCAGCAGCGCCCGGACCCGGGCCAGCAGTTCGGCCAGCCGGAACGGCTTGGTGACGTAGTCGTCGGCGCCCGCGTCGAGGCCGACCACCGTGTCCACCTCGTCGGCCCGCGCGGTCAGGATCAGCACGGGCACGGCGTAGCCGCCGGCCCGGACCCGGCGGCATACCTCGAGCCCGTCGAGTTCGGGCAGGCCGATATCGAGCAAGATGAGATCGACGCCTTCCCCCAGGGCCCGGTCCAGCGTGGTGGGCCCGTCCGCGGTCACGTCGACCTCGTATCCCTCGCGCCGCAGCGCGCGGGACAGGGGTTCGGAGATCGAGGTATCGTCCTCGGCGAGGAGCACGCGGGTCATAGGTAAATAGTAAAGGAACGGTAAAAACTTTCCGACGCGCGGGGCTCCCGAACCAGGGCTCACGGAGTGTGTCTTTCCATGAGCGCGAACGATTTTTAGTCCAGCGGGACTAAAGATCCTTCCGGATCATGGAGGAACTCGCGGGATCGCGGGAGCCACGGCTCACGGAGCGGGCTTTCTCGCGGGATCGCGGCGGGATGGCGGGATCGGGCAGGGAACGCGGGAGCGCGCGATCGGGGGATCACTCAAGAGGGGATGGTGGTGGTGCGGGGGCCGGCCCGGAGGACCTGGGAGGGCAGGGTCCGGCCGACGATGCCTTCGGCCTCGGCGGCCGCGGCGATCATCGCCGCCAGGTCGATCCCGGTGGCCACCCCCATGTCCTCGGCCATGTGCACGAGCTCCTCGGTCGCGATGTTGCCCGTCGCGCCCGGCGCGTAGGGGCAGCCGCCGAGGCCGCCGACGGAGGCGTCGAAGTCGGCCACGCCGAGTTCGAGGGCGGCCAGGACGTTGGCCAGCCCGGTGCCCCGGGTGTTGTGGAAGTGCAGGTTCAGCGTCACCTCCGGGTGGGCCGAACGGAACGCCCCGACCAGCGCGCGAACCCGGCCGGGCGTGGCCATGCCGGTCGTGTCGCCGAACGAGGCCGAGTCCGCCCCGTCGGCCACGGCCCGCCCGGCCACCGCCACCACGCGCTCTACCGGCACGTCGCCCTCGTACGGGCAGCCCCAGGCGGTGGACACGATGACCTGCACCGTCGCGCCGCGCTGGTGCGCGACCGAGATGATCTCGGCGATCTCGTCGAGCGACTGCCCGGTGGACCGGTTGACGTTCTTGCGGTTGTGCGTCTCCGAGGCCGAGACGACCGCCTCGAGCTCGGCGAAGCCCGCGTCGAGCGCGCGCTGGGCGCCCCGCAGGTTCGGCACCAGGGCCGAGTACCTGACCGACGGCGACCGGGCCGCCCGCTTCCAGACCTCCTCGGCGTCGGCCATCTGCGGGATCGCCGACGGCCGGACGAACGACACCGCCTCGATCCGCTGCACGCCGGTCGCGGACAGCCGGTCGAGCAGCGCCACCTTCGCCTCGGTCGGCACCGGGTCCTCGTTCTGCAGCCCGTCCCTCGGCCCGACCTCGCGGACCGAGATCCGGTCCGGCAGTTCTTCCCAGCTCACCTCTCCAGGCTAGCCGCTGCCGTGCTAGCCATAGCCGTGAGCCAGCCCGGGGGACGGACCGGACCGCCCCGGGCACATTTCGGGGGATTCTGTTGCATCTCGACGACAACCTGGCCAGGGTCTTGCAGATTCACCCAGGCCGGGAGATGAAATAGGAGATCCGGGTAGACGGTGGAGGTGGGGCGGTGAAGGATCATGGCCTGACGCGCCGGGAGTTGCTCGAGCGCGGCGGGATGGCGGTCATCGGCGGGCTGACCCTGGCGGGCCTCACCGGATACGCGTGGCCCGATGACAAGGCCGCCGCCGCGACCCTGCCGGCCACCTCGGACGCCCCGGCGGCCCCGGACGCCCCGGCGGCCCCGGACGCCGGGGGCGGGGTGATGCACTACGTGAGCCGTCCTGACCTGACCCCGCCCGCGCTGACCCTCACCCATCGCGGCCCGGCCGCGGCCTCGGACCCGCCGTACATCATCCTGTCGGTGATCGGCTTTCCCGCCGGTCCCGGCACGCCGGGGCTGATGATCCTGGACCGCAACGGCGCCATCGTCTGGTACTCGCCGAACCCCGCGCCGCCGCCCGGCCAGATAACGACGCGGATCGACCTCAAGGTCCAGAGCTACCGGGGCCAACCGGTGCTCACCTGGTGGGAAGGGAAGTTCCTCGCGGGCTACGGGGACGGCCAGGGGATCATCGCCGACAGCTCGTACCGCACCATCGCCACCGTCAACGCGGGTCACGGCCTGGCGGCCGACCTGCACGAGTTCGTCATCAGCCCGCAGAACACCGCGCTCATCACCGTCTACAAGCCGGCGACGATCAACCTGTCCCGGGTGGGCGGCCCGGCCAAGGGGGTGGTCCTGTCCGGCGTGGTGCAGGAGATCGACATCGCGTCCGGCCGGGTGCTGTTCGAGTGGAGCAGCCTGGACCACGTCCCGGTCACCGACAGCTACTCACCGTTCCGCGGAGGGACCAAGGCGGCCCCCTGGGACTACTTCCACGTCAACTCGATCTCTATCGCTCCGGACGGCAGCCTGCTGGTCTCCGCCCGGCACACCTGCGCGGTCTACAAGGTGGCCCGGCCCAGCGGGAGGGTGGTCTGGCAGCTTGGCGGGAAGCGGTCCAGCTTCGGCATGGGGCCGGGCGCGAGGTTCTGGTTCCAGCACCACGTCCTGCCGCAGGGCCCGGACGCGGTGAGCATCTTCGACGACGGCGGCGGCCCGCCGGTAAAGGAGCCGCAATCCCGGGGCATCCTGCTGAACCTGGACACCAGAGCCATGCGGGCCACGCTGCGGCGCAGCTACGTCCACCCGACCCGCCTGCAGGCCGCCAACCAGGGCAGCATGCAGGTGCTGGCCGACGGCCGGGTGCTGATCGGCTGGGGCAACCTGCCGTACTTCTCCGAGTTCACCCAGAACGGGACGCTGATCATGGAGGGCCGGTTCCCGGCCGGCGACGAGTCCTACCGGGCCCTCACCGCGGCCTGGACCGGGCATCCGACGGACAATCCCGCCGTCGCGGCGCGGATGAACCCGGCCGGAGGTTCGGCGGTCTACGCGAGCTGGAACGGGGCGACCCAGGTGAGCACCTGGACGGTGCTGGCCGGGCAGACGCCGAGCGCGCTGGCCCCGGCCGGCTCCGCGCCGCGGCACGGCTTCGAGACGAGGATCGCGGTGAACTCGCTGGGACCGTGGTTCGCGGTGACCGCCAACGGCGCCAGCGGCACGGTGCTGGGCCAGTCGGCCACCGTACGCCTGGGGAATTAAGCCGAACGGACTGGCTTACTGCCCCGGCCAATCGGGCTTGCGTTTCTCGACGAACGCGGCGATCCCCTCACGCCGGTCGCCGGACAGGGCCGCGGTCCGCCAGGCGGCGTCCTCCACGTCCAGCCCGGCCTCCAGCGATACCCCCCAGCCGTGCCGGAGCGCCCGCTTAGCCGCCCGCACCGCCACCGGGGAGTTGGCGGCGATCTGCCCGGCGAGCTCGAGCGCCGCGGGACCGTCCTGCCCGGGCGCCACCCGCCGGTCGACGAGCCCGAGCCGTTCCGCCTCGTCGATGCCCACCCGGCGCCCGGTCAGCACCAGGTCCGCGGCCCGGCCGGGGCCGAGCCGGCGCAGCGCGAGCTGGGTGCCGCCGCCGCCGGGCACCAGCCCCACCGTCACCTCGGGCAGGCCGAACACCGCGGTGCCGTCGGCCACCACCAGGTCGCAGGACAGCGCCAGCTCGCAGCCGCCGCCGAGGGCGAAGCCGTGCACCGCGGCCACGGCGGGCTGCGGCAGCGCCAGCATCGCGCCGAAGACCGCGCGGATGGCGTGACGCTGGCGCAGGATGTCCGCGTCGGTCATGCCGGCCCGCTCCTTCAGGTCCGCCCCGGCGCAGAACGCGCGCTCCCCGGCGGCGCTGAGCACGACCGCGCGGACCTCGGGCGCGGCGGCGAGTTCGGTGCAGGCCCGGGTGAGCTCGCCCGCCGCCACGGTGCTGATCGCGTTCATCGCCTCGGGCCGGCTGAGCGTGATCTCGGCCACCCCGCCGGGATGCCGCGACACCCTGATCGTCTCCATATCCGTGCAGGCTAGCGGGTTCAGGGCCATTTGGTTAGGGCTGGCTGCGCTCGTTGCGCTCGAGCCTGCGCTGCTCCTCCTCCACCAGCTGGAACAGCGTGGCCTGCGTGAACTCCACCCGGGGGATGTCGGTCAGCACGATCTGGCCGTGCTCGCCGGCCGATTCCACCACCAGCCGGCCGCTGCCGAACAGCCGGTCCAGCAGGCCCTTCCGGAACGACACGTCGTTGATCCGGGCCAGCGGGATGTCCCGGCCGTGCCTGGTCACGATGCCGTCCCGCATCCGCAGCCGCCGCGTGGTCAGCTCGTACGTGGTCGTCCGCCAGCGCAGCACCGGCGCGATCAGCCAGAGCATCAGGGCCAGGATCGCCACCGCGGCCACCACCAGCCGCGCCAGCGGCGCCGCCGAGCCGGACGGGATCAGCACCTCCGCCACCAGCGCGACCGCCACCACCAGCACCGCGACCACCAGCGGCCGGATCAGCGTCTTCCAGTGCGGGTGAATGCGCAACACGAGTTGCTCGTCGCCGGTGAGCGAAGGATCAGGGGCCATAGCGCAGAATAGTGGCACGTGCTGCCCACCCGCGAGCCAAAGGGCGCGGCGCTGTCTGGACTCTGTTTGCCCCACACACCCACCCCAGATGCGAGGAGCCTGCGACGAGCGACGAGGGAAGGCAGCGCCTTGAAGGCGCCCCGGCGGCGAGCGGGATAACAGAACACTGGCTGTTCGGGCTGGTGCTGGCCGGGGGCTTCGTGCTGCGGGTGCTGGCCATGCTGGCCTTCCGGCCGGTCATGTGGTTCGGCGGCGACTCGGCCTCGTACCTGGCCACCGGGCTGCGGCTGATCCCGGATCCCAGCCGGGTGGGCGGCTACGCACTTCTGCTGTGGGTGCTCCGGCCGCTGCACAGCCTGGCCCTGGTAGCCGCCGTGCAGCACCTGATGGGCTTGGCCATGGGCACGCTGATCTACCTGCTGGCCCGCCGGTACGGGCTGCCGGCCTGGGGCGCGACACTCGCCGCCGTCCCAGTGCTCTTCGACGCGTACGAGCTCCAGCTCGAACACGATATCGTGCCAGATATTCTGTTCGGCTTCCTGGTCTTGATCGCCCTGTACCTGATGCTGCGGTCACCCGGCGAGCGGCGGCCCGCCCCCAAGCCCGCGGGGGGGCTCGGGGGGGTCGTCCCCCCCGGAGCAAGCACAGCCGCGGCCGCCTTCGTGCTGGGGGTGTCGGCGATCATCTGGCCGGTCGGGCTGGCGCTGCTGGCGGTGCTGCTGGCCGCGCTGCTGATCCGGCGGGCCAGCCTGGTGGCCGTGGCCGCCGCGCTGCTGGCCGGCGCGGCCTACGCGGCCTGGTTCGGCCTGCACGAGCACCAGTTCGGCCTGACCAGGAGCGACGGCGTGTTCCTCTGGTCGCGCACCATGTCGTTCGCCAACTGCGCGGTGATCAAGCCACCCGCCGACGAGGCGATCCTGTGCCCGCCGGCCGGCCCGCGGATCGCCTCGTCGCTGTACATCTGGGACGGGAATTCGCCGTTGCTGCGGATGCCCGGCGGGCGGTTCTCGGCGCGGACCAACGCGCTCGCGCGCGACTTCGCGCTGCGGGCCATCGCCGCGCAGCCGGGCGGGTACGTTGCCGCGGTGGCGCACGACTTCGCGCTCAGCTTCTACTGGGACCGGCCGGTCCACCCGGACGCCGGGATCGTGGACCGGTACCAGTTCTCCGACGCGGCCACGGCCTGGGTCCCGGCGACCATGCGCACCCCGGGCGGCGGGACGGTGGCCGGGGACCAGGCCGCCTACAACGGCGGGCGCCCCGCGCCGACCCGCGCGGTCCAGCCGTTCGCCTCGTGGCTGGTGAGCTACCAGCGCTGGGCGTACCTGCGGGGCACGCTGCTCGGGGTGATCCTGCTCGGCACCCTGGCGGTCATGATCGCCCGGCGGCGGGCCCGGGGCGCCGCGCTGCCCTGGGCGTTCGCCGTGACGATCCTGCTGGTGCCGCCCGCGATCACGGACTTCGACCTGCGCTACCTGGTGCCCGCGGTGCCCGCCGCCTGCCTGGCGGCGGCCCTGGCCTTCGCGCCTGCTGAGTCTCAGCGCAGGTGGACGATGTCGCCGGCGGCCACGGGCACCTCGGCGCCCGGCGAGGATCGGACCAGCAGCCTGCCGTCCGGGTCGACGCCGACCGCCAACCCCGAGAGCAGCTGACCGCCGGGCAGTTCGGCCCGCACGCGGCGGCCGATCGTGCCGGACAGCCCGGTGTACTCGGCGCGCAGCCCGCTGCGTTCCGGGTCGCCGGCCGCCTGCTGCCAGGCCTGGTACCGGCGCTCGAAGCCGGCCAGGATCGCGAGCAGCAGCGGTTCCCGGTCGGCTGCGGGCGCGCCGGCCACGCGCAGCGAGGTGGCGGGCAGCGCGCCCGGGCCCGGCGGCGGCAGTTCGGCCGGCCCGGCGGACACGTTGAGGCCGACGCCGACCACGATCGCGTCCCCGGCCGCCTCGGCCAGGATCCCGGCGAGCTTGGCTTTCCCCGCCAGCACGTCGTTCGGCCATTTCAGGCTGGTTTCCAGCCCGGTCGCGGCGGTCACCGCCGAGGCGACCGCCACCCCGGTGAGCAGCGGGAGCCAGCCCCGCCGGGCGAGCGGCACGGCCGCCGGCCGGACCAGCAGGGAGAATGTCAGAGCGGAGCGCGGCGGGGCCACCCAGCTGCGGCCCCGCCGGCCGCGGCCGGCGCTCTGCTCCTCGGCGGCCAGCACCACGCCTTCCTGCTCGCCGCGGAGGGCTCGTTCCAGCAGGTCGGCGTTGGTCGAGCCGGTCCGGCCCACCACTTCCACGGCGCGCCACAGGCCGGACGGCCGGACGGCCCCGCGGCCCAGGCGCGCCGCGTCCAGCGGCCCCCGGCTGACCTCATGGTCCGCCGGGGGCTGGTCCGCCTGGGCCCGGTCCGCAGGGGCCTGGTCCGGCGAGGCGGCGGTATGGTTCTCGGTTCGCATGGTAACCAACTATTGTTCAGGTGCCAGAAGGAGGGAAACCGTTGACCGGTCTCGGGACGAGCCAGCGCCGCAGCGCGGACGACGGCAGCGCGCCGGAACCCGGTGCCGCGCCGGAGGGCCAGCGGAGCTGGCGGCTGTGGCCGCCGGAGATCTCCTGGGACGCCGGACCTCCGGTGGCGCGGGCCAAGACCGTCGCGGCCAGCCTGACGCCCGCCGCGCTGTGGCGGAACCACCGGCTGTTCACCGTGGTGGCCTGCGTGTCGGTGATCCCGCGGGTCATCGCGGCGCTCGGGTTCAAGCCCGCCCTGTTCATCCAGGACTCGTTCTCCTACATGAAGCAGAGCGTCCAGCTCCTGCCCTTGTCACAGCTCAGGCCGGCCGGGTACCCGCTCATGCTGCACCTGCTCCAGCCGTTCCACAGCCTGCTGCTGGTGACCACGCTGCAGCACCTGATGGGCATCGGGCTCGGCGTGATCATCTACGGGGTACTGCGGACCCGCGGGCTTCCGGCCTGGGGGGCGACGCTGGCCGCCGTGCCGACCCTGTTCGATTCGCGGCAGGTCTGGCTGGAATCCTCGATCCTGCCCGACACCCTGTTCACGCTGGTGCTCATGATCGCCGTCGCGATCCTCATCGTCCGGCCCAAGCCGGCCATCTGGCAGGCGGTGATCGTGGGGCTGCTGGTCTCCTGGGCTTCGGTCATCCGCGGCAACGGTGCCCCGGTCATCGTGGTCATCCTCGCCTTCCTGCTGATCCAGCGGGTCGGCTGGAAGGTGCTCACCGCGTGCCTCGCCGCGTTCGTGGTCCCGCTGGCGGCTTACGCGCTGATCTTCTTCTCGGAGTACGGCCAGCTCAACATCACCAACAGCACCGGGCTGTTCCTGTGGTCGCGGTCCATGTCGTTCGCCAACTGCGCGGTCATCAAGCCGCCCGCCAGCCTCGTCCCGCTCTGCCGGGAGAACCAGCCGGGCCACCCGGCCGCGCCCGCCCCGGCCTGGTCCATCGACGCGCTGATGAACGAGCGCACCCCCGCCGAATACCTGTGG
>Ga0335083_10012295_pt1 | contig 10251 bp, 9 predicted proteins | sample Lox_Sample_42_FD_206716 | JGI IMG/M metagenome (GOLD analysis project Ga0335083, IMG submission 206716) | Soil microbial communities from Loxahatchee National Wildlife Refuge, Florida, United States - Lox_Sample_4.2 | ecosystem: Environmental > Terrestrial > Soil > Wetlands | place: USA: Florida...
TGCAAAGAGACGCATGAACTCGTCATCCGCATCGCCCCACCGCTGGTGATCACACGCGAAGAAATTGATTGGGCGCTACCCATCCTCCGGAGATGCCTCGCCTGAGAGAGAACTTTCTCGCGAAAAAAAGAGGCGCGGATCGCTCCGCGCCTCTCCCTCTGTCGTCCCTGCTACTTTTGCTTCGTCTGTTTCCCGCTAGCTCCGCCGCTGTTCTCTGCCACCACCTCATCGGGATTTTGCAGCAACTGCAGCGCCTGCGCGGTTGTCAGGTTGGAAGGTACGGGCCGGAAGTTGGTCATCGTCTCCGTCGACCAGACGGTCAGGTTCTTAAAGACGAGGATCTTGCCATTAAACCGCAGCGTTTCCTCAGTCTCTCTCCAGCTGCCTCCGCCGACATCCGCCTGATGAATGACGAACTTTCCTCCCTTGAAGAGGCGTCCCAGGATGCCCCACCCAAAATCGACGTCCTTGAACAAGGTGCCGTTGATCTCAGCCAGTCGCATGGCAGTCTGGTCGACGACCATGTCGCCTTCCATGCCTTCCAGCACGCGAGTCTCGCGCGTGGGAGCGCTCCAACCCGGCTTGGACTTGAAATTGAGATGCACCAGATCATGCCCGTTCGGCCCCTTGGTAACGCCGTTCACGGTGTAGTTGAATGCGTCCGGCAGGCTCCGCATGAGGGTGATGGACCTCTGGTCGTCCTCGCGGTTCGACTGGCGTCTCTTGCGGCGAGCGTCGCTGTCGTACGCAAAGGTCTTCAGTTCCTGGTCGGCTTCGGCCTGTTCCTCGTGAGTTAGGGCTTTTCCATTCTTCGCGATTGTCCGGCTCAAGCCACCCTCGGCGGTCTCAATGTTCTCCGTGACGGTGGAATGGTCCTTCCACTGCGTGCTGTCTTTGTAGATGAAGTAAGGAGGGGTAGTGGGCCCAGTAGCCGCGATCTCGTTTTGCGTCACGCGGCGCACAAGGTCTACCGGATCGATGTTCTGCGTCTGAGCAACGGCTAACTGCCAGCTGCAAATCACGGCAGCCAGCCAACAACTGGCAACCGATATTCGCATTTGGAACCTGGTGACCATTTTCGTCAACTGTAGTCCTTTTCCTACCAACTTAGACTGCGCGACAGGCCCCGGCAGTTGCTTTTTTTACAAATCAGGATTGGGAAAGCGGACTTGGAGTCGCCGGAACCTGCTTGAGACGAGGGAGAAGAGGAAACGAAGCGGCGGTCCGAAGGTAGCGAAGCCCAGGACCTCTTCTGTGGCCACTAACCAATAGCCACTGATGTCAAGGCCTGGTGTCGGGCACCGTGATGGCACGGAACATGCGAGGAAGGGCTTCGGCAACGATCATAGCGGCGACAATCAAAGCCCCGCCAAGCACCTGCCGGAAAGACATCGGCTCCTTCAGCCAGAAGACGCTTAGAACCGCAGCCACCACCGGCTCGAGCGAGAACAAGATGGCGGCTTCCGTCGGTCCCAGCTTGGTCTGCGCCGTGGCCTGGGCCCAGAAAGCAAACACCGTGCAGAAGATTGCCATATAGAGGGTGGCGAGCAGCGCCGGCCCGTTGGTCAAACCCTGTAGCGCACTCTGAAAGCCGGTGTCCAATGACTGCGCCACCGCGATTCCCACCGATAGTATCCCGCACGTGATGACCTGCGAACAGGCCAGCAACCACGGGTTCGACCGGCGTGAGAAGCCCCCCATCATTACGATGTGTACTCCGCAAAGCAATGCGCAGCCCAGAATTTCGATGTCGCCGCGGTTCCAGCCCGACCACCAGCCGCCGGGCAGATGCACCAGCAAGTACAGACCATAGGTGGCAATTACAGCGCCAAGCAAAGATGCCGGCTTCACACGCTGGCCGATGGTAACGGCGATCAGAGGCGTGAACAGCACATAAAGGCCGGTGATGAAGCCTGACTTGGCCGTTGTGGTGAAGCGCATGCCATCGGTTTGGAGCCAGAAGAGGACGGCCAGTATGAAGCCCAGCCAGATTCCGTCAACAACTCCGGGCCTGCGAATAGGAATGCCGCGCACACGAATGATGATGGCCAATAGCATGCCCGCCACCATGAAGCGCACGCTCATCAGCGTGCCAACCGGCATGCCGCCGCTCAGGGCAATGCGCGTCGCCGGAAATCCCAACCCCCAGATCACCGCCGCCGCAGCGATGATGAGGACAGCGGTGCTGTGGGAGATTTCGGCGGATTGGGGTCGATTGGCAGGCATAAAGACAAGTGCTTGACCGCGGACTGGCGTTGATGACGCTGATCCTCAGACAGAACAAAAGGCGGGCAAACAAACCCGCCTAAGCCGCAAAGCCCCGGCGATCCGCGATCTTCCGCGCAGATCCGCGGTTCGAGCAGTTCTTACAACGTAGGACTCTTCTCCTCGATCAGCCGCTTCACCCGAACGACGAACTCGCCGACCGGCACGGAGCCCTCGGCCTTCTCTTCCCCGCGTTTGCGCACGTTCACCTGCATCGTGTCCAGCTCCTTGTCGCCGACTACAAGTTGGAAAGGAACCTTCTGCAGAGCGTGCTCGCGGATTTTCGCGTTCATCTTCTCGTTCCGCAGATCGACATGAACACGCACGCCTTCGGCCTTCAACTTGTCACCGACTTCGTTCGCGTAAGCGTGATGTTTTTCACCAATCGGGATGACCACCACCTGCACCGGCGATAGCCATACTGGGAATGCTCCGGCGTAGTGCTCGATCAGCACGCCGAAGAAGCGCTCCACCGAACCGTACAGTGCGCGATGCACCATCAGTGGCTGATGCCGCTTGCCATCTTCGCCGACATACTCCAGCCCGAACCGCTCGGGAAGCGTGAAGTCGAACTGCACGGTCGAAAGCTGCCACAGCCGGCCGATGGCATCGACCAGCTTGATGTCGATCTTCGGCCCGTAAAACGCAGCTTCACCGGGAATCGTCTTGTACGGAATCTCACGCCGCTTGAGCGCAGTCTCCAGCGAACCCTGCGCCAGCTCCCACTGGTCAGGCCGCCCGGCATACGTCTTCTGATCATTGGGGTCCCAGGTGGAGAGCTCCACCTGGTACTGATCGAAGCCGTAGGTCTTCAGTACAGCCAGCGCAAAATCGATGCAGCCGACGACTTCATCTTCAATCTGCTCCGGCGTGCAGAAGATGTGCGCGTCATCCTGGGTAAATCCGCGGACACGCAGCAGGCCATGCATCACGCCCGAGCGCTCATAGCGATACACCGTGCCCAACTCGCCCAGCCGCACCGGCAGATCGCGATACGACTTCAGAGAGTCGCGATAGATAAGGATGTGGAACGGACAGTTCATCGGCTTCATGCGATAGTCCGCGTCGTCCAGTTCCATGGGCACGAACATGTTCTGCGAGTAGTAGCCTTCGTGGCCGCTGGTCTTCCACAAATCCACACGTGCTACGTGCGGCGTGAACACCAGTGAATAGCCGCGCCTCAGATACTCGTCGCGCATCCAGTCTTCCATCTCTTTGCGGATAAGCCCGCCCTTGGGATGCCAGAAGATCAGGCCCGGCCCGGCGAGTTCCTGGATGGAGAACAGGTCGAGCTGCTTGCCCAGCACGCGATGGTCGCGCTTCTTCGCCTCTTCCAGCTTGTGCAGATAGTCGTCGAGGTCCTTCTTGGAGAAGAACGAAGTCCCGTAAATGCGCTGCAGCTGCTGGTTTTTCTCGTCGCCCAGCCAGTAGGCTCCGGCGACATTCAACACCTTGAACGCCTTGATCCGGCCAGTCGACGGAATGTGCGGTCCGCGGCAAAAGTCGGTAAACTTCCCGGTCTTGTAGATGGAGATCTTTTCATCGGGAGCGGTGAACTGCTCGATGAAATGGCACTTCATGAAATCGCCTTCTGACTTGAAGCGCTCCAGGCCTTCGGTACGCGGTAGAAACTCGCGCGCGTAGGGCAGGTCCTGCTTTGCCAGTTCCTGCATCTTCTTCTCGATGGCTTCAAGATCGTCGGCCGTGAACGGCTTCTCGCGATAGAAGTCATAGAAGAATCCGCTCTCCGTCGCCGGGCCGTGACCGAGCTTGGTCTCGGGGAAGAGCTCCAGCACCGCGGCCGCCATCAGGTGTGCCGACGAGTGACGGTAGACTTCCAGCGCCTCAGGATCGCGTTCCGTGAGGATGCGCAGCTCGGCATCGCTCTCCAATGGACGAGCCAGGTCGACCAGCTTGGCGTCGTTGTTCGTGGTCGGAGTCGCGCTTGCCGTCTCGGCCGTAGCCGGGCTGCTTCCGTTGCCGCCGGCTCCGTTGTGCGACAGCGGTCGGACTTGAGCCACCAGGGCCGCATCGGCCAGGCGCGGGCTGATGCTCTTCGCGATCTCCAGCGCGGAGGTTCCACGAGGGACGTCTCTTACACTTCCGTCGGGCAGCTTGATGTGAATGGTCTCTGACATAACCTGTTCCTGTTGCGTAATGTTTGATTTTAGTAGGGACAACGGGCCGAAGGAAATCGCCCCGTAACGACGTTAGCGGTTCGCCGATGTTCGCCGGGCGCGCACTTCGAGCACCGATGCGCCGATGAGCGCCGCCGCGCCCACCAGAACCGCGCACGGAATCGCTACATGCAGATAGGCATTGCGCATATCGATCGGTCCACCGTGAGTCGCACCCCAGGCAACCGTGGCGAGGATGCCAAGGAAGAGCCCGACTCCCATGCCGCCCGCGGTGAACAGCAGGGTTGCGAAGAGTACCCTCATCACCGAGACGAAGACAATGGAAAACGCGCTGGGTTTTGCGACCGTCAACGCCGAAACCGCCATAGCCACTAGGTTACACCAATCGGCATAAGCGCCGGTTCGCGAAGCCGGTCCGGTTGCGGGTGGGTTACAATCGGGTTTCCATGTCCCAGATGTCCCAAGCGATTACACGCACGCCCGCGGAAGTGGTCCGCATGGCTCCGGTCACGCAAGCCGGCAACGGTATCTGTTACGCCGTGTCGGGTGAGGTTACGGCCTCGGCCAATGACCTGGAACGACTGGTCTCCACCGTGCCGCGCACCATCGCGGCCGCGCTGGGCCGCAAGGCGTACTACTTTGTCCCGCTCACGTTGAACCTCGGCGACGAAACCCTCATTGCCGACCGTTACGACGTGCAGCTTTCCGACAACGCCATCTGCCATCGCGATCACAACCTGGGCGATTCGCAGTGCGTCTTCATCTCCACCCGGCTGATGGAAGACAGCTTCGCCATTGCGTTTGAATTCTTCATCAACGTCGGGCACAACTTTGTCGACCAGATCGGCGTTTCGCAGGAGTTTTCCGATCTGGTATGGAAGCAGGTGCAGGACAAAGCCCGCGGTGAGACCTCAATGGACGCCTATGAGTTGCGCAAGGTCGCAACTACCGATGGTCCCGAGGCGGAGAAGGCGCGCCACGAATATCTGCTCGCCACCTTCGCCGATGCCATCGCGGTGTACATGCTTTCGCTATATCTCGATGTGGATTACCACGAGCTGCGCGAGCGCGATTATCCGTTGCTGGCGCCCAACGCGCTGGCCGAACGTATGCGCAAGGTGAATGAACTCTTCCCGCCCAACCCGGGATATGAGTTCGCGATCTATCACCGGAGAAGGCAGTGAAACAGTGGCCAGTGGCTAGTGATCAGTGGCTAGCTGGCCGTTCCCTGCTCAATAAAGCTTTTAGAGGGTTAGCCATCAAGCATCCGCGTGGCCATCTTCGGTTGCCTCCCGTACTAGCCACTAGCCACCGACCACTGGCTACTGCTCCATGATTGCCCACCTTCGCGGACGGCTGATCTCGAAGCATCCCAACCAGGCCATTGTTGAGGCTGCGGGCGTGGGCTACGACGTCGCAATCACGATTCCGACCTTCTCCGATTTGCCCTCGATTGGAAACGACGTCTCGCTCCATATTCACACGCATGTGCGCGAGGATGCGCTCGCTCTCTACGGCTTCTTGCGAATCGAGGAGAAGCAACTCTTCGAGAAGCTGATCACCGTCAGCGGCATCGGACCGAAGCTGGCCATCACGATTCTGAGCGGAATGCCCACGTCCGACATGGTGGGAGCGATTCGCGCCAACGATCACGCACGCCTGACACGAATTCCCGGAGTCGGCAAGAAAACGGCTGAGCGCATGTGCGTTGAGCTGCGCGACAAGCTGGAAGGATTCGGTGAAGCACAGCCGCTGAAAACCATTTCGGCAGTGGAAGAGGACGTGATCTCGGCGCTGACCAATCTCGGCTATCAGCGAGGATTGGCCGAGAAAGCCGTCGAGCGCGCGGTCGCGTCGGCGGGCCGCGAAAACTTCGATGCCATCTTCAGGGCTGCGCTGGCGGGGCTGTCGAAGTGATCTCTACCAGATACGCTCGATGCCGTATCGGTCGAATATCGGATCGGCGCTGACGAGGGCGCAGTTCAAAGCTTGCGCTTGCCCCGCAAGCAGACGATCAAAAAGGGTCTTTGTGGTGGGCCGGTAATTGCCCAGCTCACCTGCACCCGTCAAGCCGACGCGCCGTTTGGGGAGATCACTTTCCTATACAGAACGTGCCGAAGATCAGGTTCAGGATGTCATCTGCAGTGGTCGCGCCGGTGATCTCGTCCAGCGCGTGCAGCGCGTTGTAGAGGTCGAGCAGGATCATCTCGTGCGGAGTGCTTAGCGGAATGGCAGCCGCCGCAGCATTCAATGCTTCGACTGCGTTCTGCACCAGCCCGTGCTGGCGGACGTTGGTGAGGAATCCACGTTCCTGCTGTACGCCAGTGTCGCCGCGCACCAGCTGCAAGATCGTCTCGCGCAGTTGATCGATCCCCTCGCCGGTGATGGCGGAAGTGAATACTCCCGGCTCGGCCTGCGAATCAGTCGACAGTCTTTTCGTTATGATCCCCCGCCCTTCGGTATGCAGGTCTGCCTTGCTACCAACGAGAATGCGGGCGCGATCTCGAGTCTTCTCGATCAAATCGAAATCTTGTTCGAAGTCGTCGCCCGACGTGGTCGTGAGGTCGAGCACCACCAGCACCACATCGGCATCCACCAACGCTTCCATGGACTTCCGAATGCCGATGCTTTCCGCTTCATCGAGGGCAGTGCGAATCCCGGCGGTATCGACCAGGCGAACCGGAATGCCGCCGATGGAGACCGTCTCGCTCACCAGGTCGCGCGTGGTACCGGGGGTCGCGGTAACGATGGCGCGCTCATGCTCCACCAGCCGGTTGAACAGGCTTGATTTGCCGACATTGGGGCGGCCGACGATCGCCAGCGTGAGGCCTTCGTGAACCACCTTGCCAAAGGCGAAGCTGGCAAGCAGTTGCTCAAGCGGTCCGTGGATCGTGGCGATACGCGCCAATATCTGCTCGCCGGGAATCACCGAGACATCGTCTTCGGCGAAGTCGATTCCGGCTTCCATGACGGCGATCAGCTCAACCAGCTTTTGCTTGATTGGCTGCAGCCGCTTCGAGAGCGATCCTTCCAACTGGCGCGCTGCGACCTGCGCCTGATAGAGCGTTTGCGACTCGATGAGGTCGCGTACCGCCTCGGCCTGCGTGAGATCGATGCGGCCGTTGAGGAAGGCGCGCATGGTGAACTCGCCGGGCTCGGCCAGCCGCGCCCCGCGAGCCAGCGACATCTCGACCACATGCCGCAAGACCACCGGCGAGCCGTGACAGGAAATCTCGACGACATCGTCCGTGGTGTAGGAGTGCGGCTTGGCGAAGAACGTGGCGACCACCTCGTCGATGCGCTCACCGCTAACGTTGTCGATCAATTCGCCGAAGTGCGCACGATTTGCCTGCAGTTCGCTGACGCCGCCCATCCGCAGCATGGATTGCGCAATGGAGCGCGCTTCGGGGCCGGAAATCCGCACGACGCCGATGCCGCCTCGTCCCGCAGGCGTGGCGATGGCAACGATGGTGTCGTCAAGGTTCATGGATCGGCTCTCACTATTAGCTCTTGGCTTTTGGCCGGGCTCGTCCCCTACAGTTTGTCATCACGAGGCCATCTGTTGGCCGAGGAATCCGCTCTTCCAGGCGCAGGATAAATTCTAGTAGTGCGTAGCGCCCCATCGAGTGTTGGGGGTCCACTCTGGCCAAAAGCCAAGAGTCAACAGCTACGGGCGCTTTTTCTTACAGCAGAAAATCCGCCGCGATGAAGAACAGGAACCCCATCGAGATGAATCCGTTCATGGTAAAGAAGGCGGCGTTCAGGCGGCTCAGGTCGTCGTGCCGCACCAGCGAGTGCTCATAGACGAGCAGCACGCCGACGATCAGCACTCCCGCCATCGCGATCTTCCCCAACCCAAATGCAAGCACCATCCAGACCAGCAGCGCGAAGGTCACGACGTGAAACATGCGCGCCAGGCGCAGGGCGTTGCGAATACCGAAGGCCTTGGGAATGGAGTAGACGTGAGCGGAGCGGTCGAAGTCGTAATCCTGGCAGCTATAGAGGATGTCGAAACCCGCGCCCCAGAAGATCACCGCTCCGGTCAGCAGCAGAATGCGCGGATCGAGCGAGCCGCGAACCGCGATCCACGCGGCTGCGGGGGCAATGCCCATCGCCAGGCCCAGTGCCACATGCGACCAGCGCGTGAAGCGCTTGGTGTACGAGTACAGGAAGACGATGCCGAGCGCCACGGGCGACAGGCGGAAGGCCAGGGGATTTAGTTGCCATGCGGCAAAGATCAATAGCGCCGAGGTAACGGCCACGAATCCGGCGACAAACTGCCGCGACAGCTTGCCGGCAGGCAGTGCGCGCGTCTTTGTCCGCGGATTGGCGGCGTCAATGTCAGCGTCGGCCAGCCGATTGAACGCCATGGCCGCCGAGCGCGCCGCCACCAGAGCAACGCAAATCCAGAACAGCGTCCATGCCGAAGGGATGCCGCGAGCGGCAAGCACAGCGCCTGTCAGGCCAAACGGGAGCGTCAGAAAGGAGTGCTCCCACTTGATCATCTCCAGCGTTGTGCCAATGCTGCGAAGAAGGGGCATAAGGTTATTCTAATGGGAGATTATGCGCTTGATGTGCGACGCGACGGCTCAATCTAAGGAGCGGCCCGCATTAACCGCAATGAGCGTCGTCACGCGTTCTCTGTCGATTCGATGTCTTCGAACGTCGCACGATATATCGGAATGCAGTAGTAAGAGATCTCCGGCATGTTGGCCAAAGGCTGGACGATTCCAGCTCTTTCCAGCTTCTTCAAGTCTGACCGGGCCGTGGGATAGGTTACGTCGAAAGCCTTCTTGTATTGGGTAACTGTTATAACCGGACTAGAAAACAGACGATCCACCAATTTAGACAACCGGACACTGCCACCCTTGATGCGTTCATGGAAGTCTCGTTGCAACTTCAGCAATTTGTCACATCGCTTTTCTGCATCTACAGACTGAACAACAACGCCCTCGAGACAGAAACGAATCCACCCCTCCCAATCCCCCTTCGTGCTCACGTTGAACAAACGATCCATGTATTCCTTCTTGCGTTTTTCGAAGAAAGCGCTCATGTAGAGCCACTGACTTGATAAATGACACCACTCAGCGATCGTCCAGGCAAGAAGCAGCCGTCCCACTCTGCCGTTGCCGTCGCGAAATGGGTGAATGGTTTCAAACTGGTAGTGAGCCACGAAGGCTCTTACCAGGCAGTCAGAATCATCCTCGGCGTGGAGATATTTCTCGAATTGATCGAGCGTCTCCTGCAGATGCTGCGGGGGAGGTGGAACGAACCGCGCGGGAATTCCAATCTGGTTCTGTATCGTCCTGAACTCCCCCGGCTGCTGCTCGGCTCCGCGAACTCCGTCCATCAGAATCGAGTGAAGCTCTTTGATGAGACGCAGGGAGAGAGGCAGGGTATTCTTTTGGTCTACCCGGAGCCGCAGCGCTCTTCGATAATTGAAAACTTCCCTGAATGCGTTCTTGGGGTCAGTGCTGGATGTCGGATAGCTTGGATCGGCCTGAAACAAGACTTGCTGTTGCGGGTCAGTGAACGTACCCTCCAACTGCGAGGAGAGTTGCGCCTCCCGTCCTTGTAGAGGCTGCAGCAAGATCTCCGGATTGGGCAAATGCTTGCCGGTTCCGTCGAGGCTGGCAAGAGATTTTCTCGCCTCAACAAGCAGCGGCCACAGGTTACCAGGCCAGTCCCATTTGGGGGGCAAGGGATTGGGTACAAAGGCCACTCGGACGTCCGGTGGCCCATGGGGTACCGCGATAAGACGGCCGGTCATCTTCTCAGTGAAGGCGGTTGAATCCATCGCCTTTATTGTAAGCGATTGTATTAAAATAAATAATTAAAAATTTTACTG
>Ga0335083_10012296_pt1 | contig 10251 bp, 8 predicted proteins | sample Lox_Sample_42_FD_206716 | JGI IMG/M metagenome (GOLD analysis project Ga0335083, IMG submission 206716) | Soil microbial communities from Loxahatchee National Wildlife Refuge, Florida, United States - Lox_Sample_4.2 | ecosystem: Environmental > Terrestrial > Soil > Wetlands | place: USA: Florida...
GATTGCGGCACCTCGGGCGGCGTGTGGGGCCTGGAGCGCGGCTACTGCCTGATGATCGGCGGCGACAAGGACGCGGTCGAACGGCTCGATCCGATCTTCGCCGCCCTCGCGCCGGGCGAGGGCACGATCGCCAAGACTCCGCGCCGCGAGAAGCGCGATCCCCGCGTGGAGCGCGGCTATCTTTACTGCGGGCCGAGCGGCGCGGGCCGCTTCGTGAAGATGGTCCACAACGGCATCGAGTACGGCATCATGCAGGCCTATGCCGAGGGTTTCGAGATCATGAAGCACGCGGTCGACAAGAGCGTTCCCGAAGAGCGGCGCTACGATTTCGACCTGGCGGACATCGCCGAGGTGTGGCGGCGCGGCAGCGTGATCAGCTCCTGGCTGCTCGATCTCACCTCGTCGGCGCTTGCGGAGGATCCGCAGCTCTCCAAATACACAGGCGTCGTCGACGACTCGGGCGAGGGCCGCTGGACGGTCAACACCGCGATCGAGGAAGCGGTGCCGGCCGACGTGCTGTCGGCGGCGCTCTACGCCCGCTTCCGTTCTCGCGACAAGGAAGGGACGGCGAACAAGCTCCTCTCCGCGATGCGTCATGCTTTCGGTGGCCATGTCGAACCCAAGTAACGGAACCGGTGAGGCCCCGCCGCTCGGCACGGTCGCGACGCGCGGCAGCTCGCCGGCGCCCGCCTGCACGCTCGTCATCTTCGGCGCCACCGGAGACCTGACCAAGCGCCTGCTCGTGCCGGCGCTGCGCAATCTCCGCCGCGATGGGCTCCTGCCGGAGGACCTCGCCCTGGTCGGCATCGCCTCGCGCGACATCGGCGACGACGGCTTCCGCGACCGGTTGCGCGAGGGCATGAAGGAGTTCAAGGCCGGCAAGGGTGACGAGGACATCGAGTGGTTCGCGAGCCGCGCGCGCTACGTCGCCGGCAAGTTCGAGGACCCGGCGACCTACGCCGCCATCGGCAAGCTCGTCAAACCCGACCGCAACGTGCTCTTTTATCTTGCCACGCCGCCCAGCGAGTTCTCCGTGATCGTGGGCCAGCTCGGCCAGGCGCGGCTCACGCAGGAGAAGGGCTGCTGGCGGCGCGTCATCATCGAAAAGCCGTTCGGCCACGACCTGCCCTCGGCCGTCGCGCTCAACAAGGAGATCCTGAGTGTCCTGCACGAGGACCAGGTTTTCCGCATCGACCACTATCTCGGCAAGGAGACGGTGCAGAACATCCTGGTGTTCCGCTTCGCCAACGGCTTCGTCGAGCCGCTGTGGAATCGCGATCATATCGACCATGTGCGCATCACGGTCGCCGAGACGGTGGGCGTGGAGCAGCGCGGCAAGTTCTACGATGGCGTCGGCGCGTTGCGCGACATGGTGCCCAACCACATGTTCCAGCTCCTGACCTTGATCGCCATGGAGCCGCCGTCGGGCTTCGCCGCCGACGCCGTGCGCTCGGAGAAGGCCAAGGTGCTGGACGCCATCCATGCCTTTGGCGAAGCCGACACGCACAGCAACGTGGTGCGCGGCCAGTATTTGGCGGGCACGGTGGCCGGCAAGCAGATCCCGGGCTATCGCGAATCGCCCGAGGTGCCGAGGGACTCCACGACCGAGACGTACGTCGCCATGAAGCTCGCGATCGACAACTGGCGCTGGGCGGGCGTGCCCTTCTACCTGCGCACGGGCAAGGCGCTGGCGCGGCGACGCACCGACATCACCGTGCAGTTCAAGAAGGCGCCGCTGGCGCTGTTCCGCGACACGCCGGTCGAGAGTTTGCCGCCCAACGATCTCACCCTGCACATCCAGCCGGAGGAGGGCGTGACCCTGCGTTTCGGCGCCAAGATCCCGGGGCCGGCCGTCCGCATCGACGGTGTCGACATGAAATTCGCCTACCAGGATGCGTTCCAGAGCAAGCCCAGCACCGGCTACGAGACGCTGATCTACGACTGCATGATCGGCGATGCCTCGCTGTTCCAGCGCGCCGACACGATCGAGGCCGGCTGGAGGGTCGTGCAGCCCATCCTGGACACCTGGAAGGCCGAAGGGCGCAAGGAATTGGCGACCTATCCCGCCGGCAGCTCGGGACCGAATGAAACCGACGAGCTGCTGGCGCGCGATGGCCGCAAATGGCGGCCGATCGAATCGATGGGCCTGCCGCCTTCATGAAGATCTCGGCCCTGATCTCCGATGTCGACGGCACGCTGGTGGACAGCGCCAAGGAAGTCACCGACCGCACCCGCCATGCCGTCGCCGAGCTTGGCCGCCGCGGCATCGCCTTTGCCGCGATCAGCGGGCGGCCGCCCGAGGGCATGGCGATGCTGATCGAGCCGCTCAAGCTCAGCACGCCGATCACCGGCTTCAATGGCGGCGTCTTTGCCCGCACCGACCTGTCGGTGATCGAGGAACGCCTGTTGGCCGTCGCGACCACCCACCTCGCCATCGACTTCTTCGAGCGTCGCGGCATCGATGTCTGGGTGTTTGCCGCCGGCAACTGGCTGGTGCGCGACGGCAAGGGGGCTCATGTCGACCGGGAGGAGCGGGCGGTGCGATTTGGACCCAAGGTGGTGAAGGAGTTCGGGGCCGCCCTCGAAGCCGCGCACAAGGTCGTGGGCGTGAGCGACGACCTCGAGCTGATGGCGCGTTGCGAGACCGAGATCCAGGCGACGCTCGGCCCCGGCGCCTCGGCGTCGCGCTCCCAGCCCTACTACCTCGACGTCACGCACCCGCGGGCCAACAAGGGCGCCGCCGTGCACGTGCTCGCCAAGCTCATGCAAGTGCCGCTCGGCGAAGTCGCCGTCATCGGCGACGGCAACAACGATATCGGCATGTTCGAGCAGAGCGGGCTCAGCATTGCCATGGGCAACGCGAGCGACGTGGTGAAGAGCAAGGCTAAGCTCGTGACCGCCTCCAACGACGAGGACGGGCTTGCGCAGGCCATCGAGCGCTATCTGCTCGGCGGAGCCAAAGCATGAAGCCCGAAGTCTTTCCCGATGCCGAGACGCTGGCGCAGCACACCGCCGATTGGTTGATCGGCCTGGCGGCGGCCAAGCAGGGCCGCTTCGTCGTGTCATTGTCGGGCGGCTCGACGCCGAAGCGGCTCTATCAGCTCCTCGCCGACTCGCCGCGGCGCGAGCGCTTTCCCTGGGATCGCACCCACTTCTTCTGGGGCGACGAGCGTTTCGTGCCGCCCGACAGTCCGAGCAGCAACTGGCGCATGACACGTGAGGCGATGTTGGATCACGTCCCCGTGCCGACGGCGAACGTCCATCCCGTGCCGACGACAGCCATGACGCACGATCAGGCGGCGATGGCCTATGAGCGCACCTTGAAGGATTTTTACGGCAACGAGACGCTGGCGCCGGATCGGCCGCTGTTCGACGTCATGCTGCTCGGCCTCGGCACCAACGGCCACACCGCCTCGCTCTTCCCCGGCATGCCCGTGATCGAGGAACGCAAGCGCTGGGTCGGCTGGATGGAGGACCGCGAAGCCGGCGTGCGCATCACGCTCACCTATCCCGCACTGGAGAGCAGTGCCGAGACGGCGTTTTTGGTCGCCGGCGCCGACAAGCAGCCGATGCTGAAGCGTCTGCTCGCGGCCGATCCGGGCATTCCGGCGGGGCGGCTGAACCCCGGGGGCCGGCTGCATGTCTTCGCCGACCGGGCCGCCGCGGGCACATGAACGAGGCGCTGAAGCAGGCTGCCGCGGAGCGCGCCGTCGGAGAAATCCGGGACGGCATGGTGGTGGGACTCGGCACCGGCTCGACGGCCGAGATCGCCGTCGAGCTCCTCGGCGCGCGCGTGGCGAAGGGCCTCAAGATCCGTGGCGTGCCGACTTCCGAGCGCACGGCGTCGCTGGCGGGGCGGCTCGGTATCCCGTTGATCGCGGCGCAAGACGAGTGGCCTGCGATCGATCTTGCGGTCGATGGCGCCGATCAGGTCGAGCGCGGCACGCTCAACCTCGTGAAGGGACTGGGCGGTGCTCTGCTGCGCGAGAAGATCGTGGCGCGGGCGAGCGCGCGTTTCGTCGTCGTGGTCGACGACAGCAAGCTGGTCGACCGGCTGGGCGGCGCGACGCCGCTGCCGGTGGAGATCCTGCCCTTCGGCCAGAGCGCCACGCTCCGGCAATTGGAGCGGCTCGGCCTGCAGCCACGATTGCGTCTGGCGGCGGGCATCCCCTTCCTGACCGACGGCGGACACCACATCGCCGATTGCGGCTTTGCCGGCATCGCGGATGTCGCCCGCCTGGAGACGGAACTTTCTGCTACGGTTGGCGTCGTGGAGACAGGCCTGTTCCTGGGTCTGGCTGCGATGGTCGTGGTCGGCCGCCCGGACGGCGTCGAGGTGATGGTGAGATGAGAGACGATGGCGGCCCACATACGCTGGCGATCGACATAGGCGGGACCGGGCTCAAGGCTTCGGTGCTCGACAAGCATGGGCACATGGTCGGCGACCATGTGCGCGTGCCGACGCCCAAGCGCCGCACGCCGCCTATCCTGCTCGATGCGCTGGAGCAACTGGTGGCGCCGCTGCCGCCGTACGACCGCGTCTCCATCGGCTTCCCGGGTTTCGTGCGTGACGGTCGCGTCATCACCGCGCCGCATCTCGGCACCAAGGATTGGAAGAACTTTCCTCTGGAAAAGAAGCTCGCCGAGCGGCTCGGCAAGCCGGCCCGTCTTGCGAATGATGCTGAAGTGCAAGGGTTGGGAATCGTCTCCGGCCATGGGCTCGAGGTCGTGCTGACCCTGGGGACCGGCCTCGGCAGCGCCGTGTTCGTAGACGGGCATATGACTCCGCATCTCGAGCTTGCCCATCATCCCATTCACAAATCGCAGACCTACGATGAATATGTGGGGGACAAGGCGCGTCGTTCGCTCGGCAAGAAGAAGTGGAGTCGTCGCGTCCTCAAGATGATCGGGATCGTCGAAACGCTCCTGAATTACGACATCCTGCACCTGGGCGGCGGAAATGCCCGCGATATCATCGGCAAATTGCCCAGGAACGTGCGCATTGAATCCAACGATACGGGGATCACGGGCGGCATCCGCCTCTGGGACGATGCCGTTTGGCTCAGCGCCCGCAGTGGAGGCCACAAGCCCGGCTGAAGTATCGGAAATGTGAAGGGCAACCTCCTCAGTTCCGCCACGTATTACACGCAGCCTTTTCCTGGCCGGACGAGGAAGAGATGGCTGCGCCTACGAGACTACGGACCCGGAACTGGTGGATCGCCATCGCCGGCCTTTTGCTGATCGTCGTCGCCGTTGGCGGCTGGTTCAGTCGGCATGAAGTGCACGAGGACAAGGCCGCCGCCAAGCCGCCGCCGCCCGTCCCGGTGACAGTGGCCGAGGCGCGCACCGGCGACTATCCCGTCTATCTGCTCGGCCTCGGCACGGTGCAGCCCTTCGATACCGTCACCGTGCGCAGCCGCGTCGACGGCCAGGTCGAGAAGGTCGACTTCAAGCAGGGCCAGATGCTGAAGGAGGGCGACGTCCTGGTGCAGATCGATCCGCGGCCCTATCAGGCCGCGCTCGACCAGGCGATCGCCAAGAAGGCACAGGACGAGGCGAACCTGAAGAACGCCCGGCTCAACCTCGAGCGCTTCAGCACGCTCGCGACGCAGAACTTCGCCACCAAGCAGCAGCTCGACAGCCAGCAGGCGACCGTCGATCAGCTCACCGCCCAGATCAAAGGCGACCAGGCGATGATCGACAACGCCCAGACGCAGGTGAGCTATACGACCATCCGCTCGCCGCTCGCCGGCCGCGCCGGCTTTCGCCTGATCGATCCGGGCAACATCGTCCATGCCGCCGACACCAACGGCATCGTCACCATCGTGAAGCTGCAGCCCATTGCCGTGGTCTTCACCGCGCCCGAGCAGCAAGTGCCCGATATCAACAAGGCGCTGGGCGATGGCCAGGTGCCGGTCGATGCCTTGTCGTCCGACGGCACCAAGGTTCTGGCCCACGGCCATCTTCTGTTGCTGAACAATGCCGTCGACCAGGCGAGCGGCACCATCAGCATGAAGGCGCGCTACGACAACAACGACAATGCGCTGTGGCCGGGCCTGTCGGTGTCGACCAGGCTCCTGGTGCGCACCCTCAAGAACGCCACCATCGTGCCGCAGGACGCCGTGCAGCACGGGCCGGATGGGCTGTTCGTATTCGTCGTGGGCGCGGGCAACAAGATCGAGCAGCACGCGGTCAAGGTGAGCGAGCAGGATCTCAAGGAGGCGGTCGTGAGCGAGGGCCTGTCGCCGGGCCAGAAGGTGGTGATTGCCGGCCAGTCGCGCATCCAGAAGGGCACCGTGGTGCAGCCGAAGGAAGCCAAGGCGGAGACGCCGCTGCCCGCAGACAACAGCCTGGCCGCCGCGCCGTCGCCCGCGCCGCCGCAGCGGAAGCCCTGACCGTGGACGGCAGCACGCCCATCGAGAAGGGCGACATGGCCACCGCGACGGGCGGCATCTCGACGACCTTCATCCTGCATCCGATCGCGACGTCGCTATTGATGGTCGGCATCCTGTTCGTCGGCGTCGTCGCCTATCCGCTCTTGCCGGTGGCGCCGCTGCCGCAAGTCGACTTCCCGACCATCCAGGTGTCGGCCCAGCTGCCCGGCGCCAGTCCGGAGACGATGGCCTCGGCCGTCGCCCAGCCGCTCGAGACGCAGTTCGCGCAGATTCCCGGCGTCACCGAGGAGACGTCGATCAGCACGCTCGGCTCGACCTCGATCACCGTGCAGTTCGATCTGGCGCGCAACATCGATGGCGCAGCCAACGACATCATGGCGGCGATCAACGCCGCGGGCGGACAGCTGCCCAAGAACCTCCCGAGCCCGCCCACCTTCCGCAAGGTCAACCCGGCCGACGCGCCGATCCTGCTGCTCGCGGCGACATCGGACACGCTGCCCCTGCCGAAAGTCGACGACATCGTCGAGACCAAGCTCGCCCAGCAGATCAGCCAGATTTCCGGCGTCTCGCAGGTGACGATCGGCGGCCAGCAGAAGCTCGCCGTGCGCATCCAGCTCGATCCGGCCAAGCTCGTGGCCAAAAACCTGTCGCTCGAGGATGTCCGCGGACCGCTCTCGATCGCCACCACCGACAGCCCGAAGGGCTCGATCGACGGGCCGACCCGGTCCTACACCATCTACGACAACGATCAGCTGACCTCGGCCGACCCGTGGAACGACGTCATCGTCGCCTATCGCAACAACGGCCCCTTGCGGGTGCGCGACATCGGCTCGGCGGTGATGGGGGCGCAGGACGCCAAGCAGGCGGCCTGGGCCGACGGCAAGCGCGGCATCTTCCTGGTGATCTTCGGCCAGCCCGGCGCCAACGTGATCAACACGGTGAACCGCATCAACGCCGAACTGCCGCGGCTGAAGCTCGGTATTCCGCCGGCCATCGACATCTTCGTGCTGAGCGACCGCACGCAGACCATCCGCGCGTCGGTCGAGGACGTGCAGTTCACGCTGCTGCTCACCATCGCGCTGGTCGTGATGGTGATCTTCATCTTCCTGCGCAATGTCTGGGCGACGGTGATCCCGAGCATCACCGTGCCGTTGGCGCTGCTCGGGGCCACGGCGCTTATGTGGCTCGCGGGCTACAGCCTGGACAATCTCTCGCTGATGGCGCTCACCATCTCGGTCGGCTTCGTGGTCGACGATGCGATCGTGATGCTGGAGAACATCACGCGCTACATCGAGGCGGGTGAGACGCCGCTCGACGCCGCCATCAAGGGCAGCCGCGAGATCGCCTTCACCATCGTGTCGATCAGCGTTTCGCTGATCGCGGTCCTGATCCCGCTGCTGCTGATGGGCGGCATCATTGGCCGGCTGTTCCGCGAGTTCGCCGTGACGCTTTCCATGGCGATCGTGGTCTCGGCCGTGGTGTCGCTGACGCTTACGCCCATGATGGCCTCGCGGTTCCTGAAACCGGAGAGGGACGTCAGGCACGGCCGCTGGTACGAGTGGAGCGAGCGAGCCTTCGACAGGATGCTGCGCGGCTACGAGCGCGGGCTGGACTTCGTGCTCGATCACCAGTTCCTGACGCTGCTGGCGTTCCTGGCCACGCTCGCGCTCTCGGTGGCGCTGTTCGTCCTGATCCCCAAGGGTTTCTTCCCGCAGCAGGACACGGGCCTGATCACCGCCATCTCCGACATGGCGCAGGACATCTCCTTCGCCGACCTGATGAAGCACCAGGCCGAGCTCAACAAGATCGTGCAGAAGGATCCGGCCGTCGATCACGTGGCGAGCGCGGTGGGTGGCGCGGGCAACCCGCTCAATACCGGCCGCATGTTCATCACGCTGAAGCCGCGCAACATGCGCGACGCCAGCGCCGACCAGGTGATCCGCCGCCTGCAGCCCAAGCTCGACAAGGTCGAGGGCGCCCGGCTCTACCTCCAGGCCGCTCAGGACGTGCGCGTCGGCGGCCGCGCCTCGCGCACGCAGTACCAGTACACCCTCCAGGATTCCGATATCAGCGAGCTGGACCAGTGGTCGCCCAAGCTGCTCGCCAAGCTCAAGACCCTGCCCGAGCTGCGCGACGTGGCGACCGACCAGGCGATCAGCGGCGCGACGCTCACGCTCCAGATCGACCGCGACCAGGCCTCCCGCTATGGGCTGTCGATGCAGATGATCGACGACACGCTGTACGACGCCTTCGGCCAGCGCCAGATCGCGCAGTACTTCACCCAGCTCTCGAGCTATTTCGTGATCATGGAGGTCCTGCCGCAGCTGCAGGGCGACCCGCAATCGCTCGACAAGATCTACGTGAAGTCACCCACGACCAACGGCGAAGTGCCGCTGTCGGCCTTCGCCAAGTGGACGACGGTGCCGATACAGCCGCTCTCGATCAGCCACCAGAGCCAGTTCCCGGCGACGACGATCAGCTTCAACCTCGCGCCGGGCGTGGCGCTGGGCCAGGCGACAGACGCGGTCAACCGCGCCAAGCAGGAGATCGGCCTGCCGGCCGCGATCCAGACCAGCTTCCAGGGCAACGCGCAGGCCTTCCAGCAGTCCCTGTCGACCGTGCCGTTGCTGATCATGGGGGCGCTGGTCGTGGTCTATCTGGTGCTGGGCGTGCTCTACGAAAGCTATATCCACCCGATCACGATCCTCTCGACCCTGCCCTCGGCCGGCGTCGGGGCGCTCCTGATGCTGATGTTGTTCGGCTTCGACTTCAGCCTGATCGCGCTGATCGGCGTCATCCTGCTGATCGGCATCGTCAAGAAGAACGGCATCATGATGGTGGACTTCGCCATCGTCGCCGAACGCGATGAGCACCTGTCGTCGCACGATGCGATTCGCAAGGCGGCCCTCCTGCGTTTCCGTCCCATCATGATGACGACGTGCGCGGCCCTGCTGGGCGGCGTGCCCTTGATGCTGGGCACCGGCACCGGTTCCGAAGTGCGTCAGCCGCTCGGCTACGCGATGGTGGGCGGCCTCATCGTGAGCCAGGCGCTCACGCTCTTCACCACGCCGGTGATCTATCTCTATCTCGATGACTTGCAGGAGCGTGTCGGCCGTTGGCGCGATGCATTGACCGGCCGCAAAGACAGGCAAGCATCGAAAGGCAGTCCCGGCATCGCTGACTAATTCGCTCGCAGCGTTGGCCACAGCCGCGATGCAAACCACCTGCGACAAATTGGCGTATAAATCGATATTAGAGCAGTTCGAATGCGAATAACTTCAACACGTCGCCGGTCAAATGCAAATAGTTGGGCGATTCATTTAAATATCTCAAATAGTTGCAGTCATTAGAGGCGGTTGCCAGCACATTTGACTCAGGCGTCACCTTTACGCTTGTTACCAAAAACCAGCATTTGCGGCGAAAAAACGAGTCGAATTCGCTGGCATTCCAGAAATGGTGAGCATATTACTGCGGCAGAAGTGCAGAGACTTGATGGGGCAACCACTGCGAAGTGGGTGCAGTGGTCGGGCAGAAAAGCCAGGCACAGCCTTAAGAGGGAAGGTGTGGGATGCGTCATGTTATTGTGGCTGCGACCATGATTGTGGCAGCGCTGATCATCACTTTCGGTACGGCGAGCGTTCTTCAGGGCGTCGCCACCGCACACGTCAATTCGCCCAATGAGCCGTTCGTGATCGAGGCCTCGCGCCCGTCGGTCAAGCCCATGGGCACCAAGGAGCGCATGACCTCGCAGGCTCGCGAGCGTATCCGTTCCGAGGTCAACATCTCCGGCCTGTAATCTCCAGGGCCGTTTGGGGCGGCCCCGGTAAAATCAGGTTCGACATCAAGCGTTCCGGAC
>Ga0335083_10012298_pt1 | contig 10250 bp, 6 predicted proteins | sample Lox_Sample_42_FD_206716 | JGI IMG/M metagenome (GOLD analysis project Ga0335083, IMG submission 206716) | Soil microbial communities from Loxahatchee National Wildlife Refuge, Florida, United States - Lox_Sample_4.2 | ecosystem: Environmental > Terrestrial > Soil > Wetlands | place: USA: Florida...
TACTCGTGGTTCGAATCCATGCCGGGGAGCCACCTACCAAAACCGTAAGTTCCACCCGCTCATTTCGTTGACGCCATCCCCCGTTCCTGCCGTCCTTCTATCCCAAACATTCCGCGTTATTTGCGTTCCCGCCGGTTTCTCCGGTTCGAAATGGTTCCAACCGGGGTGCGCTCTCAACCATGCTGGTTCAGACCGTGGGCCTCTCTCAACCACACGAACTCTCCGTTTTCTCCATTGACGCCTCCGCGTTTGTTGACAGCCCTGTTGAGAAAGGCGGCCCTTGCTCAACCGTTTTCGAACCACGTCGCCGATGACGGAGAATTGGATCAGTGCTCAATGCCTCCGAAGAGGCGTCGCACCGGAGGCCGGTTCGGTGCGCCATCTACACCCGCCAGTCGGTGAGTTCGTCCGATGGTTTGTCCTCGTGCGAGGTTCAGCACGAGGCCTGCTCCCTTTATCTGCAGTCGCAGCGCGAGCACGGCTGGACGCTGTTGCAAGGAGCGCTTCGATGACGACGGTTACTCGGGAGCGTCGCTCGACCGTCCGGAGCTGAACCGATTGCTCGCCCTCATGCGCCGCGGCGGCGTCGATCAGATTCTCATTCACCGCCTCGACCGGTTGTCGAGAAACGTTCGCCATTGCGTGACATTGCTCGATGAGTTCCGGCGTCTTGAGGTCGGACTCGTCGTGGTGACCGCGCCGGAACTGGGCCACTCTGCGCAGGACAACTTCATGCTGAATATCATGGCCTCGTTCGCGGAGTTCGAGCGCGAGTTGATCGCCGCACGTATCGCGGACTCCCGAAGCCGGCTGAAGGCGCGCCACCTGCGTTTCGCGGGCGGTATCCCGTTCGGCTACGACTCGGATCGGCGTACGAAGCAGTTGGTGCCAAACACGGGCGAAGCGGCCGTGATCAGGTGGATGTTCTCTGAGGCTGCCCGTGGCAAGAAGCCGTCGGACATCGCCGACGCCGCCAATTCCCAGGGCTATCGGACGAAGCCGGCGGCAGGTGGCGGACCATGGACGGCCCGCCAGCTTGTGGCAACACTGCGCAATCCGGTCTACATCGGGATGCTGCGTGATGGAGAGGATGTTCGCATCGGATGTCACCAGGCGCTCATCGAGGACGCGATGTTCGCCGCCGTTGGGAAGGCACTCGATGATCGGCGGACGAGAAAGCAGGGCGGATCTCACTACGGCCCAATTTGGCCGCTGAAGGGCAAGATCGAGTGTGGTGGGACCTGCGGTCGGCCGCTGACGCCGCACAGTACTCGCAAGGGCAACTGGGTCTATCGATATTATCGATGCCGGGCGACCGCCGGCGGCCGCCCGCCTTGTGGGTATCAGGTTGCCGCCGGTGACATCGAAACAGCCGTTGCGGATCAATTGCCCAGCCACTTTCGCCATGACTTGGATAGCGAGCGGATTCACCAGCACGTCGAGAGCGTCGTGTACGACGACGAAACTGGGACGGTCACCATCCGCCGGAAGCCAACGACCGTCAGTTCGCCGTCAGAATCTCAATAAGCCGCGCTCTGGTTTCGTCCAGTTTCGCTCCGAACAGGTGACCCACGCGGTAAACGACGATGCCTGAATCCGCGGTGAATAGCCGGTTTGGTCAAATCATGCTACTGCGGGTCAAGCTGCCTACTTCGAAGTCGGCAGCTTCCAACTGAACGGAGTATTCGTCGTTCCGGGCTTGGCTGGTAATCTGGCACAGGATCAGATCGTCGCCTTTCAGCGATGCGAGAACCAGCGCCGGCCTCCGCTTCGTCTGGCTGAGGTCGGAGAACGAGAAGTTGATGACGACGACGTCGCCCTTTACAAACTGGCCCAGGCTGCGTCCTCCTCGGGTGCGAGCCAGTCCTTCGCGAGTGCAGACTCAGCAGCCATGGTGGGAACGGACGCGTCTGAATGCTCTTCAGCCAGCGCTCGCAAAAACGCCAGGAGCCGATCGAGGTCCTGATCGGAGAGCCGGCCGAGTTGTTGGGCGACGAGTTCGCGCTTGCTCATATCCTGTCCATTTCATTTTACGGCAGCAGCGGCGCCCCGGCCAACAACTCGAACTTCCCGAATTGCCCCGCGACAGATGTTTAAGAACACTCCTGTTTTCAGTAGCTTGCGATTATCTGTAAATCGCAGTTTGTCAGGTGGGGATTGAGCCACACCGTCGCGATATCAACCGCGGTACCCGTTCTGGTTGACAGAAGCGACTTTCCGTACCGCCGTTATCCCAAACATTTCAGACGTGCTTGGCCCTGCCGACCTCTCGAGTTGGAAACGCTGATCGGTTTCGGGCGCGCGCAACCCCAAGGTTCAACGCCGGAGGCCGGAATTCTGGGTGCGGAATCTCGGGTTTCTCCGGTTGACAGGTTGCGGTTGTTGACGGGAGCGTCCAAGGCGGGGTTAAGGCGATCGCGCTGGACCAACGCATTTCCCACAGACGCCCCACACCACTACTACCACCACAAGTGCCAGCGCGAACCCGAGAACGCCGAAAGTAAACGCGGTCACAAGGGAAGGCGTCGACCTTGTTCTCGTAATCCCAAAAATGAGTGTGCAGGTATGCGATCGGACTTCCTTTGACCAGCCCGATTTTCCATGCCGGCGGTCTCCTGCCGCCACCAGGAAAATCTGTGCTCCTCAGTGTTGACCAGGCTGCGGGCTCGCTCAGGAGGAACTTCTGCGGAGTTCGGAACAATGGCCCTCGGTCTGGCTCTTCTTGGCAGGGAAAACGAAATTAGCCCCGGCGTGGGGATCGTTCACATACTGATCTATCCGAGTCGAGAAGTACCGAATGCCATCAAAGTCCTTGGTCAGCCGAACCCACTGCAAAAGCAGCTGGGGAACAAGATATTCGGGGACGAATGCGGCACCGGGATTCCGAACCCGGACCAAACATGCAGCGAGGAGCGGCCAGCAAATGGCTTGACTGCCGATGAACTTGGCGTAGTCCGGCCTCGCAGTACGGAAGCGTCATGGTCAATCAGACCGGCCATCCGCGCTGGCCGCCAACCGAAATCCAGGATTTTTAACCGGAACGTCTGGCGCAGGACAGAATCGGGCTACATTCATTGAATCGAATGGCGGCCGCCCGAGTTCCTCCCAGCAAACCCAAAGTGAACCTCCAAGGTAGAGCGACGGGAATCCTGGGATGCTATAGCGTTGTGTGGCAACCAAATGACGTAAATGATACGGGAAATGAAACAACTCGCGGCGCCCGAGGGCCAGCGAGTAGTAGTGAAAGCCGGGAGCCAGCGGCGGAGCCGTGACGCTCCAAACTCCGTTCTGGCCTTTTGTCATGTCGTACCGGGCTCCGGGGACCTGGACCTGCACCTTCTACGCGTCCGGCGCTTTCAGTTGAAAGGTCACCCGATTGTCGGAGTGGATTCCAGGGTACGCGGCCCCCATCACGTTGGAGCTTGCGGGCTGCGAATCGCCGGCTGGCTGGGCCCAGCAGAGACCGCAGGTCAGCAAGCAGAGCAAGGCAGTGAATCGCATCATCGCACCTCGAATTCGTAGACACTGATGCTGGCTGGCGGCACGGTGATCCTGCGCGGCGCCTGCGGCAATGCAGTCTCCGCCATCGTCGCCGGAGGACCTGTAAACCCGCCGCGTCCCGGTCCGGTGGCGACGGGCGCGGCCCCGGGCGGAGCGGTCAGTTGCCAAAGCCGGGCGGGACCGTTGGACTGTACGCCCGACAGATACAGGTCGCAGTCCTGCGGCGTCTCGGTGGGATTGACGACGGAAATGGCGAGGTCCTTATGGTCGTGGCTAAGGGCAGCGAAAATATCGAGCGGGTAGGTGGGACTGCCGGAGGGGCGCACGGAGAGATCGACCCCAAGCGCACCTCTGATGGTCCGCTGGGGAGAGTTGCCGATGACGGCCACCGGCAGCGCACCTGCCAAGCGGTCGTGCAGTACCTTCATCACCAGTCCTTCCAGACGGAACCCGGCCGCGTCGCCGTACGCGTCCATCGCCAGGGCCCCCATGCCGCCCGTGGCCACTCCTAAGCCCACCATGTCGGAGTGACGGAAGAACTCGTGGTAAACGAGCGCGTTGGTAATGGGGTTCAACATCGGATTGCTGACCGGCGTGTTACTCGACGCGCTTATCGGCCGGTTCCTGGGCGCCCATTCGTCAAACGCGAACTTGATGTCCTTGCCTTTCAGGGAAGGCATTCGCTTGAGGTATTCTTCCCAGGCCTCGAACTTCATCTGCACCTTGTTCGGCATGCGCCGCACCCGGTCGGCGAGCGGATCGTTGGCTTCCACGAAGGCCTGCTTTTCAAGGTCGATCGCCAGGTTTGGGTAGCCGTAGAAATGCTCGCCGAGGTAGTCGATGTAGTCGGCCGAGCGCTCCAGCAGCGCGCCAGTCCAGTCGTATTTCGTGCCGAACCCGAACGGCACTTTGTCGCTCACAGTTTCGCGTCCGGGGAAGGTACCCAACTGCCGGTTCTCGATGTATGTCCAGGAGAGCTCTTCGGGCGTAGCGCTGGAGGCGATCACCTTGACGGTCGGGTCGACCTTCCGCATAGCTTTGACGATCAGGTTGTGCTTCTCCGGGTATTGGGTGAGCGCCATATGGCCCCACTGCCACGGACCGTACATCTCGTTGCCGACTCCCCAGATCTTCACGCCGTAGGGCGCGGGATGACCGTTGGCCGCGCGCATCCGGCCCAACCGGCTGGTGGCTGGCCCGTTCACGTACTCGACCTCTTCGGCGGCAGAGTGGGCGTCGCCGAGGCCTGCATTCACAGCGATGTAAGGCTCCGCCTCCAGCAGACGGCAGAAGGTCATGAAGTCGTCGATGCCCATGTCGTTCGACTCCAACCCGTTCCAGGCAAGCTCGCGGCGGGGCGGACGTTTGTCGGAGTCGCCGATTCCATCGCGCCAGTCATAGGCGGAGACAAAGTTTCCGCCAGGCCAGCGGGCGATTCCGATTCCCTGTTCTTTTAGCAAACGGATCATCGCGGCTTTGAAACCCAGGATGTTGTCCGCCGGCATGAGAGACGCGGCGCCGATGTGCACCGTGCCACCGCCCGTCCCGACGATCTCGAAGCGGCCTTCGGTGGTGTCGGCTTTGGCTGTAAACTGGAGCGGAAACCTGGCATAGTTGGCGGCAAGGTTGTGGATACCGATCGTCTGGCGATCGTCCGGATTCGGCCCCCAGACCAGGCTGACCTCGAGCTTGGCGCCGGGGCTACCCGCCAGAATCAAGCGCCCGGTGTAGTTTCGGCCCTCGCGCAGCGACAATCCCGACTGGCCGATTCCATGTGGGGTCGCCGCCTCCAGCCGAATCAGCGGACTCCACTCACCCACCCAGGCGTTCCTGCTGTCCATGACGACAAACGCGTCGGCGCCCACCGGCATCCAACGGCGTTGCGGTCCTCTGCGGCCGAACCCGCCGGTGGGCACCGGCGCCGGCTTGGAATTGATCTCGTTGAGGAACTTCCGGTCGGACAACATCTCGGCCCAAACCTGGGTCGTCGCGGGCTCCATAAAGCCGCCGAACATCAGCTTGGTGATGGGCGGCGATGTGCGGGTGGCATCGAGGGTGACCGTCACCGGTTGTGCGGCGGCGGCAACGGCAAGCAACATGGCAAAAGTCTTCATGGCTGCCTCACGATCGCGTCGGCTGCATTGGCCGCCAGAATCCATTTAGCGGCGACGTCGATCACATACTCACTCTCGAACCAGAGGAATCCAAAGTCATCGATACATTCCGGGAAGTCTGGCTTGATGATGATGTAGCCGGGAATGACGCCGCCCGGAATGAACGTGTTGTCGGCTCGATTGTTGCCATAGGCCTTCAGCTTCGAGGAAGTGCCCACTGCTGAGATATACGAGGTACTCGACACCGGATGCGTACCCAGCATGTAGTTGGCGGCGCGGAGGGTGTAATCGGCTCCGACGATGTCCGGGAACGCTTTGTGCAGGAAGTACATTCTGGCGCCGAGATCGGCCACGGCGGCCGATCCGCCCCAGCCGCCGCGGCTGGGCGGCACACCGAACGGAGTTGCCGACAGATCCTTGTCCAGTTGGACCACGTAGGCTTTCACTGAGTCTTTGAGCTGGCTTTTGAACTCCGTATCCATGTAGGGCAACGCCAGCACGGCGGTCCACCCGTCCAACCCGACGCGCTGGCGGACCGCGGGGAACATCTCCAACAGACGTTTCTTGTAGGCTTCGCCGCCTCTGGTGGCGATCGTCAGCTCCAGAGCCGCTTTCCACTCCTGAGCCGACACCTGTCCACCGGTGGTGTTGAACGACTGGAACTGGCTGGGCGTGGGGTGGGCGTGTTCCTCTTCCCAGAGCTTGACGGCGGTGTCCAGGCACTCCTTGGCGAGCGCATCATCCCAGCCCTTCAACGCATCAGCGGCTGCGGCGAGTGAGGCGGTGGCGCCATATTGCAGGCCCGGTGTTTTGGTGGTGAATGCCCAGCGGTCGTCGGGCACGCCGGAGAAATCGCCTTCCACCTCGTTGGGGCCGAGTTTCTCTGAGTAGATGCGGCCGTCGGTTTTTGATGCGCCGTCACCCAGGTGCGTGTACTGCCGCAGGGTGGGCTCGATGATCCCGGGAATGGGGTGTCCGATCGCCTTGATCTGCGCCAGCACTTGCAGGATGCCGTGTTTGACCTGCTGCACGGCGTCGGGAACTCCGTCGGGCCTATGCATCTCCACCGAGCGGGCCTTCTCATCCACGCTGAGCTGGTCCCATTTCAGGTCGAATTCTTTGTAGGCCAAGGCCAAGTCCTGTATGACCGCGTACTGGCTTTGCGCGCGGATATCGAAATCTCCCGCGTCATACCATGCACCGACGTTCAATCCCGGGATGTGCTGGCCGGCCTGGAATGGAGAATCGGTGTTCGGGCCCATCGAGTACCCGTCGAAATGCCGCGTGTTCGGCGGCGCCTGGCGGGCGTCGTCGAGGTGGGAGACGCCGTGCCATAGGCGGTACCCTTCACGCACAGACACGTGGTCCATCTCCATGGCGAGATAGCCATCGAGGCTGGATTGCCAGGTGCGGCTGTAGACATCTTTGGCAATCGGGAACAACTCGGTGCGCTGGCCGGCATATTCGATCGAGCAGATGCCGGACTCCTTCACGGGTGAAAAATCGAACTTCACATACGTGTAGCGCAGCCAGGGCGTTGGCTCCGAGACCGGACCTTCGAAGACCGGTTTGTAGGAACCGTCTTCGGCCAGCAGGAGCACCTTTGCCGTCTTGGGCGCGTTGAACTTGGGGTCAAGCTCGATGACGGCGACCTTCGGGAAATCGGGCGCATAGCCGACCTGGCTGTGCGCAATCATGGGCGGCCGAGTCCAGTTCGGAATCACGTCCGGGCGGATGTGCCACACCACCGCGCCCTCGGTCTTGCCGGAGGGTATCAGCGTGCGCAGCACGAACCAGCCGTTCTGCGCTCGGTTGCGGCCATCGTAGAGCGAGAGCGGCGCGGTATCCGAGACGATCCGGACGCGGTACAGCGGGTCTTCCACGGCGAGCGTGATGCTTTTTCCGGTAGCGAGGGGAAGCGGCTGCGTATAGCCTTTGGCGGCGTCCCATTCCTCCTGATAGGGGAGCTTCTTCGGATCTTCGGGAGCGCGCGGAACTTTGACCATCGGGTCCTGAGGACTGCGCGGGAGGACACCGAAAACGCTGGCATCGACAGCGTAGGTCTTCCCGATGTACGTCGAGGGCAAAAACTCCAGGTTGAAGCCCGCCCTGCCGGCCAGCTTCTCCGGCAGCGGTTTCTCCAGATTGATGCTAACGCGCACGCCGCTTGGCTCCGCGGCCACTTCCAGGCGGTAGTCCATCTGGTAGTCGGGGAAGGAGAGCTGCGCGTCGAGACGATTGGCTTCCTTATCGGCGTGACGGTTTTTGAGCTGCGCCACCAGATCCCATTGCTCCGGCGTGGGGACCAGGCGCACGTCGCCATTGGTAGCGATGCGCTGGCCGTGGAGGATCATCTCCATGGCGGTGTTCTTCTGGTCGACAAAGATCGGGTGAAAAGTGCTGTGGTACAGGAGAACGCTGAAGCCTTGCGTGTCGAGGTAACCGCTGTCGGTCACCTTCATGTTGAAGTCGGCGGCCGAGAGGGCGTAGGCCCCGAGTAGGGCCGTGATCAGGAGTGCTCGAGTTTGGATGAACATATGAGGGATTGCGGGACGAGCGCGCCGGCTCGCCGGACACCGATGCTAACAAGCAGATCCTCCACTGTCCAGGTTTGGTACGGTGTCCGGGGCTCAACATTAATGGAATGTATCCCTTGCCCCTGAGACAGAGGGCCCGGCGCTGGGTGCGGCTAACTGTTATCCGAGATGTTAAGAGTGTCGCCGGCGCGAAGTGCCATCTGGAAAAACGCCCGCTCGCCTACCGGTGAAGGTTGGCGAGCGGGCGGGGGTTCCACGCAATTAGAACAGGAATTTCAAGCCGAGCTGCAAGGTGCGCGGATTGTTGGTGCCGCTGATCTGCCCGAAATCGGAGTTGGTCACGCCCGAGCTCGGGTTCGTGAACTGGGTATGGTTGAAGGTGTTGAAGGTTTCCGCCCGAAACTCGAACTTGGCTCTTTCGTGGAATTGGAACGCCTTGAAAAGCGCCATATTCCAGTTATTCCGTCCCGGGCCGACCACCGCGTTCCTCGCCGAAGTGCCCCATAGTAGCGGCGCCGGCTGCTTGAACGAGGAGGTGCTGAACCACTGGAAGCGCGTCTTCGGATACGTGATTGGAGCGACTATATCCGCCCGGTTACTGGTGCCGCCTCCATACCCCAGGTTGTCGGGCCCGCCACCGATGGAAAACGGCGTTCCAGACTCGAGAGTGTAGATGCCGGAGAACTCCCATCCGCCCAATCCGATTTTCAGTGCCTTATTGGGCGAGTTCCGGAAGAACGGGATCTGATAGATGAAGCTCGTAATCCAGATCTGCCGCCTGTCAAAACCGGCCGGACCATAGTCCCAACGGGCATTGAAAGGATTGGAGATGTTGGAGAAGATCTCGCCGTCGATAATGTCGAAGGCGTGCGACCAGGTGTACGACGTGTTGAACATCAGGTTTTTCCACGCCGTGGCCCGCATACTGATCTGCAGCGAATTGTAGTTGGAGTTCGCGCCCATCACCATCGGCGCAATGCTGGACCATCCTTGATACGGCCGGTAGAGGTTGGGATTCAAGGCAGCTCCCACGTAGCCGCAATTGGCGCCACAAACGCCCTGCCGGTGCGGGTCGTTCTGCGGCAGGGTGTTGATGTTGATCCCTTCCGACTGGTGGTAATTCGAGTTGCCCACATAGGCTACCGTCAACACCGCGTTCTCGCGCAATTGATGCTGGATTCCCAGGCTCCACTGTACTGCGGTGGGTATCTTGTAAGTTTGGTCTACCGTGGTAATGCTGGCGGGGAAGTACGGCGCAGACGCCGTTTGTCCGCTGGTATAGCTCGTGGCGGGATTATCGAAGTACACGTTGGTCGGGGCGGATTGATAAGCGAAGGGAACGTTGTTCTGTCCGATGTTGTACATCTCGTTGCCCGCCAGGCGTTCGAAGAACATCCCGGCTCCGCCTCGCAGAACGGTCTTCTGGCGTCCGGTCAGATCAAAAGCAAACCCGACGCGCGGGGCGAACGTATCCCAGTGGTTATTCACCAGCCCGCTCGGAATTCCGTTCCGCCCGGCGAGGCCTACGCCGTTCATATAGAACTTCACGTTTGAGAGAGGAATGCCGGAAACGGTCGTAAATCCCGGGCCATTCGTGTCCAGAGCGCCGCTTGGCAGGAAGGTTGCCGCTTGCGACGAGCTGTACAGATTCGGATAGAAATTCGACGCCGTGTTTTCGGAATCGTAGGCGTGGGGGAGGCCTTCCCAGCGGAGACCCAGGTTGAGCGTCAGGCGGCTGTTCACCCGCCAATCGTCCATGGCATAGAGGCTAAAGGTGTTGTTGGAGATATGCACGAAATCTACGCTGGCCGGTTCGCTGTACGAAGACGCAAAACCAAGCATGAAGTCGGCAAAGCCGTTGCCAGTAGCCGAATTGTTGAAGCCAAATTGGCCGCCGGCGTTGAGCTGGAATTGCTGCCACTTGTGGGTGTACATGTACGCCCCGCCGAACTTCATGTTGTGCTTGCCATGGCTCCAGGAGACGTCGTCCCTTCCCTGCCAGCTGCGCCACGTGTTTATCCAAGGCCACCAACCCGGCGTGTAGCTGACGTTGTAGGGAGATCCGATGCTGATCCCCGGCAGCTTATTGTCCTTGTTT
>Ga0335083_10012299_pt1 | contig 10250 bp, 8 predicted proteins | sample Lox_Sample_42_FD_206716 | JGI IMG/M metagenome (GOLD analysis project Ga0335083, IMG submission 206716) | Soil microbial communities from Loxahatchee National Wildlife Refuge, Florida, United States - Lox_Sample_4.2 | ecosystem: Environmental > Terrestrial > Soil > Wetlands | place: USA: Florida...
TTTGTGCCGGCGCCTCCTGCTTCCGCCACGATTTCGTATTTGGTGTAGTTCTCGCCCGGCCCGCCATTGAAGAGGGTCGAGCTTTCGAACGTATAGGTCCCGGGCTGTTCGAACCTACACGTGCCTTCCCAGGGGGCCTGGGGTGGGTTGGGGTTCACCGGCACGCCGGAGGAGCAGGTCGGCACGGTTCCGGTCCACGCGATGTTCGCTTTGGTGCTGGTGTTGTCGGTGAACTTGACTTCGCCGCCGACGGCGATCGCGATCTTGCTCGCGGGCGCCGGTTTCGCCCCCGAGCCGGGAGTCGCCCAGCACGGCCAACTGTTCACGACGCAGTTCTCGTTGACTTCGAGCTTCGCTTCAGACGGTGCGTCAGCGAGAGCCGGCACGATCGCGACGCCGGCTCCGAGCACGGCCGCCACGGGCAGGTAACGCTTCCTCAACTTCACGGTCTCAGCCCACCTTCCTGTCGAATCCCCGGTCGGTTCCGCGTGCTCGTTGCCAACGAAGCCGACGCACGCTCTAAGAACCCAAGACTCCGGGCCGGCGGGATCCTTCCCGCCGGCTCTGTGGATGGAGTCAACCGAAGTCAACGGAAGCGCTTTGCCCATGGTGCAGGACAGACATATCTTTCGATCGCCGGCATGACTGTTCTGCGCTCCTCTCGACATATGTACGAGATAGGGTGTACATTACGTCGATCGATTTGGCCGGTTGCGCGCACGGACGACGTGCACAAGCGGAGGGCGCAAGACGACTGTTTGAGCCTCCCCGGCGTACACGCACAGAACAGGGGGGTGCCGCATGACAGCGATGTTGAAGATCTCACGTAGGGCTTTGAACTCCTCAGCCCCGGGCACCCGGAGACCGGCGACGGCGATCGCGCTGCTGGCCTGTGCCACCGCCTGCCTGGCGATGGCGACTTCGGCAGCGGCCAAGTCCGAAACCTACACCGCGACCTACTCCGCTACAGCATCGATCCCGGTTCCGCCCGCCTCTGACTTCCACGGCAACGGCGGTGGCGACGGTTGGGCCGTGGCGCTCTCCGAAACGGCCGTCTACAACGTCTTCCACCACCAGGCCACGATCCAGGTCGCCTGCCACTACCAGGCCAACGCCGAACCCTGCTTCTCGCCTGAGACGATCACCGAAACGGGCACGGGCGCCAACTTCGCCACCTCGGGGCAGCCCGGCCTGCACTTGGACCAGCACACCGGCAAGCTCTACCTCTACGCGACCAGGACGAGCGACGGGACCGCCGGCGTGGTGTGCATCGACACCACTCTCGCGCCCACCAACCCCGACCCGTTCTGCGGCTTCACCGCACTCACCCCGGTCGGCGAAGCGCCGCTCGTCTCCTTCGGCATCAGCGGCGCCAGCGACCCTGTGCTGATCGGCAACCGCTGGTATGCGTACAGCTTCGTGAGCGGAGTCGGTCAGAGCGGCGCGAAGAATGCGCTGATGTGCTTCGACGTGAGCACCGACGAAGCGTGCGCGGGTCAGCCGTACATTGTTGGGTTCGGAGCGGGCAACGTCGAAGACGAGGGGTTCCCCTCACCGTCGATCGCTGCGATCGGCAGCAAGGTAATCATCCCGCTGGACATCGAAGGGACCGACCGGCTCGCGTGCTTCGACGACACGACACAGAGCAGTTGCGGCGGCTCCTGGCCCGTCACGCTCCCAAGCGTCAACTACGCCTCCGACAACGGCGCTCCCTTCCCGTTGCTGGACGCGACCGGGAAGCTCACCGGCCTGTGCCTGCCGACTGGAACCGACCAGTGCTTCAACCTCGAAGGCGAAGCAGCGGCCACGCCGGCGGGGATGAGCTCCGTGATCGAAGCGTCGTCCCCATGGAACGGCCCCGCGCTCGTGCTCGGGCCGAGGGTGTACGTTCCGAATGGCAACTACGGAGGCGCCGTGGGAGATGTCGAGTGCTTCGACTATTCGAAGGACGAAGGCTGCGAACACTTTCCCAAGACCTTCCCGTCGGGTGAATTCGCTTACCTCTACACGGTCAACCCAGACCCGCAGCGTCCGACCTGCATCTGGGTGAACTCTGACGCCGATGGCGGTACCCTGCCCGTGCAGATCGAGAGCTTCGACGCGTACACAGGAGAAGCGTGCGGCGAAGGCACGATCCGCGTTCTGGCCTCGCAGTTCGTGGTACCCCAGCCACAGTGCACGCCGGCGAACTACGTCTCGCTGCGTGTGCTGCAGCCCGCCCGCAGCTCCTACACAAGTGGCAGCATCGGCTTCGACGACGGAGACGGCAACCCGATTCTCGGCTTGCCGGAAGTGCCACTGGACGAAACCGGCACCGCCAGCCTCAGCGGACTTGAGCTGAACACGCCCACCGGCCTGCCGCAGTTCCTGTTCACGATCAACGGCGAGACCGGCAAAGTCGGCACCGTCGAAGCAACGCTCACCTGGGAAGGCGACTATGACGCCAGTTGTGTCGGCGAAGGCACGACCGTCTCCAAGGCGCCGGAACCCAAGCCGACGCCTTCCCCGCCGATCCCCGCCACCGGAACGCTTCCCTCCAAGGCCGCGGGCCCCAAGGCGTGCACCAGCAAGCGCGATTTCAAGATCCACATCCAGCACGTCAAGCAACTCGGGCTCGTCTCCGCGGTGGTCAAGGTCGACGGCAAGAACAGGAAGACGTTGAAGGGTAAGAGCCTCTCGACCGCCGTCAATCTGGTCGGGCTGCCACAAGGTACCTTCACGGTCGAGATCGTCGCCCATCGGCGTAACGGGCGAACTTTGAAGGGCAAGCGCGTCTACCACACGTGCGTAAGCAGACTGCCAGGGCACGCATACCTGCCGTTGTAGGGCGCGGCGAATGGGGCAGAAGGGAGCCAATAGGCGCTCGGATGCTTCGATCGTGAGCCAATGAGCTCACACGCCTGGGCGATGCTAGTATGCAGTGATGCGGCGCACCACCGTGTCTCTTCCTGACGACCTAGCCCAGGCGCTCGACCGAGAGGCGCGCAGACGGCATGCGTCGGCGTCCGAGGTCACGCGCACCGCGCTCGCCCAGCACCTCGGCCTAATCCAGAACGAGCCCCGCGAGCTCGCCTTCGCGGACCTCGGCCGCAGTGGCCATCGCTCCACCGCCCGAGACATGGAGCGACTGCTGGAGCAGGAGTGGGATGACGTCGCTGGCCGTCGTTGACGCTGGACCGCTTTACGCTGCAGCCGACGCTGATGACGAGGACCACATCGCCTGTCGCACGGCACTATCCCGGGCGGACCTGCGGCTGATCGTGCCGGCGCTGGCCGTAGCCGAGGCGACGTACTTCGTTGGGCGCCGACTGGGCGCCGCGGCCGAGAGCAAGTTTCTGGATGGGGTTGGGAAGCTCGACGTCGAGGGGCCGAGCCGAGAAGACTTCGCGCGTATGACGGAACTCGTCGAGCAGTACGCCGACTTTCCCCTCGGAGGAACAGACGCCTCAGTCATCGCTCTTGCAGAGCGACTCGACGCCCCAATACTCGTCACCCTCGACCGCCGCCATTTCGCCGCGGTCACACCACGCCACCGCGACGCGTTTCAGCTGCTGCCCTAACTACCGCTCGTCAAAAGGACGCTGCGATCTCGGAGAGCGTCCGTCTGACGCGACGCGGTTCGCGAATGGAGCTAGTCGGGCTCGAACCGACGACCTCGTCACTGCCAGTGACGCGCTCTCCCAGCTGAGCTATAGCCCCGAGGGCCGCTCATGGTATCGCGTCCCGGACGTGTCGTCCGCCGATCTCGTGCAGGGTCGGCATTGCGCTCCAATGCCGTTCTAGCATCGGCTCGAACTCGTAGTCCTTAGCCCATCGGACAACCAACTGCTCTCAGCCGCGTCATCCGCGCCCTATATGCTCCGCCCAATGCGCGCCACCTTCCGCTGGCTGACCGCGATCGTCTTCGCCCTGGTCGTCGTCCAGGTCGGGCTCGCCGCCTTTGGCGCGTTCGACGCGGTCCACAAATCCGAAAGCGCCGCGATCGGCAAGAAGACGACCGAAGACGCGTTCGGGGCCCACGCGATCCTCGGCTCTTTGATCGTCCTCCTGATGGTCGTCCTCCTGATCGTCGCCGCCATCGGCAGCCTCGGCGACGCCAAGGTCAAGTGGGCCGGCGCGATCGTCGGCCTCGGCATCGTCCAGTACCTCCTCGGCGTCGTTTCGACCTCGGCGCCCGCCCTCGGCTTCCTGCACGGCGTCAACGCGCTCGCGATCTTCGTCGCCACCGGGATGCTTTCGCACCGGACCTGGAAGGCCGAGCGAACTGCCCCGTCGGACACGGCCCCCGTGCGCTCCCCGGCCTGAGCCGGACGACCGCGACAGCGTCACGACCGCGACAGCATCACAACCGCTCGGTCCGTTGCCGGGCCGCAGCGGTGCCGGTCTTTTTGAAAGCCGTTCTCAGCCCGGAGGGATGAACTCCGGCACCTCGAGGTCTTCGCCGAAACCCTCTTCCCGGCGCGCCCCAATCCCGCGCGTCTCGTCTGCTCCGGAGCGCGCCCCCGCGCCGGTTCTCGCCCCCGGCCCCGCCTGGTCCAGGCGCGCGGTCATGCTGCCGTGCGCCAGCCTAACGTCCCGCAACAGCCGGGCCGCGTTGTTGCGCATCGACACCGACAGCTCCCTCAAGTTTTTCGACATCTCCGAGCCTTCCCTGACGACGTCATACGCGACGGCGTTTGCCTCGCTCACGATCTCCCTTGCCTGGGCCCTGGCGACGGCCTCGATCTCCTTGGCCCTCGTCTTGGCCTCTTCGAGCGCCCGCGCGCCCTCCCGTTCGGCCTCGATCCGCGCGTCCTCGACCAGCGCGCCCGCTCGATCCTGGGCGCCCGCCAGCTCGCGGCCCGACGCTTCGCGCGCCTCCGCGACCGCCTCCGCGGCCTGCGCCCTCGCGTCTTCGAGCGCCTTGGCGGCTTGCTCGCGGGCGCTCGCCAGCCCCTCCCGGGCGCCGGCCAGTTCCCTGGCCGCCTGCTCTTGGGCGACCGCGAGCTCCTGGGTAGCCTGCTCCCGGGCTTCGACAAGCTCTCCAGAGGCCTGTTCGCGCGCGCGCGTACGCTCCTCCTCGGCCCTCTCGTACAGCTCGCCGACCGACGCCAAAGCCTCGTTCCTGGCGGCCTCAGCCTGGGCCTGGGCGGCCCTCACGATCTCCGCCGCCTCCTCCTCGGCCGCCCGCACCCTGTGCTCGGCCGCCCGGTCGGCCTCCGCGATTCGCTCCCTCGCCTTCGCCTCGGCCTGCTCTCTCAGCTGCGCCGCCGTCCGCTCGGCCGCCGCCACGATGCCCGCCACGTGTTCGCCTGCCGCCGCCGGATCGTCTCGCTGAGGCTCCACTTCCGCATCGTAACCGCCGCTCGCCGGTCGCGTAACCGCCGCCCGCGACGGCCCCGGGGGCGTCTTGGCGAGCAGGGATCGCTCGACCGTCAGATGGCAGATATCGTTTGAAATATGTCCTTGCAGACAAGCTCCCGATCGGCCAAGATCGACTCATGACCAACCCGAGCAGCGCTCCCAAAGACGTGGTGATCGTCGCCTATCACCAGACCCAAAGCCTCGATTTCATCGGCCCGCTCGAGGTCTTCGCCGGCGCCCAGCGCCTGATCGAGCTGACCGGCCGCACCGATGCCGGCTATCGCGTCGCGGTCGCGACCCTCGACGGCAAGCCGTTCCCGACGTCCAGTGGCCTCGAAATCGTCCCTTCGTTCAGCCTCGCCGACGCTCCCACACCGATCGACACCCTGATCGTCGCCGGCGGTGACGGCTCGCGCGACGCCAGCGCGGACCCCGACCTGCTCGCCTGGATCAAGTCCGCCGCGCCCCTTGCGCGCCGCGTCGCCTCGGTCTGCACCGGCGCCTTCGTGCTCGCCGCCGCCGGTCTGCTTGACGGGCGTCGCGCCACCACGCACTGGGCCTCTGCCGACAGCCTCGCCAAGCGCTTCCCCGCGGTCGAGGTCGACCCCGAGCCGATCTACGTCCGCGACGGTCAAATCTGGACCTCCGCCGGCGTCACCGCCGGCATGGACCTCTCCCTGGCCATGATCGAGGAAGACCTCGACCGCGACGCCGCCCTTACGATTGCCCGCCACCTGGTGCTGTTCCTGCGCCGGCCCGGCAACCAATCCCAGTTCAGCGCTTCGCTGTCCGCCCAGCAGGCAGACCAGGAGCCCCTGCGCGAGGTCCAGCGCCACGTCGTCGAGAACCCAGCCTCCGACCTCACCGTCGAGGCCCTCGCCGAGCGCGCCCACATGAGCCCCCGCCACTTCGCCCGCACGTTCGCCGCCGAGACCGGCGTCACGCCGGGCCGCTACGTCGAGCGCATACGCCTGGAGGCTGCCCGCCGCGCCCTGGAGGACACCCCGCAGCCGATCGCCGCCATCGCCGCCGCCTGCGGCTTCGGCACCCCCGAGACGATGCGCCGCTCCTTCCTGCGCGCGCTGAACGTCGGCCCCGCCGAGTACCGGCGCCGCTATCACCCCGCCGGCATCTCGCCGGGCGGAGTCTCCGCCTGACCGCGCGGGCCAAGCGAGCGGTCGCGGCCCGGTCCGGTCGCTAACCTGCGCTCACCTATGTCCGAGCGCAGGTACGACCCCAAGAAGATCGAGCCACGCTGGCAGGCGGTCTGGGCGGACGAGCGCACCTGGGAGGTCGCCAACGAGGGGCTTGGCGCGGACGCCGACGGTCACGTCCTTCGGGTCGGCCTCGGATCGGCCGAAGCCAATGGCGCCGATCGCCGCGACGACGCCAGCTCCTATGTCCTCGAGATGCTGCCCTATCCGAGCGGCGAGCCCCACATCGGGCACCTCAAGGTCTACTCCGTCGGCGACGCGATCGCCCACTACCACCGGCGTCTCGGCCGCAGGGTCCTGCACCCGATGGGCTACGACTCCTTCGGGCTGCCCGCCGAGAACCACGCGATCAAGACCGGCGTGCATCCGCGCGTCTCGACCGATGCCTCGATCGCCTCCTTCCAGACGCAGTTCAGATCCTGGGGGATCTCGATCGACTGGTCGCGCGAGCTGGCCACCCACGAACCGAGCTACTACCGCTGGACACAATGGATCTTCCTGCAGCTCCTGGACGCCGGCCTCGCCTACCGCAAGGAGGCGGCCGTCAAGTGGTGCCCCAAAGACCAGACCGTCTTGGCAAACGAGCAGGTCACCGCCGAGGGCGCCTGCGAGCGCTGCGGCGCGACGGTCGAAGTCAGGCAGCTCGAGCAGTGGTTCCTGCGGATCACCGACTACGCCGAGCGCCTCCTGAACGACCTCGCTTCGATCGACTGGCCCGAGCACGTCAAGACGATGCAACGCAACTGGATCGGGCGCTCCGAGGGCGCCGAGGTCACGTTCAGGTGCGAGGACCTCGGCATCGACTACCCCGTCTTCACGACCAGGCCCGACACCCTGTTCGGCGCGACCTTCTTCGTGATGGCCCCCGAGCACCCCGACGTGCTGCGGATCGTGGCCGGCACCGACCGTGAGCAGGAGGTCCGCGACTACGTCAGCCGCGCGATCACCGAGTCCGGCGAGGAGCGCTCGAACGTCGAGAAGCCGAAGACCGGCGTCGCCCTCGGGCGCACCGTCGTCAACCCGGTCAACGGCCTCGAGATCCCCATGTACGTCGCCGACTACGTCTTGATGGAGTACGGCACCGGCGCGATCATGGCGGTCCCCGGCCACGACGCTCGCGACCACGCGTTCGCGCGGGCGTATGGCCTGCCGATCAAGCGTGTCATTGAAGGAGCCCCCGAAGATGGAGGAGACGACAACGGGCTGCCCTACCTTGGCGAAGGCCCCTTGATCGACTCGGACGATCGCTTCGACGGCCTGCACAACCGCGAGGCCCTGGCCGCGATCGTCGCCTGGCTGCAGAGCGAGGGCAAGGGCCACGCGTCTGTCAACTACCGGCTACGCGACTGGCTGATCTCAAGGCAGCGCTACTGGGGCTGCCCGATCCCGGTCGTCTACTGCGAGCAGTGCGGCGCGGTAGCAGTCCCAGAGCGCGACCTGCCGGTCGAGCTGCCCGACATCGAGGACTACGCGCCCCAGGGGCGCTCACCGTTGGCGGCCGCCGAGGACTGGGTCAACACCAGCTGTCCCGAGTGCGGCGGGCCCGCGCGCCGGGAGACCGACACGATGGACACGTTCGTCGACTCCTCCTGGTACTTCCTTCGCTACTGCGATGCCGCCAACGACAGCGCCGCCTGGGATCCGGCGGCGCTCCACGAGTGGATGCCCGTCGACCAGTACATCGGCGGGGTCGAGCACGCGATCCTGCACCTCATGTACGCCCGCTTCCTGACCAAGGCCCTCGCCGACCTCGGTCAGCTCGAGGTCCAGGAGCCGTTCCGGGCCCTGTTCACCCAGGGCATGGTCACCAAGGACGGCGCCAAGATGTCCAAGTCGCGCGGCAACGTCGTCTCTCCGGCGGCGATCGTCGAGCGCTACGGCGCCGACACCGCCCGCTGCTACATCCTCTTCATCGGCCCCCCCGACCAGGACGCCGACTGGTCGGACGAGGGCATGGAGGGCGTTCACCGCTTCCTGGGTCGCCTCTGGCGCCTGGCGATGGAGGTCGCCGAGGAGGAAGAAGAGGGAGACGCAACGACGTCCGGTCCCGAGAGCCTCGAGCTCCTGCGCAAGGCTCACTGGGCGATCGACAAGGTGTCAGGCGACCTGCGCCGGTTCGCGTTCAACACTGCGATCGCCGCGGTCATGGAGCTGATCAACGACTGCTCGCGTCTGCGTGAGCAGGCCGGGCCGGACAGTCGGCGGTTCGCGCTCACAACGGCCGCCTCGCTGCTGTTCCCGTTCGCGCCGCACCTCGGCGCTGAGGTCTACGAGCGACTGACCGGCCTACGTGTCTGGGAGCAGCCCTGGCCTGTCGCCGAGGAGGAGATGCTCGAGCAGGACACCTACGAGCTTGTATGCCAGGTCAACGGCAAGCTCCGCGACCGCGTGCCCGCCTCCTCGCAGGCCGGCCCCGACGAACTCAAGGAGCTGTGCCGCGCCGCGCCCAACGTGCGCGCCCACGTCGACGGCAAGCAGATCGTCAAGGAAATCGTGGTGCCTGGCAAGCTAGTAAATCTGGTCGTGCGTTAGCGCGCGCCTGATGCCCGAACTCAAGCCCGCTTATCTGGTCCACGGCGAAGATCATGGCGCGATCGCCGAGCGGCGGGCCGGGCTGCGGGTCTTGGCCGAGCGCGATGGCGGACCCGGCAGCGTCGAGGCTCTGGAGGGCGAGGCCGCCACGCCGGCCGGGGTCGCGGGCGCGCTCGCCGCGATGACGCTCGCGCTCGGGCGGCGTGTGATCCTCGTGGATGGCGTCGAGCGCTGGAAGCAGGCCGAGGTGGAGCGGGACCTGGCGTCCGCCCTGGCGGCGATGCCGCCCGACACGACGCTCGCGCTGTTCGCCCGCGAGGAGGGCCGCGCAAAGGCGCCCGCCGCGGTGCACGAGGCGGTGAAGGCCGCCGGGGGGCAGGTTGTGGCTCAGGCGACCGTCAAGCCCTGGGAGCTGCCGAAGTGGGCACGCGCCCAGGCCGCTCGCCTCGGAATCGAACTCGACCCCGCCGCCGTGAAGGCGCTCGTCGACCAGGTCGGCGAGCGCCAACAGCGGCTCCTGCGCGAGCTCGAGAAGCTGGCGCTCGAACACGAGCCCGCGTCCGTCCCCGCGCCCGACACCGCATCCGCGTCGGGCTCCGCGGGCGCTGACCCGGGCGGAGGCGCCGAAACGGGCACGGCCGGCCGGGACGCCGCGCGCGTGCGAGTCAGCGCCGAGGACATCGAACGGCGCGCTGCGCGCTCCTCCGAGCAGCGCGGCTACGCGCTCGCGGACGCGCTGCTCGGCGGCGATCTACGCGCGGCCACGCGCTCGCTCGTGCGCCTGCGCGCCCAGGGCGAGCGTCTACCCGGCCTGACCTACCTGATGGCCGCCCGCCTGCGCGACGCGCTCTCGGCCTCGCTGCGCCTGCGCGCCGGCAATTCGCCCGCCGAGGTCAAGCGCGGGCTGCGGATGCCTTCGCGCGCCGCCGACCGCTTCCTGGCCGACGTCGCCAGGACCGAGCCCGAGCGTCTGCGCGGAGCCCTGACCGTACTCGCCGACTTCGAACTCGACACCCGCGGGGGCTCGCCCCTCCCGGAGGCCCGCTCTCGGATGTCCGGCCTGGACGAGGACACCCTTGCCCTGCTCGCAGTCGAGTCGATCGTCGCTGATCGTCGCTGATCGTCGCGGATCATCCCTGAGGCGACCGATAAGTGGCGCTG
>Ga0335083_10012300_pt1 | contig 10249 bp, 7 predicted proteins | sample Lox_Sample_42_FD_206716 | JGI IMG/M metagenome (GOLD analysis project Ga0335083, IMG submission 206716) | Soil microbial communities from Loxahatchee National Wildlife Refuge, Florida, United States - Lox_Sample_4.2 | ecosystem: Environmental > Terrestrial > Soil > Wetlands | place: USA: Florida...
GCGCTGCCGTTTACCGCCGCCGAGCCGATGGAGTGGGTGCATTGCCATATCGCGCGGCAACCGGTCGCCCCCGCCGAGCGGGTACCGACCATTCCGGGCCCCGTCTCGGCGATCGTCATGAAGCTGCTCGCCAAGACAGCCGAGGACCGCTACCAGACCGCTTCCGGCCTGGAGAGCGACCTGCAGCGCTGCCTGGCGGCGTGGCAGGCGTGGCAGGCGCAGCACCGGATCGAAGCATTTTCCCTCGGTGAACACGACACGCCGGACCGGCTTTTGATTCCCGAGAAACTGTACGGGCGGGCGCGCGAGGTCGAGACCCTGCTTGCCGCCTTTGACCGCGTGGTCGAAAGCGGGACGCCGGAATTAATACTGGTTTCCGGCTATTCCGGCATCGGCAAATCCGCCGTCGTCAACGAGCTGCACAAGGCGCTGGTGCCCCCGCGCGGGCTCTTCGCGTCAGGCAAGTTCGACCAGTACACGCGCAACATCCCGTATGCATCCCTGGCGCAAGCCTTTCAGAGCCTCGTCCGGTCGCTGCTGAGCAAGAGCGCCGCCGAGCTCGACGGCTGGCGCCATGCCCTTGTGGAGGCGCTGGGCCCGAACGGCCAGCTGATGGTCGATCTCATGCCGGAGCTGCGGCTCATCATCGGCGACCAACCGCCGGTTCCCGAGCTGGAGCCGCAGCAAGGGCAGCGGCGTTTCCAGCTAGTGATCCGGCGGTTCATCGGCGTCTTCGCGCAGCCGACGCATCCGCTGGCGCTCTTCCTCGACGATCTGCAATGGCTCGACGCGGCGACGCTCGACCTGCTGGAGGATCTGCTGACCCAGCCGGATCTGCGCAACCTGATGCTGATCGGCGCCTATCGCGACAATGAGGTCAGCGCCGCCCATCCGCTGATGCGCAAGCTCGACGCCATCAAGGCCGCCGGCGGCAAGGTCGCGCAGATCACGCTGGCGCCGCTCACCCGCAAGCATCTCGGGCAGTTGATCGCGGATGCGCTGCGCTGTGGCGCCGAGCGCGCCGCGCCGCTGGCGCAACTGGTGCATGAGAAAACCGGCGGCAATCCGTTCTTCGCCATCCAGTTCCTGTCTTCGCTCGCCGAGGAAGAGATGCTCACCTTCGATCATGACGCTGCGCGCTGGTCCTGGGATCTCAAGCGCATTCACGCGAAGCGCTACACCGATAACGTGGTGGAGCTGATGGTCGGGAAGCTGACGCACCTGCCGGCCGAAACGCAGAAGGCGTTGCAGCTTCTGGCCTGTCTCGGCATCAATGCCGAAATCGGGATAATTTCAATCATCCTCGAGACTGCGGAGGCGCAGGTCCACGCCGTGCTGTGGGAAGCCGCGCGTCAGGAGTTCGTCGTGCGCCTGGCCGACGCCTACCAGTTCATCCATGACCGGGTTCAGGAAGCAGCGTACTCGCTGATTCCGGATGCGCGGCGCGCCGAGGTCCATCTGCGCATCGGCAGATTGCTCGCGGCGCGCACATCTCCCGAGAAGCGGGGGGAGGTAATCTTTGGCATTGTCAATCAGCTCAACCTGGGCGCCGCGTTGATCACCACGGAGGCAGAGCGGGAGCAGGTCGCCGCGCTGAACCTCCTCGCGGGCCGGCGCGCCAAGCAGTCGACGGCCTACGCCTCGGCGCTGAGCTATCTCGCTGCCGGTCGCGCACTCCTGCCGGAGGACGCGTGGGAGCGTCAATATGAGCTTGTCTTCGCGCTGGAGTTGAGCGGCGCGGAATGCGAATTCCTAGCCAGCGAACAGGCTGAAGCTGAGACGCGCCTCGCCGGACTCGCACGGCGTGCAGCGAACCTCCTCGATCTGGCCGCCGTCACCCAGCTGCGGGTGGAACTCTTCACGACCCTTGGCCAGAGCGACCGGGCCGTCGGCATCTGTCTCGACTATCTCCGGCACGTCGGCATCGCGTGGTCGGCGCACCCGACGCGCGAGGAGGCCTGGAAGGAATTCGAGGGGATGCGGCAGCAACTCGGAGAGCGCCCGATCGAGGCGCTGCTCGATCTGCCGAGGATGGCGGATCCGGGCGCGGGCGCGGTAATGGACGTCCTCACGGCAGTCGCGTCGCCGGCCTTGTTCACTGACGAAAACCTGCTCAGCCTCGTCTTCTGCCGTATGGCGCAACTCAGCCTGGAGCACGGCAACAGCGACGGATCGTGCCTCGCCTACGTTTGGTTCGGCATGTTTCTGGGATCGCTTTTTGGCGACTACAAGACAGGGTTCCGTTTCGCTCAGCTCGGACTCCATCTAGTGGAGCAGCGCGGAATGGATCGCTTCAAAGCCCGCGTCTACATGATGGTCGGGAGCCTTGTCATTCCCTGGACGAAGCCCATCCGCACCGGCCGTAGCCTAGTGCGGCGCGCCTTCGATGTGGCGCAGGAGTCTGGCGACCTCATCTATGCGGCCTATAGCCGCACCCATTTTGTCGCGCACCTTCTCGCCAGCGGCGACCCGCTCGGCGAGATACAGCAGCAGGCCGAGGCCGGGCTCGACTTCGCGCGCCAGGCGCGGTTCGGTCTCGTCGCCGACAGGATCGCCGCACAGCTCCAGCTGATCCGGACGCTGCGCGGCCTGACCCCAATCTTCGGCCGCCTCGACGACGCCGGATTCGACGAGAAGCAGTTTGAGCGGCATCTGCACGAGGATCCGTGTCCGGCGATCGTCGCCTGCCGGTACTGGATCCGCAAGTTGCAGGCACGCGTTTTCGCCAGCGACGACGCCGCCGCCATCGCGGCGGCGGAGCAGGCCGAACGCCTCCTTTGGACCTCGCCGTCATTTTTCGAGTTGGCGGAGTACCATTTCTACGCCGCGCTGGCGTACGCCGCGCTGTGTGATGCGGCCCCCGCCCCGGAGCGGTCCCGCCACTTGGAGGTCTTAGCCGCCCACCATCGCCAGCTTCAGCAATGGGCCGAGAATTGTCCTGAGAATTTTGAGAACCGCGCCGCGCTGGTCGGCGCGGAGATCGCCCGCCTCGAAGGCCGTGATGTTGACGCGATGCGCCTCTACGAACAGGCCATCCGCTCGGCACGCGAGAACGGCTTTGTCCATAACCACGCGCTTGCCTACGAACTCGCCGCACGTTTCTACGCAGCACTGGGCCTCGAGAAGATTGCTCAGGTTTATTTGCGGGACGCCCGCTACGGCTATCTGTGTTGGGGTGCCAATGGCAAGGTGCGGCAGCTCGACCAGCTCTATCCGTACCTTAGAGAGGAAGAGCGGGCGCCCGCGTCGACGAGCACAATCGGAACGCCGGTCGAACAGCTGGACCTCGCGACCGTGATCAAGGTGTCCCAAACCGTCTCGGGCGAGATCGTCCTGGAAAAACTGCTCGACACGCTCCTGCGCACCGCGATTGAGCATGCAGGTGCGGCGCGTGGCCTCTTGGTCATGGCGCGTGGCGCGGAGCCGCGGATCGCCGCGGAGGCCAGGATCGACGGCGGCACGGTCATCGTGCGTCTGTGCGACGAGCCCGTGACGGCGGCGATGCTGCCAGAGGCGGTCCTCCATTATGTCCTGCGCACCAGGGAGAGCGTCATTCTCGACGACGCCGCGGCGCAGGATCTGTTTGCCGCCGATCCGTACATCCGGCAGCGCCAGGCGCGCTCGGTCCTCGCTTTGCCGTTGCTCACCCAGGCCAACCTCATCGGCGCGCTCTATCTCGAGAACAACCTGGCCCCGCGCGTCTTTGCACAAGCCCGGATCACGGTACTGAAGCTGCTCGCCTCGCAGGCGGCGATCGCGCTGGAGAATACGCGGCTGTATCGCGAGGTCGCGGAACGCGAAGCAAAAATCCGGCGCCTGGTCGACGCCAACATCATCGGGATCGGCACCTGGCAGCGCGAAGGTCAGGGTGCGGACCTCGGCGACGCCGTCTTCATTGAGGTCAATGATGCCTTTCTCCATATGGTCGGCTACGACCGTGAGGATCTCGCCTCGGGTCGCATTCGTCGAGCGGACCTGACGCCTCTCGAATGGCGCGACCGTACGGCGCAGGCGCAGGCCGAGCTGATGATGACCGGAACCTTCCAACCCTACGAGAAGGAATATTTCCGCAAGGATGGCAGCCGCGTGCCCGTGCTGATCGGCGCGGCGAGTTTTGACGAAACTCACACACAAGGTGTCGTCTTCGTGCTCGATCTGACTGAGCGCAAACGCGCCGAAGAGGCGGTGCGCAAGGTGCAGATGGAGCTGGCGCACGCCAACCGTGTCGCCACCATGGGCCAGCTCACATCCTCGATCGCCCATGAAGTCAGCCAGCCGATCGCCGCGACGATCATTAGCGCCCAGGCCGCGCTGCACTGGCTCGGCGCGGAACCACCGGCTCTGGAGGAGGTGCGACAGGCTCTTGAGCGCATCGTCAAGAATGGCAGCCGGGCCGGCGAGGTCATCGACAAGATCCGTGCCATCATCAAGAAGGCACCGCCCCGGAAGGAGCGCTTGGACATCAACGAGGCAATCCGCGAGGTGATTGAACTCACCCGTGGCGAAGCGATGAAGCACAGCGTCTCGGTGCAGACGGACCTCGCAGATGGCGTGCCGCTCATCGAAGGCGACCGGGTGCAGCTGCAACAAGTAATCCTCAATCTGCTCATCAATGCCGTCCAGGCGATGAGCGGCGTTAGCGAGGGGGAGCGAGAGTTGCTGATCAGCACCGGGCGAGCTGAGCCGAACGGCGTACTCGTTGCGGTGCAGGATTCTGGACCGGGGCTGGCGCCGGAGACGCACGAGCACCTCTTCGAAGCCTTCTACACGACGAAGCCCGGCGGTTTGGGGCTGGGGCTGTCAATCTGCCGATCGATCATCGAAGCGCATGGCGGGCGACTATGGGCAAGCGCGAATGTGCCGCACGGCGCCATCTTTCACTTCACTGTACCCGCCGGCATGGACAGTGAATAGCGTATAGGGTTTCGGCGCCTATCAGCGCGCCAACCATCAGATTTAGCTGGGTTTTATGAGGTCGCAGCGTGACGCCGATTTACACCGATGCGCGACCATAGCGAGCCTGCCAGGCCGGAACCGCAGAACGATCAGAAGAGGCCATGTAAAACCTTTCGATCGTGAAGCAACTTGGGTCAAGCGGGGCGTAGAGTGGTGGTGATGCGTCGCGTGCGCGGGTCGCGGCCCCCAGGCACCTGTTCCGCTAGGCGGCGGGAACGGCGTTGATGCCCTCGATCAGAAACACCCGGAATTCGGCACCCTTGAATCGATGCGAAACAGCGGCCTGATAGGCGGGGCTCATGTACCATTCCCGTGCCGCCGCCATGCTCGGGAAGCTGAGGATGACGGCACCTTCCATGGCTGGGCCCTCCAGCACCTCGAACGCCCCGTAGAAGGCCAGCGGCGTCATTTCCCGCCCTTCGCGCGCGGCCGGCGCCTTCTGCCGGTAGAGATCCAATTCTGCCGGGTCGGTGGTCCGCTCGCGTACCATGACGACATAGGCGGTCATGCGCTTGCCCTTTCAAGCTGGGCAAGCAGCGCATGAGCGGCCGCGTCCGACGAGGCCGGGTTCTGCCCGGTAATCAGCAGACCATCGGTGACGACATGGGGCTGCCAGTCCTCCCCCTTCGAGAAAGTGGCGCCATTCTGCTTGAGCATATCTTCGACGAGGAAGGGCACCACCTGCGTCAGGCCGACGGCCTCCTCTTCGGAGTTCGAGAAGCTGGTGACTGACTTGCCGCTGACGAGCGGCTTGCCGTCCGCCGCTTTGACGTGCCTGAGCACGCCCGGCGCATGGCAAACCAGCGCCACGGGCTTGCCGGCGGCGGTCGTCTCTTCGATCAGCCGGATCGAGGCTGCGTCCTCGGCGAGATCCCAGAGCGGGCCATGGCCCCCGGGGTAGAACACGGCATCGAACCCCTCCTGCGAGATCTCGGAGAGCTTGCGTGTGCTGGCGAGCGCTGCCGTCGCCTCGGCATCCTTCGCGAACCGGCGGGTGGCATCGGTCTGCAGTCCGGGCTCATCGCTCTTGGGATCGAGCGGCGGCTGTCCGCCCTTCGGTGAAGCGAGCGTGATATCGGCGCCCGCGTCCTTGAAGGCGAAATAGGGGGCCGCAAGCTCCTCGAGCCAGAAGCCGGTCTTCTCGCCGGTATTACCGAGTTGGTCGTGCGAGGTGAGTATCATCAGGATTTTCATGGGTATGAATCTTTCCCTGCGGGCGGGTAGGCGCCGCGGTCGTTTCCGTGTGGGGCCGCGTCAGGCCTGGGCGATGCGGACGACGAGCTTGCCGAAGTTCTCGCCCTTCAGCAGGCCGATGAAGGCTTGCGGAGCGTTTTCGAGACCATCGACCACGTCCTCGCGCAGCTTGACCTTTCCCTCGGCCACCCACGCCCCCATCTCCTTGAGGAAGGCCTCGAACTTCGGTCCGTAATGCTCCGAGATGATGAATCCCTGCATTTTGATGCGCTTGACCAGCAGCGTCCGGGCAAGCAGCGGCAGCCGGTCGGGGCCCGCCGGCAGTTCGGTGTCGTTGTAGTTCGCGATCAGGCCGCAAAGCGGGATCCGCGCATGGTCGTTCAGCAGCGGCAGCACGGCGGCGAAAACGGCGCCGCCGACATTTTCGAAATAGACGTCGATGCCGTTGGGGACCGCCTGTCGCAGCAGCTCGGCAAAGGCGGGATCGCGCCGGTCGATGCAGGCATCGAAACCGAGTTCGTCGAGGACAAAGCGGCACTTGTCTTCACCGCCGGCAATGCCGACGACCCGGCAGCCCTTGAGCTTGGCAATCTGGCCAACGACCGAGCCGACCGCGCCGCTCGCCGCGGCGACCACGACGGTCTCGCCGGCCTTGGGCTCGCCGATCGAGAGCAGCCCGTACCAGGCGGTGAAGCCGGGCATGCCGAGCACGCTGAGCGCATAGGAGGGGCGGGCAAGCTCCGTGCCGAGCTTGGTTAGGCCCACGCCGTTCGACACCGCATAATCCTGCCAGCCGCCGAACCCGGCAACCAGATCACCCGCCGCAAAGCCGGGATGGCGCGAGGCTTCCACCCGCGCGACCGTGGCGCCGCCCATGACAGCATCCAGTTCGACCGGCGCGGCATAGGAAGGGGCGTCGCTCATCCGGCCGCGCATATAGGGGTCGAGCGACAGATAGAGATTGCGCAGCAGAACCTCGCCTTCGGCGGGGTTCGGCCTGGCCGCTTCCTCCAGGCGGAAGTTGCCGGACACCGGGGCGCCGTTGGGACGCGAGGCAAGTACGATGCGGCGGTTGATGGTGTTGGTCATGGAATGTCTCTCCGGGGGGTTAGAGTAGGGGGCGTTCGACCGCGGGCGCTTCGAGGCGGAGCAGCCCGTACGTCGCCGCCAGCGCGGCGTTGAGTGGCTTTTGATCGCGCGTGATCTTGGCCAGCAGGCTGGCGCCCAGCCACATCTGGTAGAGTGTTTCGGCCACCCGGCTTGGATCGCCCTCGACCACGAGCGATCCGTCTTCCATTCCGGCTTCAACCGCTCGCGTCAGCCGCTTGATGATCCTGGTTGTTCCACTCAGCAGGGCGCCACGCATGGCTTCGGAGAGGTCGGAAACCTCGGCGCCCAGTTTCACTGCCAGGCATTTTCCTTGTGGATCACAGGCCGCCTGTGTTTCCAGCCATTTCTGCCAGTAGCTCATCAGGCACTCGGCGCCACTGAACCCTGGCTTCTCGAGCAGGGTGTCGAGCTCTTCCAGATATTTACTGAAATAGCACCCGAGCAGCGCTTCCCCGAACGCCTCCTTCGAGCTGAAATAGTGATAGAACGACCCCTTCGGCACGCCGGCCGCGGAGAGTATCTCGTTCAGGCCAACAGCCGAGAAGCCCTTGCCACTGATGATGGGCTGGGCCGTGTCCATGATATGCTGCCGGACGTCGAGAGGCTGCCCTGTCACGTTCATGGCCGGGCTATAGATGCAATTAGACCAGTCGTCTAGCGCTTCTCGCTGCGCCTGCAAGCAACTACCCTATCGGTCGGCAACACGCCTTTCGGTCACCAATGTCGGCTGTCCGCTTTGGGGGACGTGCAGGAGGGGGTGCCAGCGACCGGGTAGGGTCGTTTTGCGATCGGCCGCTTTTCCCTTGAGACGATCCGCTAGCGCAGGGTCACCCACCTCCACGAGGCCCGCTTCGACCATGCCAACCAGCCGGTTGATGGCACCCTCGGTCTCGGTGAGATCGGCCTTGAGCTGCCCGAGCTGGGTGCGGTGCGCCTGTGCCTCGGCCTTCGCTTGGTCGAGATAGCCCGATACCAGATCCAGCAGCCGCTCCGGGGCAAAGACCTGATCTGCCAAGGTGGTCAGCACCGCCTCGTCGACCTTCGGCATTGGCACGACGCAGCCGCCGCAGCGGGTCGGGCCTTTCTGGGCTCGGCCGGCACAGGCGTAATAGCGGTAGCCTTTCCCTGTTCGGAGCGTCATGCCCGAGCCGCAATGGGCGCATGTGGCAATGCCGGTCAGCAGCGTCGGGCTGTTGACCATCCGTGCGGGCGCCTTGCCGGGGGCACGCTCGGCCAGCTGGGCCTGGACGGCTTCCCAGGTCTCGCGCGGGATGATCACGGGCACATCCACAGCGATCCATTCGTCCTGCGGCCTGACGGTGCCAGCTTTCGAGTCCGAGACGTTGAACAAATGCCGCCCGGTGTAGGTCTCCGCCGTCAGGATCCGGTGCACGTTCGAAATCATAAACGGCTTGCCGCGGAAGGTGATTCCTTCGGTATTCAGTTTAGTGACGTTGGCCTTGACCCCGTATTGCAGCCCCTCGATGCCGCGATAGAGATCATAAATCCGGCGGACGATGGCGGCTTCCGGCTCACAGACCGCCAGCTTCTTCTTGATCTTATCGCCGCGCCGCTCGGCCTCGACGGCGGCATAGCCAAACGGGGGCCGGGCGCCGTTCCAGAAGCCCTAACGGGCGTTCTCCTTCATGGCCCGGCTGGTGTGTTTGGCGTTTCGCGGGAATGATGGGCGTCAACAGCAGTAATAATGCTCTCGACGAGCTCGCCGGTCGGGTCGTCGTTCAGGGGCTGGCTGATCGACTGGATGCCAATCCCGGCTTTTTTTAGCGTCTGCTTGGCGATGGCATAGGCCAGATTGTCGCGGGCGAAGCGGCTGAAACTATGCACCAGGATGATGTCGAATGGCCGATAGACGCCAAAACGGGGCTGTATCGCGTGGCTGTAATGCTCGGGCGCGGGCATGAGTCACACGCTCGGCGGTGATTTGGCGTGCAAGGCTTGGCCACCACCCCGCCCCCCTTCAAAACCATCCCGCCATTGCATCCAGGATGGAGGTTGTGTTTCTGCCCCTGCCCGCGCTGCCCACACAAACCACAGCCATGGCTACGGATTGTATGGACAGGCACCGGGTCATGGGTGGCGACTCGAAATCACCCTTGATCTTGCTACCGGCTGACCGCTTCCGACGTTTCGAGAATTTTTTTCTCGATGAGCTGCGTGATTTCATTCGGGGAAAGGCCCAACAAATCACGCGCGACCTCGACAGTTTGCTCGCCCATCAGAGGCGCTGGATTTTGCTGCGGATCTGGCAGGAGTTCCGATCGTACAGGCGCGTTCTCCAGATAGAACGGCTCGGGGATCAGGGGGTGCGTCACCTTGCAGAAAAACCCGCGTTCCTTGAAGTAGCCGAACTCCGGCAGGTCGACGACACGGAGCATCTCGCCGGCCGGAACGCCGGCACTTTGCAGCAGTGTCATGGCCTCCTGCGGGTTGCGCGTCTCAAGCCATGCGCCGACCGCCTGGTCAATCCGGCTGCGTTGCGCATCCCGTCCGGCGGCTGTCGCGAGCGTCTGGTCGGCCGCGAGGTCGGGGCGCCCGATCACGCCGCAGAGCGCCTGCCAGTCCGCGTCTCCACGAGACGTAACGACACACCACTCGTCGTCACCCGCGCAAGCAAACACGCCCCAGGGTGCGTCGAACTCGGGACCACCGCCCAGGGGCTTGCCTTCATGGACGAGGACCGTTTCGGCAATCTTCACCGCCATTTGGCTCAGCATCACCTCGGACTGCGCGACGCTGACCGTACCGCCGCAGCCGGTGCGCTGCCGCCGGATGAGCAGCGCCAGCGTGCCGATGACGCCAATCCGCGCAGCGACATGATCGGGGTAGACGGTGAGGGCGTCGCTGAAGCTGTCAGGTTCGCCAGGGTAGCACCACTGCGCGGTGAACCCCGTCGACGCCCGGACCAGGGGGCCGTAGCCCATCCGGCGGCTCCACGGGCCTGTTGGCCCGAAGGCGGAACTGTCCACCA
>Ga0335083_10012301_pt1 | contig 10249 bp, 9 predicted proteins | sample Lox_Sample_42_FD_206716 | JGI IMG/M metagenome (GOLD analysis project Ga0335083, IMG submission 206716) | Soil microbial communities from Loxahatchee National Wildlife Refuge, Florida, United States - Lox_Sample_4.2 | ecosystem: Environmental > Terrestrial > Soil > Wetlands | place: USA: Florida...
CCTTCGACAGGCAGATCGCGCAGGAGATCGCGCGCGATGACCTGGCGGTCCTCGAGCAGCTCCGGCACCGAGCGCACGGCGCCCGCGGGCACCCCGGCCTGGGCGAGCAGGGTCTCCCATTCGAGGGAGGGACGCGTGCGCATGCAGGCGGTGATGATCTCGCGCAGCGCATCCTGGTTGCGCTTGCGCTCCTTGGGATCGCGGAAGCGCGGATCGCTGAGCAGGTCCGGCCGGCCGAGCACGCCGCACAATGCCGCATACTGCGCCTCGGTGTTGGCGACGACGGTGATCGGCGACGATCCCGTCTCGAACAGGCCCGACGAGGGCGCGCCGCTTGCCGCCCAGTTGCCGATGGGCGCGGCCGGAATGCCGCCGTTCACGTGGCTCGAGACGATCGAGCTCATGCCGGCCACGGCGCAGTCGAGCATGCCGACATCGACGTTCTGTGCTTGGCCCGTGCGGTCGCGCTCGCGCAAGGCCGCCAGGATCGCGAAGGCCGCGGACAGGCCGGTGAGATAGTCGACCAGCGGCGGGCCGGTGCGGCTCGGCGCCGTCTCGGGCGTGCCGGTCACCGACATGATGCCCGACACGGCCTGGATGATGTGATCGTAGGCCGGCCGCGGCGATGCAGGCCCATCCTGGCCGAAGCCCGAGATCGAGCAATAGACGATGCGCGGGTTCACCGCCTTGATCGCCTCGAAGCCGACGCCGAGCCGCTGTGCCGTTCCCGGCCGCCAGTTCTCGATCATGATGTCGACCCTCGCCGCGAGCTGGCGCGCGATGGCCGCGCCGCGCGGATCCTTGAGGTTCAGCGCCACCGATCGCTTGTTGGCGTTGCACGACAGGAAGGCGCCGCCCATGCCCGCCGCGACCAGGCCCGCGTCGCCGCCCTGGTTGCGCATCCAGTCGCCGTGGCCCGGCCGCTCGATCTTGATCACCTCGGCGCCCAGCAGCGCCAGCATGTAGGCACCGTAGGGCCCGGCGATCACGCTGGCGCATTCGAGCACGCGTACGCCGGACAGCGGCAAAGTCGGCATCGGCCTTCCAATTGGTAGTGATCACTACCATATGTCTTGAGCGTTCACAGGGTCAAGTGCTAGGGCAGGCGGATGCGGGAGCCGAAATCCGTCACCGATCTCTTGACCTATCGCCTGCTGCGTCTCTCCAACACGCTCGGCCTCTACAGCAACCGCCGCTATCGCGAGCAGCTCCGCATCTCGCTGCCGGAATGGCGGGTGCTGTCGATCGTGGCGCTGCACGGCACCACGACGGCGCGCGACATCAGCCGCGTGCTGGCGACCGACAAGGCCTGGGTCGGCCTCACCGTCGAGAAGCTCCGCCGCCGCGGCTTCCTGCGCGGCGTTGCGGATAAAGAAGACAAGCGCCGCACGCTCGTCAGCCTGACCAAAGCGGGCGAGGAGGTGCACGACCAGATCATGGCCAACGCCCGCCGCCGCCAGAAAAGACTTTTGGGCGCGCTGCCTACGGGCTCCGTCGACACCTTGCTCGCCTGCCTCGACGCGCTGCAGGCCGAAGCCGACAGGATGCTGGAAGAGCTCGACGCCCCCTTCCCCATGCACATGGGGAAGTGCCCCGTCATACGGGGCGATGGGGTCAAGAGTCCGAAATGAGATCTCGCTCGTGGCTCATGACCCCTGCGGGCCACCTTCCCATATGAATGGGGAGGCAAACGCTGCTAGCGCATCGGAAACGCCAGCAGCCAGCCGTGCGCATCTTCCAGGCGGTCGAAGATCATCGCCGGGCGCTCCGACGGACCCGCCGCCGCCAGGAAGCTCCGGAGCAGGTCCTGCATCGCGCCTTTGGGCGCCACCATCGCCACGGGGCCGCGCGGATCGTAGGCGGCATAGACCAGCATCTTGGCGCCGACGATGCGGATGTCCTGGTCGCTGAAGCTCGCCTCGCAGCTGCGCGCGTCGAACAGCTTGGGATACGGCATCGCGTTGCCCGCGATCAGCCGGTCGAAATAGTCGAGGATGTCCTGCAGCACGACCAGGCCGGTGGCCGTGATGGTGACGAAACGCTTCTGATGATCGATCTCGACGAGGAGGGGCATGGGGCTGACACACGAACGACGAACGAACTTCGACGCAATCCGCAGGCGCCCCCGCGACCTCCGGTGCGGCGTCTCGAATAGCATACCGTGTGCAATAGGCAAACCCCTAGCGCGCTGCGCGTTTCGTTTGCCACAGCGGCGAGATCAGCCAGAGAAGATGGAGCGGCGGCGCCACGACGCACATCAGCGCGAAGAGCGCGTAGAAGACGACGTGCCGCGGGTTCAGATTGAACGGCTCGTTCAGGAAATCGGCGGCGAAGGCGTAGAGGATGTAGCTCATGCCGCCGGTGCGCAGGATCGCCCAGGCCCAGTGCGGCAACTTGCGGAACAATGCCGGGATCGAGGCGAGCGCGATCAGGTAGAGCACGATCAGCGGCGGCACGAAGAAGACGAAGACCTCGCGGTTGGGCGGCTTGCCGATCCAGACCAGCCAGGCGACCAGGCTGATATGGATGAGATGCGCGGCGGCGAAGGAGAGGCCGAGCTCGCGGCCGTGCGCGGCGATGGGCCGGGCGCCGCTCGACAGCACGGCGAGGCCGCCGCCGGCATAGGCGAGCCAGAACAGCAGGAAAGACCAGCGCGCCGTCACCATCAGCGCGAAGTTGGTGCCGCCCGCGCCCGCGCCCCAGACCGTCAGCACGCCGGCCGCGATCACGGCCGCCACTCCGGCGGCTCCGGCCATCCAGATCCAGACGGGAGCGCGATCCTGTTGCATGCGCGAAATCTAACGCGTCTCTCCCTCCCCCGTCCCGGGGGAGGTGTCAGCGTCTTACGCTGACGGAGGGGGCTCCCTATAATCTCCCCAACCGTCAAACCTGCGTGATCTGACGCGATCTCGCCCCAATCGGCCAATAGATCGGGCAAAGTGCTTGAGGAGATGACCATGCCGAACCGTCGCGCCTTCCTGCTGGCCGGAGTTGCCGCCTCGACGTTGCTGATGGGCCTGCGCGCTCACGCGGAGGGCAAGTTCAAGGTCACGCTGACCGACGCCGAATGGCGGGCCAAGCTGACGCCCGGCCAGTACGCCATCCTGCGCAAGTCGGGCACCGAGCGGCCCTATTCGAGCCCGCTGAACGACGAGCATCGCGCCGGCACCTTCGCCTGCGCGGGCTGCGCGCTGCCGCTCTTCGCCTCGAGCACCAAGTTCGACAGCGGCACCGGCTGGCCGAGCTTCTACGCGCCGCTCAAGGACGCCGTCGGCACCGAGGACGACCACACGCTCGGCATGGAGCGCACCGCCGTGCATTGCGCGCAGTGCGGCGGCCATCTCGGCCATGTCTTCCCCGACGGGCCGCCGCCGACCGGCCAGCGCTACTGCATGAACGGGCTCGCGCTCACCTTCCAGTCGCAATCGTCGTAGGCCGCATGCTGCTGCTGCTGGCACTCGCCTATGCGGGCGGCGTGCTGACGATCATCAGCCCGTGCATCCTGCCGGTGCTGCCCTTCGTCTTCGCCCGCGCCGACAAGCCCTTCGCCACGAGCGGCCTGCCGCTGCTGCTCGGCATGGCCGCGACCTTCGTGGTGGTGGCGACCGTCGCCGCCGTCGCGGGCGGCTGGGTGGCGCATGCCAACGAGGCCGGCCGCTGGATCGCCATCGCCGTGCTGGCGGTGTTCGGCGTCACCCTGCTGTTCCCGTCCGTTGCCGATCGCCTGACACGGCCGCTGGTCGCCGCCGGCGCGCGCCTGTCGGAGAGTGCGGGCGGCGTGGACCAGCGCTCGGCGCTTCCCTCGTTCCTGCTCGGCATCGCGACGGGCCTGCTGTGGGCGCCGTGCGCCGGTCCGATCCTGGGCCTGATCCTGACCGGCGCGGCGCTGAATGGCGCCAGCGTCGAGACCTCGCTGCTGCTGCTCGCCTATGCGCTGGGGGCGGCGACCTCGCTCGCCGTGGCGCTGCTGATCGGCGGCAAGGTGTTCGCGGCGATGAAGCGTTCGCTGGGCGCGGGCGAATGGATCCGCAAGGGGCTGGGCGTCGCGGTTCTCGTGAGTGTCGTGGCGATCCTGTTCGGTGCGGACACCGGTTTCCTGACGCGCCTCTCGCTCGGCAGCACCTCGGAGCTGGAGCAGGGGCTGATCGACAAGCTCGGCCAGCAGCAGGCTGAGGCCGGCGGCGGCGCCATGTCGATGAGCATGAAGGGCGACAATTCGGCGATGAGCATGAAGATGCAGGCCAAGCCTGCGGCGCCCCCAGCCCCCGCGGCCGAGCCGACGGCGCCGCCCATGCCGCCGCTCGACGGAGCGACGGCCTGGCTGAACTCGCCGCCGCTCACGCGCGAGGGCTTGAAGGGCAAGGTCGTGCTGATCGATTTCTGGACCTACTCCTGCATCAACTGCCTGCGCGCCATCCCCTACGTGAAGGCATGGGCGGAGAAGTACAAGGACAAGGGCCTGGTGGTGATCGGCGTCCACACGCCCGAGTTCGCCTTCGAGCGCTCTGTCGACAACGTCAAGAAGGCGGTCGCCGATCTCGGCATCACCTATCCCGTGGCCGTCGACAGCGACTACGCGATCTGGCGCGCCTTCCAGAACGAATACTGGCCGGCGCACTATTTCATCGACGCCGAGGGCCGCGTCCGCCATCACCATTTCGGCGAGGGCGAGTACGAGGAGTCCGAGCGCATCATCCAGAAGCTGCTGGCCGAGGCCGGCCGCAAGGACGTCGACACGGCCGTCGTCGGCGTGTCCGCGCCCCTCGTGACCAGCGGCGCGGAGATGGCGGCCGATGCGCGCGATCTCAAATCGCCCGAGACCTATCTCGGCTACGGCCGCGCCGAGAACTTCGCCTCGCCCGAGCAGGTGGCGCAGGAAATCGACCGCATGTACTCGGTGCCGCAGTCGCTGGCGCTGAACCAGTGGGCGCTCGACGGCACCTGGAACATCCACGACGAGCGCGCGACGCTGGTCCAGCCGGGCGGCCGCATCGTCTATCGCTTCCACGCCCGCGACCTGCATCTCGTGCTGGGCACGAAGGACGGCAAGCCCGTCCGCTACAAGGTCCTGATCGACGGAAAGCCGCCCGGCGACGCCCATGGCAGCGACACCGACGCCGACGGCAATGGCACGGTCGACAGCCACCGCCTCTACCAGCTCGTCCGCCAGAAGGGCGCGGTCCAGGACCGCACCTTCGAGATCCAGTTCCTCGATCCGGGCGTCGAGGCCTTCGCGTTCACGTTCGGATAAAGGCGTCATCCCGAACGAAGTTGGGGGACCTTTACCGTCCGAAGGTCCCTCGCAAATGCCCGGCATTCGGGCCAGGGCCGGCGCTCCATTGATCATAATCGTGTGTCGTGAGCGCCTGCGCGTAGCTTCGCGCGCATGTCGACCGACCCCGAGACCTTCACCAGCGACGAAGACCCCGACGCCGAGGCGCAAGACGCCGATCCCGTCTCCGATTCGAATCCGGCGCCGGACGTCGTCGAGAACGCCGATCCTCAATCGGTTCCAAATCCGATCCCGCCGACCGATCCCGACCTGACGCAGGCCGAGGCGATCAACAACGGCTTCATCGGCGCGCAGCAGAGGCTCCTCTACACCGACCCCAACGCCTTCTACGGCAAGTCCGGCAAAGAAGCGCTCAAGTCGACGCCCGGAATCTTGGATCGGCTGAACGATCTGCACCGGGAGACGCTCGACCTGGCGCCGACGCCGCGTATTCGCCAACACGTGAAGAGCGCGCTCGACAACCACCTCGCCGTGAGCCGCGAGGAGGTGTTGCGCCACGTCCGACGCGAGGCCCGGACCTATCAGGCCGACACCGCGCAGAACCGCCTCGACCTCCTCGGCACGCAGGCCGCGCTCGAGTACAACGATCCCAACTCGGTCGCCGCCTATGCTGTCGGCGCCGGCAATGCCGGCCGCGCGCACGCGCACGCGACGAATGGCGACGCCAACACGCTGGCCGGCGCCGCCGCCTCCACGATCTGGCGCCGCGCCATCGAGAGCGCGCTCGCCCGCGACGACCTCGCCTCGGCCAACAGGTTGCGCGCCGTGGCAGGGCGCGCGCTGCAGCCGACCGATGCCAACGCCATCGCGGGCCAGATGGCGACCGCGCAGGAGCACGCCACCGGCCGCGCCTTCGCCAACGGCCAGCCGATGCCCGAGACCGACCCCAATGGCCCGCTGGACCTGGGCCCCGCCCTCACCGCCCTCGACGACGCGCACCAGGCGGCGACGGCGCGGAACGACGCCGAGTGGAGCCGCGATCCCAACCAGCTCGCGACCAACAGGCATTTCATCGACACCCGCTTCGGCAAGGCCAAGCGCGACGCGGTGAAGGCCAAGGCCGAGCTCGACCATGCCGTGAGCACCTGGCTCGACCGGCGCGACGCCGACGGCAATCCGCAGACCGAGCGGCCGCCGCTCAAGACCTGGGCGCGACTGACGCCGGACGACCGGCGCGCTGTCGATGGCGTGCTGGGACACCATACGCAATCGATGTCGCTTGGGGGGGCTGCGGTCGAGGCCCTGCCTGATAGCTGGCCGAGCATCGGCGAGATGGCGAAAGCCATAGCGCAGGCCGCCAGGGCGCAGGGAACGCGCATGATAGGCTGGGCGGCGCGCGGCATCGCGGCAATCGTCGCGGCTGAAGCCGCTGCCGCGGCTCTCCTCGCCCTACCCCTCATCGTCCTTGGGGGACGCCCGGCGGGCAAGACGACGACGACCATCCCGTTGGGCAACAACGCGCGGGCGCATGTTGCAGGCGACCAGCCCAATGTCCCCATTGAAGTGCGCGAAGGCGATCGCTGGATCCGGCTGCCGGTGGACGGCGCGTGGAAGTGGGTCGATGGCCACCTCATCGTCACCATCGACCCCGATCGGCTGAGAAGCGCCGTCAGCCCCGAGACCTTCGACGAGATCATCCGTGCGCCCGGCGTGATCGACCCACGGGCGCTGCGGGAAGGAAAGGCCAAGGAGGCCACTGCGCCGGCGCCTCGACCGCCGTTGCCGCCGCCGATCCCCTGGATCATCGAGATGAAGCTCGGTGCGTCGACCGATGGCGGCGTCACGACAACCATTCATCGCGAAGCGACGCGAGAAGACGCCGAGAAGTTTTGCCCGAACTATGGGACTTACCTTGAGATCGCACAGAGAGCAGCCGCCACGGCAAGAGCCATGGGAATGGCCAGCGGCGCGAGATTGGGACAAAAGGTGCATCGACTGGCCGAGCTCGAAATCCGTGATATGGCAACCCAGGCAGAGCTAGAGAAACGAGGAATTCGCAATCTGGAACCTGAAATCGCTCTCAAAAGTGGCGTCACTCCGAGCTACTCCAAGGGATCTTCTCGATTGGACGTGCTGGAAATTCACAACGACAACAAGACCGTGTGCGTCTTCGACTTCAAGACAGGCAACGCGTCGATGTCGAATGAAGCGATCAGCAGATACGCGAAAGAAGCCGGCCAATATGCTAATGAGTTGCACAAAGGAGGCTACACGCATGTCTATGTCATCCCCGTGCACGTCCCCTGATGCCCTCGAGTCGTGAGATCAAAGCGCTTGTTCGACCCTTGCTGAAGCGGCGGCCGGAGCTGAAATGCGACAAGCGCGTGGTCTTCTTCGCGCCGCTCACGCACTATCTGCGCGGAGTTATCTTTGCTCAGCCTTGGTCTAGTCGCGCCTTCCAAGTTTGGGCCTTCACGCTACAATTGTTCGCTGGTGATCCGGAATTCAACGTCGGCGAGCACCCAGGTAGCTTTCGCCGGTTTCCTCACGAGTGGCCAGAAGATCCGGAGGGCACCTCCCGACTGCTGTGCGACCACATCGAACGAACCTGCCTACCCATGGTCGAATCCATGACCAATCCGCAAGAGCATCGGAGGGATCCGAGCTACGTCTTCGGCCCCCTACGCCCGGAAGACGACCCGCTGTCCTCGCCGCTCTATTGTTTCAGAGCGGCCGTCGGTGCTTGCTTCGAGGGAGACTTCGACCTGGCAGAATCACTCACGACCGACTTCCCGCTTCTCATTCGCTACCACGAGGCCGACGGCCTTCTCGATAAACTCCATTTCAGCTTTGCTCGGCGTAACCGTCACCTCCTGAAACTCCTGCGCGAAGACCGCTCGGCGATCCCGGGACTATTGCACGAATGGGAGGCCTTCTCCGTGAAGTCGATGGGCCTCGCCAAATACTGGTCTCCCTCGCCCTTCCCCTGCGACGGATGATTGCGCAATCGCCGGACGTCGATGCGACCCGCGCCCTCGGCCGATGCTGAGGGGGCGGCAACGATTCAAGTGATCCCTGTCCCCTGATGCCCTCGACTCGTGAGATCAAAGCGCTTGTTCGGCCATTGCTCGCTCGGCGGCCTGACCTGAAGTGCGACAGGCGCGCCGTGTTCTTTGCTCCGCTGACGCACTACCTGCGCGGGGTGATCTTCCATCAAGGCTGGTCGAGTCGCGGATTCCAAGTCTGGGCCTATACCCGGCAACTGTACGCTGGAGATGACGATCTCGATGCCGGCGTAGCCCAAAAGCATGTCATTCGCTTTCCCCACGAGTGGAAAGAAATCCGAGAGAGCACATCTCAGCAACTCTGCGAACACATCGAAAAAATCTGCCTGCCTGCCGTCGAGCCCATGACCAATCCGAGCGAGCATCAGAGAGATCCAGGCTATGTCTCGCTATACCTGAACAAGGATCCGTTGTTGGCTCCGATGTATCGTTTCAAAGTCGCTGTCGGGGCATGCTTCGACGGCGATTTTGATCAAGCAGAGTCGCTCTTGGCCGATTTCCCGACGCTAGCCGGTCCCGATGATGGCCTTCCCGACAAGTTCCATGTCTACGTTTTTCGACGCGGGCGCTATCTGCTGAAGCTCCTGCGTGAAGACCGGTCGGCGATCCCGGGGCTGCTGCACGAATGGGAGGCCTTCTCCGTGAAGTCGATGGGCCTCGAGAAGTACTGGTCGCCCACGCCCTTCCCCTGCGACGGATGACGGGGCGCCCGTGACCGCCGCCTCTTCCCGCACGTGGCCCGTCGCGTTCGCGCTGTGGGTCTGCTTCCTCGCGCTGCTCGTCGCAGCCTCGCTGCTGTTGTTGCGCGCCTGCGAGCTCGCGCTGTTCGGCACCGTGTGGAACTTCTGTCCGGCCGGCCCGGCCTCGCTCGCGCCCGAGGCGGATCGCGGTGGCGATCTTCGTCGCACCGTCGCGCGGCTCGAGGCCGATCTTGCCAAGAAGCAACTCGCTTGCGCGGCCCTGCCGAAGCCTGCGCCGCCGCCGCTCGATCTGCCGCGTGAAGCAGGCGAGCCTGCGGTGCAGCAGAGTGCCGAGGTGAAGCCGCCGCCCGCGCCGCCGCCGCCCGTGGCCAAGCCCGCGCCGCCGCCGCAACCGAAGGTCGACCTGCCGGCCGATCGCTGGAACAAGGGCGATGTCTCGATCCTCGAAGGCTGCTGGCGGCTGGGACGAGAGACGCAGACCACGCGCTCGGGCTTGTTCGGCCGCAGCGAGGTCTGCCAGGTGATGACCGGCACCATCTGCTTCGGGGCGGGCGGCTCGGGCCAGCGCGAGACCTCGGTCATCTGCCCGCAGGGCGGCCGCATCACCTGCCGCGCGGGCGTCTCGGCGAGCTTCGGCGGCGGCAACATGCACACCGCCCAGCCGACCGTCGATTGCGGCCGCGGCAACCGCTGGAACGGCCCGCCCAACGGCTTGAGCTGCCAGCGGGTCAGCGACACGCTCGCCATGTGCCGCGACGGATTGGGCTTCTCCTACGAATTCCGCCGCTGATCCCACCGGCGGTTGTGCTAGCGTCGCGCCCGTGACCGATCGAAAGCCCCGGCGGCGGATCCAGCGCGCGCCCGATGCGCAGGAGCGCTCGCGCATCTTCGTCTACCTGCTGTCGATCATGCTGCAGCGCATCGACCGCCAGCGGCGCGTGGTCTATGCCGGCGACCTCGATCTCTCCTGCATCACCGAGGCCGTGGCGCTCGCCGCCATCGAGCCGCTGATGCGCGACGCCGCCTGGCGCGACAGGAATGCCGCGCTCGACAAGGTGGTGGGCGTCCAGGGCCAGCGCGGCGTCAACGCGCTGTCGGTGGCCGAGGCGACCGGCATCCCGCGCGAGACGGCGCGGCGCAAGATCAAGAAGCTGATCCAGCTCGGCGTGCTGATGGAGCTCGGCCGCGGCGAGTACGTCGTGACGCCGGGCTTCCTGCAGCAGGCCGCCAACCCGCAGCGCCTCGACCAG
>Ga0335083_10012302_pt1 | contig 10249 bp, 5 predicted proteins | sample Lox_Sample_42_FD_206716 | JGI IMG/M metagenome (GOLD analysis project Ga0335083, IMG submission 206716) | Soil microbial communities from Loxahatchee National Wildlife Refuge, Florida, United States - Lox_Sample_4.2 | ecosystem: Environmental > Terrestrial > Soil > Wetlands | place: USA: Florida...
GCCGTCGGGCAGATAAAATTTCTGCACCGTGATCTTGGCCACGCCGGTCTTGTCGCTCTTTTTGATGGAGGAATCCATCAGCTGCGGGATGATGTCGCGCATGTCGTAGACGGTCTGCACCGTGCCCTTGCCGTGCGTGGAGCTGTCGCCGATGATGATGGCGCGGCCGTAATCCTGCAGCGCGCCGGTGACGATTTCCGAGGCGGAGGCGCTGAAACGGTCGACCAGGACCGCGAGCGGGCCGGTGTAGGCGATCGAGGGATCCTCGTCGCTGTCGACCTTGATGTCGCCCTGAAAATCGCGGACCTGTACGACCGGGCCGTGGCCGATGAAGAGGCCGGTGAGATTGATGGCTTCGGAAAGCAGGCCGCCGCCGTTGTGGCGGAGGTCGAGAACCAGGCCCTTGATGCCGGCGGCCTTGAGCTGTTTGATGAGCGCGGCGACGTCCTGGGTGGCGCTGCTTTTTTCGCCGCCGGAATCGTCGCTGTCGAGCGAGCCGTAAAACGACGGGAGGGAGATGACGCCGATGGGCATGGTGCTTTTGCCGTCGGCGGCGGGGACGTCGAAAATCGCGGCATGGGCGCGGGCAAAGTTGAGTTTCACCACGTCGCGGGTGAGGACGATTTCCTTGCGGGCGGAGGGGTCGGTCGCGGGAATGATGGTGAGGCGGACCTTGGTGCCCTGGGGGCCGCGGATGAGGTTGACGATCTTGGTCAGCCGCATGCCGATGATGTCCACCGGGTCGGCCCCGCCCTGGGTTACGGAGATGATTTTATCATTAGGATGCAGCAGCTTGCTCAGATCGGCCGGGCCGCCGGGAATGATTTCCTGGACCACGCAATAATCGTCCTCGAGACTGAGGAGCGCGCCGATTCCGACGAGGGAAAGGCTCATCTTGACGTTAAATTCCTGGTAGTCTTCCGGGGTGAAATACGTGGAGTGCGGGTCGTAAAGGCCGGCGATGGAGGTGAGGAACATTTCCGTGAGGTCACTGCCCTCCAGCTCGTCGAGGTTCTTGAGCATGCGTTCATAGCGTTTGCGGACCGCTTCCTTGGCGTCGGCGATGGCCTTGTCCTGCGCGGCCCTGGCCTGATCGGCCGGGGATTGGGCCGGGGCGGGCGCGGTGGCGGGAGGAGAGGGTTTGCCGCCGGCAGGCGGTTTGGGCGCGGGCGTCGGCGTGGCGTTTTTCGACGCGGCTTGGGCGGAAACCTTCTGGCTGAGCAGTTCGTAGAGGATTTCGGATTTTAAATAGCGGCGCCAGAGCGCATCGGCCTCGGCCATGTTGGCCGGCCATGCGGCCTTGGATCGATCCAGCTGGTAGGTTTCATTGGTGTTGAGATCGATGTTCTTTTTCAGCTCGTTGAAGATCCAGTTCACCCGGGCCTCGACGCGGGCGTCATAGACGTTGAAAATGTCGTAAGCGGCGTCGAGGTTGCCGAGCTGGCTGACATTCCAATAAAGGTTTTTCTGATAGCGGTCGATGAAAGCGGCCTTGTCGCTGGCGAGAAAAAACAGGTGCTGGCCGTCGAGGTCGGTCATGTAATCCGGAACGGCCTGGATGTAATCCTTGGTTTTGACCGCGTCGCGGTTGTAATGCACCTCCTCCAGCAGGCGGACGAAGGTGCGCGCCTCGACCGACAGTTCGGGCGACGTGGTGAAGGTCCGGTCGGTGCGGGCGAAGGCCGCGGCGGCCGCAAGAAGTGCAAAAAGCGCGAGGGAAAATGGCCGGCGGGCGAAAACGAGAGAACGAGTCATGGATGCAATTGGATGAATCTGCCGGGAAAATGTTGCAAAAGCAAAGTGAGATAATGGCGGAAGCGCTCGAATTCAAGGGCCGCGCGCATTTGGCGGGGCGTCCGCGAGCGCCCGCACCAGCCGGCGGGTTTCGCCAAGCCGGCGCGTGTACTCGGCCCAGAATGCCGTTTCGCTGGCGAAGCCGAGCCAGCGCGCGAGCACGGTCCGCTCGGCCGCGGTGGCGCCGAGCAGGCTCGTGGCGCGATAGGTGTCGCGCCGGACCATGATTTCGATGCGTTTGAGAAAGTCATAATTGGCAAGAAGCGTGTGCGCGGCGTTGCCGGGGATGAAGCCGAGTTCGGCGAGTTCATGCAACGCGCGGCGGGTGCCCGCTTGCCGCAGCCGCGGCTGCGCCGCGCCGTGGCGGAGCTGCAGGCATTGCGCGAGGAATTCAAAATCGGCCAGGCCGCCCGCGCCGGTCTTGAAGGCGCGTTCGGGCGGCGTGACCACATCGCGTTCTTTTTCGATCCGCGCGCGCATGGCCCAGAGGTCGTGTTCCTCGGCGGCGGACAGCGGCGATCGGTAGAGCAGCTCGTCGACCAGGGCGCGGAACTCCGTCGCCAAGTCGGCGGGGCCGGTGACGATGCGGGCGCGGGTCAACAGCTGCTTTTCCCAAAACTGGGCTCCGCCGCCGGGGGCGTGATAAGCGCGCAGCGCCTCCGGCGCGACGACCTGCGGCCCGGCCTCACCGTGCGGCCGCAGGCGAAGATCCAGTTCCCAGGCCGCCCCGAGCGGCCCGCCGCGGCGGAGCAGCGCCTGCAAGGCCTGCACCGCCGGCGTGAGCCGGGGCGCGGCGGCGCCGGCGGCCAGAAGAAGCAGGTCGAGGTCCGAACCGAGCGTGAGTTCCGCCCCGCCGTATTTGCCGAGGGCGACCACCAGCAACTGCCCGCCATTCTCGATCCGCGCCAGCGCCTGCCGCAGCACGGCGTCGGCCAGCCGCGAGAGGGTCGCCTCCACCTGCGCGACGTTCAAGAACCCGAGCAATTCGCCGATGGCGGCGCGCACCTGTTCGGCCCGGACATAGAGCCACAGCCAGTCGGCGAACCTTTCGCCGGCCGGCCCGGCGGAGAGCTCGGCCGCGAGGTCGTCGGGACCCTTTTCCTTGCGCAGGATTTCCGGCCGCAGCACTTCCTCGAAAATCTCCGGATGCGCGCAAAGCAGCTCGTGGATGTAGGTGCTGCGGTCGAACAGCAGCGCGAGCACCCGCAGAAACTGCGGGTTGGCCGCACAGCCGTCGAAAAACCGCCGGCGCGGACCGTAGCGCTCGGCGAAACGCGCGAGTCGGCTGAGGGTTTCGAACGGCCGGGCCAGCTCGGGCATGAACGCATCGAAGCTTGCGGCCAGGTGCTGGAAGCGGGCCACGATTTCGCGATCGACCAGATGGCGGTGGTCGCCCCGGGCAAACAGCCGCAGCGCCGGCGCCGCCGCCGGATCGTCTCCAAACCAGCGTTGGAGGCGTCCGGCCACGGCCGGCGGCACTTCGTCGGTGGTGAAAAACGTCCACCACGCCTCGAACCCCTCGTCGTCCGCCCGGCCGGCAAAGAGATTTTGATAGAGCGCGTGCACGCGGCGCCGGATGGCGTCGAGATGGCTTTGAAACGCATCCGCGGTCGCAAAGCCGAGCGAGCGGGCCAGCGTGGCGAGGCCGGCCGCGTCGTCCGGCAGCAGATGCGTCCGCGCCTCGTCCCGCATCTGGACGCGGTGCTCGACGCGGCGCAAGTGCCAGTAGGCTTCCTTCAGGAAGCGGGCATCTTCACGGGCAAGCAGGCCGTAGCGGTCGAGCTGGTCGAGCGCGACCGTCGTCGCGTGGGTTTGCAGGAACGGATAGCGCCCGGCGTGCAGGAGCTGGAAAGTCTGGACGATGAATTCGATCTCGCGGATGCCGCCCCGGCCTGATTTCACGTCGCGCGCGAGCGCGGCGGAGCCGACGACCTCGCGCTCGGTGCGTGCCTTCATCGCGGCGATTTCCGCCAGCAGCGAAGGGGGCGGATGGCGCGGATAACGGAAAGAATGCAGGTTTTCGAGCAGCTCGCTGCCGAGGGCGAGGTCGCCCGCAACGGGCCGGGCCTTGAGCAGGGCGAGTCGTTCCCACGTCTGCCCGGCGGCCGCGTAGTAGTTTTCCAGGGCGGCGAAGGACGGCGCGATCGGGCCATGGGCGCCCTCGGGCCGCAGGCGGGTGTCCACGCGGAAAAGAAAACCGTCGGCGGTCTTGGCCCCGAGCAGGGCGGTGATGGTTTCGGCGGCCTTCGCGAAGAACTCGGCGCTGGTCAGCGCGCCCGCGCCGGCCTCGAGGCGGCAGCGGCCCTCGCCCTCGTAAAAATAAATGAGGTCGATGTCCGAGGAAAAGTTGAGCTCCTCGCCGCCGAGCTTGCCGAGCGCGAGCACGCTGAAGCGCGCGGGCCGGTCCACGGCCTCGTCCCAGGGCGTGCCGACGCGTCCGGTCCAGCGCTTGAAGGCGAGAAAATAGCATTCCCGCAGGCAGAACTCGGCGAGACGGCTGAGCTCCTCGACCGTGTTTTTTTCAGAGGAGATCTCGTTGACGCTGCGATAGGCGATGCGCAGCGACATGAGCCGGCGCCAGCGACGCAGCCGGCCGAGATAAATCTCGTCGTCGGCGAGGCCGCCGGGCGTCTCGCTGGCGGCGAAGATCCGCCATTCATCGAGCAGCGCGTGGTAGCGAAAGTCGACGGTCAGGTTGCGCGGCTCCTCCAGCCAGAGGCAATAGCGGGGAAACTGGCGCAGGGTCTGTGCATAGAGCGGACTGGCGAGGGCGAGGCGGTCGAGGCGGTTCCAGCCTTCGGGGGTGAGGCGGTCCGCCGGAAAATCGGGATGATCGCGCTGCAGCGATTCGCGGAAGGAGGGGGGCGCGATGGGGTGGGGCGGTGCGCTCACGCGACGGTTCAGCGGCGGCTCAGCAGGTCCTTGGCTTCGTCGAGCACGCGCTTTTCCTCGGGGGTGAGGGCGCCGAATCCCTCGCTGTTGATCTTGTCGAGGATGCGGTCGACCTCGGCGCGCAGGTCGTTGCGGTTGGTGAGATTGACGTGATAGACGGGCGGGCGGGCGGCCCGCGGCGTTTTGCGCAGCCAGTGCGGCAATTCGATGGCCGGACGGGCGGCCGCGACCGTGCCGTATTTCAGGTGCCGCTCGTAGAGGAGGTAAAAGCCGGCGGCGGCGGCCATCGCGCCGAGATTGGCGGCGTGCCCGTTCCAGAAGGGCGAAGGCCTCCCGCGCAGCTCGTAGAACAAAAAGCCGCACACATCGACCCCGGCCCAGAGCAAGGCGAGGTATTTCGGCCGGATGGTCACGGGAAAAATCAGGAAAATCCAGAAGGTGGATTTTTCATTGGCGTTGAAGCAGCAGAACAGGGCGAAGAGTCCGGCGATCCCGGTGATGGTGCCGAACAGCGGCCAGGAGACGCCGGCCAAGGAGGCGGCGCACCACGCCAGGCCGCCGGCCAGGATGAAACCGAAGTAGAGCAGCGCGAATCCTTTCTGGCCGAAACGCTCGACGGTGAAGTTGCCGAGGAAATACAGCCCGATCAGATTGAAGATCAGGGTGAACAGGCCGCCGGTGATGTCCGGGATCCGCTGGAAATCGGAGGTGTTCTGCAGCAGGTCATAGGTGAAAAGCGTCCAGATCTTGCCGGCCTTCAGAGCGGGCAGCGAAAGCGCCAGGTGTTCGTAGAGGAAAAAAGTTCCAAACCAGCGGACCGTCAGATGTTGCAGCACGAAAACGGCGCCCAGCGTCCACATCAGGCATTTAACCATGTTGAATCCCGATTGGCCGCTGACCTCGCGCATATAATGACGGTCGGAAAGCATTGTTCCAGAAGTTTAGGAAATGTCGCGCGCAAACACAAGCCGTCACCGCGGTTTCGCCCGAAAATTCGGCGAAATTTCACTCTCCACGGGCAAAAATCAGCGCGGGAACGCTCGTAAAGGTTTTTCCCCGTGGCCTCCCCGCTTGACAGGGGCATCGATTCGTCTTTGTTCGCCAGACCTATGGCTAATAAAGCGGATAAGTGGCCCACCAACGCAACGGGCAAATTTTACGTCGACCAGCAGTGCATCGATTGCGATCTTTGCCGCGAAACCGCGCCGGGATTTTTCACCCGCAACGACGACGGCGGCTATTCCTTCGTGCACAAGCAGCCGACGACCGAAGAGGAGATTTCGCTTTGCATGGAGGCGCTCGAAGGCTGTCCGGTCGAGGCCATCGGCAGCGACGGTGACCAGTAAAAGCGTTGCCGGTTCCTTCGCCCCCGCGGTTCACCCGCGGGGTTTTTGCTTTTGGGCGGAGGCGACGGGCCCCCGCGCCGCGGTTTCGCCGGTTTGTTAATTAACCAATAATTCTTCTTAACAAATCCTTGTTTTTTCGCCCCTGCCGGCTTACGACTCAGCCGGATGAAAAAGGCCGTCGCCAGGCTGCGCCCTGCCGCCGTCCCCGGAGCCGGGACGGACGGAGCCGCCATCGATGCGGTGGAGGTGGGCCATGCCGGCTGAAACCGCCCTTTGGGCGCCGTCGCCGGACGGCCTCATTGCTCCCGCGGCGCGCACGCATGAGGCGGACCGGCGGCATGTCTGGCATCCCTTCACGCAAATGCAGGAATATTTCGGCCTGCCGCCGCTCGCCATGGCCTCCGGTCGCGGCGGCTGGCTGACCGACACCGAAGGCCGCACCTATCTCGACGGCAACGCCTCCGTCTGGACCAACGTCCACGGCCATAACGACCCCGACCTCAACGCCGCGCTCCAGCGCCAGCTCGGATGCGTGGCGCATTCGACCATGCTTGGCCTGACGCATCCGCCCGGCGCAGAGCTGGCGGCCGAGCTCGCGCGCCTCGCGCCGCCGGGCCTCGGCCGCGTCTTCTTCAGCGACAACGGCGCCGGCGCGGTCGAGGTCGCGCTCAAGCTTTCCTTTCAATACTGGCAGCTGGCCGGCCGGCCGGAAAAGCGCGGCGTGATCGGCCTCGCCGGCGGCTACCATGGCGACACCTTCGGCGCGATGGCGGCGGGCGACAGCGGGTTTTTTCATGAACGTTTCCGGCCCTGGTGCTTTCCCGCAGAGCATTTTCCCGCGCCGCACTGCCGCGAATGGGGCGGCCGGGTGCGCGAGGCTGACGCCGCGGCGAGCCTGGCCGCGCTGCGCGCACTGCTTTCCGACCGGGCGGGGCGGACGGCCTGCCTGATCCTCGAGCCCTCCGTCCAAGGTGCCGCCGGCATGCGGCTCCAGCCGCCGGGTTTCGTGCGCGAGGTCGCCGCGCTCTGCCGCGCCCACGACGTGCACCTCATACTCGACGAGGTGTTTGTCGCCTTCGGCCGGCTCGGTTCCATGCTGGTATGCGCCACGGAGGGCGTGACGCCGGATTTTCTCTGTCTGGCCAAGGGCCTCACCGCCGGCTACCTGCCGCTGGCCGCCACCCTCGCCCGCGAGGAGATTTTCGCCGCCTTTCTCGGCTCCTACGAAAGCCGGCGGGCCTTTTTCCACGGCCACACCTTCACGGGCAATCCGCTCGCCGCCGCCGTTGCGCTCGAAAACATCCGCAAACTCCGCGACCTCATCGACGGCGGCGTGCTGCGCGCCCGCTCCGACCATTTCGGCCGTCTGCTCGACGATGTTTTTTCCGGCCATCCGCACGTGCGCGAAATCCGCCAGCGCGGCTTTGCCGCCGCGCTCGACCTTGCGCCGGCGCGGGACTCCGCCGCGGAGTTCCCGGCCTCGCGCCGGATCGGTCTGCAGGTCTGCCTGCGCGCGCGCGACCACGGCCTGCTGCTACGTCCGCTGGGCGATTCGCTGTTGCTCGTGCCGCCGCTCTGCCTCGATCAGGCCGAACTCGGCGAGCTGGTGCACCGGACCGCCCGTGCCATCGCCGATGTGCTTCCGCTTTGAACCATAAATCAAATCCGCCGTCATGCCTGTCCACGATCTCGCCGCTATCCGGAAAATCTACGAACTGCCCCTGCCCGAACTGATCTTTCGCGCGCAGGAAACGCACCGCCGCCATCACGACCCGGCCGCGGTCCAGCTTTGCACGCTTCAGTCGATCAAGACCGGGCGCTGCCCCGAGGACTGCAAATATTGCCCGCAGTCCTCGCACTACAACACCGGCCTCGATCCCGAGCCGCTGATGGATACCGCGGCGGTGCTGGCGGCCGCGCATGCGGCCCGCGACGGCGGCGCTTCGCGCTTCTGCATGGGCGCGGCCTGGCGCGAAGTGCGCGACGGCCCGCAGTTCGACTCGGTGCTCGAAGCGGTGCGCGGCGTGGCCGGTCTCGGCCTCGAAGTCTGCTGCACGCTCGGCATGCTGACCCAGGCCCAGGCCGGGCGCCTGAAGGAGGCGGGCTGCTCGGTCTACAACCACAACCTCGACACCTCGCGCGAATTTTATCCGGAGATCATCACCACGCGCACCTACGACGACCGCCTCGGCACCCTCGCCGCCGTGCGCGAAGCCGGCCTGCAGGTCTGTTGCGGCGGCATCCTCGGCATGGGCGAGAGCGTGGAGGACCGGCTGAAATTGCTACGCGAACTCGCCAGCCTCGACCCGCAGCCCGATTCCGTGCCGATCAACGCGCTCGTGCCCGTGCCAGGCACGCCGCTCGCGGAAAAAATTCCCGTCGAACCGTTCGAATTTGTCCGCATCATCGCCACGGCGCGCATTCTCCTGCCGCGCGCGATGGTGCGTCTCTCCGCCGGCCGCACGGCGATGAGCGACGAGTTGCAGGCGCTTTGTTTCCTCGCCGGCGCCAACAGCATCTTTCTCGGCGAAAAACTTCTCACCACGCCGAATCCCGGGCGCTCCGAGGACCAGCAGCTTCTCGCGCGCCTCGGCTTGCATCCGCTCGCGCCCCAAACCGAGGCGGCCGCGGCGGCCGGCTGATCGCGCCGGACAGAACGGCTTCCAACCGCCCAGCCATGCGCGCGATCCTGGTCACGGGCTCCGACACCGGCGTGGGCAAAACCCACGTCACAGCCGCGCTCGTCCGGCTCCTCGCGACCGGCGGCGGACGGGTCCAGATCGTGAAAGTGGTGGAAACCGGGGCAGCCGGCGGACGCGAAGGCGACGCGGCCGGCGCCCGGCGCCTGGCCGGCGGAGCAGGCGAGGCTTTCACGCTGGCGTCATTTTCCGCGCCGCTTGCGCCCGCCGCCTCGGCGGCCCTCGCCGGAGAAACCCTTTCGCTGGAAACGCTCGTCGGGCGTGTCCGCGGCCTGCCGCCGTGCGACTGGCGCATTTTTGAAGGCGCGGGTGGCATCGCCACGCCGGTCGACGCCTCCGCCCGCGACTGGGCCGACTTCGCCGCCGTCGCCGAAGTGGACGCCGTCGTGATCGTCGTGCCGGACCGGCTCGGCGCGATCAACCAGGCGCGGCTGGCTTTCGCCCGCGCTGCGCAGACGGAACTTCACGCCGGCGTCTGGCTGAATGCAACGGCGTCCGTCGATGCCGCCGTGGCCGGCTCCAACCGGGCCGGCTTGCGCGCCGCGGGTGTGCCGGTCTGGGCGGAACAGGCGCACGGCGCCGTGTTGCCCGACCAGGCGGAACAGATCAAGGCCCGCCTGGTTGCGCTGCCACCGCGCGTCGCCGCGGCGCCGGATGACCCCGCCGCGTCCGCCGGCTGGCTCGAACGCTGCCGCGTGGCGCTGGCCGGCCGCGAGGCAAAAAAGCTCCGCCGCAGCCTGCACATCACCGCTAGGCGCGACGGCGAGCTCAATCTCGCCGACAACGATTACCTCGACCTCGCGCGCGATCCGGCGCTGGCCGCGGCCGCCGCGGCCGCCGCGGCTGAATACGGCACCTCGGCCTCGGCCTCGCCGCTCATTACGGGCTGGCGCGAGCCGCACGCCCGCCTGGTCGAGGCGCTCGGAGCCTGGCACGGATTTTCCTGCGGTCTGCTGTGGAGCAGCGGCTATGCGGCCAATTCGGCGGTGCTCGGCACGCTGCCGCAGCGCGGCGACCTCGTGCTGGCCGACCGGTTCATCCACCACAGCATGGTTGCGGGCCTGCTCCGCAGCGGCGCGCGGTTGCAGCGCTACGACCATCTGGATCTCGGGCAGCTCGAGGAATGGCTCGCGCGCGCCCGGCCGTCGGGCCGCCAGGTTTTCGTCGTGACCGAAAGCGTATTCAGCATGGACGGCGATTATCCGGATCTGGCACGGATGGCGGAATTGAAACGGCGCCACGGCTTTTGCTGGATCGTCGACGAGGCGCACGCGCTCGGCTGGTACGGACCCGAAGGCGCCGGTCTGGTGCGCGCAGCCGGTGTCGCAGCCGGTGTCGATGTGTTTGTGGGCACGCTGGGCAAGACGCTTGCGGCCGGCGGCGCCTACACGCTTTTTCATGACGAGGCGGCGCGCGATCATCTCGTCAACGTGGCCGGAGAATTCATTTATTCGACCGCGCTGCCGCCAGCCAATGCCGCCATCGCGCTCGTGGCGCTCGCACGCATCCGCGAGCTGG
>Ga0335083_10012303_pt1 | contig 10248 bp, 10 predicted proteins | sample Lox_Sample_42_FD_206716 | JGI IMG/M metagenome (GOLD analysis project Ga0335083, IMG submission 206716) | Soil microbial communities from Loxahatchee National Wildlife Refuge, Florida, United States - Lox_Sample_4.2 | ecosystem: Environmental > Terrestrial > Soil > Wetlands | place: USA...
GTGGATCTTCTCTTTCATGGCGTCCTCGTCGTGTCGACCCGCTGGCCCGCGGTGATGGTGCTCGCGAGCGCGCTGTCCGGTGGAAAACCGGTAATTATCCGGCATTTTGCCGGTTTAGGCAATGTTGGGGCGCATTCGTCAAACCAAAGGGGCGGAGGAGGGACAGGCGTTTCCGCGTCCTCCGGCCCCTCGTTACTACCCGCGCCTCATTGAGTCGAAGAACTCGTTGTTGTTCTTCGTCGCCTTGATCTTGTCGAGCAGGAACTCCATCGCCTCGAGCTCGTCCATCGGATAAAGGAGCTTGCGCAGGATCCACACCTTCTGAAGGATGTCGGGCTTGAGCAGCAGCTCCTCGCGGCGCGTCCCGGAGCGGTTGACGTTGATGGACGGGTAGATCCGCTTCTCGGCCATGCGGCGGTCGAGGTGGATTTCCATGTTGCCCGTGCCCTTGAACTCCTCGTAGATCACGTCGTCCATCCGCGACCCGGTGTCGATGAGCGCGGTGGCGATGATCGTGAGCGAGCCGCCTTCCTCGATGTTGCGCGCCGCGCCGAAGAAGCGCTTCGGGCGCTGCAGGGCGTTGGCGTCCACGCCGCCGGTGAGCACCTTGCCCGACGCCGGCACGACGGTGTTGTACGCCCGCGCGAGTCGCGTGATCGAGTCGAGCAGGATCACGACATCCTTCTTGTGCTCGACCAGCCGTTTCGCCTTCTCGATGACCATCTCGGCGACCTGCACGTGGCGGGTTGCGGGCTCGTCGAACGTCGAAGAGACGACTTCCCCGCGCACCGAGCGCTGCATCTCGGTCACTTCCTCGGGGCGCTCGTCGATCAGCAGCACGATCAGCATCACGTCCGGGTGATTGGCGGCGATGGAGTGCGCAATGTGCTGCAGCATCACGGTCTTGCCGGACTTGGGCGAGGCGACGAGCAGCCCGCGCTGGCCCTTGCCGATCGGCGCCACGATGTCGATGATCCGGCCGGTGATGTTCTCCTCGGCCTTGATGTCGCGCTCGAGCACCATCGGCTTGTCGGGGAACAGCGGCGTCAGGTTCTCGAACAGGATCTTGGTCTTCGCGTGCTCCGGCGGCTCGAAATTGACCTTGTCGACCTTGACGAGGGCGAAGTAGCGCTCGCCGTCCTTCGGGGTGCGGATCTCGCCCTCGATCGTGTCGCCGGTGTGCAGGTTGAAGCGGCGGATCTGCGACGGCGAGATGTAAATGTCGTCGGTGTTGGCGAGGTACGACGTGTCTGGCGAGCGCAGGAAGCCGAAGCCGTCGGGCAGCACCTCGAGGACGCCGCCGCCGAAGATCGACTCGCCCTTCTTCGCCTGCTGCTTGAGCAGCGCGAAGATCAAGTCGTGCTTGCGCATCCGGTTGGCGCCTTCGATCTCGTTCGCGTTGGCGACCTCGATCAACTCGGAGACGTGTTTGGATTTCAGATCGGATAAATGCATGTGCGGGATGACGTGCCGGAATGGGGCAAGCCGGTAAGGCCAACGAGGCAGCCGAAGATTCGGCCGGACGACTAATCGGGACGGGCTTGGGGTCGCGGCGCCGCGCGATGCTATCGGAGCGGCGCCTGGTGCGATACAGGCTATGCGGCGGCGCCTCTAAGGGGTCATCCGCGCCGCACGAAAAGGCAGGGTATAGGGGTTGGCCGCCGCTGTCAACCTGGCGGCGGCCGGGCGTGCCGGAATCCTATAAGTTGCTGTCGAGGAAAGCGGTCAGCTGCGACTTGGTGAGCGCGCCGACTTTCTGGGCATGCGCCTGCCCGCCCTTGTACAGGATGACCGTGGGGATGCCTCGAATGCCGTACTTGCCCGGCGTGGACGGGTTGGCGTCGATGTCGAGCTTGGCGATCGTCACCTTGTCGCCGTACTCCTTGGCGATCTCGTCCAGCACGGGCGCGAACATCTTGCACGGCCCGCACCATTCGGCCCAGAAATCGACCAGGACGGGGTTGCCCGACTGCAGGACGTCCTTGTCGAACGTCGCGTCGGACACGTGCTTGATGGCGTCACTCATGGCAAATCCTTTCGTTGGGGGGCATCTGCGCCGCGCCGGTCATTATCGCCGGAAGGCGGATGAGTCGCTAAGGAGGCGCTGGACTTACGGTAGCTCAAAGGCTCCGGCCGGCGCAAGCCGACCCCACGGCCCAGCATGAGGCCGATCTGCTAAAATTCAAGGCTTCCCGCCAGGTATTCACCGCCCATTCACGGCGGCCGCACCCGCCCGCATCGCCCCTATGACCTACGTCGTCACCGAGAGCTGCATCCGCTGCAAATACACCGACTGTGTGGACGTCTGCCCCGTAGACTGCTTCCGCGAGGGGCCGAACTTCCTCGTGATCGACCCCGACGAATGCATCGACTGCACGCTGTGCGTGGCCGAGTGCCCGGTCGAGGCGATTTTCGCGGAGGACGACGTGCCCGCCTCGCAGCAGCAGTTCATTGCGCTCAACGCCGAACTGTCCAAGGTCTGGAAGCCGATCATCGAGCGCAAGCCCGGGCCGCCCGACGCCGACGAGTGGAAGAGCGTGCCGGACAAGTTGAAATACCTCGAGCGATGAGGCCGGCCGCTTGCTAGAATGCCGCGGTTTTCGCGCCGACACCCGACACCACCCTCCATGAAAAAACTTGCCATGCTCGCCGCGGCGGCGCTCCTGCCGCTCGCCGCCGCCGCGCAAACGCCGCCCGCGCCGGGCGACCCCAACAAGGGCGCGCAGAAGGTCGCCATGTGCCAGGGATGCCATGGCATCGTAGGCTGGCGCACCGCCTTCCCCGAGGTCTACCGCGTGCCGAAGCTCTCCGGCCAGAGCCCCGCGTACCTGATCGCGGCGCTGAAGGAGTACAAGAGCGGCGACCGCGGTCATCCGACCATGCGGGCGATCGCCGCTTCGCTGTCGGATGACGACATGGCCAATCTCGCCGCCTATTTCGCGCTCACGCCTCTCACCACGGCGGCCCAATGAAGAACACGCGCATCGTCGTCTCGATCGCAGCCGCGGCGTTCGCGTCGTCGGCTGCCCTTGCGGCGGACATCGAAGCCGGCAAGAAGAAGGTCCAGGAGGTGTGCGCGGCATGCCACGGCATCGATGGCGGCACGCCTACCACGCCCGATTATCCGAAGCTCGCCGGCCAATATCCCGACTACCTCGCCAAGGCGCTGCGCGACTACAAGTCGGGAAGGCGCAAGAACCCGATCATGGCCGGCATGGCGCAGGGCCTCACGGACAAGGACATCGAGAACGTCTCGGAGTACTTCTACGTGCAGCCTTCCAACCTGGCCAGCAAGTACTAAGAGGCTACGCTGCGCAAAGGGCGCCTTCGGGCGCCCTTTTTCGTTATCGGGCGACGTTACACCCGCGCCGAGCGCTTCTCCCCGAACAGCGCCGCGCAGGCGGCGCGCAGCCACTGGTGCCCCGGATCGTCGTGGAAGCGGGCGTGCCAATGCTGCCTGACCGCGTACGCGGGGATCGGCACCGGGCACTCGGTTAGCCGGATCGCCGCCTGCGTGACCAGCACGCGTCCGATCTGGCGCGGCACCGTGGCGACCAGGTCGGTCGCGGCGATCGCGCCCGCGAGGCCGAGGTAGCCCGGCAGCCGGACCTGCACGCGGCGGCGCACGCGGCGCTTCGCCATGGCTTCGTCGACTTGCGCGGTGCCGGAGAGCGTGAGGCCGACGTGCACCTCGTGTTCGTACTGGCGCAGCGTGAGCTTGCCGTGCACGCGGGGGTGGCTCGCGCTCACCAGGCAGACGAAGTCCTGCGTGAACAGCGACTGCTGGTAGAAGCCCGGCCCGAGCTTCGGCAGGTAGCCGATCGCGAGGTCGGCGATGCCGGCCTCGAGCTGCCGGGCGATGTCCGGGCCGATGTAGTCGGCGTCCAGCGACAGTCCCGGCGCGTTGGCGCGCGCATGGGTGAGCAGGCGCGGCAGGAGCGTGACGTGCGACGCGTCGGTCATGCAGACGCGAAAGCGGCGCCGTGTCGTGGATGCGTCGAAGCCGGGCGCGTCGCTGTCGACCTCGCGCAGCGCAGCGAGCGCGCGCCGCACGGGCTCGATCAATCCCTCCGCGCGCGGCGTCGGCTGCATGCCGCCCGCCGTGCGAACGAACAGGGGATCGCCGAAGCGCGCGCGCAGCTTGGCGAGCCAGATGCTGACCGTAGGCTGCTCCTGGCCCAGGTTCGACGCGGCCCGCGTCACGCTGCGTGTCTGCACGAGCTCGTCGAACAGCCGGAGCAGCTTGGGGTCGGCAAGCGGCGATGTCATATCAATAAATACAATGGATAGTATTGCAATCATTGCATTTACACATTCGACAGGCAAGCCTATCGTGGCGCCTCATCGCCGCGGGCCGCGAGTCCGCCAGGAGGAGAGCCGATGCTTCGCAAGTTGTCCGACCTCGTGCCGGAGCCCTACGACGTTGTCGCGCTGGGCGCGGGCGGCGCGGGACTGTCGGCGGCGCTGGTGGCCGCCGTGGAGGGCGCGCGGGTCCTGATCGTCGAGCGCACGCAGTACGTCGGCGGCACCACGGCGCTTTCCGGCGGCACCACGTGGGTACCTGGCACGCGGCACGCGGCGAGCGTCGGGTCGGCCGATACGCTCGCCGAAGCCGCCGCTTACCTCGACCGCGCCGTTGGCGCCCGGGCTTCGCCCGCGCTGCGCCGCAAGCTCCTCGACACCGGACCCCAAGCCGTCGACTACATCGAGGCGCATTCGGAGGTGAAATACCGCGCTTATCCGCTGCACCCGGACTACCTGAGCGAGATCGAAGGCTCGACCGTGAAGGGCCGCGCGCTCGAGCCGCTGCCCTTCGACGGCCGCAAGCTCGGCACGCTCTTTTCGCTGCTGCGTCCGCCGATCCCCGAGTTCACGGTGCTCGGCGGCATGATGGTCGACCGCACCGACATCTTCCACCTGCTGCGCATGACGAAGTCGCTCGCCTCGTTGCGCCACGCCGCGCGCATCCTCGGCCGTCACGCGAAGGACCGCCTGCGCCATCGGCGCGGCACGCGCCTCGTGATGGGCAACGCGCTCGTCGGCCGCCTCCTGTACTCGCTGATGCAGCGCAGGAACGTCTCGCTCGTCGTGGAAACGGAAATCGAGGCGATCGAGCGCGATGCAACGGGCATCCGCGCCGTGACGCTCGCCCAGGGCGGGGCGCGGCGCACGATCGGCGTGACAGGCGGCGTGATTCTCGCCACCGGCGGCTTCAACCGCCATCCCGCGCTGCGCACGTCGATGCTGCCCGGTGTGGATGCCGGCTGGTGCCCCGGCGCGCCGGGCCATACCGGCCGCGCGCACGATCTCGCGCGCTCACTCGGCGCGCGCTACGGTACGAACGCACTGAGTCATGCGTTCTGGGCGCCGGTGTCGGTGCGCAGGCGGCCCGACGGCAGCAACGCGGTGTTCCCGCACTTTCTCATGGACCGCGGCAAGCCCGGCACGGTCGTGGTGAACGCGCGCGGCCGGCGCTTCGTCAACGAGACCACGTCCTATCACCTCTTCGGCATCGCGATGCAGGAAAGAGGCGTCGTCCCCGCCTATCTCGTGGGCGACGCCGACGCGCTGCAAAAGTACGGCATGGGCATGGTCCGCCCCGGCGCCAAGGGCCTCGAGCCTTTTCTCGCCGATGGCTACCTCACCGCGGGCGATACGCTCGAGGCGCTGGGCACGAAGCTCGGCATCGACGGCAAGTCGCTCGCGGAAACGGTCGCGCGCTTCAACGCGTACGCCAAGAGCGGCGTCGATCCGGAGTTCGGGCGCGGCGCCACCGCGTACCAGCGCAACTTGGGGGACGCGTCCTGGAGCGGGCCCAACCCATGTCTCGGCGCGCTCGCCAAGGCACCGTTCTACGCCGTCAGGCTCTACCCCGGCGACATCGGCGCCGCCACCGGCTTCGCCACCGACGCCAACGCGCGCGTGCTCGCGGCGGACGGCACGCCGATAGCCGGCCTGTACGCCGCCGGCAACGACATGCACTCCGCCATGGGCGGCGTATACGCCGGTCCCGGCATCACCATCGGCCCCGGCCTCGTGTTCGGCTACGTCGCGGCGCGCGATGCCGCGGCGCGCGCGACGGCGCGACGCGACCAGTCTGCCCCATTGGCCACCGAGGAAGTTTCATGACCGGCTTCACGCTGAACGGCGCGACGCGCCTCGTCCCGATCATCGGCGATCCGATCGAGCAGGTGAAATCGCCGGCCGGCGTCACGGAGGCGCTGGCCGCGAGGGGGCGCAACGCGATATGCGTGCCGATCCACGTCGCGGCAAGCGACGTCGACCGCTTCATCGAGGGCGCGAGCCTCGCCCGCAACATCGACGCGATCATCGTGACCATCCCGCACAAGTTCGCCGCGTTCCGGCATTGCGCGACGTCTACACCGCGCGCGCAGCTCTTAGGATCGGTGCAGATCCTCCGCCGCAACGCCGACGGCACGTGGCACGGCGACCAACTCGACGGCGTGGGCTTCGTGAACGGCATCAAGGCCGCGGGCTGCAAACCCGAAGACAAGCGCGCGATGATGGTCGGCGCCGGCGGCGCGGGCTCCGCGATCGCGCTGGCGTTGCTCGACGCGGGCGTCTCGGAGCTTGCCATCCACGATGGCGACGCGACACGGCGCGACGCCCTGATCGCGAAGCTCGCGACGAAGCATGGCGACAAGGTGCGCGCCGGATCCGACGATCCGAGCGGATTCGCCGTCGTCGTGAACGCGACCCCTGCGGGCATGCGCGCGGGCGACGCGTATCCCGTCCGCGTGGACAAGCTGACCTCCGACATGTTCGTGGGCGACGTCATCACCGCGCCGGCCGTCACGCCGCTCGTCGAGGCCGCGCGCAGGCTGGGATGCGGCACGCAGGTCGGCGGCGGCATGTTCGCCGCGGTCAACGCGCTCATGATCGAGTTCCTGCTCTCGCCGTCGCGGTGACGATCGAATGCGACGTTCTCGTTGCCGGCTCCGGCGCGGGCGGCCTGTCCGCCGCCGTGACAGCGGCGACACTCGGCCTGAACGTGATCGTCGTCGAGAAGGAGCCGGTCTTCGGCGGGACGACCGCCTGGTCCGGCGGCTGGCTATGGATCCCGCGCAACCCGCTCGCCGTGGAGGCGGGCATCGTGGAGGACATCGAGGGTCCGCGCACGTATTTGAAGCACGAGTTGGGCGAGCAGTACGACGCGGCGCGCGTCGACGCATTCCTCGTGCACGGTCCGCGCATGGTCGAATTCTTCCGCTCGAAAACCGCGGTGGCCTGGATCGACGGCAACGCGATCCCGGACTTCCACGGCACGAGTCCGGGCGCGCGCGAGGGCGGCCGCTCCGTGTGCGCGGCGCCGTTCGACGGACGCGAGCTCGGAAGGGATCTTGCGAAGCTTCGACCGCCGCTCGATCTCATCGCGCCGTGGGGCATAGGCATTGCCTCGGGCGCGGACCTTCGCCACTTCCTGAACGCGATGCGCTCGCTGCGCTCGTTCGGCTACGTGACCCGGCGCGTCCTGACGCACTGGAAGGATCGCCTGCTGCGCGGCGATGGCATGCATCGGGTCAACGGCAACGCACTGGTAGGGCGGCTTCTGAAGTCCGCGCTCGACCTCGGTGTGTCGATGCGCACGCAAAGCCCGGTGAGGCGGCTCGTGATCGAGAACGGTCGCGTGACGGGTGCGGTCGTCGGGAGCGCGGACGGCGACGTCGAGATCGATGCGCGCCGTGGCGTGATCCTCGCGTGTGGCGGGTTCGCGCATGACACCGCGCGCAAGCGAGCGCTCTTCACGCATGCGCCGACGGGGGAAGAGCATTGGTCCGCCGCGATTCCCGCCGCGACCGGCGACGGACTGCGGCTCGGCGAATCCGCGGGCGGCGTGGTCGACACCACACTCCGCGGCAATGCGGGCTGGGCGCCGGTGTCGCGCGTGCCGCGACGCGACGGCACGACCGGAACCTTCCCGCACCTGATCGAGCGCGCGAAGCCCGGCATCATCGCGGTCACTCGCGACGGCGAGCGCTTCGTCGACGAGGCGGGCTCGTACTACGACTTCATGGACGCGCTGTTCAAGGCGGTCCCGAGCGGCGACGCGGTCGAAGCTTGGCTCGTCTGCGATCGCCGCTTCATCCGCCGTTACGGCCTCGGTCACGCCAGGCCCGCGCCGTTGCCGCTCCTGCCGTCGCTGCGCTCCGGATACCTGAAGCGCGGGCGCACCATCGCCGAGCTGGCACAGGCGTGCGGCATCGATGCCGCTGCGCTGGATGCCACGGTCACGCGGTACAACGAATCCGCACGCGAGGGCTGCGATCCCGAGTTCGGCCGCGGCAACACGCCGTACGACCGCGCCGGCGGCGACACTACGCAAGCGCCCAACCCGTGCGTGGCGCCGATCGAGCGCGGACCGTTCTACGCCGTCAAGGTCGTGCCGGGCAGCCTCGGCACGTTCGCCGGATTGAAGACGGACGCCGCGGCGCGCGTGCTCGACGCCGGGGGCCGCCCGATTCCCGGCTTGTACGCGTGCGGCAACGACATGAACAGCGTGATGGGCGGCAGCTACCCGAGCGGCGGCATCACGCTCGGGCCGGCGATGACGTTCGGCTACATCGCCGCGCACGACGCGGCGGGGGCGGCCCTGCGCTGACGGCGAGGCGCCTCGAGATCCGGACGTCATTGTCCGTTCCCCATGCCGTCGACGTCGGCCCGTGGCACGTGTACGTCGCCGCGCCGCCGGTTCCCGCACACTCGTTCGCCGCCCACGCGCTGTCGGTGCAGTAGGACGGGGTCACGCGACGACGATCAAGCAAGGCGCATGCCGAGGGTGCGACCAAGGTTTGGTTTTCGCCCGCCGGACCTTCGGCGGCCGGTCTCGCCATGGCGGGCACTGCTGTGCGAAGCTACCGATGAGCCAATAGGAGGGTTCCTGGTGCCAAGGGTGCGCCCACATCGTCGCGACCTGCTGCTGAGCTCGCTTGCCCTAGCCGCCTCGGCGGCGCTGCGGCCTGGCAGGGTTGTCGCCGCGTCCGGAGAACAGATACGAATCGGATTTCTCGGCACCGGCCCGCGCGAGGGCCGTGCCTTCCTTGTCGAGGGCCTCAAGCGCGGGTTGCGCGAGCAGGGTTATATCGACGGACAGAACATCGTCATCGAATACCGATTCTCGGATGACGACGACAGGCGCTTGCCTGCGCTTGCCGCCGAACTCCTGGCGCTGAACGTTCGACTCATCGTGGCGTCGGGGACGCCCGCGAGTGTCGCGGCGCGAAACGCCACGACGACCGTACCGATCGTCATGGGTGGCCTTTCCGCGGATCCCGTCGAGGCGGGGTTCATCAAGAGCCTGGCGCGACCGGGTGGCAATGTGACCGGCATGACGATGATGAGCGCAGACCTCGGTCCGAAGCGCCTCGAGCTGCTCAAGGACATCGTCCCGCGTCTGGCTCGAGTCGCCGTTCTGAACAATCCCGCCAATCCCGCTTACGCGCCCATTCTGCGCGAATTGGATGCGGGAGCCCGACGGCTGAACCTGACGATTCGCCTTGTCGAAGTGCGAGTCGCTCGCGACCTCGAAGGTGCCGTCGCTTCGGCGCGAGAACGTGCGGAAGCCTTGCTCGTACCGAGCGATCCGCTCGTCATCAATCGGCCGAGGGCGGTCGCCGATCTGGCACTCAAGCAGCGCTTGCCCGCGATGATGGACATCAAGGAATTCGCGGAGGCCGGTGGACTGCTGTCGCTCGGGCTCGACCTCGTCGATTCCTATCGTCGCGCCGCCGGTCACGTGGCCAGGATCCTGAAGGGGGCCTATCCGGGCGACCTCCCGATGGAGCAACCCACGAAGTTCGACCTTGTGATAAACATGAAGACGGCCAGTCGGCTTGCGATAACCATTCCGCAATCGGTACTCCTTCAAGCGACGGACGTAATCACCGCCTGAGGCCGACGCTGGAGCGGGCCGGCCACGGGCAGGTTCTCGGTTTCTTCGATCTCACGGAGCACTTCGTCGCCATCGGGGCGGCGCTGCTGCCGGCCTATTGGCTCTGCTGGCGCAGGCCGCGCGACAACGAGCCCATTCGAGCGCGCGCTGGGGCTGTCGCCGCCGGAGGGGACGTCGCGGTGCGAGGCGCCCTGCGAGGCCGAAGCCCCAGCGCGTCATCGTCTCGTCGGCGAAGTCATGCCCGGCCGCGCCGAGCGCCATCGCGGCGAGCGGCATCGTCATCGGCACGCTCACGATTGCCTCGCGAGGCAGTCGAAGTAGAGCTCCGCGTCCGGGGG
>Ga0335083_10012304_pt1 | contig 10248 bp, 14 predicted proteins | sample Lox_Sample_42_FD_206716 | JGI IMG/M metagenome (GOLD analysis project Ga0335083, IMG submission 206716) | Soil microbial communities from Loxahatchee National Wildlife Refuge, Florida, United States - Lox_Sample_4.2 | ecosystem: Environmental > Terrestrial > Soil > Wetlands | place: USA...
AAATCATCCCATTCCGGTTTAAGAGTACTTATATCAACTACACTTGATAAACTCATTTTCATGATCCTTTATATTTATTTAGAATCATAAAAATTTTGTGTTTGGTGGAGCTACCGAGGGTACGATCCCGGCTGTCTTTCGCATTGCAAGTGCGACGGCCACCCCATAGCAGCCCCTAGCCCCATTACGTAATACATTTTAAATCTGGTGGAGCCACGGGGGATCGAACCCCGCCTTTAAGCTTGCAAAGCTAACGTGCCCCCAACAACACTTTGGCCCCAAATTTATATTGAAATAACTCTATTCAAAACTTCTTGAGTTACTTCGCGTTCTTTCTGAATTCTAACACACTCTATTTCAGATTCGTTTAATGCTTCCTGAATCGCCTTAATACTGGCTTCATCAAAGGTTGCTTTACTAGCGGCTTCAACCAATTCGTTAAAAGTCATAAAGTACCGTATCTTGGAGTGCAGACTGAGATTCGAACTCAGGTGTGGAATTAACCAACGAGGGTTGCAGCCTCGCGCAATCGACCGCTCTGCCATCTGCACATCATAAAACTATTTATAAGGATTCTACAAAATTTAAATTCTTTTGTCAATCTTTATTTGATTCTTTATTCAGCCAGTGGTCATATAACTTTTCCATGACCTGCATTGATAATGCATCTGGATGGTTTTCGGAATGGTCCACACCGTCAATAATTACCGGCTCCCAAGGACGTTCCCACAACTTGTATTCATTTCTAATCCAGCGACCCGAACTGTGATGCAATACAATCAAGTCTTCACGTTTATTAGTCAGAATACCTTTTGATTCTGGATTTTTAGCAATATCTAAAACGATTTCATCAATCGTCATCGTTGTTACATCTTTCTTCTTTTTGAAGGGATTCCACATATGATTGCCTCTCGATGGAAACAATCATATGTGGTTATCGATTAAATGTCAACCCGGTGCGCTACCTGTCAAGTAATGCTGCATAACTCTTGCAGGGGTAAAGGACAATTCTTCATAATAAGCAACTTCATCGATCTTACCATTGAAGCGGTATGCGTTGTGGTCGTTGGCAATGTAGATTTGTGTTGGTGTATTCGATTGCGAGAAAGACAGATTCTCCACACCATCCTGTTCTCCATCAATATAAAGCGTTAGCGCATTAGAGGTCTTAACCAACGTGATATATGTAAATGAACCAGATGGAATAGCCGTACCACCAGAACCGTCATACAATAGTTGACCATTTTGATCTTCAACATATACGATGTTATCATACAAAACAACTCTCCAACCAGTTTGAGTAGAAGCATTCCATACAGAATACAAAGCCGTATTGTAAGAATTAGCAGTTGGATTTACCCACATTTCTAATGTAAATGCGTCAGCAAATTGTGAAATAGCATTGGCTGGAACGCCACCCAACGTTAGGTATGAATATGCCGACCCAGCATAATTGTAGCACTTACCCAAACGTGGCAAGCTGGTCTGATTCATCTGAACGCTAAACAAATTATTCAGGTTAGTTGCTGAATATGGAGACAAGCTACCAGAGTTAATACCCTGTCCTGTTGTTTCATTCATCTTGTAATAAAGTGTTGGGTTCGCACTCATTACTACCGACTGATAAGTTGCCAACGATGGTGTTGGAGTTACCGTATGTGTTGGAGTAGGAGTTGGGCTTGCACCAGTAGTATGTGATACAGTAATTGAAGGTGTTGGTGTAATGGTTGCCGTAGCCGATGGGCTTGGTGTTTCAGATGGTGTGGCAGTATGCGAAGGTGTTGGTGTTGAAGAAGCTGTTGGTGTTGGAGTCAACGATTCCAATGGAAGACGTTCAGTTAGATTCAAGCCAAGCAAACGATACTGATAATTTGCTGGTAGAGAAATCTTATATTCAGGGTCTTCAAAGAACTCAAAAGTTAGACTCAATGTGGTTGCTGCTGATGTTCTAACGATAAATTTAACAGCACCACTATCACGGAATAGACCTACAAGAGTTTCATCATCCGTATGACTAATATTGGTATCACCATACAAGAATACCTGACCTAGATTACAGGTCAAAGTCATCTTGCAATAACGACCAGTAATTGCTTCATAATTGAATGCAAAATTGTATTCCTTGTAAGGAACGATTGGTGTCAGGGAACACTGGACTTTCGTAACACCACTACCATCACTTGTAAATACATTACCATTATAGGCAATATCAAATGTACCACCTGTGGTGTTGTACATCATGGTATCGAACATGTTAGCACCAGACTGCGGTCCAGTATAACTCTTAGTCAAAGATGTTGTAGGGGTTGGGGTAACAGTTTTAGTAACTGTTGGCGAAGGAGTAACCGTGCGGGTTGGTGATGGGGTTATCAAGTAGCTCAATGCGATCTGAGCTTCGCTAATATTTGGGTAAACAGAACCAGATGGGAAGTTACCACTGGTCAATGTGTAGCAATAGGTGAAATCTTCCATTGCGTAAAAGCTTTCAACTGTTTGAGGAACAGGAGTGTTACTCTGGTTGATATAAACAGTCGAACCTACTGCATATGGTTCGTAAGAAGTTTTTGAGGCCATTGGGATCATCCGTGATTGATACGGATATTTATTCCCAATGGCCCCAAATTATTCAATTAACCTTCAGCGTAAAACTTTCGAATTACATCTTCAGGACTGTCTTGCTGTACCTGTTCGTACATATCGTAAGCCGTTGTAGTTGGCGTTAGATACTTGAACAAACGATCATCCTGCTCTGGCTTATTCATTACAATGTGGTAAGCCATCATAGCATTAGCAATAGCATGTGCCATGTGATGCTGCTTCGAATCGGCTGCATATTCTTCGCCCATACGGAAAGCGTTGATGTGGCGTTCCATTGCATCCAATACACGGGAAAGTTCTAGACCAACCCAATTGTTTGCCGAATACTTCAATGCACCAAGGGTCATGACTTCAGCGACGGCTAGATAAGCATCCGGTGGAACCAAACCAAACTTAGCCTTAGCACCATCAAGCTTTACGCCACCATGTTCACCAGTAACCTTTACATCACCGTTATCTGGATTACCCTTCTCACCATAGTAAGCATATTCGGATGGTTCTGGACCTTCAGAGTAAACTTCACCGGAAGATAGTTTTTCTGCCAAAATGTCATCTTCGAAACAACGTTGCGAAACTTCTACATCTGCCGTTTTTGATGTTGCTTCCTTTTTGTCCCTTCTCAAGAGAGATAGCCAATCATCGTCATCTTCAATAACAGCAGGCTTCACATCGGTAAGGGTCTGAGCCTTTTCAAACAGTCTGTAGTTGTTGATACGATGAATCATATCAACGGAGTGAGCCTTGATATGCAAGTTGAAAATTTCCGTCGAACCATAGCGTAGCTTGACTGGACGAACATTGATTACATCACCATGTTCATTGTGTAGAATCTGAATTACAACATGAGCCATGTTGACAGTTTCCTGTGACAAGTGCTGGTCGGTGTTTAGTTCCCAATAAGGTGAACCGGCAAACTGCTGCGGGTAGGATAGTACCAACCAACGAGCCTTGAAAACCTTATCTGGATGCTGCGAAACTACATCACCTAAATGGATCAAATCTTCAATGGGATCACCAATCGATTTTAGATTTGCAATGTATCCAGTACATGCCTTCTGGACAACTGTTGCCCAATCTGAATTAAAGCTTTTTGTCATTTTGTTTTTCCTCAATTTCTTTTTTAAATTTTTGTGCTTGAGTAATTAATTCATCAAGAGCCTGTAATTTGAATTCAGGTTCTTCATCTTCAAAGCGTAGAAGTAAATTACGAAGCTGACGTGCCATTGCGACAAATCGTGTATAACATTGTGTTTGTCTGAAAGCAGAGTAGCAAGGATTGTAATTTGGCTTCTCTGATACGCTTTCATCAAAATCTTCAGACATAAAAAATCCCACTGTTTAAGTGGGATTCTATCAAGATAAGAGTTAAAAGTAAAGTTGGAGGTGATGGTCGGATTCGAACCGACAACTTCTACCTTATGAGGGTAGTTTTCTACCAATTGAAATACATCACCATAACTGGCAGAGAGTGAGGGATTCGAACCCTCGTGCCCCTTTCGGGACGCACTCCTTAGCAGGGAGGCACCTTAGACCACTCGGTCAACTCTCTATAAAATGGCGGAGGATGTGGGAATCGAACCCAAGGCAACCTAATGGTCCACCTCAACCCGTTTCCAGCGGGTGCTCATGACCACATGAATGCAGCCTCCATAATTCTATTTAGTGATTTGCGTCAGTTTCTTTAAATCCCGAAATTCCCGCATAACCATCTTTAATGCTCTTAATGTGAGCATTGATCCAACGCATAAAGAAAGTAGCCTTGTCTTCAGTTTCAAAACGCGCATCGCCAGTATCTTCTATCGGAACCGGGAATTCAAATCCACATTCCGTAACATACCATAGATTCATTTTCTGATAGTGGCTAAGGGTTACTTTCTTTCCCATAACCATTTCTTTGACGTTGTACTCTTTCATTATAGTTTCCTTAATTTTTATTGTCAAGTGGAAGCTTTTGGCTTCCACTGTTTTCTGCGCTTGGAATTATGTTTCCAAGACTTGTGTGTATCCCAAACACCCTTGTCAACATCGTCATAGGAACTTGGTAGAATTCGGCGGCGACCACGGAATTCGGGTTCACCTTCTTCCTTGAGAACATTAACAGCTAGACGACGTTCTTGTAGGGTTTTAACGCTACGGAAATAGCTACCATCCAAAGTGTAATCAGGCTCGTCACCCCAAGTGCTACGAAGAACACCACGATAGGCAGGTTTGGTTTTGTTGATATTATCCTTTCTGTAAGCAAGCTGGGAAAGGATTAGCTGTTGACGCTTTTCATGCCATTCGCGATAATTGTTATTTTCCCACATTCTGACACGAGTCCAGTGCCAGACTGGCTTCTTGCGATTGGGAAAAGCATCAATAAGATTTCCACGACTGTCAGTTACGTAGAGATTGTAAAGACGAGTCCATCCCCACCAGAAAGCTTCCTTTCCGTTTTCTAGAAATAGATGTGTCTGAACACGAAACTCTGTACGAGTTTTGCTGAAGTAGTAGATATCCTTGAAATGGACATGGTGCATGCGACGGCAATATGCTTCACCGAATTTTTCAAGTCCGTAAAGCGAGTCGAAATCCCCGATAACGCGACCCTTGTTATTATCAACAAGAGTGTAGAATTCTTTGATTTCTGTTGGTTCTAGTTTTTTCATGTGCTCTCCTAATTTCACTAATGATTAGAAAGCACATTCTCCTTGATGTTATGATAGTTCATTTATTTTCCTAGTTTAATTACTGACGAATCCACTGGTATCCACAGAAATACTGTTCACCATACTGATTGGTACAATAGGTGGGAACCTGTACGAATCCAGCATATGGATCATAATTTCGGAATACTACAATGGGTGCTACAACGACCGGTGATGGATAAAAACGTGGACCAATGTAGCCGCGATAGTGAACAACACCCGGACCATGATAAACGCCATGGTTGTAATAACCATGACCGCCAACATGTACCGTAACGCCTACTTGAGCCATCGATGCACCCGACACCATTAGAAGTAGGGATGCTAATGCAATTTTAACAAGTTTCATAAATGAATCCTCTGTGTATGTCTATCTTAAAAGAAAAATCCCCGAAAGTCAACTCTCGGGGATTCCGTAGATAACAGTATTTAGACTCTGTTTAACTTAGAAGTTGTAGCTTACGCCGACAACACCATAGTTGGTTAGAGCAACGTTCTGGTCGGTCTTGCCGCCGAACGAGTACTTGCCATATACCTGTAGGTTCTTAAGAACGTCATAGGAAGCAAATACTTCACTGTTGTTATAACGGTTATTGGTCGAATCCTTGTAGTGATAACCACTGACGGCTGCGCCGACATGTAGCTTATCGCCAACTGGAACATTTACGCCAACCTGAGCATAATTGTCCTGAACCTGACCGACACCCTGAGTTACCTGAGCGAATAGGATACCATAGGTAGCCTTCAAACGGAATTCAGAATAGTCACCCGGAACTAGCTTACCATTCTTAACGACTAGGAATTCCTGTGCGTTATAGACATGGTGTAGGCTAGCATCTAGACCTAGACCACTTACTGGCTGGAAAGCATAACCAGCACCAAGGTCGCTACGAACAACGGTGTAACTGTTTACTGGAAAATCGTTACCAACCTTGCCGAAATCACCGTCAACATATAGACCGCTTAGACCAATGTTGTCAACCTTTAGACCAACGCCTACATCGGCATCGCTCGACATTTTCTGACCACGCCAGTCATCACGCGAATCAACGCTAACCTGACCACTTACCGAAGGAACGGTTAGATCAGAAGCAACAGCAGACGAAGCTGCGAATACAAGGGCTAGACTGCCCACTAGAGTTACAAACTTATTCATAAAATCTCCTATTTCTAAGTTTTGCGAATTATATACTCGACAGTTTAATATGTCAAGTAGTGTTGTTATTTAGAAGTTAAAATCTTCTGTGAAACCAACTTATTTAAAAATATGTGGGACGAACTTGCTTGTATTTTTCGTTACAAGCGTGGCATCTTCACGGATACCCATACCACATGGCGTGTCACCAACGATCCAAGAACCGATGACAGCATAGTTTCCATCGAACTCTGGAAGCTTGCATGTTTCCTGAATAATCATGATTTCATCACCATACACACCTTCAGAAGCGAATGTACCTTCTTCCGAATGAATGGTAACGTTGTTACCTTCACGAGAAAGAATTGGTTTGGTTACAAAATACTTTAAAGTACCTTCCACATATTCATCAGAGAAATATGCAGGAAGCAGGTTAGGATGATTTGGAGCCATCTGCCATAGAATGGGTAGAATGGCCTTGTTCGAAAGAAGCATCTTCCAAACCGGTTCAATCCACGTCTTCATGGTAAATGCATGGGGAGCAAAAGCTTCCTCAACCAACCATTCCCAAGGATATAGCTTGAAAAGATGTTCAATCTTACGATCATTCATATCAACAAAGCTATCACCATCAAAACCAATGTCACCAATAGGAATGAATTCAGTCTTTAGACCAGCTTCATCTGCAAGGGACTTGATGTAAAGGGTAGTTACCAAATCTTCAGGTGGATCAATGATACTAGCAAAATACATCTTACCATACCACAATGGCAGACGCTTCTTGACGTATTCCCACTGAGCAACCATTTCTTCATGAATAGAATTGTACTGGTCGGCATTACCCTTACCAAACTTTTCATTCATCCAGAAATATTGGACGATGCTAGCTTCAAATAGCGATGTAGGAGTGTCACCATTGAATTCAAGCATCTTGTAATTACCATCTTTACCAATGCTCAAGTCGAAGCGACCATAAAGAGTCGGATCATCACGATCCCACGACTTACGGATTTCTTCAGCAAGATTTTCATTGATATCGAAACGGTGGAATAGATCATTATCAATGACGTACTGGACAGCATCAAGACACAAGGTAAAGAGTGTCTTGGAGGCATCGTAAATGCCATCTACTTCCTTAGAAGAAAACTCATAATAAGCATCTTCACGCCAGTAGATACCATCAGCAGCATCGTCAAAATAGGTGAAGCCAAGCTGCTTCACCTTATTCTGCCAATCAATTCGGGGAGTTGTTGAAATACGTTTCATATAAGATTAGCCACCAGATGATGCGCCAAAGCCACCAGCGGTAGAACCGAAACCGCCACGAGCAGCAGTTGAAGTGCCCATGCTACTACCACTATAAGAGGCACGCGAAGCGGCGGCAGTGGTGGAAACATAGGTTGAAGAACGACCAAAGTTAACCGAACTTGCGGATGGATTATTTACCCAACGGCTACCAGATGTAGGAACTGGCTGGTCATAATAGGCCGTTCCATTACGCATAATTGCACCCCAAGGATAAAAGATGGGGCTATAGAAACCACCACTTCTTCCCTGATAGCAATCACCCGGTGTTTTGAATTCTTTCTGACAATCAGCCATAGAAGCATACTGCTTCTGCTGTGCCTGTTGTGCTTTCTGTTGTGCAGCCTGATCGTATCCATCGGAACAACCAGTTAGAGTTAGTAGCAAACCTGCTACTATAAGGGTTTTATTCAACATATAAAATGTCCTAGTTAGTTTGTGTATTATAATTCAGCTTGATTAACGCTTCCTGAATATTATAACACCAACTGAAAACGTGGTAAAGCGATGCCAGTCCCATAAGTGTACCAGCGACGAATGGTTAAATGTAATTTTGGAATATCCTGACGGCGAAGTCCATATGATCCAACTTCGATAAGTTTACCATCTTTATCTTGACCCCAAATATCATATGACCTAATGGTGCTTACACTCATAGCATAATCGGGCTTTTTGGTTTCTACAAAATATCCGTTGTCTTCTACCGGAGCAGCGAGGAAACCTCTGATACCAAGCTTTAGAAAAAGATCACCAGCGTCCCTAATCATTTTCAATTCATCCAAAGCGTGGCTATCATAGTATTGTGCTTGCGCATATTCGATACTATGATGGCATGGCGCTTCAGTGGATTCAAACAATTCCAGCTTGATAAACTGTTCACTATGAGTCTCATCGTCTTCACCACGACGAAAGCATGGTGTTACAGCCATGTATTTTGTAAATGGCTTAAGTTGGTCATTGAAATAAGATTGATGAAGGAATGCCTGTTCAGCCGATCCAACCAGATGCTTTGTGTAGAAGCGTTCTTCAATAGCAAAGGCATTGTCTTCACTCGGACAGGTAAGCATCGAATATGCTTTATTCACCATCCAAGGTAGTTCTACCATTTCATAACCACGTTCTTTGTAGAACGCAATAGCTTCAGCTAAAAGCTGGTAATTAATTGTAACGTCTTTTAGTTTCATACTCGGTCACCGTCTCGGAAAGCCTTACGTGTCAATTCTGACATAATTCGAAGGTCTTCCATTGTAGTCCCTTTATGATGCTTTTCCAAGTACAGCGTTATGGCTCCATACAGGTCTGATAATTCCACCAGAGCCATAATCTTAGCATCTTGATCCATCGCATCTTTGAGTTCATCCAATTCTTCCTGAATCTTTGAAATCTCTCCGATCTGACCTTTTACAATTTGTGCTTTATGATATCCCATTTTCATATCTCCCAAAATGATGAACCCCCTTTCGGGGGTTCGGGTTTCTTACTTAACCATCGACTTTCTTAGTGAGGAAGTCGAAGCACTTGCCGTGTAGTAAGCGTTCTGTGTTCCTGCCGAGTCGGCGGTGAATCCTGCTGCGGCTGCGAAGCGCATACCCATGTTCTGCGAAACAGCGAAAGCATCCTGATTAGCAGCTAGGTAAACGAATCTCCAACCGTTAGATTCAGCATCAGAAGTCATGGTCTTGATCTGATCTAGCTTGAATTCGGTAGAAGTATTTTCTTCACCATCAGTCAAGATAACAATGATGTTATTCTTCTTGTTCAAGGTCTTGGCCTTGCCCAAAGTCTTACCGATAGCATCATAAAGCGAAGTCGATCCGCGTGGAACATAGGTTAGATTGGTCAATGGCTTGACTTCCGAAACTGGCTTCATGGTTTCGATTTCTTCATGGAAGTTATCAAATAGTAGTACGCTCATGAAAGCCTTACCAGTCTTGTCTTCAACCTGTTCCTTAAGGAATGAGTTGAATCCACCAATCGAATCATTTACTACAGCACCCATCGAACCCGAACGGTCGATGATAGCCCAAATGTAGACTTCATCGCTCGCATCAGGAGCAGTCTTCATCTGGTCAGTTAGCTTGCCGATAATAGCAGCGATTTCATCTTTGGTCAAATCAGAAGGGATATTAACGTTTAGGTTAGGCATAAAAAAGTCTCCAAATAGGAGACTAGTGTACCATACGTTCAGGTGAGATTCAAGTGGTGCCGACTGTGAGAATCGAACTCACGTATTCGCGTTACGAGGGCGAAGTAATGCCACTATACCAAATCGGCGTAAATGGTACTCTCGGTGAGATTCGAACTCACAACATGTAGGGTTTGAACCTACCGCCTCTACCAATTGGACTACGAGAGCATATTATTTGGAGCACACGGAGAGATTCGAACTCTCATCTACCTCATTACAAAAGAGGAATTTTACCAAATTAAACTACGAGTGCATATGGTGCCGAATGTGGGATTCAAACTCACGACCTATCGCTTACAAGGCGATTGCTCTATCTGCTGAGCTAATTCGGCATT
>Ga0335083_10012306_pt1 | contig 10247 bp, 10 predicted proteins | sample Lox_Sample_42_FD_206716 | JGI IMG/M metagenome (GOLD analysis project Ga0335083, IMG submission 206716) | Soil microbial communities from Loxahatchee National Wildlife Refuge, Florida, United States - Lox_Sample_4.2 | ecosystem: Environmental > Terrestrial > Soil > Wetlands | place: USA...
CGGCAAGGTGAAGCTGCCGCAAGGTTATCCCCTCGATTGGGGTGGCGCTGATTTTCCCTTGCGACTTCCATGCGTCGGGAGGCCCGATCCTGGCTAGCTTTCGCCGCACAGCTACCGCTCTACGTAGTTCTACGCAAGACAGCCGCCCTGCAATTCCGGATGCTCTCTCGGTTTTATATGGCGCTTCCAGCCCAGTCACAGGAGCAGGAAAAGACATGAACACCGTACGGAACGTTGCTCTCGTCGTCTTCTTCGTTTGGTTGACGTTGGATGCGGTGGTGGTCTTTCGCCTGAGGACGGGCAGTGCTGAGAATCGGGATCAGTCCTCGTTGAAGCTGCTGATGATCGGTGGCCCGCTGGTTTACGCCATCAGCATCGGTTTGTCCTATCAGAGTGTCGGGGCCTTTCGTTCCGTGGCGCTGCAAGTTGCAGGACTTGTTGTTCTGGGGCTTGGCATCGCCTTGCGATCAATGGCGATCTCCCAGCTAGGTCGCTTCCACACACCCAACGTCGCCATCCGCGGCGACCATCAACTCAAGGCCGAAGGGCTGTACGCCCACGTGCGCCACCCAAGCTACCTGGGCGCCATGATTGCGTTCCTCGGCTTTGCACTGGCCTTGGGCAACTGGCTGAGCGTGGTGGTGATGGTGAGCCTGATGGCATGCCTCTATCTCTACCGGATCAAAGAGGAAGACGCAGCGCTGGAAGCTGCGTTCGGCGAAGCGTTTCGTCAATACGCGGCACGCACCAAACGCCTCGTCCCGGGGATTTATTGAACGCGCAATCCGGCACCACGGGTCGTTTTGGCGGGTAGCGCGGACAGGTTCTCCGTGATGTGAGTTGACCCTCGATCCGAAGGTGACCTGGGCGATGCAGAGCGTCGGCGCGCGTGCGACGCGGCGTGACACACGTGGCCGCTTTCAACGGCCCAGGCTTGGGCGCTGGACTTTACGAAATTCGTCGCGTGATGGATGGGCCTGGCTCTCCGAACCATCGAGACAAGGCGTGCGCGGCGTCATCAGGATCTGCCATATCCTCCGCGGCCCAGGCCACCACACCATCGGGACGTACGAGCATCGCGACCAGGCCGAGCTTGTCCTTCGTATCGCCAGCGACATGGATGACCTGGGGGTCCCAGCGAGCCGCCAGCTCCTGAAGCGGCGCATCGGCGCCAAAATCCAGCAGCAGGCCTTTGCCCGTCCTGAGGCGTTCGCCGATCCTCGTTCCGTCGGCCAGCTCGAAATCCGGCGCGCTGTATCCGGCCAGCGGATGGCCATCGCCCAGGTCATGGCGCAGCGATACGCCCCACACGCGCTCGGCGAAATACGTCGCGCCGTCACCGGTGTCGATGAGGTCACGGATGATCGCCTCGAGTGCTCGCGAACTTCGGGTGGGTCGCATCAGTGCGACCTGTGCACGTGACCAATCCAGGACTTGGGCGCCCACAGGCATCCGTTCGTGGCCATAGGTATCGAGAAGGCTGCTGGGTGCGTCGCAACGGAGTGTTGCAGCGAGCTTCCATCCCAGATTCATGGCGTCGCCAAGCCCCAGGTTGAGGCCCTGGCCACCCAGCGGCGAATGCGTGTGCGCAGCGTCGCCAGCAAGCAACACCCGTCCTTTGCGATACGCCGTTGCCTGATAGGCGCGATCGGTCCAGGTGGTGGCAAGCTTCAGGGCCGCGATGGTGACATCCGTGCCGGAGACTCGGCGCAGCACCGCTTGAACGTGTTCCTGTGCTGGCGAGTTGCGGTGGAAAGCGCCGCCATCGAAATCGACCATGCCGATGATGCCGGGTTGCGCATAGGTGTACATGCCCGTTGGCGTGTAATGGCGACCCGGGCGAAGTTTGTCCGCATCGGCCAATGCCACTTCGACGGAATACCCGGTGAACTCGGGATCGGTGCCGACAAATTCAAAGCCGCCTGCCTTGCGTACCGTGCTGCGCCCGCCATCGCAGCCCACCAGCCAGCGACCATGAAACGTGTAGCCCGGGGTGCGGATGGCGACGGTTTCCTGCGATGGATCGAATCCTTCGATCTCAACGCCGCGCCTGATATCGGCTCCCATCGCATTGGCGCGCGTGGCCAGAACCGATTCGAGTGACTCCATGTCGACCATCATGCTGTTGTCGATCGCACTCGGCAGTCTATACGGCCATTGCGAGGTGTTGATCCTGTCGTGGTAGAACTGGATGCCGGCGAAGTGGCCGGCAGGCCGGCGGGGTTGGTTCATCCAATGGGCTGCAGCAGGTGCGCTGCGGTGATTCGCTGACTCGTTTGAACGCATGCGCGTCGCGATGTCGTCCAGCAGGCCGCGCCGATGGAAAGCCTCGATGGTGGGCGTCGTGAGGCCTCGCATGCCGAAGGGAAGGCGCTTGAAGGGTGAATGGGGATCGGCGGCCCGTTCCAGCACCAGGACGGAAAGGCCTGCGAGACGCAGTTCGCAGGCAAGGAACAGGCCCACAGGGCCGGCCCCGGCAATCACGACGTCATGTATCAAGATGGTGTCCTCGGGCGAGCGCCAAGCCATCAAGCGGACAGCGCTCAAGCAAAAATAATACACTCAGTATAATATTGTCACATGAGCACCAGCGCACCAGGCCAGCCCGGACTCCGTGACCGCAAGAAGGCGGCGACGCGACAGGCGATTTCCGATGTCGCCACGCGCCTGTTCGTCGAGCGCGGTTTCGAGAATGTCTCGGTCGATGACATAGCCAGCGAAGCGGATGTCGCCAGAAAAACCGTCTTCAACTACTTCCCCCGGAAGGAAGATCTGGTTTTCGACCGCGAAGAGGAAAGCGTGGCGCTGGTGCGCCACGCGCTTGCCGGTCGTGGCGAGCAATCGCCCGTGGCGGCATTCCAGGCGTTGATGCGCACGCTGTTGGAGCAGCGGCATCCGCTATTGAGGATCACCAGGCGATCCGTGCAGTTCTGGCGGACGGTCGCGGAAAGTCCCGCGCTCAGCACGCGTGCGCGCGAGCTTCAGATAACCCTGGCCGATGATCTCGCCGCGATGCTGTGCGAGGCTGCGCACATGCCGAACTTCGACCCGGACGGCCGTCTTGCTGCCGCCATGTTGATGGATACCATGGTGATCGCCTATGGCGAGGCGCTACGCATATTTCGCAGGAAAGGCGACACGGGCGCAGCGTTTCTGCAGGTCATGGAACGTGGTTTCACGGGCGTCTCCGCAGCGCTCGCAGGCACACCGTATACCCGCAGCCCATAGGGAGCCGGATGGCAATGCAGTCATCCCGCGCGGATGAATTCAACGAACGCACGCAGCGGCGCGGGCAGATGGCTGCGGCCGGGGTAGTAGAGGAACGGGCCTGTAAAGGTTTGCCACCAGGGTTCCAGTACAGGTTCGAGCGCGCCGCTGTCGAGATGCGGGCGCAACCAGTCTTCGAATAGATAGATCACGCCCAGTCCACCGATGGCGGCTTCAATTGCGAGGTCCGCCGCGGCGCCGATGCGGACCATCAGCGGGCCGGTGGGATCAACCTTTATCACTTCGCCATCGCGCTCGAACTCCCAGACAGGAATGGCGCCGCTGGCGAATTGTCCGCGCATGCACGCGTGGTGGAGCAGGTCGCGGGGATGTTCGGGGCGACCATGCGCACGCAGGTAGTCGGGCGACGCAGCCGTCGCGAAGCGCTGGAAACGGGGCCCGATGGGCACGGCGATCATGTCCTGCTCCAGCCGCTCGTCGTAGCGGATGCCCGCATCGCAACCTGCCGCCAGCATGTCGACAAAACTGTCCTCCACGATGACCTCGAGCTTGATCTCGGGGTAGGCCTTGAGGAACGGCGTGATGATCGAGGGCAGGACAAGGCGCGCAACGCTGACGGGCACGTTGAGCCGAAGTGTCCCGGTGGGTCGGTCGCGAAAGCTGTTGACCACATCCAGCGCGGCCTCCACCTCGCCTAGCGCTGGCACGAGCCGTTCGGCCAGGCGCGCCCCCGCCTCCGTGGGCGAGACGCTGCGCGTCGTGCGGTTGAGCAGCCGGACCCCAAGGCGCGTTTCGAGGCGTCGGACGGCTTCGCTCAGGCTTGACGCCGAAATACCGCTGGCGCGGGCGCCTTCACGGAAGCCACCCGCCTGCACCACCGCGAGAAACGCGAAGAGGTCCTGAAAATCCGTGGTCATTGTTCGGCACCTCGCACAACCCGTGCCGATTTCAGCGGATTATCGCGCAGCCAGTCAACGTCTATAGTCCTCGTACCTCTCATCCGTTCGCACACTCGTGGAGATGACCATGACCAACCGTTCCAAGGCGGGCAGCTTTTCGTTGGGTGATCGACAGGTGGCCCGCATGGGTTACGGCGCGATGCAGCTGGCAGGCCCGGGCGTGTTCGGGCCGCCGAAGGACCACGCGACGGCCATCGCCGTGTTGCGCCAGGCCATTGATGCCGGCGTGAACCACATCGACACCAGTGACTTCTACGGGCCGCATGTCACCAACCGGCTGATCCGAGAGGCGTTACACCCTTATGCAGCCGACCTCGTCATCGTCACCAAGGTGGGCGCAGTGCGTGGTCCCGACGCGTCATGGAACCCTGCCCAGAGTCCTGCGGAGCTGACCGCTGCCGTGCACGACAATCTGCGCAATCTCGGCGTCGACGTGCTCGATGTGGTTAACCTGCGCATCATGGGCGATGTCTTCCAGCCCAGTGAAACCTCCATCGAAGCGCAGTTCACGGCGCTGGCGGGGCTGCAACAGAAGGGCCTGATTCGGCATCTCGGCCTCAGCAACGCCACCTCGGGCCAGGTGGCGCAGGCGCAGCGCATCGCTCCGGTGGTGTGCGTGCAGAATCACTACAACCTGGTGCATCGGGCCGACGATGCGCTGATTGACAAGCTGCAGCAGAAAGGCATCGCCTACGTGCCGTTCTTTCCGCTCGGCGGTTTCACGCCGCTGCAGTCCGACACGTTGTCGGCGGTCGCCAAGCGCCTTGGCGAAACCCCCATGCAGGTCGCGCTTGCGTGGCTGCTTGCGCGCTCCCCGAACATCTTGTTGATCCCGGGCACGTCGTCACCGGTGCATCTGCGGGAAAACCTGGCGGCCGCAGAACTGGTGCTGTCGGCCGATGTCCTCGGCGAACTGGCGCACATGGCCGACCGTCCACGCGCGGCCGGATGATGCGCAGCGATGCTGCCCACGACCTGATGGGCGCCACGGCAACCGCCTCCTGGCTGGCAATGCTCGGCACTTCACGCTGGGTGTCTGGATGGAACTCGAAGTCGTCGAGACGTGTTGAAGCGATGGCAGGGAGCCTGCGCGTGGCTTGCGGAGACCCTGGCGAGGCCGCAAGAAAACACGGCTTTCCGCGCATTGAAGTTCGCATCATTTAGCCGTCCAAATAAGCTCTTGCGCTGAGATTCATCACCCTGAATTTCAGCGCATTTTCTTTCACGGCGTATGTCTTCCAGATGTCTGCTTCGTGCTTATGCGCCAGCGTATAAGTTGGGCCGAAAGCTACTTTTCGGTTCAACGCATCGCCTTGCCGGAGCAAGGCCTGGAGGCGCCCATGAGCAGCATGCCTGTCTCGGTCGTGGACATGGATTGGGATGCATTCGACCCGTGGCGCATACAGCCGTTCAGGCATGCGCTGCTGGATCATCCGTTGCTGCAATCGGAGCAGCTGGTGGAGCTGGGCAAGCGCTGCCGTGGTACGACGCGCTGGTATGCGTTCAACAGCGACGTGACCGCCGGAACGGATTTCGACGAGGCCGCGCAGCTCTTTCCGTGCGCAAAGTCCGCGGTGGATTCCTTGCGTGATATCGGCAAGGCCAACGCGTGGGTGCTGCTTCGCCATATCCAGGCCGATCCGCTGTACCGCGAGCTGGTCGATTCGGTCATCAATGCGATGCAACCGATGATCGAGCGGAAAGATCCGGGCCTGTACTACCGCGCGGGATGGATCTTCTCCGCCTCGCCCAATACGGCCACGCCATTCCACATCGATCGAAGCCATGTCTTTCTCTTCCAGGTGCGCGGCACCAAGACGGTGTACGTGTGGGACGCCGAAGATACCCAGGTATGCAGCGATCGCGCGCGCGATGTGTTCCACATGAGCCATGACCTGAGCCGGACCCTGTGGAACGAGTCGTTCCGCCAGCGGGCCCATGTCTTTCAGCTGAGTCCGGGCATGGGCGTCTACATGCCTTTGACCAGCCCTCACATGGTTGAAACCAGCAACGAGGCATCCACCACCATCAGCTTCACCTACAACACCGATGCCACGCGCCGCAATGCAAAAGTGCACGTGATGCGCGAGATGCTCTCCCACCTGGGCATGACGCCGCCCGATTTCGGCAGGAACCCTGTGTTCGACGGCGCGGCCTTCGCTGCCGCTTCGGCCATCGTGGTGTGCCGTGGCCCGGGGGGACATCCGCCCGCGTGCCCGTCACTCAGGAAGAAGACGGCGTACGCCGTGGCGGATTGATCGGCCTGGCGCGTTTTCGATGCTCATCCAAAAGGCATAGAGAGCTGTTTGCGCCTGTGCAGCAGCGGAGGAAACTGCGCTGCGCATTTTCCTGCTGGCATGGGGCTTAAGCAGGTAATTGCGCAGAGAGGGCGATGTCCCCGACGGTCTGCTCGCACCGTCGGTCATAATATCCCTGGGTTTGAGAGCGCTGCCGACAGGCATGCCTGGACCTGTCGCTAAACGGGCGCCTGCCCGAACCAGGAGAAAGACTGTCGTGTCGCATTATTCCGGTCCGCTGCTTACGCGTTCCGCTCTCGATGCCATGCTCGCCGCTCGCAATGCCGAAGCGGCCGAGTGGATGGGTTCGCTGGATCTTGGCTGCTCCGATGGCAAGGCGGCGCTCCAGCCCGAACATTGGGAGTGGAAAGGTCGGCGCTATCCTTACCCGCAGAAGTTGAAGAACCGCACGATCTATTTTTGGGATGGCGAGGAATTCGCGCCCGTCTCGCGCTTTTCCGGCTCGCTGATCAAGCTGGTGCCCACGGAGTGGGGTGCGCCGACGTTCGAGATCGACGGCATCAAGATGCTGCCCACCTCGAAGGAATCGCCGTTCGAGGACGCGCGCCGGAAGGTGGAGCTGATCGAGCCACGCGGGAAATCCGTGCTGGATACTTGCGGTGGCCTGGGTTATTTCGCGGCGTGCTGCCTGGAAGCCGGCGTATCGCGCATCCAGTCGTTCGAGAAGAATCCCGACGTATTGTGGCTGCGCACCATCAACCCGTGGTCGCCCGATCCCGACGCGCCTGTCCATGGTGGCCGCCTGCAGCTGGCCCACGCCGACGTTTCGCTGGAGATCGCGAACGTGGCGGAAGCTTCGGTGGACGCGCTGCTGCACGATCCGCCGCGCTTCGGCATCGCGGGCGAGCTCTATTCCCAGGCCTTCTACGACCAGCTCGCGCGGGTGCTGCGCCGCGGTGGTCGTCTGTTCCATTACACGGGTAGCCCCAACAAGCTCACCAGCGATCGCGACGTTCCGCGGGAAGTTTCAAGACGGCTGGAAAAGGCGGGGTTTCGCGCGCAATTGGCGCTGGATGGCGTGCTCGCCACAAGGCGCTGACGCGATCAGTGTTTCAGGCTGTCCGCCAGCGCGATGAGGTTCTGCGGCGCCACGCGGATCAGTCCGCCCTTCGGGCTGTCGATGTCCGCGATCAGCATGAACGAAATGGCGATGACGACGGGCAGGATGAACAACAGCGCCGGTTCTGTCGTGAGCCGTCGCGAGCTGAAGCCGATCAGGAGATTGCAGCCCAGTGCGATGACGACCATCAGCGCCCATGCCGCCGCAGGGATGCGGTTCCACCAGGACGCCTGGGCATAGCCTTGCGAATTGAGCACATCGTTCATGCCTGCGACCACCAGGGCCGAGAGCACGTCGGGTTTCTCCTGTGCGGGAGGCACTACGGCGGCCCATAGCTGGGCCTGCAACTTGCTCGTGCGGGCGTTGATGTTGCGAAGGCCGGCATCGCTCCGGGTGCTGTAGAAGGCAATGCGTTGCGCGAGATAGTCCACCAGCAGCGCGCGCGCCTTCGAAGCCTCGGCCGGAGGAAGCAGGTCAAGCCGCACGTATTCCGTGCCGATGGCATTGGCTTCCGCTTCCTCGTACAGCTTGCGCTGGTCGTAGCGGCTGATCGACATGGAAAAACTGAAGCCGATGATCAGGGCCAGCAGGGTCAGCGTCGCCCCTTGTACGACATTGAACGCGTCGCGCACATCGCTCTCGGCCGGTCCGTGGCGCCGGGCGAGCATGACGCCCAGCCGTTCGGCGAGCCACATGCAGGCCAGGGATACGAGCAACAGCACGATCGGGTAATCGGTGATGACGCCCATTACATCGCACTCCATCAGGTTTGCCGTCGCGCTTGCCGCCCGGTTTCGCCCGGGCCAACGCGCGGGCCCGTCGTGCGCCGGGTGGGGAAACGATAACCCGTGGCACTTCCGCACGCGATCATGAGTCCGTGGGGAGCAGGGAAGAGGCAAGGCGGGCCGGGCTGGCGTACGATTTGCCGATCTGCCCACGCGGGGATGCCATGGGTATCTGGATGGCGAAGACCACCAACCATCGTGCCGCGCCATCGCCGTGCCAGCACGGACGTCTGGCCGTCCATGGCGGGGCGAATGGAGAGGGCGCATGAAGCGGCGGACACGGCGCCGTATCGCCAGGGCGCTGCTGACCTGCCTGGCGATTGCCGGTCTGGCGGGCATGGCCAGCTGGAATCGCTGGCACAAGCCGCAAGACGAGGCGGCCGTGGCTGCACAGGCCATGCATGAGCGCGATGTGGCCTCCTGCGAGCAACAGATCCGGCCGACACTGCACGGCCGGGTGGATGGCTGGCGCTTGACCCACGAGCAGCGGACTTCGCGAGGGAGGCTCTTTACCTTTCTCGCCAGCATGGACGACAGATCCCGGCTTTACAGTTGCGAAGTGGATGGCTCCGGCACGGTCCTTGGAGTCGAGGCTTCGGAGTAGTGGGGCGAATGGAAGACCTTGTTTCCTGACCCGGAGGGGAATCCCATGAAATACGGCTTTGCTTTACTGATCGGCCTGTTGCTCAGCCTGCCCGTACACGCCACAGGCGCCAACGATCCCAAGACAGTGGTGCTCGATTTCTACAAACTCGCCATGCAGGAATTCAAACCGCGTGAAGCCTTTGCGCGCTATGCCGCTGCCGATTTCGTGGAACACAGCGCCGACAGCGCCGGTGGCACCGCCGCCTCCACTGTCACGTTCCTTGAAGGCCTGATCAAGCAATTTCCCGACCCTCACTGGGAGGTCGTGCGCAGCGTCGCCGAAGGTGACCTGGTGTTCCTGCACGTGCGCGTGACGCCCGCTCCCAAGGCACCGGCCATCGCGGTGGCCGAGATCTTCCGCGTTCGCAACGGAAAGATCGTCGAACACTGGGATGTCATCCAGCACGAGCCGGCGAAGGCGGTGAATCCGAATTCGATGTTCTAGCGCCAGCGTGGCGCCGTGATGTGCGCCATCGCGCCCGATGTCGACCTGTCCTGGTCACCCCAACGGCACCCGTCGCAGCGTGATCAACCTGCACGGATCGTCACGAAAGTACCTCGCGCAAGGTTTGCCGGATCACGCCGCGCGCGTCGGGATCGCCCTTGGCCAGCGCGGTGAAATAGGCCCTGGCCTGGGCCAGCGTGATATGCGGTGGAAGTGGCGGTACATTCGGATCGGCGATGAATTCGATCACCACCGGCCGGTTGGAGGCGAACGCAATTCGCCAGGCTTCGGCGATGTCTTCGGGCCGATCGACGCGGATGCCGGGGAAGCCAAGCAGCTCGGCATAACGCGCATAGGGAAAATCCTCCACGTCCTGCGCGGGCGCGAACCTGGGATCTCCCGCGATGGCGCGCTGCTCCCAGGTGACCTGGTTGAGGTCGCGGTTGACCAGCACCATCACCACGAAGCCCGGATGCTGCCAGCGCTGCCAGTACTGCTTCACCGTCACCAGCTCGGCGTTGCCGTTCATCTGCATGGCGCCATCGCCGACGATGGCCAGCACGGGGCGATCCGGATGCGCCATCTTCGCGGCGATCGCGTAGGGCACGCCGCTGCCCATGGTGGCGAGCTTGCCGGACAGCGAAGCCATCATGCCTTTGCGCAGCCGCACATCGCGCGCGTACCAGTTGGTGTGCGAACCGCAGTCGTCGCAGATGATCACGTCGTCGGGCAGGTGCGGGGACAACTCCCAGAAGATGCGCTGGGGATTGATGGGGTCGGCCGGCTGCATCGCCGCCGATTCCAGCG
>Ga0335083_10012307_pt1 | contig 10247 bp, 5 predicted proteins | sample Lox_Sample_42_FD_206716 | JGI IMG/M metagenome (GOLD analysis project Ga0335083, IMG submission 206716) | Soil microbial communities from Loxahatchee National Wildlife Refuge, Florida, United States - Lox_Sample_4.2 | ecosystem: Environmental > Terrestrial > Soil > Wetlands | place: USA: Florida...
CCTACATGGCGGGCCTCGCCTTCACGCTGGGGCAGTATCTATCGCTGTTCGGGTTCCTGCTGCGGGGGCGGAGGGAGCTGCTCGTGCCGTTCGCAGCGTGCGCGGCCGCGGCGCTCTACACCTACCATCTGGCGCTGCTGCACGTCGGCGTCGCGGCCGGCGTGTCCGTCCTCCAGGTCACCGACTGGGCGCGCAACGCGGAGCGCCGCGGCTTGACGGCAGCGGACGCGAAGGCACGCTGCGTGGCGCTGGGCCTCGCGTTCCTCGCCGTCGCCGTCGTCTACCTGCCACAGATTCCGAGCCTGGTCGGCCTCCTGTCGTCCCGCGGCGCGATTCCCAGCCATGTGCTCGACGTGAGCCCGCGCTTCGTGCACGAGCTTGTGCAACGCTGGGGAAGCGGCAGCGGATGGACCACGAATCTCTACGAGGCCGCCTTCGCGGTCGGCGCGTTGCGACTCGCGGCCCGCCGCGACCTCGTGGCGCTGGGTGTGCTCGGCTGGCTCGCAGGCCCGGTGCTGGTCTTCGCCTGCATCCCGTTCTCGAAGTACTTCGACATCCGCTTCCTGATCTCGGCCCTGCCTGCCTTCTTCCTCGTCGCAGCCGCCGGGGTCGATGGAGCCGCGCGGGTCGCGGGCCTGCTCGCAGCGCGCGTCGGCTTCGCAGAGGGTGCGACGGCAGCCGCGCGCGCTGCGACGCTCGGGGCCAGCGCGGTCGCGTTCCTCGTGCCTGCCGTCGGCCTGTACCGCCTGTTCCGTGTCGCCGAGCGGCGCTGCGGTGACTTCGTCAACCTGCCCGAAGTCATCGAGGCGCACGATCGCCTGTGTGCCGACCATCTGGTCCTCAACACGATCTACGCCGAGCACCAGTTCCTCGTGAAGAGCCTCCGCAAGGGCATCGCGCTCGAACCGGGCGAGCTCGACGCCTTTCTTGGGAGCTACGCGTTCGACGGCGGCCCATCGATCGAGATCACGCGCAGCGGCGACCGGCTGATGGCGCAGGTGCCAGGCCGGTTGCAGTACGAGCTGGTCCCGGAGTCGGATACACGCTTCTTCTACCGGGTGCTCAGCGAGCGCACGATCACGTTCGAGCGCGGCGCCGACGGCCAGATCGAAGCGCTGGTACTCGATTCGCCCGGTGGCTCGGCGCGCGCCACGCGGCAGCCCTGAGCCGGGCGGCGAGCGAGCTATGGTACGCGCCGCGCATGCCGGCTCATGACCCGCGGAGATTCGCCGCGATCGCGCTCGTCTCTGCGGCGGTCATCCTCCTGCAGATTTCCCTCACGCGGATCCTGAGCGTCGTCGTCTGGTACCACTGGGCCTTCTTCTCGATCTCGCTCGCCATGCTCGGCGTCGGCGCGCCCGGGGTGTGGTTCTCGTTCGTTCGACGGCGCGAGCGTTGGCTGCTTCCGCTCCTGCTGGCGGCGGCGCTCCTGGTGCCCGCGGGCGTGATCGCGATCGTTCAGGCGACGCATCGGTTCGGCAGCGCGGCGATCGTATTCTGCCTGGCCGCGCTGCTGCCCGCGATGCTCGCGCTCGGCGGCTCGGTCTGCGTGCTGCTGCTCGAAGCACCCGGCCTCGCGATCGGGCGGATGTATGCCTTCGACCTGCTCGGCGCCTGCGCGGGGGCGCTGGCGGTGGTGCCGCTCCTCAACTGGGTCCCCACGCCCCAGCTCGCGGGTGCGCTCGGGGTCCTGCCGCTCGCCGCCTACGTCCTGCTCGGTGGGTCGCGCCTGGCGAGCTCCGCCACCGCTGTGCTGCTTCTCGCGGTGCTCGCGGCCGGCACGCCCTTTGCCGTCAGATATACCAAGATGTATGACGAGACACGGCCGCGCACGAAGCCGATCTACGAGCGCTGGACCTCGACCGGACGCATCACCGTCTTCGACAACGTCTTCTTCTCGGCCGACCCGGGCGCCGTCTTCGGCTGGGGCCTGGGCAGTCGGATGCCCGGAGTCGCGGCGCCCGAGCAGTACTGGATCGAGCAAGATGGCTCGGCGGGAACGCCGATCACCCGCTTCGATCGAGAGCTGCAGCGGTACGACTACCTCTTCCAGGACGTCACCACCGTCGGCTATCAGGTGCGTCCGCCGGCGCGCGTCGCCATCGTGGGCGCCGGTGGAGGCCGCGACATCCTCACGGCGCGCCTGGCGGGCGCCCGCGACATCGACGCCATCGAGCTGAACCCCGCGATCGTGGACGCGCTGCGCGGGCCGTTCGGGAGCTTCTCCGGCGGGGTCTACGATCTCCCGGGCGTGCGCGCGATCGTCGGCGAGGGCCGCAGCGTGCTGACCCGCAGCGCGGGCGCCTATGACCTGATCCAGATCTCGCTGATCGACAGCTGGGCTGCAACGGCGGCGGGGGCGTACTCGCTCTCGGAGAGCAACCTCTACACCCTCGAAGCGTACCGGCTCTACTGGTCGCGGCTGAGCGCGCGCGGGCTCGTGTCCACCAGCCGCTGGGCGACCAACGCGGCGGGCGTCGGCGGAGCGGAGCTCCCTCGGCTGCTGTTGCTCGTGCAGGCGGCGCTCCGCGCGGAAGGCATCGCGAACCCCGAGGCTCACCTGGCGGTGGTGCAGGGGGGGCAGGTCGCCACCGTCCTCATGTCGCGCATTCCGTTCGCGGGGCCCGAGCTCGAGCGGCTGCGCGAGGTGACGGCCCTGCGCGGCTTCGAGCTGCTGCTGCCGGAGTCGAGGGAGCCTGCCGGCCCGCGCTGGCTTGCGGAGCTCTCGGCGCCGGGAGGCCACGATGGGCTCCGTCTGGACCCTCCCACCGACGACCGGCCCTTCTTCTTCCAGGTCGTATCGCCCTTTCGGCGGGTGCCGGAGCGCGTGATTCGAAGCATCGGCATCAATGCGGAGGGTGTGGCGGCGCTGCAGTTCCTGATGCTCGCGATGGCCCTCGTCGCATGCGCCCTGTTCTTCGCGCCCTTCGCGATCGGGCGCCGACTGCCGCGCGGACCGGAGTTCTGGCGCGGGAGCGCCTTCTTCGTCGCAATCGGGCTCGCGTTCCTGTTCGTCGAGGTCGCCTGGGTGCAGCGCCTCATCCTCTACGTCGGCCATCCGAGCCATGCCACGACGGTGGCTCTCGCCTCTCTGCTCCTCGGGGCGGGCGTGGGCTCGTCGCTCGCGGAGCGGACGGGCGTGCCACGAGGCGCGCGCCTCGGATTGCTGCTTCCGGTCGCGGTGGCTGGAGTCAACGCGCTGCTCGCACCCGTTTTCGAGGCCACGCTCGGGTGGCCGCTGGCTGCGCGAGTCGGGACGAGCGCCGCGCTGCTGATCCCCGTCGGCTTCCTGATGGGTCTTCCATTCCCGCTCGGCATGGTTCGGTTCGGAGCGACCTCCACGCCCTGGTACTGGGCGCTGAACGGCGTCGCCGGCGTCCTTGCGAGCGTGCTCTCGCTGGCCCTGTCGATGGAGATCGGCTTCTCGAGGGTGGCGTTCCTCGGCGCGGCGTTCTATCTCGCCGCGTGGCTCCTGCTGCGAGCGAGCCCTTCGCGATCGCCGGGCCTCGCGACGATCCGCCCGACGTCGACGACCTGACCCCTCGCCTCCGACGTGCTGGCGCCGCTCAGAACAGCGGCGCCTGCTCCGCCTTGCGCGCCGGCGACCGCGACGCCGGCGCCTCGCGGACGAGCTTGATCTGGGCGACCGGCTTGGGCGCGAGCCGGCTGCCCCGCGCGCCCACCCCGGTCGGCGCGAGCAGCCCGAGGTCGAAGGTGTCCTCGCGCACCCGCTGGCGCGGTCCCGCCGCGAACTTGAGCCAGAGCCGGCCGCGCGCGGCTCCCGGCTGCAGGAGCTCGATGCGGCCCGCCTTGTCCTTGATCAGGTGGTACTCCTTGTTGCGGATGAAGCGCTCGATCGAGACGCGCTTGCCCCACGCGATGCGCTTGCGGTCGCGGTAGACCACGGTGAACTCGGCGCCGCGCTCGGAGTCGAAGATCTGGCAGTGCAGCAGCTTGCCGGAGAGGAGCTGCTTCTCCGGCGGCGTCATCACGCGAAAGCTGCCGTCGTCGGAGATCCCCAGCACCAGGTCGTACTCGCTGACCTGCAGCGCGAAGGCGTCGCCCTTGACCGCGCTGCCGAAGAAGCCGCTCTCGGGATCGTAGGCGAGGCGCAGCGACGGGCGCGCGACCGCCTTGCGGTCCACGGCCGCGAACGAGGCGAGCCGCGTGCGGCGCGGGAACTCGTCGCCGTAGCGGTCGATCAGATCCTGCAGGTAGGCGACCGCGGTGCGGGTCGGATCGGCGAGACGCGAGCGGACGGCCGCGAGCCGCTCGGCGAGCTCCGCCTCCTCGGCGTGGCTGCGCTCCACGTCGTAGGCCGAGATGCGGCGGATGCGCAGCTCGAGCAGGCGCTTCACGTCGTCGTCGACGAGCGGTCGCACGAAGAGCGCCTCGTGCTCGCGCATCCCGGCGGCCACCCGCTCGCGCACCGCCTCTTCGGTGTCGGCCCGCTCCAGGTGCCGGTAGACGCGTTTCTCGACGAAGATCCGCTCGAGCGCGATCCAGTGCTGGCGGTCGACGAGCTGTCCCCGCTCCCACTCGAGCTCGGTGCGGAGCCGATCGCGGAGCTGCGCGGTCAGCTCGCGCAGCACCTCGCTGGCCGACATCTCCGCGGGCCGCCGCTCGCGGATCGCCACCAGGTTCGAGGTCACTGCGGCGCTGCACTCGGTATAGGCGTGGAGCTGGGCGATTACCTCGTCGGGGCGCGCGCCGCGCGCCAGCGCGAGCTCGATCTCGACCCGGTCGGTGGTGAAGTCCTGGATCGAGGCGACCTGCACGCGCCCGCGCTGGATCGCGGCCTCGACCGACGCGATCAGGCTGTCGGTGGTCGCGCCGAACGGGATCTCCCGGATCACGAGGCGATGCTTGTCCCGCGCCTCGACCAGCGCGCGCACCTGGACGCGTCCTCGGCCGTCGTCGTAGGCGGATACGTCCGCGAGCCCGCCCTGCGGGAAGTCTGGCGCCAGCTCGATGGCGCGGCCCTCGAGCAGATCGATCTGCGCCTGCCAGAGCTCGGCGAGGTTGTGGGGCAGGATGCGCGTCGAGAGGCCCACCGCGATGCCCTCGGTGCCGAGCATCAGCAGCACCGGCAGCTTGGCGGGCAGGAAGACCGGCTCGCGCGAGCGGCCGTCGTAGCTCGGCACGAACTCGGTGAGCGCCTCGTTGAAGAGCGTCTCGAGCGCGAGCGGCGTGAGCCGGCACTCGATGTAGCGCGCGGCAGCGGCGGGGTGACCGGTCAGCAGGTTGCCGAAGTTGCCCTGGCGGTCGATGAAGAAGCCCTTGTTCGCCAGGACCACCAGCGCCTCGGCGATCGACGCATCGCCGTGCGGGTGGAGCTTCATCGTCTCGCCGATCACGTTGGCGACCTTGTGGTAGCGGCCGTCGTGCATCTCGAAGAGCGTATGGAGCAGGCGGCGCTGGACCGGCTTCAGCCCGTCGCGCAGGTCGGGGATGGCGCGGTCGAGGATGGCGTAGCTGGCGTAGTCGACGAAGTTGCGCCGCATCAGCGCGTCGAGTCGCGGCACGTTCCCCCCTAGAGCACGTCCGTCGCCAGGTTCTCGACGATGAACGCGCGTCGCTCGGGGGTGTTGCGGCCCATGTAGAACTCGAGGCAGCGCGCGACCTCGCCAATCCCCTGCACGGCCACGGGCGAGAGCCGCATGTCGCGGCCGATGAAGGGACCGAACTCGCGCGGGCTGATCTCCCCAAGCCCCTTGAAGCGCGTGATCTCGGCCCCGCGCAGCGCCGCGAGCGCGCGGTCGCGCTCGGCCTCGCTGTGGCAGTAGCGGGTCTCCTTGCGGTTGCGCACGCGGAAGAGCGGCGTCTCGAGGATGTACAGGTGCCCCTTGAGGACGAGCTCCTCGAAGTAGCGCAGGAAGTAGGTGATCAGCAGGTTGCGGATGTGCATGCCGTCGACGTCGGCGTCGGTGGCGATCACGACGCGCGCGTAGCGCAGGCCGTCGAGCCCGTCCTCGATGCCGAGCGCGCGCATCAGGTTGTAGAGCTCCTCGTTCTTGTAGATGGCGTCTCGCTCGAGGCCGTGGCAGTTGAGCGGCTTGCCGCGCAGCGTGAAGACCGCCTGCGTCTCGACGTCGCGGGACTGGATCATCACGCCGCCCGCCGAGTCGCCTTCGCCGAGGAAGATGGTGGTCTCGTCGCGGCGGCGGCTCTTCGGGTCGCCGTAGTGCTGGCGGCAGTCGGTGAGCTTCGGAATCCGGATCGCCACCCGGCGGGCGCGCTCCCGCGCGTCCTTCTTGATCGCGCTGAGCTCGCGCCGCACGCGCTCGTTCTGCCGCACCTTCTCGAGCAAGGACTCGGCGGCCTCGCGGTTCTCGTGCAGCCAGCGCAGCAGGCGGTCCTTCACGGCGGGGACGATCCACGAGCGAACGTCGGTGGATCCCAGCTTGGTCTTCGTCTGCGAATCGAAGACGGGATCCTGCAGCCGCACCGCCACCGCGCCGACCAGGCCGTCGCGGACGTCCTCGCCGGCGAACGCCTGCCCGGCGAAGTCGTTCACGGCCTTCAGCACGCCCTCGCGGAAGGCGCTCTGGTGGGTGCCGCCGTCGTGCGTGTGCTGGCCGTTGACGAAGGAGTAGTAGGTCTCGCCGTAGGCGTGGGTGTGGGTGAGGGCGAACTCGAGGCGTTCGTGGCGGCCGTGGGCGGTGGGGTAGAGCGGTGCCTCGCCGCCCAGCTCGTGGGCCAGGAGGTCGGCGAGACCGCCCTCGGAGTGGAAGCGCGCGCCGCCCGACTCGAGGGTGAGACCCGGGTTCAAGAAGGCGTAGTAACGCAGCCTCTCGGCGACGAATTCTTCGTTCCAGGCGTAGGCTCCGAAGACCTCGGGGTCCGGCTCGAAGCGGACGGAGGTGCCGTCGCGTCCCGCCCGGTCGCGGCCGCCCTCGTCGGCGACCAGGCGGCCGCGCTCGAAGGCGGCGCGGCGGAAGCGGCCCTCGCGCCAGCTCGTCACCTCGAAGCGGACCGAGAGCGCGTTCACGGCCTTGGAGCCGACGCCGTTCAGGCCGACCGAGAACTGGAACACCTCGTCGCTGAACTTGCCGCCGGTGTTCACGCGGCTCACGCAGTCGACGAGCTTGCCGAGCGGGATGCCGCGCCCGTAGTCGCGCACCGAGAACGCCGCGCCGTCGCGCTCGACCTCGATCCGGCGCCCGGCGCCCATGATGAACTCGTCGACGGCGTTGTCGATCACCTCCTTCAGCATCACGTAGATGCCGTCGTGGGGATGCGAGCCGTCGCCGAGGCGACCGATGTACATGCCGCTGCGGAGCCGGATGTGCTCCAGCGGATCGAGCGTGCGGATGGACCCTTCGTCGTACGCGACGCGGGCGCGTCCCATCGACCCCCTCTCACCCGCGCTCTAGATACCGGGTCGCCGTGCCGGGGGCAACTCACTGCCGGCGGCCCGTCGACTCGGGGAGGTCACCCCTCTCGCGTCAGCAGGACGACTCCCTCCGCGGCCTCGAGGCGGACCGCGTCGGCTCGCTCCGGGAGCGTGGTCGCGCCCGTGCGGAGGCCGCCGGCCACCCGCTCGCCGCCGAGCTCGACCGTCTTCGCGCCGTCGGAGAAGTTGAGCGCGACGAGCGCGCGCTGGCTCTCGACCTCGCGCTCGTAGGCGAGAACGCCCTCCGGCGCCTCGAGCGCACGGAAGCTCCCGCGGCGCAGGGCGGGGCTCGCGCGCCGGAGCGCCAGCAGGTCGCGGTATAGCCAGAGCAGCGAGGCGCGATCGGCGCGCTGGCTCTCGACGTCGGTGCCCGGTGGCTGCGGGCCGACCGGGAGCCACGGCGGTGCGGACGAGAAGCCCGCGCCGGCCGTGGTGTCCCAGCGCATCGGCGTGCGCTCGCCGTCGCGACAGAGCCTCGGGTGGAGCGTGCGCGCCAGGGGATCCTGCATACAGTCCTCGGCGATCTCCACGTTCCGCATGCCGATCTCCTCGCCGTAGTAGAGGAACGGCGTGCCGCGGAGCGTCAGCAGCAGCATGGCGGCGAGGCGGGCGCGCGCGGGGCCGAGCGCCGGGTCGTCGTAGCGCGACGCGTGGCGCGGGACGTCGTGGTTCGAGAGCACCCAGGTCGGCCAGCCCTCGGCCGGGCAGACGGCCTCGAAGCGCTCGATCTGCCGCCGGAAGGCAGCGGCCTCCCACGGCGAGTGGAGGAAGGGGAAGTAGAAGGCGAGGTGCAGCTCGTCGCCGCGCCCGAGGTAGCGGGCGAGCTCGCCGGGATCCCAAAGCCCGATCTCGCCCACCATCATGCGCTCGCCGTAGCCGTCGAGGAGCCGGCGGATCGCGCGGAAGGCGGCGTGCACGTCGGGGTGGTTCTCGTCGTGCAGGTGGATCTGGCCGAGGAAGCCGTCGCGGAACGTCTCGGGCACGTCCAGGTTCGGCGGGTTGTCGCGCATCTGGGGATCCTTGAGGATCCGGTGGCCGACGTCCGTGCGGAAGCCGTCGACGCCGCGCTCGAGCCAGAAGCGCAGGACGTCGTGCATGGCGCGCACGAGCTCCGGGTTGCGCCAGTTGAGATCGGCCTGCTCCTTCAGGAACGAGCGCAGGTAGTACTGTCCGCTCGCTCGATCGAGCTCCCAGGCCGAGCCCCCGAACATCGAGAACCAGTTGTTGGGCGGGGTGCCGTCGGGCTTCGGGTCGGCCCACACGTACCACGCGCGCTTCGCGCTGCCGCGGCCGGCGCGCGCCTCCACGAACCACGGATGGCGGTCGGAGGTGTGGTTCGGAACCCAGTCGACGACGACGCGGATGCTGCGCGCGTGGGCGTCCGCGAGCAGGCGGTCGAAGTCGCCGAGCGTGCCGAACAGGGGGTCCACGTCGCAGTAGTCGGCCACGTCGTAGCCGAAGTCGGCCATCGGCGAGGGATAGAACGGCGACATCCAGATCGCGTCGACGCCGAGCCACGAGAGGTGGTCGAGCCGGCGACGGATCCCCTCGAGGTCGCCGACGCCGTCTCCATTCGCGTCCATGAACGAGCGCGGGTAGATTTGATACACGACGCCGTCGCGCCACCACACCCAGTCCGCCAACGCCCCTCCTTCAGCTCACCGCACGGACCGGTGGCGGATCAGGCCTTCCTGGACGACCGACACGGCCAGGTGTCCGTCGTGCGTCCAGATCTCGCCCCGCGTGAAGCCGCGCGCCCCGGCGGCGGTCGGGCTGTGGAGCTGGTAGAGCAGCCACTCGTCCGCGCGAAATCGCCGGTGGAACCACATGGCGTGGTCGAGGCTCGCCATCATGAACTGCTCGTCGATCCAGGGCACGCCGTGCGGCAGCAGCGCCGTGTCGAGCAGCGTCATGTCCGACGCGTAGGCCACCACGACCTGGTGCAGCGGCGGGTCGTCGGGCAGCTTGCCGTCGGCGCGCATCCAGACCTGCTGCTCCGCCGGCCGCGGCTCGGCGGAGAGGATCGGGAGCTCGTCGACGTAGCGCAGCTCGATCGGGCGGTCGCGCGTGAGCCAGTCGCCCATCCCGCGCGGCACTCGCGGGAGGATGCGCGACACGCGCTCGCGCCAGGTCGGGAGCCGCTCGGGATCCGGCGCGCGCGGCATCGGATCCTCGTGCTCGACGCCGGGCTCGTCGGGCTGGAACGACGCCGAGAGGTGGAAGATCGCCTCGCCGTGCTGGATCGCCACCACGCGCCGGGTCGTGAACGTGCGGCCGTCGCGGATGCGGTCGACCTGGTACACGATCGGCACCTGCGGGTCGCCCGGGCGCAGGAAGTACGCGTGCAGCGAGTGGGCGAGCCCGCGCTGGACGGTGCGGCAGGCGGCGACCAGCGCCTGCCCCGCCACCTGCCCGCCGAACACGCGCTGCCGCTGCTCGTGCGGGCTGCGCCCGCGGAACAGGTTCACCTCGAGCTCCTCGAGGTCGAGCAGCTCGAGCAGCTCGTCGAGGGCCGCCGTCACCGCGCCACCCCCTTCCCGAGCTCGAGGATGCGCTCGAAGTGCGCGGCGTCGACCGGCATCACCGAGAGCCGCGGCTGGCGGATCAGCGCGAGGCCGGCGAGCCGCCGGTCCGCCTTGATCGCGGCGAGCGCGACGGGCGCCGCCAGCGGCCGCACCGGCTCGAGGTCGACCGCGAGCCAGCGGCCGTCGCCGTCGGTCGGATCCGGGTACGACGCACGCGCGACGCGCGCGATCCCCACCACGTCCTTGCCCTCGCCCGAGTGGTAGAAGAGAACGAGGTCACCCCGGCGCATCGACTCGAGGTGCCGGCGCGCGAGCGGATTGCGGAC
>Ga0335083_10012308_pt1 | contig 10247 bp, 6 predicted proteins | sample Lox_Sample_42_FD_206716 | JGI IMG/M metagenome (GOLD analysis project Ga0335083, IMG submission 206716) | Soil microbial communities from Loxahatchee National Wildlife Refuge, Florida, United States - Lox_Sample_4.2 | ecosystem: Environmental > Terrestrial > Soil > Wetlands | place: USA: Florida...
GGAAAACCGTAACCGTTCAGATAGACCAGGTCGATGTCGGAGGCGCGCTGCGCGATCTTCTCCTCGAGGATGCGCGCTCCCTCGTTCACCAGGGAGAACACCAGGCGCTCGACGATTTCGCTGTCGTCGATCTGGCGACGCGTAACGCCCATTTCCTGGGAGAATCGCAGGATCATCCGTTCCACATCGGCGTTGGGGTAAGGTGTCCGGTCTCCCTGCCGATAGTCATACCAGCCGGCGCCCGTCTTCTGGCCGAATCGTCCGAGTTCGCACAGGCGGTCGGCAACGTGCGGTCGCGCCGGATCTGCCTTCTCAGCGTAGCGGCGCTTGCGGATGGCCCAGCCGATGTCATTACCGGCCAGATCGCCGACGCGGAAGGGACCCATCGCGAAGCCGAATTTCTCCATCGCGCGATCCACCTGCGCGGGCAGGCAGCCTTCCTCGAGCAGATACCACGCCTGCGCCGAATACTTGTGCAGCATGCGATTGCCGATGAAGCCGTCGCACACGCCCGCGACGATTGCCAGCTTGCGGATCTTCCGCGCCAGCTGCATCACCGTGGCGAGCGCATCCTTGGCGGTCTTCTCCGCGCGCACCACTTCCAGCAGGCGCATGACGTTGGCCGGGCTGAAGAAGTGCATGCCGAGCACATCGGCGGGGCGGCTCGTGAACGCGGCGATGCGATTCACATCGAGGGTGGAGGTGTTGGTGGCGAGTATGGCCCCCGGCCGGGCGACCTGGTCCAGCTGGCGGAACACGCTTTCCTTGACGCCGATCTCCTCGAACACGGCCTCGATGACCAGGTCCGCGGAGCGGATCGAGTCATAGGAGACCGTCGATGTCAGCAGTCCCATCCGTTTCTCGACCTCGGCGGCAGTGAGCTTGCCCTTCCTGGCGGAGCCCTCGTAATTGCGGCGGATCGTGGCAACGCCCTTGTCGAGGGCCGCCTGGTTGGCCTCGAGGAGCGTGACCGGAAGACCCGCATTGAGGAAGTTCATGGCGATGCCGCCACCCATGGTGCCGGCACCGATCACCGCGATGGAATTGATCGTTCGCACCGGCGTGTCGGCGGGCACGTCGGCGATCTTCGGAGCTGCGCGTTCGGCGAAGAAGACATGGCGCAGCGCCCGTGACTCCACTGCCTGCAGCAGACCCAGGAAGATCTCGCGCTCGCGTCGTTTGCCGACGTCGAAATCCGCGGCCTCCAGTCCCGCCTCGATCGCATCCAGGCAGGCGAGTGGGGCCGGATAGGGACCGGCCTTCGCCTTCACCATGTTGCGCGCGAAGCCGAGAAACGCCTGGTGCGCGGGATCGTTCAGAGGCCGGTCACGGATGCGGCGGATCGGTGTGCCCTGCGCGATGATTTCGCGAGCGAAGGCACGCGCCGCGCCGTCCAGGTCGGACTCGACGATGCGGTCGAACAGGCCGCTGCCGGCGAGATCCGCTGCGGCCACCGGCTCGCCGGAGACGATCATGTTGACCGCGGTCTCGAGTCCTGCGACCCGCGGTAATCGCTGGGTGCCGCCGGCGCCGGGAATCAGGCCGATCTTCACCTCCGGCAGGCCGACCTTGGCGCCGGCCATGGCCACGCGGAAGTGACAACCGAGCGTCAGCTCGAATCCCCCTCCCAGGCAGGTGCCTGAAATGGCCGCGATGGTGGGTTTCTCGCAGCGCTCGAAGCGGGAGATGACGGCATCGAGGACGGGGTCCGCGGTCATCTTTGGCGTGTTGAACTCCCGCACGTCGGCACCGGCCGAAAAGAACTCGTCGCTGCCGATCAGGATGACGGCGCGGATTGCCGGGTCATCTTCTGCCCGGGTCAGCTCACTCACCAAACGCTGGCGCACCGCGTGCGAGAGCGCGTTCACGGGCGGATTGTCGAGATGGATGACGGCGATGGCGGAGTCGGCAGGGGACGGAGGCGTCGCTGTGGCCATGGGCGGGATCGTTCCTGGTGTTATCCGTACTGCAGCGCAGGACGGTACTGCGGGAGGCGACGGCATTATCACCGCCTGCCGGCGCTTGTCAAAAAGGCCGGCCCGCGCTGCCGCTGCGAGCTGGCTGTCAGCCTTCGCTCAGGGAGGGGCTCGAGATCGAGGCGCCACCATCGATCACGAGGTACTGGCCGGTGACGAAGCCGGCGGCCGGGGAGCTCAGGAATACGATGGCACCTGCCACATCGTCGGGTTCTCCCAGGCGACGCAGCGGCGTGCCGTTGGCCGCGGCCCTGGCGATCTTCGGGTTCTCCCACAGGGCGCGCGCGAAGTCGGTGCGCACGATACCCGGGGCAACGCAGTTGACGCGGATGTTGTGCTGGCCGAGCTCGACGGCCAGGTTGCGCGCAAGCTGCAGTTCGGCGGCCTTGGAAATGTTGTAGGCGCCGATCAGCGGGCTGCCGCGCAGGCCGCCGATGGAGGAGACCAGCACGATCGCGCCCTCGCGCCGCGCGATCATCTGCGGCAGCACCAGCTGGATCAGCCAGTGGTTGGACAGGATGTTGTTGTCGAGGATCTTGCGGAACTGGTCATCCTTGATGGTCGCAAGCGAGCCGAAGTGCACGTTCGTGGCGGCGTTGCACACCAGGACGTCGATCCTGCCGAAGGCGCTGAGCGTCTGCTCGGCGAGACGCGCCAGATCCTCCTTGGAGGAGATGTTCGCGGGCACGGCGAGGGCGCGGCCGGCTCCGTGCCGCGCGTTGATGGCATCGGCCACCGCCTGGGTGGCATCGGCCTTGCGTGAGGAAATCACGACCCGGGCGCCATGCTCGGCAAGCCGCTCGGCCGTGGCGCGGCCGATGCCACGCGAGGAGCCGGTGATGACGGCCACGCGTCCGGTCAAGTCGAACAGGGACATGGGGCACTCCGGGATGCCGTGAGGCGGCGACTGAGCGCTATATACTGGAGGTCTGCCATCGCGGGCAAGCCACAGGAACTCTCTCCCCGGCACCATGAGCAGTCTTCAGGTTTTGACGAAGAAGGACGAACTGGATCCCGAGCAGCTCGGCGGGCGGGTCGTGATAGTGTTGGACATCCTGTTTGCGACCTCGACCATCGTGCATGCGTTCTCCCAGGGCGTGGTGGGCGTGTGGCCGGCGCTGAACAGTCTCGAGGCCGATGGGATCGCCGCCCGCCTGCCCGGGAGCCTGCGTGCCGGGGAATATCTCGCCGAGACGCTGGCGGGATTCGCGCCGGCGATGCCGCTGCTGCTTGCCCGGGAGTCGCTCGCCGGTCGCGAGCTGGTGTATTGCACCACCAACGGCACGGTGGCCCTGCGGCGCGCCGCGAATGCGGCCCACGTCTATGTAGGTGCTCTCCTCAACGGAGCCGCTCTCGTTGCGCATGTGCGCCAGTCACACCCGCAGGCTCCGGTCCTGATCGTGTGTTCCGGCTCCATGGGCCGATTCAACCTGGAGGACTTCTATGGCGCCGGACACCTGGTCGCGTTGTTCGAGCGTCACGGGACTTATGAATTGAACGATGCCGCGCGTGCCGCGAAACTGCTCAGCGAGGGATGCGATCCGCGGCATGCATTGATGACATCGCGTGTCGGCCGGATGATGCAGGCGCGCGATCTGGGCGACGAAGTCGAGTACTGCGCGCAACGCGACATACTGGATGTCGTAGCCCGCCTCGAAGGCGGAAGACTGCAGCGCGCCGCCTGTTGAAGATACGTGGGGGCTCAACACTCAGTCACGCATCGCATCGGTCCGACCGGATCGTTTCCCGGGCTGCCGCTGAAACGGCTCCCGCCGCTCATTCCTGGACTGCTCCCGGTGCTGTTGGTCGGCTGCGCGTCCATGTCCGGACCAGCCGACAGGGGATCGGCCGCAGCGGCTGTCGGACAGGGCGGTGCGCCATATCCCCCGAGCCGGTTCATCACGGGCGCCCAATGGGACTTCGCGCCGCTGTTGAGCCACCGCAAGGCAATCGGTAGCGATCTGTGGCCGTGCGCCTGGGCAAGGGACGGCGAGTTGTACTGCGCGTGGGGTGACGGCGGCGGATTCGACGGCAACAGTGACACCGTGGGGCGCGTCAGTCTGGGATTTGCCCGTGTCACCGGGGTTCCGGATGAAGGCAATCCGGACGGTGTCAGCGGTCGGAATGTGTGGGGGGATGCGCCCGGGTATGCCGAGCACCAGGCCATTTTCGGTGGCAAGGTCACGTCGATGGTTTCAGTGGGCGGTACTCTGTTCGCGCATGGCGATCTGTGGTTGGGGGAACCCGCCGACTCCGTGCAGCGCGGTGGCGGCGGGCCGGTGCATACGCGGCTGTGGTCCACGGATCTCGGGCAGACCTGGCAGCTGGCGCCCTGGAAGGATGAGTGGTCGCAGAGCTTTGTGGATTTCGGGCGCGACAATGCGTCGGCGCCCGGTGATTTCGTCTACATCTATTACACGCGGCCACAGGTCACACAGCGGGTCTATCTGAAGCGGATTGCGGCCGCGGGGCTGCGGGCGGATCCGACGTCCCGCGAGTTTGAGTACTTCTGCGGACTGGGCTGGTTCGGCCGACCTCGCGCCTGGTCGCGGGACGAGACCCGTGCGCAGCCCGTGTTCGTGGACCAGAACGGAACGGACGTGCAGGTCGTCTACGATGCGCCGCTCGGTCGCTATCTGCTGACCAGCGGGCATGTCCCGGTGGGGCAGCGGCTCGCAGAGCAGACGGCAGCGGCCGACGCGGCAGCATCCACCCCGGCAACGGCCGACGCGGCAGCATCCACCCAGGCAAAGGTCGACGCGGCCGCATCCACCCCGGTAGCAGCGACCGTCAGCCAACCGCAGGCCGGCCGTGTCGGCCTGTTCGAGGCTCCCCAGCCCTGGGGTCCCTGGCACACCGTGGGCTACTATGAGAACTGGGGTGATCTGGGTGACAAGCCCGATCACGAGTACCTGGGGCTGCACCTGCCCGCGAAGTGGATCAGCCCGGAGGGCACATCCCTCTGGACGCTGTTCTCGAGCGTCGACGATTACGACTCGTTCAATCTCGTGAAACTCACTCTGACCCTGTCCACGACGGAGCGCCGCTGAGTGATCATCCAGACGCAGGACCTGGCCAAGTCCTACGGTCAGTTCGGTGCCTTGCGGGGGCTCGACCTGCAGATGCCCGAGGGGAGTGTGTTCGCCCTGGTGGGTGCCAGTGGAGCGGGCAAGACCACCGCCATCCGGATCCTGCTCAACATCATGGCCCCCACTCGCGGCTCCGCCACCGTGCTTGGCGTGGATTCGCGCGAGATCGGCGAGCCGTTGCTGCAGCGGATCGGTTACGTGTCGGAGAGCCAGGCGCTGCCGGCGCGGCTGAAGGTGGGACAGTTCTTCGACTACGTCAGGCCGTGTTACCGCTCGTGGGATCGTGACCTCGAGCAGCAGCTGCGCACCCAGCTCAGGCTGCCGGCGGAGCGCCGTATCAATGCACTCTCGCACGGCATGCGGCTCAAGCTGGCACTCGCCAGTGCGCTCGCGTTCCGTCCCGAGCTGCTGGTCCTGGATGAGCCCTTCAGCGGGCTGGATGCGCTGACCCGGGATGAGATGATCGCCGAGTTCCTGCGCGAGCCGCGCAGGTCCTCGATCCTGATTTCCTCGCACGAGCTCGATGAAGTCGAACGCCTCGCCACGCATGTCGCCTTTCTCGATGAAGGGCGGCTCCTGTTCCAGGGCACGCTCGCGGCGCTGCGCGTGCACGCGCGCGGTTCGCTCGCGGAGCGGCTGCCAGCCGGTGGGGCGAATCCCTCGTTGCGCTCGATTTTCGTCGCGATGGTGAGTGCGGCAAGGACCCCGGCAGCATGATGCGCCACATCCTGCGCAAGGACTGGGCACTGCTGTGGCCGCTCGCATTGCTGGTCATTGCCATCCAGGTGGGGCTGGAGTGGGCCCGGTTCCGCACGGGTTTGCAGGCCACCAACACACTGGCGCTGGAGCTGTCGCGCTTCCTGCGCACTGCCTGGAACCTCGGCATCGTCGCGTTGACGATCGCCGTAGTCCATGAGGATACGATCCCGGGATCGGACCAGGACTGGCTGATCCGGCCGTTGTCACGCACCAGCCTGCTGCTGGCCAAGATGGTATTCGTGACGCTGACGATCTGCTTGCCGATGTGGATCGTGAACGTCGCGCATGAATTGGCACTGGGATTTCCCGTCGTGCCGTCCCTCTTCGACGCTCTCTACAAGGAGTGCTACGTATTCCTGTGTCTGCTTCTGCCGGTCATGGCGCTCGCTTCCATTGCTCGCAACATGACCGAGCTGCTGGTACTCGGAGCCGGCTTTGCAGTGCTGTATGCCGTGAGTGAAGGCGTTGGCGCGCTGCTGTTGGGCGACTCGTTGTGCCCCACATGTGAGTCGGGACTATTCTGGCTGCAACGACAGGTGCAACACGCGGGGCTGTTGATCGGCGCCGTGATCATCCTCGCGCTTCAATATTATCGACGCAGCACCACCACCTCGCGCATCGTCGCGGCGGTGGGTGTCGTGCTGCTGGTGTTCGTCCAGCTGCCCTGGGATTCCGCCTTCGCTGTGCAGCAGAGGGTGACCGGACCGGCGCACTCGACCGCCACGGCCCGGCTGACCATCGATCCTGCGGCGGTCGCCGTCAAAACCAGCCTGCGCACGCCCAATGCAGCACGGCGGGCAAGCCTGAACCTGATGTCGGGAAACGTTGCCGGCGCGGTGGAGAGTCTGCGGCAGGCCAGGGTCGGGGACGCGCCGGTCGTACTGAGTGCGCCGCTGCGGATCTCGGGGCTCGCTCCCGGCGACTTCCTGCTGGCTGACCGGCTGACCCTGACATTGGTCAGGTCGAATGAAGTCCTCTACCAGGGTGTCGTCCAACAGCCGCGCACCTGGCCGCTGATCGCCGAACCAGCCGGAGCGGGCCCTGACTCGGGCAGCGTGCCGCAGAAGGCGGCGGTGCCGGCGGCTGAACTCACGGCCGTGATGGAGCATGGCGGGAAGCTGGTTTTCAAGTACTGGCTGACCCGGATGTCGTTGTCAGCGGAGCATCGTATGCCGGCGATGGACGGCGAGCTTCGGGCCGCGGACGTCGGACTCTGCCGCGCACGGGTCGATAACGATGCGATCCGGGTCCGCTGCCAGGGCATCGGGCGAGCACCCAACTGTTATATCGCCACGCTGTTCGGACCGGACGGGGTACACAACGCACCGGTGGTGGAGTGCATGGCCGACTACCGGCCCTACATTCCGTCGCTCGCGGATATCCTGTCTTATGCAGGGATGGACCTGCCGATCCGCGATCCGGCTGGCGTGGCTCACTACCCGGTCGAGTCCGCTGCACTTCCCGAGGCGCATATCCTTCTGCAGGTATTCACGCCGAGGGAGCACTTCACGCGCTCCGTGGATCTCGAGCGGCAGTAGTTTCCATGTCCTGCTCGATGGCATCACAGGCCAGGACTGCGCCTCGACTGGCGGCGAGGCGTCCTGCGGCCAAGCGTGCGCGCTCCGCGTAACCGGCGTTGTCCAGTAAATTGCGCAGGGCCGCAGCAATCCGCTCGGCACGCAGCCGCTTGCGTGACAGCGTCAGTCCGATGCCGGCGCGTACGATTCGGGCGGCATTGTCAGGCTGGTCGAATCCATAGGGCACGATGAGCTGTGGTACGCCCGCGCGCAGCGCCTGTCCCGTAGTACCGGCTCCTCCCTGGTGTACGACGACGGCCGCTTTGGAGAAGACCTGCGAGTACGGAGCATAGTCGATTGCGAAGAGCCCATCGGTCGGTGCGGTGGGGGCCGGGTTCTCGCCCATGATGAGCAGTGCCCGCCGTCCCAGCTGGCGCGCGGCACGAGCTGCTTCCTCGAAGAAGTCTCCGGCGGCCAGCACTGCCGCGGAGCCGAGTGTGAACACGATGGGAGGCTCACCCGCCGCCAGGAATGCCTCGAGTTGCGGATCGCCACGCGCGGACTCGCCGCGGACGGCCTCAGCCGGCTCATCGTAAAACACGAACCCGGTCTGTCGCGTGTTGCGTGGCCAGTCGCTTTGCGGCGTGCCGAGGTCGGGACCGAACAGCGCCAGATTGAGACTTGGGGAGAACCGATCCCACAGCAACGGCTGCACGTGCGGGCGCAATCCCAATTCACGACGAAGTGCGCGGATCGGTTCGAGCCAATGCGCGGTCAAGCGCTTCGCGATGGCGAGCGCGAACCTCTGGGCCGGTGCCGGTGCCCGCGCGAGTGCGGCGCCGAATGGCAGTATCGGCACGATCACGGGATCATGGATCGAGAAGAAGGAGAAGGGTGCGAGGATCGCCGCGGCCCAGCGCAGTCCGCGCTTCTCGGCCACCAGGGGCGCAGCCATCACGACCTCACCGCAGATCAGATAGTCGGCACCGGCGGTTGCCTCGAGCAGATCCGAGTACATCTCACGCAAGTGCGGCAGCATCAGATCACGGATCAACACCTCGGGACCGCGCGGCGAGCGCATGACTCGGGCGACGATCTGTGGATCATCGGGTGACAATTGGGGCCGCAGCGGCCGGAAAGCCAGTCCCACGCCTTCAATCTTCGCCCGATAGAACTCGCTGGTGACGATGAGGACGTCGTGGCCGCGTGCGCGCAATTCCAACGCGAGACCCATGACCGGATGCAGGTCTCCCAGCGATCCCAGGGTGCTCAGGACAATGCGGCGCGTGCGACTCACGCTGTAGTGTAGCCCGTGGTTGCTTACCGCGACGCCAAAGGCGCAGGCATGTCAGTCCGCGGGGTGGAGATCGGTGTGGTCTCGTGCGACTATTGCACGGATGCGATCCGTGCCTCGGCCGCTGCGCGCGGCCACCTTTCTCATGCTTGCCGGGCTTGCGCTGGATGCGGTGCCGGCGGCTCGGGCTGATCCGGCCCCATTTGATCTGGCGGGGCCGGTGCTGACCGTCAAGGTTACGCGTGGAACCGTCACCTTGCCCATCGCGCAGGTGCCGAACCTGGCGCCCGGCGACCGGCTGTCGGTTCGCGCCGACATGCCGGCCTCGCAGACCGCCCACTATCTGCTCATCACGGCCTTCCTGCGTGGCGCGACCAACCCGCCACCGAAGGAGTGGTTCCATCCCTGTCAGACCTGGACACCGAAGTGCGCGCGTGACGGGTTGACGGTGACCGTTCCGGTGGATGCACAGCAGATGTTGATTTTTCTGGCGCCGGAGACGGGCGGCGATTTCCGCACGGTGGTAGGCGCCGTGCGTGGCAGGCCCGGAGCGTTCGTGCGGACCTCACAGGACCTCAACCAGGCCTCACTCGACCGGCAGCGTCTGGAGAGTTATCTGGCGGGGGTGCGCGCCATCAACGAGAGCGATCCCGCGCGGCTGAAGGAAGCGGCGCCACTGCTCGCGCGCAGCCTGGCCATCCGGGTCCAGGATCCGTGTCTGGACAAACCGCTCTCGCAGGTGGCGCCCTGTCTGCTGCAGGGACAGAACTCGCTCATACTCAACGATGGGCACAGCACCTCGATCGTCGAGGCGCTCACCTCCGGACCGGCCAGCGACCTCGCCATGGAGGCCAGCTTCACGCCGCAGCTCAGCTACGGGTACTACAGTCCGTATATCGCTTCGGTGCTGGATATCGCGCGCATCATGGACTCGTTCCGCACCGCCCTGTACCAGTACATTCCGGCCCTCACGGCTGCGCAGGGTGAGCGGCTGGCTCTGACGCTGAACACACCGCCGTCTTTCCATGATCCGAAGTCCGTGCTCGTCATGGCGCTTCCTGCAATCGAGCGTGAGCAACTGCCTCCGTTGCACGCCGTGGACGCCAAGCAATCCTACTGCGCGCGCAAGGCGGCTCTGGTTCTGCCGGTGGAGGGCGCACCGCTCGTGTTCTCCACTGAGTTCGCACACGATCTCGCACTGAGGATTACAGCTGCCGACGGCAGCACAGTCGCGTTGCCCGTAAAGGCCGATGCCCAGCGGGGCGGTCTGACGGTGGATACTTCTCCTCTGGAACACGTGAAACTGGCAGAGCGAGTGCAGGCGTCGGTGCAGGGATATTGGGGATTCGACGCCTACTCGACACCGCCGTTCGTATTCGACAATCCGCATGCCCAGACCTGGGTGCTGGCGGGGGGCGATGCCGACTCGCTCATCGCCGGTCGCGACAAGTCCATCCGGCTGCAATCGGGCAGCGCCAGCTGTCTGGATTCCATCCGGTTGAAATCCGCGGCCGGTCCGGATGCCGAGATTGCGTGGAAGCCCGTCAAGGCCGATGAAGTGGAGGCGATGCTGTCCCTGAAGGACATGCGGCCCGGTGCGTTTACCCTGTTG
>Ga0335083_10012309_pt1 | contig 10247 bp, 8 predicted proteins | sample Lox_Sample_42_FD_206716 | JGI IMG/M metagenome (GOLD analysis project Ga0335083, IMG submission 206716) | Soil microbial communities from Loxahatchee National Wildlife Refuge, Florida, United States - Lox_Sample_4.2 | ecosystem: Environmental > Terrestrial > Soil > Wetlands | place: USA: Florida...
CGCGTGCCGTTTCCCCGCTTTCTCCTGGCCGACGTGACGGCCGTGCTGGTCAGCGTGCCGCTGTGGTTCGGGATGGCCTATCTCGTGGCCGACTCCGTCGCGGTCGCGCTGACGTACGTGCGCCAGCTGCAGTTCTGGATCGCCGGCCTCGTGCTCGTGGTCGCGGCGGGCTGGCTCCTCGTCCACCGGCGCCGCCGGCAGCGAGGCTAGGCGGCGATGGGCTCGATGCCCGCTGTGGTATCGTGAGCCAACCGTGACCGACTACCTGCGCACGCTGTTCCTCCACCCGCCCGCGGTGGCCGGCTTCGATGGCGGGGCGGGGTCTCGCTACCAGGCCAAGCGCGAGATCCGCTCCTTCTGGTATCCGACCTGGCTGGCCCAGCCCGCCGCGCTCGTGCCGGGCTCCCGGCTCGTCGACGCCCCGCCCGCCGGCCTCACCCTGGACGACGTGCGGCCGCTCGCGCGCGGCTACGACCTCTGCGTGATGCACACGAGCACGCCCTCCTTCGCGTCCGACGTGCGGGTGGCGGAGGCGCTCAAGGCCGAGAACCCCGCGCTGACCGTCGGGCTGGTGGGCGCCGCGGTGGCGGTGGCTCCGGAGGCTTCGCTGCGCACCAGCCGCGCGCTCTCCTTCGTGGCGCGGAGCGAGTTCGACTTCACGATCCACGAGGTGGCTCAGGGCCGACGCTTCGCGGACGTGCTCGGGCTCTCCTACCGCGTGAACGGGCACGTCGAGCACACGCCCGAGCGCCCCCCGCTCGAGAACATGGACGCGCTGCCGTTCGTGACCCCGGTCTACAAGCGCGATCTCACGGTGGAGCACTACACGATCGGCTATCTCCGCCATCCCTACGTGTCGCTCTACACCGGGCGGGGCTGCCGCTCCAAGTGCACGTTCTGCCTCTGGCCGCAGACGGTCGGGGGCCAGCGCTACCGTACGCGGAGCACCGAGCACGTGGCCGAGGAGATGGCACTGGCCGCGAAGCTGTTCCCGCAGGTGCGGGAGTTCTTCTTCGACGACGACACGTTCACCGACGACCTGCCCCGCGCCGAGGCCATCGCGAAGCGCCTGGGACGGCTCGGCATCACCTGGTCGGTGAACGCCAAGGCCAACGTGCCATACGCAACCCTGAAGGTGCTGAAGGACAACGGGCTCCGGTTGCTCCTCGTCGGCTACGAGTCGGGCAACCAAGCTATCCTCAACAACGTCAAGAAGGGCGTGCGGCTCGACGTGGCGCGCCGGTTCACCCGCGACGCCAAGGATCTCGGCATCGCCATCCACGGCACCTTCATCCTCGGCCTGCCCGGCGAGACGCGGGAGACCATCGCGGAGACCATCCGCTTCGCGGCCGAGATCGATCCCGACACCATCCAGGTCTCCCTCGCCGCGCCGTATCCGGGCACCGCGCTGCACGACGAGGCGCAGCGCAACGGCTGGCTCGAGTCCGACACGCTGGTGGACGGCGACGGAGTGCAGGTGAGCGCGATCGGCTACCCTCATCTCTCCCGCACCGAGATCTTCCGCTCGGTCGACCAGTTCTACCGTCGCTTCTATTTCCGTCCCCGCAAGATGCTCTCCCTGGCCTCCGAGATGGTCCGCGACGTCCAGCTACTACGCCGGCGCCTAGCCGAGGGGCGAGAATTCCTCAAGTTCCTGCGCACCCACCGCTAGGTCCCGAGCCCGGTCCTTGGCGCTGGGCTGCGCGATGCGCGCGGCAGCGGGGCCGGCGCTGTGACGGGGCGGTGCGCGCGGCAGCGGGGACTTCTCTTCATCTGCGGGGGCCCAGAAATGGCCCCCGCACTCCCCCGGCGGCGGAAAACCGTCGGAGGCGGACAGGCCGCGGCTCGAAGTCGTGCGTGCTAGCATGTTGCCGATGAACGTGCTCGTCATCGACACCATCTCCCCCGAGGGAATCGCCTACCTCGCCGAGAGGGGGTTCAAGGTCGACCAGGTCTCCAGCAAGGTGCCCCGGGACGAGCTGCTGGAGCGCATCGGCGACTACGAGGCCATCATCACCCGCTCCTCGACCTCGGTGACCCCGGAGTTCCTGGCGCGGGCGCGGCGGCTGCGCATCCTGGGCCGGGCCGGCGTCGGGGTGGACAACATCGACGTGGACGCGTGCTCCCGGCAGGGCGTGGTGGTGGTGAATGCCCCCTACGGCAACGTGGTCTCGGCGGCCGAGCACACCGTGGGCATGCTGCTGGCGCTCGTGCGCAAGATCCCGGCGGCCCACGACTCGCTCAAGCAGCTGCAGTGGGACCGCGGCATCTACGGCTCCGAGCTCTTCCGGAAGACGGCGGGGGTGCTGGGCCTCGGCAAGGTGGGCTCGCGGGTGGCGGCGCGCCTGCGCGCCTTCGACATGGACGTCCTGGTCTACGACCCGTTCATCCCGGAGAGCCGGGCGCGGGATCTCGGCGTTCGCCTGACCGATCTGCAATCCGTCCTGGGCCGCGCCGACATCCTGACCGTGCACGTGCCGCTGACCGACGAGACCGAGAACATGATCGGGGCCCGCGAGCTCGCGGCCATGAAGCCGGGCGTCCGCATCGTCAACTGCGCCCGGGGCGGCATCGTCAACGAGCCCGACCTGCTCGCCGCGCTGGAATCGGGGCAGGTGGCGGGCGCCGCGGTGGACGTGTGGAGCGAGGAGCCACCGCAGTCCCCGGTGATCAAGCGCCTGATCCAGCATCCCCGCGTGGTGGTCACTCCGCACCTGGGCGCCAACACCCAGGAGGCGCAGGTCAACGTGGCGGTGGACGTGGCCCGTCAGCTGGTGGCCTTCCGCGACGGTGAGCTGGTGGAGCACGCCGTGAACATCCCGGTGGGCGACCGCGAGACGATGGCCGAGCAGCGCCCGTTCCTGCAGCTCGCCGAGCTGCTCGGGCGCTTCTGCGTTCAGCTCGAGCCCGAGAACGTCGAACGCGTCGAGATCGAGGTGGCCGGCCAGATGGCGCGCTGGGATCCGGAGCTGGTGGGCCGCGCGGTGCTCAAGGGTCTGCTCGAGCGCGTGACCGTGCAGGCGGTGAACCTCGTCAACGCACACCTGATCGCGCAGGACCGCGGCCTGTCCGTGGAGATCCGCACGGATCCCGAGGCGGCCTCCGGCTACACGAACCTGATCACGGTCACCACCCAGGCCGGCACCGGCCGCAAGATCATCGCGGGCACCGTCTTCGACGGCGTACCCCGCATCGTGCGCCTGCGCGACCTGCACATCGAGTTCATACCGGAGGGCCACATCCTGGTGCTGGCCTACGAGGACCGCCCGGGCATGATCGGGCGCATCGGCTCCATCCTGGGCCGCCACAACGTCAACATCGCGTCCATGCACGTGGGCCGGCGCACGCGCCGCGGTCGCGCGATCGTGGTGCTGCTGCTGGACGACGACGTGCCGGGCGAGGTCATGGACGAGGTGACCAAGAGCGTGGAGGCCGACTTCGCGAGGGTGATCCGGATATGAGCGCGATGCGCAGCTCTCGCGGCGGGGCCGCCGGCTTCGAGATCCGCCCGTGGGGCGGCTTCCAGACCATCGAGGAGGGGCGGGGCTACAAGGTCAAGCGGCTCTTCGTCCGGCCGGGCCAGCGGCTGAGCCTGCAGCGGCACCGCTTCCGGGCCGAGCACTGGGTGGTGGTCACGGGCTCACCACGGGTGATCATCTCGGGTCGCCCGAAGCGGCTCAAGGCGCGCGGGTCGGTCGACGTCCCGCGGGGGGCCTGGCACCGCATCGAGAACCCCGGGCGCGCTCCGGTGGTCCTCATCGAGGTCCAGCACGGCCCGTACCTGGGCGAGGACGACATCATCCGCCGCCAAGACGACTACGGCCGCGCCGGCACCGCCCCGGCCAAGCCCAACTCCAAGACCAAGACCCCGAGCAAGAAACGGTAGACAGCCCCGCTGGGTCGTCCCGACCCAATCAACCCCCAACTCCACCCAACCGCCAGAGGAGTCGCCATGCCCATCCAGACCCGCTATCTCTTCAGCGCCGCCATGGACGTCGACCCTGCCCAGGAGCGCCTCTTCAACGAGGTCTATGACCGGGAGCACGTGCCGAGCCTGCTCACCGTCCCCGGGGTGATCGCGGTGTCCCGGTACGAGCTCCAGCCGCTCACCATGAGCATCGGCGGGCAGCTCAAGACAATCGTCATAGAGCGCGCGCCAAAGTATGGAGCGCTCTACGAAATCGAAAGTCCGGACGTGCTGGTCACCGACGCGTGGGCGAAGGCGGTGGAGCAGGGACGCTGGCCGGCCCAGGTGCGTCCCCACACCCGCAACCGGCAGCACACGCTCTACAAGCGGATCACGCCGTAGCCGCCGGCCGCAGCGCCCGTCAGCGCATCAGGCTCGAGATGTGGAGGTAGAGCGCGAGGAGCCCCAGGTACTCGTGGAGCACCGTCTCGCTGCAGCGACGACGGCGCCACCACGCCGGGCCGCTCGAGCACTCGTCGTGGACCACCGCGACGCCGGCCTCGATACCGGGGCCGGCCTCGCGGCTCCAGATGAGCCGCACCCGACGCGAGTGAAAGGCGGTGGTCACCAGCAGCACCCGGTGCCAGCCCCGCGCACGGGCGGCCGCGACCACACCACGCACCTCCGTCTCCGTGATCTCCACCGGCTCCGCCAGCGTGATGATCGCGTTCCGGGGCACCCCGTACTTCTCCAGGGCGGCCACCGACTCGCCCTGGAAATCGAGCGGGCGGATCCCGAGGTCGATCAGCTGCCGCACCCGGTTGGGTACAAACTGCCGGGAGACCAGGACCAGAGGCGCCAGGCCTTCGCGGAAGCTGCCGGCGACCACCACGATGGCATCCGCGCGCTCGCGCGGGCTCTCGACCACCAGCACGCGCCCGGCCGCGCGTAGAACGGGACGGTGGACGGCGACCGCCACGACGGCCAGGGCGAGCGTCGCGACGAGCGCAATCGCCAGTCGCCGCTTCACGCGCGCTCCGGGCTGTCCAAAAACTTTGGTGGGCCACCCCACGGGCGGTACGATGACCCACAGGAGGTACTACTCATGCGACGTCTGCTCGTCCTGTCAGCCACCGTGCTCGCTCTGACGGCGTGCGCATCCACGCCGCCGCGGGTGCAGCGCAGCGAGTTCGAGGACATCCCGGTGCCGAAGGGTCTCGCGATGGACTTGAACCGCTCCACGATCATCGAGTCTCCGACCGTGAAGGCGGCGCGGATCTTCTACAAGGGTCGCATCGAGCCGGACAGCCTCTCGGTCGCGTTCCGGACCACGCTCGAGGCGAACGGCTGGAAGCACATCTCCTCGACGACCGCCTCCGACAAGGGGACCACGCAGGTCTACGAGAAGTCGGGCAGCACGCTGCAGGTGCTGATCTACGAGGGCTGGTACTACACCTGGGTCGAGATGTCGGCGACCCGGATGGTGGGCTCGGCGTCGGCGCAGCTGAAACAGTAGTCGACCCGCCACGGCGGCGGCGCCCTCAGGGGCGCCGCCAGCGCCGCCCGCTGCGCTCGATGAGCGTATCGGCCTCGGCCGGCCCCCACGTTCCGGCCTCGTAGTTGGGGAACTTTCGCGGATCTCCGCCGGCCCACGCGTCCAGGACGGGCTGCAGGAGCTCCCACGCCATCATGACCCAGTCGCCGCGCGCGTAGAGCGTGGCGTCGCCCTTCATGGCGTCCAGCAGCAGCCGCTCGTACGCCTCGGGCGGCTCTCCGCCGAACGCCTGCCCGTAGTCGAACTCCATCTCGACCGGCTTGATCCGCAGCTCTGGCCCGGGGAGCTTGGCCCCGAACGACAGCGACATTCCCTCGTCGGGCTGGATGCGGAGCACGAGGCGGTTGGGCTCGGCGAGAATCTCGGGATTACGGCGGAAGACGAGGTGCGGGGTCTGCTTGAACTGCACCGCGATCTCGCTCGCGCGCTTGGGCAGGCGCTTGCCGGTGCGCAGGTAGAACGGCACACCGGCCCACCGCCAGTTCTCGATCTCGAGCCGCAGGGCTGCGAAGGTCTCGGCGATCGATTCGGAGGAGACGCCCTTCTCCTCGCGGTAGCCGACCACGCGCTGCCCGCCCACGAAGCCCGGCCCGTACTGGCCGCGCACCGCGACCCGGTCCACCTCGTCGGCGGGGATGGGCCGGATCGCGCGCATCACCTTGGTCTTCTCGTCGCGCACCGGATCGGAGTCGAACGTGACGGGCGGCTCCATGGCCACCAGGCAGAGGAGCTGGAGGATGTGGTTCTGGATCATGTCGCGCAGGGCGCCCGATTCCTCGTAGTACGCGCCGCGGCCTTCCACCCCGATCGACTCCCCGACCGTGATCTGCACGTGGTCGACGTGGTTGCGGTTCCAGAGCGGCTCGAAGATGCCGTTGGCCCACCGGAACACGAGGATGTTCTGCACCGTCTCCTTGCCGAGGTAGTGATCGATCCGGTAGACCTGATCCTCGCTGAACACCGAGGACACCGCGTGGTTGAGCGAGCCGGCCGAGGACAGGTCGCGCCCGAACGGCTTCTCGATGACGATGCGCGCCCAGCCGCCGGCGTTCTCGGGAGGCCGGTTGAGCCCCGCCTCGCCCAGCCGGGTGACGAGGTGCGGGTACACCGAGGGAGGGGTGGAGACGTAGTACAGGCGGTTGGTGCCGCAACCCCGCTCCTGCTCGACCCGCTTGAGGTACTCGGTCAGGCCCGGATACATCGCCCCGTCGGCCGGGTCGCCCGCGTAGTAGAAGAGGGCCTGGGCGAAGCGGTCCCACACGCGCGCCGAGGGCGGCTGCACCCGGGCGAAGTCGGAGATGGCCTCGCGCATGCGGGCGCGGAACTGCTCGTTGTTCATCTCGGAGCGGGCGACCCCGACCACCGCGAACGGTTCGGGGAGCACGCGGCTCTGGAACATGGACCAGAGCGCGGGGATGAGCTTGCGCCGCGTGAGGTCGCCGGAGGCGCCGAAAATGACCAGAGTGCAGGATTCGTCGTGCGTGGGAGCCGTCATGCCGGTCAGAGCCTCTTGGTCAGTCCCGAGACCATCTGCAGCAGCTGCTGCAGGGTCTGCGACTGCTTGCCGGTGAGATGGAGCCGGATGACCCGGCGCGCTCCGTCGCGCAGACTCTGGAGATCGCCCAAGGCCTGGGCCGACTTCATCGTCGAGAACCCGTAGCCGGCACCGGGGATCGCGAGATCTTCGCGATCCTCCCCGGTGATCTGGATGAAGAGGCCGCTGGAGGGCCCGCCCTTGTGGAGCTGACCGGTGGAGTGCAGGTAGCGCGGCCCCCAGCCGACCGTGGTGGCGATCCGCAGCCGATCGCGCAGCGCGATGCGCATCTCCTGCAGCGCGCGGGCGGCCTCCACGGTCGGGGTCAGGTAGGCCTGGATCGCGAGGTAGTCGCCCGGGGCGGCCATGGCGAGGTGGGCCGCGAGCCCACGGCTGACCGATCCCGGCTTCTTGTTCGACTTGGTCATGAGCACGATGCCGTCTTCCTCGACGTCGGAGGGCCACTCGGGCAGCCGGCGCGACCGGCGCCATTCGGTGAGCAGCGTGCCCGCGTTCTCCTTGGCGCGCGCCACGTCCGGCTCGTCGAAGGGATTCACCCCGAGGACCGCGCCCGCGGTGGCGGTGGCCAGCTCCCAGCGGAAGAACTCGGCACCAAGATCCATCGGGTCACGCAGGACGAGGCGCAGCACCGGATGGCCCGCGTCGGCCAGCTTCGCCAGCGCGGCGTCCTGCGTGTCGTCGCCCTCCAGCACGAGCGACACGAACACCCGGTCGTCGCCGTAGACGGTCGGCGCGCCCAGCGGCTCGTCCACCACCGGAACCAGGCCGGTCCCGTCCTTGCCCAGCGACTCGGCCAAGAGCTGCTCGATCCAGCGGCCGAGGCCGCGGATCTTCTCGGACATGACGAGGGTGACCTTGTCGCGCCCGGCCCGGGCCAGTCCGGCCAGGACCGCGCCGAGCTGCACCGCGGGATTGCCGCGCACCCCGACCTCGTTACCGCAGGTCTCCACCATGGTGTGGGCGCGCTCGAGCAGGATCTTGATGTCGACCCCGATCATGGCCGCGGGCACGAGGCCGAAGAAGGACAGCGCCGAGTAGCGTCCACCGATCGACGCGGGATTGAGGAACGTGCGCCGGAAGCCGGTCTCGGTCGCCAGCTTGTCGAGGGGGCGGCCCGGATCGGTGATGGCCACGAACTGCATGCCCGGCCGCGGCGAAGACGCGGCCTCCACCTGGCCGCGGAAGAACGCGTACGCGGCCATGGTCTCGGCGGAGGTGCCTGACTTGCTCGCGACCACGAAGAGGGCGCGGCTGAGGTTGATGGACTCCAGGACGTGCTTGACCGCGCCCGGATCGGTCGAGTCGAGCACGAGCATGTCCGGGAAGCCCATCTTCGAGCCGAAGCTCTCGTTGAAGACCTCGCCGGTCGACGAGGAGCCCCCCATGCCGAGCAGCACCACGTGTGAGTACTGCAGGCGGCGCACCTCGTCGGCAAAGCCGCGGATGTCCTCCGAGTGCCCGCGCATGATGGTGGGCGAGGTGAGCCAGCCGAGCCGGTTTCGCACGGTGGCGGCGTCGCCCTTCCAGAGGGTGGCGTCCTTCACCCAGAGGCGGTCGAGGAACTCCCGCGCCTCCAGGAAGCGGAGCGTCTCCTCCACCGCGGGCAGCTTGAGCGGGTCCGGGAGCACGAGCGGTGGGCTCGTGACGGGCGGGGGGGACGGACGCTCGGCGGGCGCAGGCTCCGGCGCCGTCACCGGCGCGGGCGGCTCGGCCTTGGCCGCCTCTCTCTTGACCGTCGGCTTGGGGGCCGCCTTGGACGCCTGGGGCTTCCCGCCCGCCGACCGCTCGTCGCCCGGTCCCGGCTTGAGGGGCGCCTTGTCGGCCCCGAGCAGCCCGGCCTCGAGCTGCCCGATCTTGCCCATCCGGCGGGTCTGCTGATCCTCCGGCTCGTACTGGGTGGCAATGAAGGTCTGGACGATGTCGACCGCCGTCTTCGAGTCGAGGTCGGCGGCGGCCAGGCAGAGCACATTGGCGTCGACCTCCTCGCGGCTGCGGCGCGCCGAGGCCGCGTCGTGGCACAGCGCGGCCCGGATGCCCCGCATCTTGTTCGCCGCGATCACGCCGCCCGCGCCGCTGCCGCAGAGGAGCACGCTGGCGTCGACGAAGCCGCGCAGCACCGCCTGCCCGACTGCCCGGGCATAGTCCGGATAGTCCACTGGGTCCGTCGAGAACGTGCCGAGGTCGAGGACGTCGTGCCCCTCGGCCTCGAGGGCCGTCACCAGGGGTTCTTTGAGCGGAAAGCCGGTGTCGTCGCAGCCGATTGCGATTCGCATGGATCCGCGACGTCTATTCTCTCAGGAGTCCCGATACCCGACAATGTTGTCGTAGAGGCGTCGTTGTCGTTGCCGGGCGGCCTGATAGCGAGCATGGCGGCCCGGGTCGGGACGCAAGATCCGGGCCGGATCCGGGGGCGAGGGGGCGTCGACGCCGAGGGTCTCGAGCGCAAGCAGGGCGGCACCCCGGGCGGAGGCCTCCGCGTCGCTGCCCAGCATCATTGGCACGCCGAGCGCATCGGTGATGATCTGCGCCCAGGCGGGAGAGTGTCCGAGGGCCCCTCCCGAGCCCACCACCAGGTGGTCGGCGGCGGCAAGGGGTCGCAACCGGTCGTAGATCTCGGCGAGCCGGAATGCGACGCCCTCGAGCAGGGCGCGGGTGATATCGACGGCATCGGTGCCCAGCGACAGGCCCGCGACCGCGGCGCGCGCCTCGGGCCGCCAGCCCGGGCTGCGCTCGCCCGCGAAGAACGGCAGCGAGGTGAGCCCGTGGCCGTCGGGAGGCCGGGCCGCCAGGACGTGCTCCAGGGCCGAGTCGTCCGCCGGCAGGGCGAGCGCCTTGCGGCACCACGCGAACACGTTGCCACCCTCCGACGTGGCCCCACCCACCAGCGCGCGGTCGCCATCGACTCGATAGCGCCAGAGTCCCCAGGGCGTGGCGGCGTGCGGACCCAGACGCTCGGGCAGCACCACGCGCAGCGCCGCGGAGGTCCCGACGTTGAGCGCCACCCGTCCGGGGCCGCGGCAGTCGGAGCCCACGTTCGAGCAGGCGCCGTCGCCGTGCGCCGGGTACCAGGGCACCCGCGCGAGCGCGGGCCAGCGCTCTCTCCACGGCGCGATCAGCCCGGGTCGCGGGTCGTCGTCGATGGGCGGCAGCGCGCCGGCCGCGATGCCCACCGCGTCCAGCATCGCGGCGTCCCAGCCCCCGCGCTCCTGATCCAGGAGCCCGGTGCCCGA
>Ga0335083_10012310_pt1 | contig 10247 bp, 11 predicted proteins | sample Lox_Sample_42_FD_206716 | JGI IMG/M metagenome (GOLD analysis project Ga0335083, IMG submission 206716) | Soil microbial communities from Loxahatchee National Wildlife Refuge, Florida, United States - Lox_Sample_4.2 | ecosystem: Environmental > Terrestrial > Soil > Wetlands | place: USA...
GTGTCATCCGTGAAAATCCGTGGTCAAATTGTTTTTGGCTTCTACCCAGAGGAGACATGCCTAAGCACATCGGAATCGTGGCCTGCAGCGCCGAAGGCGCGGCACTCTGCTATCGCACCATCTGCGACGAAGCGCCCGCGCTCATGGGGCGGCACATGCATCCCGAGATCACGATGCATACACATTGTCTTGGCGAATACATGGGGCCCATCAGCCGCGGCGAGTGGCAGGGCGTGGCCGACCTCATGCTGTCCTCGGCTGACAAGCTGGCAAAGGCTGGAGCGGATTTCCTGATCTCGCCCGACAATACGATTCATCATGCATTTGCATTGGTGGCTCCGCACTCGCCGCTGCCCTGGCTGCATATCGTGGACGAGGTGGCCGCCGTGGCCAAGGCGCGCGGCTTCCGCCAACTGGCAATTACGGGAACGAAGTACACCATGGAGGGAACGGTCTATCAGACGAAGCTGCCGGCCGCGGGCTTCGAGTATCTCGTGCCCAACGCAGATGAGCGCGGCGAAATCGACAGGATCATCATGGATGAGCTGGTCAACGGCATCTTCACCGCCGAATCGCGCGTGTATTTCCAGCAGGTGATTGGCAGGATGAGCCACGAGGGCTGCGACGCCGTAGTGCTGGGTTGCACGGAAATTCCGCTGTTGATCGACGACATCACGTCGCCGCTGCCGACGCTGGATTCGACGCGCATCCTGGCGCGGGCGGCGCTTCAGCACGCGTTGGCGTAATCAGCGGACCATCGCCCGCGCAGCCGTGAACGCCGCCAGCCGTTCGTACGTGTTCATCACGTGTACGGGCGAAGATAGCTGTGAGCCCGCTTCAAGCATTGGGACGAGCTTGTCGAACTCGGGCCCGGAGTGGGAGCCGGTGGACACGATGCCCAGCGGTTGCCGGAAGCCTTCCAGGAGGGGATGATCAAAAGCAAGCAGTCGCTGGAGCCGGGTTCGGAGCTGAGCACCCTGCCCTGAGGCTTTCGTCGAGAAAGCCGGCGCAGCGAGCGCCTGCGGAGTCTCGTCTTCATTGACATAGGCGGCGCTGGTCGTTTATCCTTAAGACTTTGGTAGTCCTGCGTTTGCCCGCCTAGAGGTTTCCTGCGCGTTCCAGCGCGACGAACTCAGCGGCTCTTTCGCGGTCTTTCTTAAATTCTGGGAGAGTTCACGATGTCAACGTATTTCCCCAAAGGGGAAATTGCGCGTAAATGGTTTGTTGTCGATGCGTCGGGCCAGACCCTGGGCCGGCTGGCGTCACGCGTGGCGCGCATCCTCGCGGGTAAGGACAATCCGCAATACACGCCGTTTCTCGACACCGGCGATCACGTAATCGTGATCAATGCCGGGCAGGTGAAGATTACCGGGCTGAAGGCGGACAAAAAGACGTATTACAGCTATTCGGGGTATCCCGGCGGAATCAAGGCCGAGGAGTACAAGAAGCGCTTTGAGCGCAGGCCGGAGCAGGTGGTGGAAGAGGCGATCAAGGGCATGTTGCCGCACACCAAGCTGGGACGGGCCATGGCGTCGAAATTGAAGGTTTATAAGGGCGACAAGCATCCGCACGCGGCGCAGAAGCCGACGGTGGTGGAAGCGGTCGCGAAGTAGATTTGACCCGCCCTACCGCCAAAGAAGGGCGGTAGAACGGGGCACCCGGAGTGTGAGTTGGGTGAGAAACCCCCGCTCAAGCGAAGGACGCTGGAACGGGGCACCCGAGGACAGTGAGACTGATTCGGAAGGTAGGGGTCCTTCGACTCCAGCGGCGCAAACGAAGCGCCGCTTCCGCTCAGGATGACAACAGAAGGGTTGAGAATGGCAGAACTGGTTCAGTATTACGGTACGGGACGGCGCAAATCGAGCGTGGCCCGCGTGTTTCTTCGGCCGGGCAGCGGCGACTTTACGGTCAACGGCAAGCCGTTCGACGGGTACTTCGTGACCGAAGCGCAGCGCATCATGGCAAAGTCGGCGCTGGTGTTGACGGAGACCCTGGGCAGCTTCAATGCGGTGGTCACCGTGGCGGGCGGCGGCGTGAACGGGCAGGCGGGCGCGGTGCGTATGGGCGTAGCCCGTGCGCTGCAGGAGTTCAATCCCGAGCTGCGCGCCAAGCTGAAGTCGGAAGGCTTCCTGCGGCGCGATGCGCGTGGCAAGGAGCGCAAGAAGTACGGACAGAAGGGCGCGCGCAAGCGCTTCCAGTTCAGCAAGCGATAGTCTCTGGCCCCGCCCTACCGGCCAAAAGACGGCCGGTAGAACGGGGCACCCGAGTTTGATTCCCACATTTCCCGAAAGAGGGGAAATGTGGGCCACCCAACTGCCTTGTGGTTCCGGGGGCGGGAGGGAGAAAGCAAGCCGGAACGAATCTTTCCGCACCCGCTGATTCAACGGGGCGGGTGTGACGGGAATGTAATCCCGGACGATCCGGGCGTTACGGATTGGGTCGAGGTGGCCGCGCGGACTAAAGTCCGCTCGGCCTTCCAAAATAGAGAGCTCGATCGGCACGACTGAAGTCGTGCCCTGATACAAAAAGAAACAAGTCGTATCAGCGAATCTGTACGTCCGCCGCGAGGGATGCAAGCTAGGAGGTAGCTTGGCGAACATCACGATGAAGGAGTTGCTCGAAGCCGGCGTTCACTTCGGGCACCAGACCAAACGTTGGAACCCGAAGATGAAGGAGTTTATCTTCGGCGAGCGCAATGGGATTTACATCATTGACCTGCAGAAGACGCTGAAGATGTTCAAGGAAGCGTCGAAGTTCGTGACCGACCAGGCGGCGGAAGGCAAGCTGGTGCTGTTCGTCGGGACGAAGCGGCAGGCGCAGGACGCCATCGCGGAAGAAGCGAACCGCTGTGGCATGTTCTACGTGAACCAGCGCTGGCTGGGCGGACTGCTCACCAACTGGATCACGGTACAGAAGTCGGTGAAGCGGCTCAAAGAGCTTGACGACATGGCCACCGATGGCCGTTATGAGCTGCTGCCGAAAAAGGAAGTCGTCAAGCTGGAGCGGGAGCGCAAACATCTGCAAGCCAACCTAGCCGGCATCAAGAACCTGAACCGGCTGCCGGACGTGGTCTTCGTGATCGACTCGAACAAGGAGCAGATCGCGGTGAAGGAAGCGCGTAAGCTGGGCATTCCTGTGGTCGCGGTGGTTGATACGAACTGCGACCCGAGCGAAGTGGATTACGTGATCCCGGGCAACGACGACGCGCTGCGGGCCATCCGGTTGTTCGCTTCCAAGATCTCGGATTCGGTGATCGAGGGAGCGCAGGCGGTGACCGACAAGCAGTTGGCCGACATTGCCGCGGGAGTGCAGTACAGCGAAGGCGCAGAAGCCGCGGCTGCCACGGCCAGCGACACTGGCGGCGCACCGGGCCTGGAGGCTGCCGAACTGGAAGAGGTCAGTATGGAGGAGGTCCTGGGCAAGGGGGCACGGCGTACGGCTCCGGCCGAGGAAACCATCGAGACTCCAAGCGCGTAATCGCAGCCGCGAGGCTGCATGGTTTCGAGACCCGCGCTGCCCCGGTGGCGCGGGTCGTTGTGTAAGGGCCGCTTTTTTGCTCTCCGCTCTTCGCGCTCCACTGAGGCGGGATGCCGCGCGAGTGAGACGTTGGCGCCTTTGCATCATCAAATGCTTATACAGGGTTGTTACAACAAGCGCTGAGTGGTTCTGGCGAAAAGCGAAGAGCCAAGAGCGAAAAGCGACGATCAGCCGAAGGGAATATCTACGAAATGAGCACTACAACCGTGAACATTACTGCCGCACAAGTAAAAGAGCTACGGGACAAGACGAACGCACCCATGATGGACTGCAAGAATGCCCTGACCGAAACCAAGGGCGACGTTGAGGCCGCCATTGTATGGCTGCGCAAGAAGGGCGTGGCCACGGCCGCCAAGAAGGCAACGCGTGCCACCAGCGAGGGCTCGGTGGCCAGCTATATCCACGCTGGAGGCAAGATCGGCGTGCTGGTTGAGGTCAACTGCGAGAGCGACTTCGTGGCCCGCACCGACGACTTCAAGACGCTGGTACACGACATTGCCATGCACATCGCGGCGACGGATCCGCGGTTCATCCGCAAGGAAGATGTGACGGCGGAGGACTTCGAAAAGGAGAAGGACATTTATCGCGCCCAGGCGGCTGCCACCGGCAAGCCGGCACCGGTAGTGGAGAAAATCGTCGAGGGCAAGATGACGAAGTTCTATGAGGAGGTCTGCCTGTACGAGCAGCCCTTCATCAAGGACCAGACCATCACGGTGCACCAGTTGATTGCCAGCGTGATCGGCAAGCTGGGCGAGAACATCTCGGTGAAGCGCTACGCCCGCTTCAAGGTGGGCGACGTGGGCGAGACCATCGCCGTCAGCAAGGCGGCGGAGTAAGACAGACAATCGACACACGATTCGAGGAGGGGCGGGAGCGATTCCCGCCCTTTCTATTTGCGCGGGCGCGAGGCGCGGATTGCGGCGAGGAAGGCTTCGCCGTACTTGGCGGCGGTACGCGAACCAATTCCAGCAATCTGCAGAAGAGCATCACTAGTGGAGGGAGCCTGACGCGCAACTTCCATCAGCACGCGATCGTGCATCACGCAGAACGGGGGAATGCGGTCCTTTTCTGCCAGTCTTCGCCGGATCTCGCGCAGATGTTGGAACCGCACCTCGGCCGCAGCATCCAGCGGTTGGGTCTCGTCAGTCTTCAGCTTTCGCGATTTGCGGCCCGCAGTTGACCGCGAAGCAGCGCGCTTGTCCACCTTAGCGCGCCGGTCGGGCGGCTGTTTGACTTTGCCGCGGCACACATCGCAGCGGCATCCCTCGATGTAGGACTTCTGCCCAAAATAGTTCAGGATGTTCCAGCGGCGGCAGTATTTGGACGAAGCGTACAGCCTCATGGCGTCGAGCTTGCGGGTCGCGCTGAACTTCAGCCGCTCAATTTCTGCCGGTTTGAGCTGCTCGTTGTTTTCGCCGATCTTCTCAATGAAAAACTCCTGGATGGCGTAGTCGCGCGGAGAGTGATAGAGGACACAATCGGCGGCGCGGCCGTCGCGCCCGGCGCGGCCTGCCTCCTGGTAATAGGCCTCGACGCTGCCCGGAAGGTTGTAGTGCAGCACGAAACGAATGTCAGGCTTGTTGATGCCCATGCCGAAGGCGTTGGTGGCGACGATGACCGCGCCCTGGTCCTGCATAAAGCGGTCCTGGCTGGTCTTGCGCGCGAGCTGGGTCATGCCAGCGTGATAGGGGCAGATGGTGCGGCCGGGGACTTCGTGGGTGAGAACGTTGGTGAGCTCTTCGACAGTCTTGCGGGTGGCGCAATAGATGATGCCGGTGCCTGGCGACGCCGCCAGACCTTGCAGGAGCGCGGTGTTCTTGTCGTAATCGTAGGTAAAGTAGCGTGAAGCGTAGCGCAGATTGGGCCGGTCGAAGCCGGTGACGTGCATCCTGGGCGAGCGTAGCTGGAGGAAGTGGGAGATGTCGTCGCGTACCTGCGGCGTGGCGGTGGCGGTCAGCGCGGCGGTGACGGGCGAGCCCAGGGTTGTGCGGATCGCGGCGAGGCGCATGTAATCGGGGCGAAAGTCGTGTCCCCAAAAGCTGACGCAGTGGGCCTCGTCCACCACGAACAGACGGGGCTTCAGTTGTGGGAGCAGGTCGCTGAACGAAGGTGCGGCAAAGCGCTCGGGCGCGACGTAAAGAACTCCCTCGAAGCCGTCGCGCAATTTCTGCAGGGTCCGCCGCTGTTGCGGGTTGTCTTGCGAGCTATTCAGCAGCAACGATGGAATGGCCAGTTCGGTGAGCTGGCGCACCTGGTCGGCCATGAGAGCGATGAGCGGCGAGACCACGACGGTCAGGCCGCCGAGCGCGACCGCGGGCAGCTGATAGCAAAGGCTCTTGCCGGCGCCGGTGGGCATGACGCAGACGATGTCGTGACCGTCCAGCAGGTCGCGAATGACCTCGCGCTGGCTGGGACGGAAGTGCGCCAGGCGGAAGGTCCCGGTGAGTAGGTCTTCGATCGACCTGGTGGCCGGATTGGCGGCAGAGTCAGTGACCACAGGCAGGTAGTGTACCGCCAGTGCAGTCGGTCAGCGCGTTGGCGGCGTGAAGTTGTCCTCCTGCTAAACTGAATTGGCACGTTTGCCTGGGGTTGCTGGAACGAATGACCACACCTGCGTACAAGCGCATCCTGCTCAAACTGTCTGGTGAGGCGCTGGCTGCCGGCCAGGGCTTCGGAGTAGACAATACCCGCGTGCACGAGATTGCGGCGGAAATTGCCGACGTGCACAAGCTGGGTGTGCAGATCGCCATCGTGGTGGGGGGAGGGAACTTCTTCCGAGGGGTGGCCGAGCAGGCCAAGGAGATGGACCGCGTGTCGGCCGATTACATGGGCATGCTGGCGACGGTGATCAATGCGCTGGCGCTGCAGGACGCGGTGGAGAAGTTGGGCGTGCCGACGCGGGTGATGAGCGCGATTGAGATGCACGAAGTGGCCGAACCGTTCATCCGGCGGCGGGCCATCCGGCACATGGAGAAAGGGCGCGTGGTGGTGTTCGCGGCGGGCACGGGGAATCCGTACTTCTCGACGGATACGGCGGCGTCGCTACGGGCGATGGAGATCAAGGCCGACGCCATCCTGAAGGCGACCAAGGTGGATGGCATTTATACGGACGATCCGATGATAGTGAAGGAAGCTACCAAGTACGAGAAGATCACCTACCTGGACATTCTGAAGCGCGGCCTGAAGGTGATGGACGCGACGGCCATCGCCATGTGCCAGGAGAACCAACTGCCGATTGTGGTGTTCGACCTTAACAAGCACGGGAACATCCGGCGGGTAGTGATGGGCGAGAAGGTGGGATCACTGGTGTACGAGGGCAAGAAGCCCAAGAAGCGCGATGCAGCGCAGCGGAAGTCCGCGCGGGGTTGAAGCGGGTCCTGCGACTTCGCTGATGGCGGGGCTCCTTCGACTCGGCCGTGGCCTCGCTCAGGATTTCGCCCGCTGGCTCCCGCTCCGCTCACGCCAGCGAAACGGCTCAACTTCGACTCATCGGTCGCCGCAGCGGCCTCCTCGCTCAGGATAAAGTTTATAATCGTGCGTTTGCGACATCATCTCAACGCTCGTAAGGTGGACTAGACATGGCACAAGTTTCCATGGCGGCGATTCCCGCACTCAAAGATAGCTTTGCTCAACTTAAGGCCCGAATGGACAAGGCGGTGGAGGACTTCCGCCGCGAAATGACGTCGACCCGCACCGGCCGCGCCTCGGTACATATGCTGGACGGAGTGGTGGTCGAGGCCTACGGCTCCGAGATGCCGCTCAACCAGTTGGCGAATGTGAGTGCTCCCGAGCCGCAGTTGATTACGGTGCAGCCGTGGGACGTGAGCCAGATCGGCGCCATTGAGAAGGCCATTCGCAGCAGTGACCTCGGCCTGAATCCGATGAACGACGGTAAGTTGGTGCGTGTGCCGGTGCCGGCGCTCACGGAAGAGCGCCGTAAAGAGATGGTCAAGCACCTGCACAAAGTGCTGGAGGAGCACCGTACCGCGATACGCAACATCCGGCGCGACGGCAACGATGCCATTAAGAAGGCCATGAAGGACAGAAAGATCACCGAGGACGAAGAGCACGGCGCCATGGAGCAGTTGCAGAAGCTCACCGACGACGAGATCAAGAAGATGGAAGAGATGGCCAAAGGCAAAGAGAAGGAAGTGATGTCGGTGTAGCATTCGTTTTTGGTTTTGTCACGGAACGGAGCGGCTGCGGCTGCTCCGTTTCGTCTTATGGAGGGCTAACATGGAGCCATGTTGCTCGATCTCGGGGATGTGAAGGTGCGCTCGTGGCGCAAGGCCGACCTGACGGCGCTGGTGCGGCACGCGAACAATCCCAAGATCGCCGCCAATTTGCGGGACCAGTTTCCTGATCCCTACACGCGGCGCGACGCCATCGACTTTCTGGACTACGCCCATTCCCAGGAGCCGGAATGCTCGTTCGCCATTGAATACGATGGCGAAGCGGCCGGAGGGGTGGGGTTTCTGCTGGGACGTGACATCGCCCGGATGAGCGCCGAGATGGGATATTGGCTGAGCGAGGAATACTGGGGCCGCGGAATCGCAACCCGGGTGGTCGCGGCGATGTCGGATTGGGCGTTTGAGTATTACAACTTAACGCGAGTTTTTGCCATGGCGTTCGCGCACAATGCGGCGTCCATTCGCGTGCTGGAAAAGGCGGGATTCGAGCGCGAAGGCTTGATGCGGAGGAGCGCGATCAAGAATGGGGTAATCCTCGATCAGATCCTGTTCGCCAAGGTGCGGTGACAGCCCGAGGCACGGAACTCCCGCCCCTTCGACTGCGCTCAGGGCAGGCCCTACCGGCCAAAACAAGGCCGCTGGAACAGGGCAACCAGCGCATTGTGATTTGGAATTTACTTCCTTCCCGCCGCTTCGACCGATGTCGTGGGGTCAGCGCCGTCCCAAGTTTGGTCTGATGTAGGCCCGTAGACCGAAGGCACCGGCTTATTGAGCATTCGCAGGTACATCGTGAGCTGGGTGCGGTGATGGCAAGTATGCAGTACCCTCCGCCAGAAGATCCAGACGCGCTCCCGCGAGACACCGAAGAACGGGACCTGCTCCATCCACCACTTGGCAGTTTGTCCGGCAAAGTAATGCAGACGCGGCCGTGCCAACTCCACCATGCGGGTGATGCAGGCATCGAGTTCCAGCGATGCCGGGAGCACCTCCGTAACCGGCGGTTCGAGGGTGCCGATGAATTCGCCGAAGAACCTGCGCTCGGATAGCAACTGGTGTTTCAGGATGTCCCGCACCGTGGACGATTTCTCATGCGGGCGGTAGTCCAAGTCGTCAGGCGCAAAGCAGCGCCACACGGCAATGACTTTGTTGGTTTCGCTGGCGTACGTGTCGAGCAGGTGCTGAAAGACGGGGTTGGCGGCCTGGGGGATGTCAGAGTCGGCGATGGCGGTGAACGAGTATCGCATGGCGGTTGTGTCGCTCCGGCGCGTTGATTGTACTGCGGGCAAAACAATCGGGCGCGAAAATCGCGCCCGGACAGGGATCCAAAAACCCGGAGATTAGTTTTCTCTGCAGACCGACTGCTGCTCCACATACTGCAGCAGCTTGCCCTGCTTCTCCAGTGACAGCAGGTTATCGAGGACGGGATACTGGGCGGTAGGATCGAAGCGCTGGATGGCCTTGTAGGCGCGCAACGCGCCGGCCAGGCCGGCGGCCTGCTTCTCCGCCTCACTCTTTACCCTGGGATGCTGCAGGATAAACGCGGCCTGCGAGTAGATCACCTGCATGCGCAGCTGGTTCGAGTAAGTGTCGTTGACCTGGTCCAGCGAATCGAGCGCTTTGCAGCACGCCTTCACCGTGATGTCGGGCACCTGCACGATCCATTCGGTCAGCCACATGCGCTTGTCGAGGCTGTCTTTGGCGAGAGGGTTCTGTTCCAGGCTCTGGACGTAGCTGAGCGCACGCGCCCGTTCCTCGGAGGTCGAGGGTCCGCGCGTCTTGCACTCGGCGGGCAAAGAGGCCGCCAGCACCGTCAGCGCGAGCAGAACGAAGAGCTTCCGACTCATGGTGCCATCTCCCTTCACGGCTTGGGTGGGCCTGGTGAATTACAAGATGATACTCGAATTGGAGCCGCGTTGCGCGGCTAGGGACACAAAACGTCAACTGCAAAACCTGCGTTTCACCCTGAATTTATGGGGGTTCGTCCCAGCGATGTTTGCATCGCGTTGACATTCCGAGAAGCGAGGCAATGTTGGCTGCCGCGTGGGATAATTGCGCAAGGTGTCAAGCGATGAAACGCGTTGTCCATGCCGCCTGTCCGCACGACTGTCCCGATGCCTGCGGGACGCTGATCACCGTCGAAGAGGGGCGCGCGACCAAGGTCCAGGGCGATCCCGCGCATCCCGTCACGCAGGGCTTTCTCTGCGCTAAAGTTGCGAAATATCTTGATCGAGTGTATTCACCGGACAGGCTGCTTTATCCCATGCGGCGCGTAGCGCCGAAGGGCACGGGCGGAGCGGAGGCGTTCCAGCGCATTTCGTGGGACAAAGCGTTAGATGAGATCGTCGCGAAGCTGAAGGACATCAGTGCCGAGTTCGGACCCGAGGCAGTGCTGCCCTATTCGTACGGCGGAAACCTTGGCGTGCTGAACGGCGGTTCGATGGACATGCGCTTCTTTTATCGCGCGGGAGCGTCGCAACTGCTGCGGACGATTTGCGCGACGACCGGCGGCGAAGCGATCGT
>Ga0335083_10012311_pt1 | contig 10246 bp, 4 predicted proteins | sample Lox_Sample_42_FD_206716 | JGI IMG/M metagenome (GOLD analysis project Ga0335083, IMG submission 206716) | Soil microbial communities from Loxahatchee National Wildlife Refuge, Florida, United States - Lox_Sample_4.2 | ecosystem: Environmental > Terrestrial > Soil > Wetlands | place: USA: Florida...
GTCCATTCCCGCCGGAAGTGGGCTGTGACACCTTAAGATGTTCCAGATTATGGCTAAACAATTCACGACACTGCTGCCAACGCAGGCTCAATTTGAATGATCACCGCAACACCGGCAGAAACATCGACTCTCAAAGCCAATTATAACCTTGGTTATATTTGGCTTATTTCGGTGGTTGCCGCCATGGGAGGATTGTTGTTTGGCTGGGATTGGGTCGTGATTGGCGGCGCGAAACCTTTTTTCCAAAGATACTTTAATTTAACCAGCGAATCCCAAATTGGATGGGCAAACAGTTGCGCGCTGATTGGATGTTTGATGGGGGCGATTGCCGCCGGCGCGTTAAGTGATAAATTCGGACGCAAAAAACTTTTGGTGTTTGCCGCCTTGCTTTTTGCCGGGACGTCGCTCGGGAACGCCCTGGCGCCTGACTTTACCAGTTTCATTACCTGGCGAATTCTGGGTGGAGTGGCGATTGGTCTGGCGTCGAATCTTTCCCCGATGTACATCTCCGAAGCGGCGCCGGCGCAGATGCGTGGCAAACTGGTTGCCATTAATCAACTCACGGTCGTGATTGGCATTTTGTTTGCGCAATACCTCAATTGGTTTCTGGTGCGCGGTCTTCCTGCCGGGGCGACGGATGATTTCATCCGCAATTCATGGTTCGGGCAGCAGGGCTGGCGGTGGATGTTTGGTCTAACCGCCATACCGTCAGCTTTGTTCTTCCTGGGAATGTTGTTCGTTCCGGAAAGCCCGCGCTGGCTCGCGAAAAACGGGAAAGGCGAAACGGCCCGCGGCATCCTGGAAAAAATTGGCGGTGCTGAATATGCCAATGCCGCCACGGCAGAAATTCAAACCACACTGGCCAAAGAGGAAATTCAACATGTTCGTTTTTCAGATTTACTGGAGCCGAAAATGCGCCGGGTGCTGGTCCTGGGGATTGTGCTCGCGGTGTTTCAGCAATGGTGTGGTATTAATGTCATCTTCAATTATGCCGAGGAAATCTTCCATGCCGCCGGTTACGATATTTCCTCCGTGCTTAAGAACATTGCCTGGACAGGTTCGGTGAATCTTGTTTGCACTATTTTTGCCCTGGGCATTGTGGATCGGGGCGGGCGGCGTAAGCTGATGCTTTTTGGTTCGGCGGCACTCGCCATAATTTATACCGCCATGGGCGCTTTCTATTTTATGGGCGTCAAAGGACTTCCGCTATTGTTGCTCGTGCTCGGTGCCATCGGTTGTTATGCCGTGTCGCTTGCGCCGGTGACCTGGGTAGTTATCTCTGAAATTTTCCCCAATCGTATTCGTGGCGCGGCCATGGCCGTCGCCGTCTCATCACTCTGGATTGCCTGCTTTTTATTGACTTATACGTTTCCGCTTTTGAATGGGGCTCTCGGGCCTGCGGGAACGTTCTGGCTCTATGCGGCCATCAGCGTGGCCGGCTTTATCTTTGTAAAATTTCAACTGCCGGAAACGAAAGGCAAAACGCTCGAGCAGATTGAGCGTGAACTGGTGCGTTAAGGGTCTTGCATGAATCGAACGAAAAATTTGAAATGGCCGGGCCGGGGTGAAACTGCTGCGCGCGCGGATTCTTCTAACAGCCATTCAAAAAAGGATGCGGTGCAGGTGCGAATAGAAGAACTGGTGATTCCCACCTACCTGCCGGCGCCGCCTGATAAGAACCCCATGTTTCTCGAAAAGCGGGTTTACCAGGGGAGCAGCGGCAAGGTTTATCCTTTGCCGTTCACGGATCGCATCGCCGAAAAGCCGGTCGATAGAAAATGGAAGGCGATTTGGATCGAAAACGAATTTATCCGCGCGATGGTCCTGCCGGAAATCGGTGGGCGTATTCACATACTGCAGGATAAAACCAACGGCTATGACTTGATTTATAATCAATCAGTCATCAAACCCGCGCTGGTCGGGCTGGCTGGTCCCTGGATTTCCGGCGGCATCGAGTTTAATTGGCCGCAGCATCACCGGCCGGCCACTTTTTTGCCCGTAGACTTTGAAGTTGAAGAGCATGCCGACGGGTCAAAAACAATTTGGTGCAGCGACCATGACCCGATGTGCCGCATGAAAGGCATGCATGGCGTTTGCCTGCATCCGGGTAAAAGCTTCCTGGAGTTGAAAGTGCGGGCGTACAACCGCACGCCTTACGTCCAAACATTCCTGTGGTGGGCCAATGTGGCCACACGCGTTTATGAAGCTTACCAGAGTTTTTTCCCGCCGGACGTTTATTACGTGGCTGACCATGCCCGCCGTTCGATGAGCGAATATCCATTGGCAAAAGATTTTTATTACGGCGTCAATTACGGAGAACGCGGCGCGCAGGGGATTCCCGCTAATGAGGTTCCGGCGCAATTTATCCCGCCGCATTGCCGCGGCCGGAAGGCGAAAAATCAAAGGCACGGCGCGCCAGATTATGCGCCGAACGACCTTTCATTCTATGCCAACATTCCCGTGCCGACTTCTTACATGTGTCTGGGAAGCAAACAGGACTTCTTTGGCGGTTACGATTATGCCGCCCAGGCGGGCATCGTTCATATCGCCAACCATCATATTTCACCCGGGAAAAAACAATGGACGTGGGGCAACCATGAATTTGGCTATGCCTGGGATCGTAACCTGACGGATCCCGATGCAAACGGGGAATATGCTCCCTACATAGAAATCATGGCTGGCGTTTATACAGACAACCAGCCCGATTTCAGTTTTCTGCAACCCGGCGAAACAAAATCCTGGAGCCAATACTGGTATCCCATCCAGAAAATCGGCCCGGCACAACATGCCAACCTCGAGGCCGCGATCAGCCTGAAGTTTCATAAACAGGAAGTGCTGTTTGGTGTGGCAGTAACCGGCCATCATCCCCGGGCGTCCATTACGCTTTCGGCCAAAGGCAAAATGCTGGCGCAATTTGTCAGGGACTTGTCACCGGGTTTTCCGGCCGTTGAAAAGATCGCGCTTCCCAAAGGGATCGCGGAAAAAGATCTGGTTCTCAGCGTCAAGACTGCGGATGGACTTCCGTTGATTTCTTACCAGCCCGAACCGGTCAAAAAAGGTGAAGTGCCGCCGCCGGCCACGGAACCACCTGCGCCGGAAGACATCAAGCACAACGATGAATTGTTCATTACCGGTTTGCATCTTGACCAATATCGCCATGCCACTCGTCCGCCAACGGCCTATTGGTTGGAAGCATTGCGTCGGGACCCACTGGACTCGCGATGCAACAATGCCACGGGACTTTGGCATCTCAAGCGCGGCGAGTTTACCATCGCCGAAAAATATTTTTCAATGGCGATCGAACGGCTCACCCGCCGCAATCCCAATCCGTATGACAGCGAAGCGCTTTATAACCTCGGCCTGTCCCTGAGTTTTCAAGGTCGTCATGACGAAGCTTATGATTCTTTTTATAAGGCCACCTGGAGCCAGGCATGGGCGGCGGCGGGTTATCACGCTTTGGCAGAAATCGATTGTCTGCGGAAAGATTGGCTCCGGGCGTTGGATCATCTCGACCGTTCGCTGCCATTCAACACACGCAACGCGCGCGCGCGAAATTTGAAAGTTCTCATTTTGCGACAGTTAAATCGCCCGGACGAAGCCGACGAACTCTTGCGGGAGACAGTCAAGCTGGATTCATTGGACTGGTGGGCGAAACATCTCCAGGGCCAAAAAATTGATAGTGATTTGCAGACCCATCTGGATTTGGCGCATGATTATGCGCGTGCCGGGTTTTTGGACGAATCCATTACGATCTTAAAAAGCGCTGGCATCGCCAGGGGAGATTTGCCGGATCAAAGCTGGGGCGCCATGCCATTGCTTCACTATACGCTTGGATGGTTGTACGAAAAGAACGGTGATAAAAAATCCGCGTCGGCTTCCTTCAGGCAGGCGGTCACGGCATCATCCGATTACTGTTTTCCGTCGCGACTGGAGGAAATCGCAATTTTTGAAGCGGCCATGCGCAATAATCCGCGTGATGCCCGGGCAGCTTATTATCTCGGCAATCTTTTGTATGATCGCCGCCGGCATCAGGAGGCCATTCGCGTATGGGAAAAATCAGCCAAACTGGATCCGGATTTTTCGATTGTTTGGCGCAATCTCGGCATTGGCTATTTTAATGTTTCGCGAAATTCCAGCAAAGCCCGCAACGCCTATGAGAAAGCTTTCCAGGCGAATCCAAAAGATGCCCGGCTGCTCTATGAACGTGACCAGCTCTGGAAACGCCTGGGGGACAAACCCGAAAAACGCCTGCGCGAACTGGAAAAATATTTAGGCCTCGTTGCCCGGCGGGACGATTTAAGCGTAGAGATTTGCGCCCTTTATAATCAAACCCGCCAACCCGAAAAAGCTGCGCAAATCATTGCCGGCCGGAAATTCCAGCCGTGGGAAGGCGGCGAGGGAAAACCGCTGGAGCAGCATGTTCGCACGCAAATGGTGTTGGGCCGTTCTGCCATCGCGGGCCGTGATTTTCAAAAAGCGAAAGAACATTTTGAATTGGCGCTGGTCTCTCCCCTGAATTTGGGGGAAGCCAAACATTTGCTCGCGAACCAAAGCGACATTTATTTTCGCCTGGGAGAAGCTTTTGCCGGTTTGGGTGATAAAACATCGGCGCAAAAGCATTGGCTGGCGGCAGCCACGTTCAGGGGAGACTTCCAGGAAATGCGCGTCCGCGCGTTCAGTGAAATGACTTATTATTCCGCTTTGTCCCTGGAGAAACTGGGCGAACGGGCCAAAGCAAAAAGAATGTTCCGTGATTTGCTTTCTTATTCGCAAAAGCTCCAGAAGTCCAAAGCCAGGATTGATTATTTTGCCACGTCCTTGCCCACCATGCTGCTGTTTGCCGACGACTTGCAATATCGCCAGGAAACAACGGCATTGTTCTTACAGGCGCAGGCGCACTTGGGTTTAGGCGCGGCAACGAAGGCGAAGGCTTTGCTGCGAATCGTCCTGCGGCGCGATCCGAATCATGCGCCTGCATCAGACCTGTTGCAGGAAACCGGGAAGCAGAAGGGAAGGTAGAGGAATGAAAACGCTCGCAAATTCTTTAATCATCCAGCAATTCCAGGGTTTTGCAGTGCACACCCTCCGGAGTGATGCCGTGGCGTTATCGGTCGTGCCTGAATTGGGGGCGAAAATTATTTCGTTAAAGGATCTTCGCACCAGGCGCGAATGGTTATGGCACCCGCGTGACAATCTGGAACTGTTTCGAAATAAACCCCACGACACCTTTTCAGACAGCCCGCTCGTGGGGATGGATGAATGTCTGCCAACGATTTTGCCCTGCACATGGCGTGGGCGGGAACTGCCTGATCACGGTGAAGTTTGGAACCATGCGTGGGAAGTGGATGAAGAAGCTTGGCAACTGGGCGTTCTGAAAACGATCATTAAATTAAAATCCTCTCCCCTGGTTTTTGAAAGGGCCATTGCATTGCAAGGGTGTGAAATCCGAATCGATTACCGATTAACCAATTTAGAAACCGCAGAAGAGGATTTTATCTGGGCCTTTCATCCCCTGTTGCGGCTAACGGCGGAAGACAAGCTGGAGTTGCCCCTTTCCACCCGCAAGTTGTTAAACGGAGAAACCTGGGTGGATGCCGTGGCATCGGCGATTCCCGCCAGTAACTGCGCTAAAGCATTCGCCCGTCCGGTTTCTGAGGGATGGGCGGCCATCAAAAACGATGTTACTGGCGATCGCCTCGAATTTATTTGGGATTCGTTTCAAAATAATTCTCTCGGCCTGTGGATTACGCGCGGCGGCTGGCACGGTTACCATCATTTTGCGATTGAGCCAACGAACGCGGACCATGATTCGCTCGCCACCGCTTCGAAAAGAAAATGTTGCGGGACGGTGGCCGCCCACAGTTCAGTCCACTGGCAGCTTCTCCTGCGCGTTGGTTCTGCCGGACAGCCTTCTTCTTAATTAAATAAGCACATGACCAATCGATTCAAATCCTGCCTCACACTGACATTGTTGTTTCTCTCGCCATCTTTATTTGCCGGGACCGTTTGGCTTTCGTCGCTTGACCTAAATCAGATGACCACTGGTTGGAGTGTCGCCAAAGCCAACCGGGAAATTTCCGATGGCCCTCTCAGCATTCACGGGCAAAAATTTGATTACGGTGTCGGCACCCACGCGACAAGCAAGTTCAGGGTGAAACTCGACGGCCAGGCAGAACGCTTTACGGCGGACGTGGGTGTGGATGATAGCGCCGGCAATCAAGGCAGTGTTGAATTTATTGTTGAAGGCGATGGGAAGATTCTTTGGCGCAGCGGCGTTCTCAAAGGCGGGGACTCCGCTATGCCGGTGGATGTAAGCCTAAAAGATGTTAACATTTTGACACTGCGGGCAACGGACGGTGGCGACGGCGAAAGCAACGATCATGCTGATTGGGCGAACGCAAAAATAATCATGAAAGATGGCGATGCTCCGCCGGCTGCTTTGCCGCCTTATGATAAGTTTAGTATAAAGACCAAAACCTTCGCCGTGAATTTTCAGGTTGGTGATGATGGCCGGCTTTATCAATTTCCTATCGGAGCGGGGGAAGATTCAAAGTTGCTTCGTGACCAGGAATTTTATCCCCAGGCCGGAAATGGATACGTTTGGGAACCGGCGTTGGAAGCCGTTCACGCGGATGGAAACACATCCACTGCGCTTCTCTACGACGGCATGACCCAGACCAACGAATCGCCGAGCATTGCATTGACTCGCATCCATTTGCGCGACCCTGCTTACCCCTTCGAAGTCACGCTTTGTCTCCGTGCCCATGATGACGAAGATGTCGTAGAGCAATGGACGGAGATTCGGCATCACGAATCAGGCGTCGTCACATTGCAGCGCATGGCGTCTGCCTCCTGGCTGTTTTCGACCAATGTCTATCTCACCCATTTCTTTGGCGATTGGGCCAAGGAGATGATGTATCCCATTACGGAACAAATCACGCCGGGCGTTAAAGTGCTGGATTCCAAGCTGGGTGTTCGCGCAGATCAATATCAGAATCCTTCCTTTATCCTCTCCTTAAACGGCCGGGCAACGGAAACCAATGGCGAGGTCCTCGCCGGCTCGCTCGCATGGTCGGGCAGTTTCCAATGCGCGTTCGACGATAATGTGGAGCAGGTTCGCGCATTGTGCGGCATTAATCCGTTTGCCACCGCTTACCATTTGAAACCCAATGAAACATTTACCACGCCCACGATGATTTGGGTTTGGAGTGACCAGGGTCTTGGCGATATGAGCCGTAAATTTCATGATTGGGCCCGCGATTTCGGGATTCGCAACGGCCATGAAACCCGTGATGTATTGCTGAATAACTGGGAGGCGACCGGGTTTGATTTTGATTTTAATCGCATTGTGGGCCTTTTCGCACCAGCTAAAGAGTTAGGCGTAGAGTTGTTCCTTTTGGACGATGGCTGGTTTGGAAATAAATATCCGCGCGTCAACGATCACGCCGGCTTGGGCGACTGGCAGCCAAACCGGTCGCGGCTCCCGAATGGCCTCGCGCCGCTGGCCGCGGCTGCCGTTCAGCACGGATTACGCTTCGGCATTTGGATGGAGCCGGAAATGGTCAATCCCAACAGCGAACTGTTTCATGAACATCCAAACTGGGTCATCTCCGAACCCAAACGGGATCTGGAACTCAAACGGAACCAAATGGTCCTCGATTTGACCCGCCCCCAGGTGCAGGAATTCGAATGGAACTCCATCCAAAGCATTCTCAATGTCCCCAACATCACTTATGCAAAATGGGATTGTAATCGTTACCTGACGCAACCGGGTTCATCTTATCTGCCCGCAGACCGGCAATCAGATTTGGACATAGATTATGTCGAGGCGCTTTACGCTCTCATGGACAAGACGGCAAAGACATTCCCGAACACTGAATTAATGCTTTGTTCCGGCGGCGGCGGGCGAGCGGATTATGGCGCTTTGAAATATTTCCACGAATTTTGGCCCAGCGATGACACGGATCCGGTGGCGCGGGTGCCGATGCAGTGGGATTACTCTTATTTTTTCCCCATGATGGCCATTGCCAGCCATGTGACTCATTGGGGCAATCGCCCGATGCACTTCGCGTGTTGCGTGGCGATGAGCGCGCGTTTCGGCATGGACCTCGACCTGACCAAATTATCTGCGCAGGACAAAGCGATTTGCGCCGGGGCCATCGCTGCCTACAAACAGATCCGTGGCATCACAACCCAGGGAGATTTATATCGGGTTGAGGATCCTCATAATAACTACCGCGGTGCCATTGACTTTGTATCGAAAGTTCGTGACCGTGCCGTAGTCTACGTCTTTCAGTTGCAGGATGGCCCGAACGCTGTCGTTCGTCCGCAGGGATTGGATCCGGCCCGCCAATATACGGTTCATGAATTAAATCCTATGCCTGGCCGGGCGGCGATCGAATACGAAGGCAAATCCTTTACGGGTGAACAATTGATGCGCGATGGCATCATGCCTTCCTGCTCCCAGGGGCTGGAAGGTTGCGTGATAGAACTCGGATCCTGATTTGGAATTGACTGGATTATGTTAAACAAAGTAAACAGGCGGCGATTCCTGCAGACGACACTCGCTGCCACCGCCGCTGCAACGGTTTGGGAGCCATTAATTTCTTTAGGCCAGGTGAGGCAAACGTCCCGCCGCTTGGACCTGGACGGCCAATGGCAGGTTTCACAGGCCGGAAAAAATAGCTGGATTCCCTCCACGGTGCCGGGGTGCATCCATACCGATTTGCTCGCCGCCGGGGAAATTCCCGATCCGTTTTACCGGGACAATGAGAAAATTGTCCAGTGGGTGACTGCCGCGGATTGGATTTATCAACGCACGTTTGATGTGCCGGGCGACGTTTTAAAAAATGACCGCGTGCTCTTGCGTTGTGAAGGCCTTGATACCGTGGCATCGGTCAAAATTAACGGGATCGAAATTGGCCGCGCGAACAATATGTTTCGCCTTTGGGAGTTCGACGCCAAAGATGCTTTGCATCCTGGTGAAAATGTCATTGAAGTTTTGTTTGAATCACCGCTCACGTACATCAAGAAACATGAAGCCAGCGCGCCGAACCAATGGGTGAAGGGGCGTGCCTGGGTGCGCAAGGAGCCGTGCAGTTTTGATTGGGATTGGGGTCCGGATTTAGCCAGTTGCGGTATCTGGAAAAACATTAGCCTGGAAACCTTCAGCCAGGGCCGCATCACCGATGTGCTGGTGGAACAGCATCTGGACCATGACCGGCTGGCGACGCTGAATATTGGAGTGGACGCAGAAACAACCGGCTCGATGCCGGAAACATTCATGGCTGCCGTCACGGTTCTTCACGAAGGAAAAACCATTGCCAAGACAACAATGCCGGTTTCCAGTGGCCATGGCAGCGGCCAGTTGGAAATTAAACATCCGAAACTGTGGTGGCCTGCCGGAATGGGAAAACAGCCACTCTATGAAGTCCATGTGGAATTGATGGACGGGCAGGGGAGCGTCATTGACAGTATCTCGAAACGCATCGGCTTGCGCGAATTGAAGATTGTTTTGCCGCAAGGCGACAGCCCGTTGCACTTTGAAGTCAACGGTGTTCCTTTTTTCTCCAAGGGCGCCAATTGGATTCCTTGTGATTCATTTACCAGCCGCATCACGCCGGAAATTTTGCGGCGCTATGTTGCCGATGCCGCGGCCGTAAATATCAACACCCTGCGCTTTTGGGGTGGCGGCTATTATGAGGATGATGCCTTGTTTGACGCTTGCGACGAAATGGGGATATGCGTCTGGCTGGATTGCAAATTTGCCTGCGCCGCTTACCCCGCGTTTGACGCCGATTTCATGGATAATGTGCGCCAGGAAATTCGCGATAATGTCCGGCGGCTGCGGCATCATCCCTGCATCGCCGTCTGGTGCGGTAATAATGAGATCAGCCTATTGAACGAAGCCCAGGCATGGCGCGACAACACCATGAGCACTGCCGATTACGACAAGTTGTTTAAGGATTTAATTGGCGGCGAGATTCAGCAATGGGCTCCCCAGGCCAGTTACGTTTCCGGCAGCCCGGAGTGCGGGGATACGCATTATTGGGATGTCTGGCACGGAGATAAAACGTTCGATGCCTATCGCACGCTCACGGGGTTCATGAGCGAGTTTGGTTATCAATCGTTTCCCGAATTAAAAACCATTCGCTCTTTTACGAATGAACAGGATCGTGCTTCCGTCGTGACGCCCGTGATGAAATGGCACCAGCGTTCCGGCGTGGGCAATATTGAAGGCAACCAG
>Ga0335083_10012312_pt1 | contig 10246 bp, 6 predicted proteins | sample Lox_Sample_42_FD_206716 | JGI IMG/M metagenome (GOLD analysis project Ga0335083, IMG submission 206716) | Soil microbial communities from Loxahatchee National Wildlife Refuge, Florida, United States - Lox_Sample_4.2 | ecosystem: Environmental > Terrestrial > Soil > Wetlands | place: USA: Florida...
GGCGGGTTGTCGGAGCCGGCGGGCGGTGGAGCCGGGGAAGTCTGGGCGACAGCGACACCGGCAGAGAGCAGCGCGCCGGCGAGCAACGGCCTAATTCGAGACATTGTCAGTGACCCCTCCTGCGGGCCGCCTGCGTGTGCGGGCCCGGGCGCGCGCGATGTACCAGCGGACAGGACACCCCCCGCGACCGTTGTGTGACACTTCAGGGGAGGTCGGAGCGTTTCCGGAAACGTTTTCGTGTCAGCCGGTCTCGGAGAGCCAGCGGGCCAGCGTCTTGCCGTCCACGCCGAGCTGCTCGGCGGTGCGCCCGCGCTGACCCCCCAGCTGCTCCAGGGCCCAGGCGGCGTACTCGCGCTGGAGCTGCCGGATGGAACGCACCGGCAGGCCGAACCGGTTCGGGGACTGCTCCCGGTCGTCGACCAGCGGCGGGAGGTCCGCCGGCACCGCCTCGGGGCCGCGGCCGAGCAGCACCACCCGCTCGAGCAGGTGGGCCAGCTCGTTCCCCGGCCAGCGGTGCTCGAGCAGCTGGCGCACGACGTCGGGCGAGAGCGAGCGCACCGGCGAGCCGGGATGCTTCGCCAGCGCGGCGCGGAAGAAGTGCTCGATGAGGCCGGGGAGATCCTCCCGGCGCGCCCGGAGCGGAGGAATCTCGATGGTCACCACCTCCAGCCGGTAGAGCAGGTCCTGGCGGAAGGCGCCGCGGGCGATCTGATCACGCAGGTCGCGGTGGGTCGCGGCGATGACCCGCACGTCCACCCCCCGCTCGCGCGGGGCACCCACCGGCCGCACCTGGCCGGTCTCGAGCACGTGGAGCAGCTTGGCCTGCAGCGCCGGGGACATCTCGCCGATCTCGTCGAGGAAGAGCGTCCCGCCGTCGGCCTCGGTGAAGAGACCCCGCTGGTCACCCACCGCTCCGGTGAAGGCGCCGCGCACGTGACCGAAGAGCTCGGACTCGAGCAGGGCCTCGGGGACGGCGGCACAGTTCAGCGTGACGAAGGGCGCGGCGGCCCGGCGGCTCGCGGCGTGGAGCGAGCGTGCCACCAGCCCCTTCCCGGTCCCGGTCTCGCCGAGGATGAGGATCGGGGCCTCGGCGTCGGCCACCCGCTCCATCACCTCCAGTACCCGGCGCATCCCTGGGCTCTCGGCGACGAACTGGCCGGGCGCGAAGCGCTCGCCGAGCACCGACTTCAGCGCCCGGGCCTCGCGCCGGACGGCGACCTCGTCGAGGGCGCGGCCGAGGAACAGCGCCAGCTCCTCCACGGTGAAGGGCTTGGTCAGGTAGTGGTAGGCCCCGCGGCGGATGGACTCGATGGCAGTGTCGATCGCCGCGAAGGCGGTCATCACCAGCACTGGCCGCTCGGGGGCGAGGCGCCGCGAGTGGGCGAGGAGCCCGAGGCCATCCACCTCCGGCATCCGGAGGTCGGTCACCAGCGCGTCGAACTCCTCGGCCTCGAGCAGCTGAAGCGCTTCCACGCTCGAGGAGCAGGCCCGGGCGGCGTAGCCGCGGCCCTCCAGGCCGTCCGCCACCGTGGCGGCGAGCTCGGCGCTGTCGTCCACCACCAGGACCCGCGGCAATCTAGGCGTGCGCGGCACGGAGCACCTCCGGCCCTGCCGGAAGAGTGATGGTGGCCTCGGTGCCCCGGCCGGACGCCGAGCCGATGACCAGCGAGCCCCGGTGGGTCTTCACGATCTCGCTGACGATGGACAGGCCGAGCCCCGTCCCCTGCCCCGGCTTCTTGGTGGTGAAGAAGGGCTCGGTCGCGCGCGAGGCCGCCTCGGGCGCGATGCCGGCGCCGTCGTCACGGACACTCAGCGCCACCTCGGAGCCGCGCTGCACCGCCCTGACCACCACCCGTCCCCCGGGAGCGCAGGCGTCACAGGCGTTGAGGAGCAGGTTCACGAGCGCGTGCTCCAGGAGCCGGTGGTTCGCGCGCAGGTGCGGCAGCCCGGGGGCGACGTCGGAGGTCAGGGTCACGCCCGAGCCACGGAAGCGGTGCTCGACCAGCGCCACCGCGCCCTCCACCACGTCCGCCGGGTCGGTGTCGCTCAGCTCGGGGGTACCTCCCCGGGCCAGGGCGAGGAACCCCCGCACCACCGCATTGATGCGCTGGCACTGGTCGAGGACCGCCTGCAGCGAGCGGCGGGCGCGCTCGTCTCCCTCGAGGCGCTCGAGGAGCTGCTCCGAGCGCCCGACGATGACCGAGAGCGGAGTGGAGATCTCGTGCGCCACCCCGCCGGCCAGGGTCAGGACGGTGGCCGCCTGCCCCTCGCGCTCGAGGCGCTCGTCCCGCTCGCGGAGCAGCCGCGCCACCTCCAGCTCCCGGGCGAGCTCGAGCTCACGCCGCTGGTTGCGGAGCGCCACGCCCCCGAAGGCCAGCACCAGGCCGCAGCCGATGCCCACCGCCAGCACCAGCCTCCACCGCGCCCGGCGCTCGCGGTCCCGCTCGCGCTCGGCGGTGGCCACCACCACGGCTCCCCAGGTGCCCGCGCCCTCGACCGTGCGGGTGCTCAGGCCGGCAAACGCGGTGCGGGCCGGAAGCCCGAGGCTCGCTGCCTCGAGCGGCTTGAGGCGGAGGCTGCCCTGGTGGGCCTCGAGCGCCGAGGCCAGGAAGGGGACCGGACCGGCGCTCCCGTCGGTGGTCCACAGCCGGGGGTCGCCCGGGCGGGCGACGAGGATCTCCTGCGTTCCGGGGCGCTCGAGCCGCCGCAGCCCTGCGAAGATGACCGCGGTCTCGGCGTACATCTCGACTCGCCGTCCGTCGGGCAGCGTCACCTCGATGGCCAGCGTGCCGTGCGGCGGCTCGCCGGTCGACGGGCCACCCTCGAACCGGTAGCCGCGGTAGCCCGTGGGGAGGGTCACCGGCTCACCGGGGCGCTGGAGCTCGGCGGCGAGCATCCGTGCGTCGCGGACAGCGTACTCCAGCCGGCCGGCGAGCTCGGCGGCGATCATCCTGCTCGCCCGGCTCTGCTCCTGGGCGAAGTCGTCGAGCGCCGCCGCGGACTCACGCTCCTCGTCCCAGAAGGCAAGGGCCGTCACCGCCGCGAGCGCCAGGGCCATCAGGAGCGCCAGGCGAGGCTGCCGGATCACTCGACCATCTTCGCGACTGAGGCGCGCCTTGACCAGACCGGACTCCCCGAAACGCCTCCCCGGTGGAGCAAGCCGCGGACCACGAACGGGCGTCCCGGTCGCCACCGGTCGACGGAGGATCTGGGCAGGAGCCTTTCCGGACGGACACGGAATGGTTCCGTCCGGGCCCCCCGGCCGCGGGCCTCCTCCGGAGACGAGGCGCGCTGGTACGGTCCCTGCTGAAGGGAGCCACGTCCATGCCCGACCTTCGCCCGCGCTGGTACGGATGCTGGTGGATGCTCGCCCTGGCGCTTCCCGCGCTCGGGCAGCAGCACCCCCTCACCCCGCCCGACGCCAGAGCGAGCGCCGAGCCCACGAGCGCCGCTCTGCCCGGAATGCCCCGTGTCCTCACCCTCGAGCAGGCACAGGCCTACGCCACCGCCCACCAGCCGACCCTGCTCGCCGCCCGGGCGCGCCTGGAGGCGGCCATCGCCACGACGGGCGTACCGCGGGCGCTGTGGTACCCCCGGCTGGGGGTGACCGCGCAGGAGCTCATCGGCACCGCGAACAACACCACCGGCAGCTATGTGTCGGTGGGCACGCTCGACCTGCCGCGGATCGGCGGCACGCCTGCCGAGACCACCGGCACCTGGGATCCCCACGGGTCGAGCCTCGCCGCGGTGGGGGTGCGCCAGGAGCTGTTCGACTTCGGCCGGATCGCCGCGCTCTCGGCGCTGACCGATGCCGAGGCGGCGACGGAGAAGGAGCGCTCGAACCTCACCATCCTCGCGGTCCGCTTCCAGGTCGAGCAGTCGTACTTCGCGGTCCTCGCCGCCAAGGCAGTGCTCCGCGCCTCCGAGGCCGCCTACACCCGTGCCCTCGCGCACCGCGACTTCGCCCAGGTGGGAGTGACCCAAGGGATGCGGTCGCCCATCGAGGTGACCCGCGCCGCGGCCGACCTCGCCCGGGCGGACGTGCAGCGCACCCGCGCGCGCGGCGGGGTGATCGAGGCGCAGGCGGTCTTCGCCGCCACCGTCGGGGTGGACGACGCACGGCTGGACGCTGCCGAGGCTCCCTCCACCGCGGTGGAGGCCGCCCCGCCGATGGATCAGATCCTGCGGCACCTGGCGGCCACGGACCCGAACGTGCGCGCCGCTCAGGCCCGTCTCGCCGAACAGCAGGCCACCACCCGCATCTACTCCACCGCCCTGCTGCCCGAGCTGTTCCTCAGCGGCACGCTGAGCGGTCGCGCCGGCGGAGCCCCGATCGCCTCGGGCGCGGTTCCCTCGGGAAACGGGTACCTGCCGAACGTACCCAACTGGGACGCGGCGATCGTCCTGGTCTGGCCGGTGCTCGACTTCGGCGTCTTCGCCCAGCGCTCCGCCTCCGAGAGCCAGGAGCGGGCGCGACAGGCGGAGATCGTCGAGGCGGGCCAGCAGTCCACCACCGCGATCCAGCAGGCCTATGCCGCGCTGGAGGTCGCCCTTGCGGCGCTGCCCGGGCTGGAGGAGGCGCTCCAGGCGGCCCTGGCCAACAGCGCCCAGGCGGACGCGCGCTTTCGCGAGGGGCTGGGCACCAGCGTCGAGCTGGCCGACGCCGAGTCACTCCGGACGGATGCCGAGATCCAGCTGGCCGTGGGGCGCTTCGACGCGGCGCGCGCCCGGGCGCAGCTGGGGCGTGTCATCGCGGAGGGACTGTGAGCACGACCATGAATCCGCAGCCGAGCAGCGACCCCGGACCGGGAGTCGCCAGGAGCCGGCGCATCCCGCTGACCATCGCCGGCGCTGTGGGGGCGGTCCTGCTGCTCGGGGCGCTGCTCTACTGGCGCGCGGTGGCGCACAACAACCACGTCGCGCTCGCCGACGCTCCGAAGGGAGTCACCGTGGAGCGGGCGGTGGCCACGCAGTACCAGCCGTCGCGCCGCTACGTGGGGACGATGGCTCCGTGGATCCAGGCGCAGGTCGGCCCGCAGCTGGTGTCGGCGTACGTGGACACGGTGCTGGTCCGCCCTGGCGCAGTGGTGAAGAAGAACCAGGTGCTGGCCACGCTCGACTGCCGGAACGCCAGCGCCTCGCAGAAGGCGGTGGCGATGGAGGCCCGGTCGGTGGCCGAGATGCAGGCCGCGCTGGAGAAGCAGGCCAGCCGGGTCACCAAGATGCTCGACGGCGGCTTCGTCTCCCCCAACGAGGTGGACCAGCGGCAGGCCGAGAGCTCCAGCAAGGAGGCCCAGCTGCTGTCCCTCGAGGCACAGCGCCTGGGAACCGACCTCCAGGTCAACGACTGCATCCTCCGCGCGCCGTTCGACGGGGAGATCTCCGAGCGGATGGAGGACCCCGGTGCCTTCGTCCGCCCGGGCAACGCCATCGTCACCATCGTGGACCGCAACGTGGTGCGGGTCACCACCGACGTCCCGGAGGAGGACTTCAACTCGGTGGCTCCGAACACGCCGGTGGCCATCCAGGTCGTCTCCACCAGCCAGAAGACCCAAGGGAACATCTCGAGGCGCGCGCCGGCGGCCGACCTGGGGACCCGGACGGTGCACGTGGAGATCGACCTTCCCAACGCCGACCACCGCTTCCCGGTGAACACCACCGCGCTCCTGGGAATCGACGTGGGCAAGCCGATGCCGGCGACGCGCATCCCGCTGACCGCGGCGACCGTGCGCGGCAAGAAGGCCGACATCTTCGTGGTGCAGGGCGACAAGGTGAAGCACGAGACGGTCGCCGTCCTCGGTGAGCAAGGGAGCGCGCTGTTCATCGATCCAAAGCTCGCCGCGGGCACCATGGTGGTGACCCAGGGGCGGACGGTGCTCGCCGACGGGGACAAGGTCACTGCGGTCGAGCGGTCCGCCCGGGCGGACGCCGCCCCCGAGGGAGTGCCGGACACCGTGCAGGCCTCGACCACGGAGGGCCGCCAGTGACCCGGATCTCCCTGCGGAATCCCATCGCCATCCTGATGGTGTGCATCGGCGTCGTGGTCTTCGCCACCGTGGTCGTGCCGCGGATGAGCATCGACACCTTTCCCGAGCTGACCCCGCCGGTGCTGGTGGTCGGCACGCTCGCTCCCGGCCTGGGTCCCAAGGACGTGGAGAAGACCATCACCTGGCGCATCGAGAAGTACGTGAGCGCCACCCCGGGCGTGGAGCACGTGGAGAGTCTCTCCCGCAACAACCTGAGCATCGTCTACGTGTGGCTGCAGTGGGGCACCGACCTCAACTCGGCCCAGACCCTCGTCCAGCAGCAGACCGCGTTCGCGATGGCGGCGGTGCCCAAGTCCCTGGGGGTGCTTCCACCGTTCGTGCTCCAGTACGACCCCTCCAACGCCGCGGTGGTGCAGGTGGCGGTCTACGGCGGCGGGCTCACCGGTCCCCAGCTCTACGACTACGCGCTGAACTACATCGAGCCCATCCTGGAGGGCATCCCCGGAGTTGCCAGCGCCGCCATCAACGGCGGCACCCAGCGGCAGATCAACGTCGTGGTGGACCTGGCGAAGGCCCAGGCCCGGGGGGTGACGTCGGAGGACGTGGCGTCCGCGGTGTCCCGCGCGAACTCGCTGTTGCCCTCGGGCGAGTTCATCACCCCCACCTTCGACGCCAACGTCTACACCAACGCGGTCGCGGCACGGGTCCAGGACATCGGGGACGCCTTCGTGAAGGAGGACCACGGCCGCCCGGTGCTGATCCGCGACATCGCCCGGGTCGAGGACGCGGGCTCGCCGCCCACCCAGTCGGTCTCCATCGCCGGCAAGGACGCAGTGTACCTCAACGTGCTGCGGGTCCCCGGCGGGAACACCCTGCAGATCGTCGACGCAGTGAAGAAGGCGGTCCGCGAGCTCAAGGACCTGCCGACGGGGATGCACGTCGAGTCGGTGTTCGACCAGAGCACCTTCGTCCGGACCAGCTACGCCGGGCTCAAGCAGGAGATCTTCCAGGCGCTGGTCCTCATCTCCCTGGTCATCCTCCTCTTCCTCCAGAGCATCCGGTCGGTGCTGATCGCCGCCATCGCCATTCCCATCTCGTTCGCGGCCATCCTGCTCGTCCTCTACGCCACCGGGAACACGCTCAACGCCTTCACCCTCGGCGGCCTGACGCTCTCCATGGGCCCGCTGGTGGACATCTCGGTCGTGGTGCTCGAGTCGGTGCATCGCCGGCTCCACGCTTCCGGCAACCCCGCCACCGCGGCCAAGGAGGGCACCGAGGCGGTGGCGGTCCCGGCGCTGGCGGCCACGCTGACGACGGTGGCCGTGCTCCTCCCGGTGCTCCTGCTCTTCGGGCTGGCCAAGAAGCTCTTCTCGCCGCTGGCCTTGACCGTGGCCTGCGCGATGTTCGCCGGGTACATCGTCAGCATGTGCGTCACCCCGGTGGCGTGCCGCTACTTCCTGACCAGCAAGGAGCCCGGGAGGCTGGCGAAGCGGGTGGAGCAGGGAATCATCCGGGTCGCCGAGTCGTACGCGGCGCTGCTCCGCCGAGTGCTCCCCTTCCGCGGCTGGCTCATCGGCGCCGCCGCGGTCCTGGTCACCTCCGCGGTGCTCGCCGCCAGCCTCCTCCCCAGCACCTTCTTCCCGGAGATCGACGAGTCGATCGCCCGGGTCTACGTCCGGTTCCCGGCCGGGATTCCCCTCGTCGAGTCGACGCGGCAGATCCAGGAGATGGCGGACGACCTGGTCAAGAAGCTTCCTCCGGGCACGGTGAAGCTCGCGCTGACCAACATCGGCTCGCCCACCAACGTCCGCGCGGCGATGATCAGCCCGAACTCGGGACCGCACACCGGATTCCTGAAGCTGCAGCTGTCGGACCCCGAGAGCCGCAAGCTCAGCCAGCGCGAGGTGGCCGACCGTGCGCGCGACATCCTCAACCACGACTACCCGGGCATCGAGTTCCTCCAGAAGCCGGGAGGGCTCGTCGCCGCGGTCTTCGCCAACGGCTACAACGCCCCGCTGGTGGTGGAGGTCCGCGGCGAGAACCTGGAGCGGCTGAGCGAGGAGGCCCACGCTGTCGCCGAGGTGGCCCGCACCGTGCCGGGCATCCGCGACGTCTATCCCTCGCTCCAGGTCGACTACCCCGAGGTGCGCGTCGACACCGATCGCCAGCAGGCGGGGATGGTGGGGGTGAGCGCCCGGGGAGCGGCGCAGGCGACGCTCGACGCCACCCTGGGCAACATCAACACGCCCAGCGTCTGGGTGGACAGCAACAACGGGCAGACCTACTACGTGGTCACGTCCTACGACCCGGCGTCGATCCAGGACACCACCGCGCTGGCGCAAGTGCCGCTCCGGGTGAACGACCGCGGGGCGGCGGTGACGCTCGGCCAGTACGGAAACGTCCGGCGGTCGGTGGGACCGATCCTGGTCGAGCGCAACCAGCTGGAGCGGGCGGCCCACGTCCTGATGCAGACCGAGGGCCGGGACATCGGCAGCGCCGCCCAGGAGCTGGAGCAGCGCCTGCGGACCGACCCCCGCACCCGCGGTATCGACTTCGACTTCGTGGGTCAGGTGGCCCTGATGCGCAAGACCTTCGGAGGCCTCGGGGTGGCGGTGGCGCTGGCGGTGATGGTGGTCTTCATGATCATGGCCTCGCAGTTCAAGTCGCTGCGGCTGCCGCTGATCATGCTCTTCACCATTCCCTGCACCCTGATCGGCATCGTGCTCGCCTTGATGGCCGCCGGGCAGGGCCTGTCGGTCACCGCGCTCATGGGCCTCTTGATGGTGGTGGGCATCGCGGTGTCCAACGGCATCCTCCTGGTGGACGAGGCCAACCACCGCTTCCTCTCCGGGACCGACAAGTTCGAGGCCATGGTCCAGGCGGCGCGGATCCGCTTCATCCCCATCGCCATGACCAGCCTCGCGACGATCATCGGCCTGCTCCCCACCGCGCTGGGGCTCGAGGCCGGCACCGAGGCCAACCGGCCGCTGGCGCTGGCGGTGGTGGGCGGCCTCATGTCCTCGACGGTGCTCTCGCTGTTCCTGGTGCCGTCGATGTTCATGGTGCTCGCCAAGCGGCCCGCGGCGGAGGCGGCGGTGGCCCCCGGAACCGGGACGGTCGAGCACGGGAACGCGGCCCCGGCCTGAGCCGCGCGACCGCCCCCCGCCGGAGGGGGCTACTCGAAGTTCATGATGTAGGTGACCCGGTACACGAGGGCGAAGGTCGGGTTGGAGCTGACCGGGATGTCCACGCCCGCAATGAGCGAGTGCACCGGGAGGAACCAGAAGCGAATTCCCGGAGTGATGGTGAAGACCGTCCACCCGGCGTGGGCGCCGTCGAGGTCGGTGGTCCCGTAGAATTCGAGGAAGGTGGTGAACTTGCCGAACACCGCCGCGTCGGCCGCCGTCCAGGTCTTGGCGACGGAGAGGTCGTAGGAGATGTCGTTCTGCCTCGCTCCCGTCGCATGCGCGCCGAGGAGGTTCTCCCAGGTGAACGAGTAGTAGAGACCGACCCGGTCGAGGAAGGGGACCAGGGCGTGCAGGTCCTGCCAGCCGGTGAGGGAGTAGGCCATCGAGGTCTGCGTCTGGCCGATGGGCCGGTTGGGGACCGCCAGCTTCGCCTGGATGGCGTAGGACTGGGTATCGTTCTCCACCAGCTGGACCCGCACCAGCGCGCCGCCGCCGGCGCCGTTCACCGGCGCGCCCGTCTGCTGGGCGTTCCACTGGTAGTTGGTGATCACCTCGAGCATCAGCCGGCGGCTCACGCCGTAGGCGATGAGGCCCTGGGACAGGTACTGGGCCTCGGTCTTTCCCGTGCGGACGTCGGTGAGGACGAAGTCCAGCCGGAGCTCCCGCTCGAGGAAGTTGGTGGTGGCCTTGAGGATGGCCATGTCGGGCGTCTTGCGCTTGCGGACGTGCCACTCCTCGTCCCAGCCCTTGAAGAAGTTGTAGAGGCCGAGGTTCTCGGTCACCGTCTCGGACTCGTCCTCGGCGCGGGCGCTGCCTCCGAGCAGCAGCGCCGCCCCGAGCACCGCCCACGCCCGTGCGCGCGACCCTGCACGAAATGCCATCGAACCCTCCCGCCGCCCCCTGGTCAGCCTGGCAGCCGGAGGCTCCCTATAGTCGCTTTTTGTAGCTTATTGTTACTTCTTGTTACCTCTGGAGGAAGATGGAGCCCGGATATGCTGCCGGGCCGCGATGGCCAGCCCGGCGCCCACCCTGTTGACCACCTCCGAGGTGGCGCAGCTGCTCTCGGTGCAC
>Ga0335083_10012313_pt1 | contig 10245 bp, 7 predicted proteins | sample Lox_Sample_42_FD_206716 | JGI IMG/M metagenome (GOLD analysis project Ga0335083, IMG submission 206716) | Soil microbial communities from Loxahatchee National Wildlife Refuge, Florida, United States - Lox_Sample_4.2 | ecosystem: Environmental > Terrestrial > Soil > Wetlands | place: USA: Florida...
GCCCTCCTGGCCGGTCCCGTCACGCAGGTCGTCCAGGCGGTGGCGGCGATGGCGGTCTCCCCGCAGGTGCTCTGGGGTAACGTCGCCTCGGCGGCCAACGGCGCCGCGACCATGATCGCGGCCGCCCGGCCGGACCTGGCCGCCGCGGCGGCCGCCGCCGCGGCGGCGGCGCTGCGGTATCCGGCCCTGGCGGGTACCTACCGGGGGAGCCCGGGTGCGGGCTTTCGCCGCCGGAACTGCTGCCTCATCTACCGGCTGTTGCCTCCAGCCCGCCCGCTACTGCGGCGACTGCGTCCTGGGCCCGCGTCCGGTGTAACCCGGCGCGGACCTCGGCCGCCGCATCACCACGGGGGAGCGGCCGTCCCGCAACCGCTGCGTCCGCCAGCGAACGCGCGACCGGACCGGCGCTCGGATGCGGGACCTCCAGATCAAGCAGGTGCGAGCGAAGATAGCCGAGCGCCCGGGCGAGCAGCCGGGAAACCTGCATCTGGGAGAGGCGGAGCCGCTGGCCGATCTGCGCCTGCGTCATCCCGCCGCGAAAGCGCAGCAGCAGGATCTCCTGCTCACGCGGGGGCAGCTCGCCCCAGTGCGCGGCGACCGCCCGCATGCTGAGCATGTGCTCCAGCCGCGGATCCTCCGCGGCGAGAGAGTCGGCCAGGGTCCTCGCGCCCCGTTGGCTGGCCAGGGGGGCGTCCAGTGAATGCGACTGGAAGGCCACCTCGGCCCGCTGCGCCTGCCGCAGGTCATCCCCGCTGATCCCCAGGTGCCAGGTCAGGTCGGAGTCGGTCGGCATACGGCCAAGCTCCTGGGCTAGCCGCCAGGTCGCCTCGCGGATCTCCAGGACCAGTTCCTGTACCGGGCGCTTCACATGGACCTGCCAGCGCTTGTCGCGGAAATGCCGTTTGAGCTCGCCGCTGATGCACGGCCGCGCGTAGGCCGCCAGGCTGCGGCAGAAGGCCGGATCGAAATTGCTGATCGCCTTCAGCAGGCCGACGTATCCCACCTGCATCAGGTCTTCCTTCGGCTCGGTGCTGCTCATGTACCGCCGCACGCAGGACCTGACCAGGCCTTGGTGGCGGCTGATCAGCAGACCGCACGCCGCCGCCCGCTGCTCGCTGGCTCGCGGTGACAGCCGCACAATAGCCAGCAGCGCCTCGTCGTCCATCCCGGCCAGGTCCCCAGGCATCGGGACTGAAGGGACGAGGGAGACTGGTTCAGATTCCGCGGCAGATACTGCTCCTGGATGAATTGCCGCCATGTCAACCTCGGGTTCGAAAAGACCGGATGAGAACCGCCGGGGTCCGGGGCGGGAGGTACATAACCGTGCGCTTGCGGGCAAGATGACGTTTTTCCGTAGTCGTCAGTGGTGGTGCCGCCGGGTGGCGACGGCCGTGTCTGCGTGCGTGAGATCACCTGATCAGTCGTGACGGACCGTGGCTGTCCCTCCCGGCGGGCGCCGCCTGACGCAAGCATCCCGCGCAACTCGTTGCGGCCGGCCCGCTCCGCGCCTGCGCAGCGGCTGGACCAGGTGGCGACCGGTATCGTGGCAGGCTGGCCGCTGGCGGCCAGATCGGGTGACCATGACGGCACGGCGCCGCGGCGGCGCAGCCGGGGACCACGCCCCGGCTTGCCTCATGCTTCTCGCTGCCTCTTCTACGCTGGGATACACCGAGAAGACATCGATCAGGCCGGTGGCTTCCAGAATGTGACGCACCGGCTCTCCCGGAGCGGCCAGCGGCAGGTCGCCGCCGCTTCGCCGCGTCCATTTCCTCAGTCTCAGCAGCACCGAGAAACCGCTGTAACCGATGCTGTCCAGACCGGCCAGGTCCACGATGACGGATGGCCCAGAGGTCAGTACGGTCGTCATCAGACGGGACGCGACGTCCGGGGTGTCCGCCAGGTTGAGCTGCCCGCGCAGGGCGACGACTGCCTGACCGCCGAAGTCGCAGATACTGATATCCACGTTAAGCACGGGCTTGTTTGCGCCTGGCCGCGACCGGTGCCCGAGGGCGGACAACCTGGTTAAATCCCGGCATCATGCGCTCCTGGCATCTCGGCGGTATCCGCAGACGGCGAACGTAAGTAGCCGCCGAGGTCCAGGGCAACAGCCTGAATCTACCACGGGCGAATCGACGTCGGCCGCCAGGGCAACGGCAATGATCTCGGCGCCGCCGTTCCTGGTCACCGCCAGGCGCGCCCGGACCTCGCCTCCGCCCGCGCCGCGGCGGGCGGGCGTGAGACGGCGTACGCTTACCCGCGCTGGCCGGACTTGCCGGCTGCGCCCGGCCGCCGCACCCCCAGCCGGAGAGGGAAACCGCGTGTGCTTCTCACCTCAGGCGGACATCGGCGGCGGTTTGCTGATATGCGCCATCGGTGTCGGTGCCGTCCGCCATATCGGCCAGCGCCGCGAGTTCGTCGCGCTGGCGTGGATCCCGGCGCTGCTTGGTGCCCACCAGTTCATCGAGGCACTTGTATGGCTGTGGCTCCAGGGTCACGTGCCGCGCGGGATCGGCCATGCCGCGCTGTGGGCTTACCTGCTGATCGCCTTCGTCGTGCTGCCCGTATTCGTCCCCCTGGCCGTTATCGCGGCGGAGCAGGGCAGGAGGCGGAAGCGAGTCATGGCGCCCTTCGCGCTGGTCGGGACCGTGATCGCCGTGACGCTGCTCACGGCGCTGATCCGTGGCCCGGTCGGGGTGAGGCTGGCCCCGTACCACCTCTCCTACGACATCCGGCTGCCAGCCGGCTTCGTGATCGTCTCGCTCTATGTCGTCGCCGTATGCGGCCCGCTGCTCATGTCGGGCTACCGCAACGTCGTGCTGTTCGGCGTCGTCAACCTGATTGCCGTCGTCATCATCGCCCGCCTCACCATCTCCGGGTTCGCTTCGGTGTGGTGCGCGTGGGCGGCTGTTTCCAGTGCCGCTATCACGCTGCATTGCCGCTTGTCAGTGCCTCATCCCCCAGCGCGCCAGATCCGGGCCTGACGACTGCCGCCTGCATGATCACCCTCGGTCCGGCGGTAGTGATCGCGGCGTTGGACGGGGGGCGGCTACCGGCGGTAGGCCGTGGCCGGCGTGGGCGGCGTCCCATGCCTTGACGCGGCTTGCTCGCATGGCCCTTTTGCTGGCCGATCGGCGCATTTGACATTGGATATCATAGAGATGTAACGTGAAAATATTGCTCCGGACCCTGGCAGCTTGCTCCGCTATAAGGCGGGAACGGCACGGGTGCCGGAGTTTTTACGTCCTGGCTGGTCCTTTAGAGGAGCGCCTGCCAGAAATGGGTGATATCCCTCAGGAAATACCTTCCGCTTGCGCTATAGGTCGCACCGGACCGACTGCCCGGGCGTCAACTCGCCGCTGATTGAGGAGTCGGTTATGGGTAATACCGCCTGGCTAGTCCCCGGCTTCAGCATGGCCGCCGGCCCGGCCGCGCACCGGTGAGCAATCGCGGTCTTGTCGTGCCGGTGGACGGCCGGCGGATGATGAGCACCGTCGTCGGCGCCGTCCTGATCGCGGCCGGGGCAATCTTGCGGTTCGCGGTCCCTGCGACGGTCACCGATGGCCTGAATACACACGTCGTGAGCATCATCGTAATGCTGGCCGGCATCTTCAGCCTGCTGCTGTCGCTGCTGGTCTGGCGACCACTAAGTCGTCGCAGCCGTGACCGGGAGTCCATGCCGCCGGAAAATGAGCACCGGGCGGCGCACCGTGTCTCATGACTGCACGTCGTCGCCGGGTTCGGCTCAGTCCTGGCTAGTCTTCCATCCAGCGGAATGCTGAATCGATCCGCCCGTCTGCCGCTCACCGTAGAGGGGCCGGGGCTGGTCAGCGCCGGCGCCGGGCCGGTGGCCGCCAGGCCGCGAGCCGGGCGCCGCCGCGTAATCATTCGTGCTGCGGTGCCGGCCGCCCTGGTCGCGGCGGTCTTCGGGCTGGCCCTCCCGCGGGTCGCGTCCTACCGTGCCGTATGGGTCAGTATTGACGCGATGACCTGGCCGTATGCGCTGATGGTCGGCGCTGCGGCCGTCGCCAGCATGGTGGCCTACTGGATCATGATCCGGGCGGTCCTGCCCTGGATCGGGTTGCGGCAGGCGGCCGCGGTCAGCCTCGGCTCTAACGCCGTGGCCGCCACCCTGCCCGCCGGCGGTGCCGTCGCCGTGGGCGTCGGCTGGGCCATGCTGTCCAGCTGGGGGCTCAGTACCGCCGACTACGTTCTGTACACCCTGGTGACCGGGATCTGGAATCTCTTCACCCTCATGGGCCTGCCTGTTCTGGCCGTCCTGGTCATGGCCACGGCTAGCCGGCCCGATGCCACCATGATCACCGGCGCGGCCGTGGGCCTGGCCTTGCTCGTCACCATGGCCGGCGGCCTCGGACTCCTGCTGCACAGCGACGCCTTTGCGCTGCGCGCGGGCCGCGTGCTGCAGCACGGCCTGACCATCGCCGCCCGGCTGGCGCGCCGGGCACCGCCTGCCGGCGCCGCCGGATCGCTGCCTGGTTTCCGCGACCGGGCCAGCGCCCTGCTCGCTGCCCGCGGCTGGCGGATTACCGCCGCCACCGTGGCCAGCCACCTCATGCTGTGGCTCGTCTTGCTGGTATGCCTGCGCGCCGTCGGCCTGCGCCAGCCCCGGCTGCCCTGGCAGACCTCCCTGGCCGCTTTCTCGGTCATCCGGCTGCTCACCGCCGTACCCATCACCCCCGGCGGCCTGGGAATCACCGAACTCGGCTTGATCGCCATCCTGGCCGGCGACGCCGGGCACAAGGCCAGCGCCCAGGTGACGGCCGCCGTCCTGATGTACCGGGCCGTCACCTACCTTCCCTCTATCCCCCTCGGCGCCCTCGCCTGCCTCACCTGGCGGTACGCACCCGCACTCATCAGCGCCAGTCCGCGCGGGCTGCCCGGCAGGCTGGCATAACGCTGACGGCACTCGCCGGTGCCGCATCCGTGGCCGCGGGTACCGCGGCGGCCTAGCTTCGCGGGGTCCGGCGCACCATCGTGCGCAGCGCCGTCATCGCCGTGCGCAACCGGCCGCCCGCGGCGAGCCGCTGCGGGCGGTCGTGCCTGTTCGTGATCTCCGATGGCATGGGCGGGGCGTCGTGATCAGGAGATGAGAACGGCATGGGCGGGGCGGTGCGGTCGGGGGATGAAGGCAGCCGGGGGATAGTAGTGACCGGATCCGGAGTGAATGCAGCTGACTCGGGCATGATGTCTTCTTTCTTAGGTGGGGCCGGGGCGCGCTATCGCTGCTTGCGGCCGCCAGGTCAGCGGCAAGGCTGAACGCCGCTGGTGCTCACGAGTTCCTCTCGCAGTCCCGGGAAGCCGGCCGTCCAAGGCGGCTGACGTCCGGTGCCCGGTCTCAAGTTACGTCCGCACCAGAAAACTAGCAAATTTTTTCCGGAATATGACTACATGCCAGGGCGGGGAATCTGGACCTTCATGGCCGGCCTTGCTCCGTGCTGCCGATCCCGGCCCTCGCGTGATCAGCAGGCAGAGCCGTCTTGCTTCGTGTTTGCGGCGGTAAATGCAGGGTAACAACCGGATGTTGCTCCGGACCCCGGCGACGATGGCACCCGATAAATAGCGGGTTGGCCGTGGGAGCCGGAGTTTTTTATGCCCGGGACATTACGGGTGCTGAGCTATCGCCAGCAAAAAACTGGAGCCTGCGGCACATACTCGCACCGCTACTCGCACCGCGTTTATATGGCGGCGCCGACGACCAAGCCTGCCAGTTCAGCGCAGCCTGCCGGCACTGCCGCGTGCATCTTCCTGGCCTGGCGTCGCCATGTCCTGCGCGTATGCGGCAGCGCGCAGAAAGGAATGACCGCGATGACCGATCAGCTCGCTGCCCGTTATGAAGGCGCTGCCCGTTATGAAGGCACGGAGCCGTTCCCGGACGTCGGCGCCCCGCCGCGCACGGCCGCGGGCATGGCCCAGGCAGCGGTGACACTCGCCATCGTCACCGTGCCGTTCGCCGGGCTCGGAGTGGCGGTGTGGCTAGCCTGGGGCCACGGCCTGAGCCTGGCCGATGTGCTCCTCGCGGTGGTCTTCTACCTGGTGACCGGGCTCGGGGTGACCGTCGGCTTCCACCGGCTGCTCACCCACCGCAGCTTCACCGCGGCGCCGCCGCTGCGGGCCGCCCTGGCCATCGCGGGCTCGATGAGCTTCCAGGGCCAGGTCACCGGCTGGGTCGCCGTCCACCGCCGCCATCACGCCTTCACCGACCGGCCCGGCGACCCGCACTCACCGTACCGGTACGGAACCAGCCTGCCCGGCCAGCTCCGCGGCCTGGCCCACGCGCACGTCGGCTGGCTGCTGCGCGATGACCCCACCCCGGCCGCCCGGTACGCCCCCGACCTGGCCGCCGACCCCGCCATGCGGGCGATCTCAGCCGCGTTCCCCGCCTGGTGCGCCATCTCCCTCGCCCTGCCGGCCGCCCTGGGCGCGGCGATCGGCGGCTGGCATGCCGCGCTGACCGCCCTGCTGTGGGCCGGGCTGGTCCGCGTCGCCGTGCTGCAGCACGTCACCTGGAGCGTCAACTCGCTGTGCCACCTGATCGGCACCCGCCCGTTCACCACCCGCCGCCACGACCGGGCCACCAACTTGTGGGCGCTGGCACTGCTATCCCTCGGCGAGAGCTGGCACAACATGCACCACTCCGACCCGGCCTGCGCCCGCCACGGCGCCGACCCCGGCCAGGTCGACATCTCCGCCGCCGCCATCCGCGTCTTCGAGCGCCTGGGCTGGGCCACCAGCGTCCACTGGCCCGTCCCCGCCCGCCTCGACGACCACCGCCGCGACCACCGCCCGACCCGGCCGCGACCGGTGCTCCCGGTGCGGGCAGCAAAGTCGGCCGCTGACACCAGGCCCAGGACGCACGGGCCAGCACCCGCCCTCCTGGCCGCCATGACCGGGCCAGCCCGCCCGGCAGCTCAGTCAGGCGGGCAACGGGCCGATCGCGTAGTTGCTGGCAGCGCCAGCGCTCAGGAAAGGAAGTACCACCATGAATCCTCGGCCGAACATCATCCTCGTCCCCCCGGAGGCCGAGCATCAGTTCGCCGAGCGCATGGGGGCCATGACCGTCGCCATCCCGGCCGGCCACCTGGCGATGGTCTCTCATCCCGATAACGTGGCGCAGCTCATCAAGACCGCCGCCGAAGCTGTCCCGGCTGCCGGCTGACCGCTTATGCGGTACCGAGATACCCAGAACCGGTCACCTGGGAAAAGTTCGTTCCGTGAGGATTTAACCCGGGCGTAACACGCTGTCGTATGGCATCAACATCGCGGGGCTACCGTGTTCCATCCGCTGCGGCCGAACGGCGAGGACGTGGCGGCACGGCATTACGGGGATTACGGCAGCGGCATTTCGCCTGTTCATCGTGCGAAATGCGCAGGGCGGAACGAGGGTCGCATATGGAAATGACCGTCCGGGACTGGTTCGAGCAGAGGTCTTTTCACCACCGGGATTTCGGCTGCCTGGCCGTTTCCGGCCAGACGGTCCGCCACCCGGCGGTCACGCTGATCCTGCCGGCCCGTGAGGTCGCGGCGACCATCGGCCCGATCCTGGACACGGTGGCCAGGCTGAGTGAACGCAGCGGCCTGGTCGACCAGGTCCTGGTGATCGACGCGGACTCCGCCGACGGCACCGCGGATATCGCCCGGGCGCACGGCGCCGAGGTGTACTCGGAAAACGAGCTGCTGCCGGAATACGGCCCGGCCCAGGGTAAAGGTGACGCGATGTGGCGGGCTCTCTCGCTGGCGCGTGGCGACATCGTCATGTTCGCCGACGCCGACACCCGTGACTTCGGCGAGCATTTCGTCTACGGTACGCTCGGCCCGCTGCTGACGGTCCCCGGCGTCCAGTTCACCAAAGCGGCGTACCGGCGCCCGTTCGCCAGCGGACAGGAACCGGTAGCCGACGGCGGCGGCCGGGTCACTGAGCTGACCGCCAAGCCGCTGCTCAACTTCTTCTTCCCCGAGCTCACCGGGTTCGTCCAGCCGCTGGCCGGCGAGTTCGCCGCCCGCCGGGACCTGCTGCTGCGCACCCCGTTCCTGACCGGGTACGGGGTGGAGATCGCGATCCTGATCGACGTGCTGCGCGACACTGGGCTGCCCGCGATGGCCCAGGTCGATCTCGGCTCGCGGCAGAACCGCCACCAGCCGCTGTGGGACCTGACCAGGATGAGTTCCGCCGTCCTGCGCGCGCTGGCCCGCCGGGTTCCCGCCCTGGACCACGCGGTGCCGACGGCCCGGGCACCCGGCCTATGGGGCATGCCGGGACCGGAGACCTACCTGCACGCGGTCGCCGCCCCGGACGGCCTGCGCCTCGACGAGCACCTGACCGAGCTGCTCGAGCGCCCGCCCATGGCCAGGCAGGAAGTCCCCGCGTACCAGGCCGGCGGCATGTAGCCAGGTACGCGACGTCGGGGGGAGCGGGATCCCTCAGGCGGCGGCACTGGTGGCGAGCGCCGCCCGCTCGGCGTGCGGGGTGACGTAGTGCTTGGGGTTGCGCTCCAGGCAGCGCTGATGGCTGAGCGCCTCGCAGGCAGGGCAGGCGACGCGGAGGGCGGGATCGGCATGAGCAAGCTGGTCGGCGCTTCCCATGTCAGCGAGTACGCGGCTGATGGCGATTCCGGTCTGTGTTACTCCGGACGTTCTGCGTGACGGGGCTGGCCTGAACGGCATCGTGTTTTCATCTCATCTCACGTTGTCCTCTCAGAGTATCAGGCCATTGCTAATTTCCTTATGGTAAAAGAATAAATCGAATATATAAGCGAACAACCTGAGCGGCATGCGCCAGCGACGGACGCGGTCACGCCCCGCTGGCTGTCACCGAGCCGCGGGTGCTTACGCCGCGGGTCCGCTGAGGACGTCGAGGATCGCCTGGCCGTACTTGTCCAGCTTGGTGGCGCCCACGCCGTTGACGCCGGCCAGCTCGGTCAGCGTCGACGGCGGCGACGCGGCGATGAGCCGCAGGGTCGCGTCGTGGAAGATCACGTACGGCGGCATGCCGAGCTCCTTGGCCACCGACGTCCGCCACGCGCGCAGCCGCTCGAACACCGGCTCCGCCTCGGGCGGCAGCTCCACCGCGGCGGCCCGTCCCGCACCGGAACCGCCAGCACCCGCACCGGAACCGCCTGACCCCCGCCGGCTCCGCGACGAGGCCGGCGCCGGGACCTTGGCCGGATCCCGCCGGAAGGTCACCTGCCGCTGGCCGCGCAGCACCTCCGAGCTCGCCTCGGTCAGGTCCAGCGTCCCGTGGTCACCCTTGACCGCGAGCAGCCCCGACGCCAGCAGCTGGCGGACCACGCCGCGCCACTCGCCCTCGCTCAGCTCGGTCCCGATGCCGAACACGGGCAGCGCGTCATGGCCGTATGACAAAACCTTCGCGGTCTTCTTGCCCAGCAAGATGTCGATCGGCTGCCCGGCGCCGAACGAGGGGCCGTCAAGCCGCCCCAGCCGCACCACGGTGGACAGCAGCTTCTGCGCCGCTACCGTCCCGTCCCACACCGAAGGCGGCGACAGGCACGTGTCGCAGTTCCCGCAGGCCTCCGAGCTCGCCGACGAACCCGTCTCGCCGAAGTACGCGAGCATCTGCCGCCGCCGGCAGGCGCCCGTCTCGCACAGCGCCAGCATCGCGTCCAGGTGCGCCACCAGCCGCCGACGGTGGGCCAGATCCCCGTCCGAGTCATCGATAAGACGCCGCTGCTGCACCACGTCGGCCAGGCCGTAGGCCAGCCACGCGGTCGCGGGCAGCCCGTCCCGGCCGGCCCGCCCGGTCTCCTGGTAGTAGCCCTCGACCGACCGGGGCAGGTCCAGGTGGGCCACGAAGCGCACGTCCGGCTTGTCGATGCCCATCCCGAACGCGATCGTGGCCACCATGATCAGCCCGTCCTCCCGCAGGAAGCGCGACTGGTTGACCGAACGTACCCCGGCGTCGAGCCCGGCGTGATACGGCAGCGCGGTGAATCCCTCGGCGCACAGGAAGTCCGCCGTCTTCTCCACCGAGTTCCGGGACAGGCAGTACACGATGCCCGCCTCGCCCGGGTGCTCGGTCCGCAGCAGCCGGAGCAGCTGGCGGCGCGGCTCGTTCTTGGGCTCGATCCGGTACTGGATGTTGGGCCGGTCGAAGCTCGCCACGAACTGCCTGGCCTCGCCTAGCGACAGGCGTGCCACGATCTCTTCTCTGGTGTGCTCGGTCGCGGTGGCCGTCACCGCGATCCGCGGCACCCGCGGCCACCGCTCGTGCAG
>Ga0335083_10012314_pt1 | contig 10245 bp, 10 predicted proteins | sample Lox_Sample_42_FD_206716 | JGI IMG/M metagenome (GOLD analysis project Ga0335083, IMG submission 206716) | Soil microbial communities from Loxahatchee National Wildlife Refuge, Florida, United States - Lox_Sample_4.2 | ecosystem: Environmental > Terrestrial > Soil > Wetlands | place: USA...
AGGGAAGATCGTTCTTCTCCTTGAACGCCTTGAGCGTGGCCGGATCGTCGACGCTCACGCCGATCACCGTGACGCCCTTGGCGGCGAGGTCCTTGGTCGCCGCCGCCAGGCTGCGCGCCTCGACGGTGTCGTCGTGCGCGCCGGCCATCGGGAAGAAGTACACCAGGGTGCAGCCCTTGGCATACGCCGCGCCGAGGTCGAGCTTGGCGCCGGCTTCCGTGGTGCCGGTGACCGCGGGCGCCTTCGCGCCGACCGCGAGCGGCTCGGCCCGGCCGGCGACGCCGAGGGCAGACAATCCAAGTACAAGTGCAAGTCCGCGTAGGGTGCGCATGGGGTGACGGGGTACGGATGGTTCGCGTGGCTAGCGGCGCCCTGCCGGGCGCAGGGCCGGCCGCGCTGGGGGTTGAACGGTGGAAGCGGCCGGATTTCAACCGGTCGGCCGCATCTATACCGCAAATCGCCGCAACTGCAAACGACCGGGGCGCCGCGCCGTCGGTCAGCCGCGGACGCCCTGGGCCAGGTGGTAGTAGACCTCGTTGCCGCGCAGCTCCTGCTTGAACGCGCCCAGCTTCGTGTCGGCCCCGATCACGACGAGCTCGATGCCCGCCACGGTGGCGAAATCCTCGAGCATCTCGGCGGTCACCGCGTAGCTGAAGCCGGTGTGGTGCGCGCCGCCGGCGTGGATCCATGCCGCGCAGGCCGTCTTGAAGTCGGGCCGGCACTTCCACACTGCGCGCGCCACCGGCAGCTTGGGCAGCGGCCGGGGCGGCTTGATGGCATCGACCTCGTTGACGAGCAGGCGGAAACGGTTGCCCAAGTCGATGAGCGAGGCGTTGAGCGCCGGCCCGGCGGGCGCGTCGAACACGAGCCGCACCGGGTCCTCGCGGCCGCCGATCCCGAGCGGGTGGATTTCCAGCGACGGCTTGCCGGCGGCGATCGACTCGCAGATTTCCAGCATGTGCGCCCCGAGCACGAGGTGGTTCTTCGGCTCCAGATGATAGGTGTAGTCCTCCATGAACGAGGTGCCGCCGGGCAGCCCCTCGCCCATCACCTTCATCGCCCGCAGCAGGGCGCAGGTCTTCCAGTCGCCCTCGGCCCCGAAGCCGTAGCCGTCGGCCATCAGGCGCTGGACGGCGAGGCCGGGGAGCTGACGCAGGCCGTGCAGGTCCTCGAACGTGTCGGTGAATCCCTTGAATCCGCCCTCGGCGAGGAAGGCGCGCAGGCCGAGCTCGATCCGCGCGCCGTAGCGCAGCGCCTCGTGGCGCGCGCCGCCGGTGCGGAGCTCCGGGGCGACCCGGTAGCGCTCCTCGTACTCGGCGCAGAGCTTGTCGATTTTCTTGTCGTGCATCGCGATCTCGGAAATCCGCGCCACGAGGTCGCCGACGCCGTAGCCGTTGACGGCGAAGCCGAATTTCATCTCCGCCGACACCTTGTCGCCCTCGGTGACGGCCACCTGGCGCATGTTGTCGCCGAAGCGCGCGAACTTCGCGCCCTGCAGGTCGTGCCACCCGCGGGCGGCGCGCATCCAGGCGGCGAGCCGGTCCTGGACCTCGGGATCCTCCCAGTGGCCGACCACCACCTTGCGCTGGAGCCGCAGGCGGGTGTGGAGGAACCCGGCCTCGCGGTCGCCGTGCGCGGCCTGGTTCAGGTTCATGAAGTCCATGTCGATCTCGCCCCAGGGCAGGTCGCGGTTGAACTGGGTGTGGAGGTGGACGAAGGGCTTGCGCAGCGCGGTCAGCCCGCCGATCCACATCTTGGCCGGCGAGAAGGTGTGCATCCAGAGGATGAGGCCGGCGCAGTTGGCGTCGTGGTTGGCGTCGAGGCAGAGGGTGCGGATCTCTTCCGGGGTGGTGAGCAGCCCCTTGAAGACGACCTTCAGCGGCAGCCGCTGCGACGCCGCGATGCCGGCGGCGATCTTGCGGGAATTGGCCGCAACCTGCTTGAGCGGGCCGGGCCCGTAGAGGTGCTGGCTGCCGGTGACAAACCAGATGGCGGGGGAAGCGAGGAGTTTCATGGGGAAGCAAGCTTTGAGCTTAAAGCGGCAAGCTTTAAGCCACGGGGTATCAGTCCTTCTGCGATTCTTTGATGGCCAACAGGTCCTTCATCACGCGCGAGAGGTCCGCGGACCTGTCCAGGCCGCCGAACGAGTCGTGCAGCCGGCGGTAAAGCCGGTAGAGCTGGTCGTAAGTTTTCCGGGCCGCGGGATTGGGCCGGTAGCGGGTCTTCTTCAGCGAGGTCATCTTCGCCTCGGCCGTGGCGAAATCCGGATGCGCGCCGGCCAGGACCGCGGCCGAGACCGCCGCGCCCAGGGCGCAGGCCTGGCTCGAGCCGGCGACCAGCATCGTGCAGCCCGTGACGTCGGCGTAGATCTGCATCAGGAGCGGGTTCTTTTCCGCGATGCCGCCGGCGCAGACCACGCGGTCGATCGGCACCCCGTATTCCTTGAACCGCTCGATGATCGCCCGGGCGCCGAAGGCCGTCGCCTCGATCAGCGCGCGGTAGATCTCGCCCCGGGTCGTGTGCAGCGTCTGGCCGAGGAGCAGGCCGGAGAGCGTCTGGTCGACGAGGATCGTGCGGTTGCCGTTGTTCCAGTCGAGGGCGAGCAGGCCGCTCCGGCCGGGCCGGAGCTTCGCGGCCTCCCGGGACAGCTGCGCGTGCAGCGCCGCGCGGCCCTGGCACACCACCTCGACCCACCAGCTGAAGATGTCGCCCACGGCCGACTGGCCGGCCTCGAGGCCGTAGTAGCCGGGCAGGATCGCGCCCTTGACGATGCCGCAGATGCCGGGAATGTCCGGGACCTTCTTTTCGGCCGAGACCACGCCGACGTCGCAGGTCGAGGTGCCGATGACCTTGACCAGCGTGCCCTCGGCGACGCCGCAGCCGATCGCGCCGTAGTGGACGTCGAACTCGCCGATGGCGATCGCGATGCCCGCCGGCAGGCCGAGTTTCGCCGCCCATTCCGGGCAGAGCCGGCCCGCGGGCTCGGTGGCGTCGTAAGCCCTGGCGTAGAGCCGGTCGCGCAGGTCGGCGAGCTTCGGATCCAGCAGGGTGAGGAACTCCTTGTCGGGCAGGCCGCCCCATTCATCGCAATAAAGCGCCTTGTGCCCGGCCGGGCAGACGCCGCGCCTGGCCTGCCGCGGGTCGGTGACGCCGGCGAGCACCGAGGGCACCCAGTCGGACAGCTCGATCCACGCGTACGCCGCGTCAAACACCGCCGGGTCGACCGCGAGGCAGTGCCAGATCTTCGACCACCACCACTCGGACGAATACGTGTTGCCGCACTTGGCGATGAAGTGCGGGCGATGCTGCGCCGCCAACGCGGTGATCTTCTGCGCCTCGCGCCAGCCGGTGTGGTCCTTCCACAGCCAGCACTGGGCGTTGAGGTTTTTGCGCCACCTCTGGTCCAGCGCGAGCGGCACGTTGTTCCGGTCCACCGGGAGCGGGCTGGAGCCGGTGGTGTCGACGCCGATCCCGATCACCTTCGCGGGATCGAACCCGCGCTGTTTTCGTGCGGCGGCGAGCGCGCCGCGCACGCTCTTCTCCAGGCCGGTGAGATAGTCGCCCGGATGCTGGCGGGCCAGGTGGTGGTCCCTGGAGTCGAGCAGCACGCCCTGGCGGCCGCTCGGGTACGGGACGACACATGAGCCGAGCTCGGCGCCGTCGGCGCAGCGGACGACGAGCGCCCGGACCGAGTTGGTGCCGTAGTCAATGCCGAGGGTGAAGGACATGGGGAAAAACGCGGCGGGGCTCACGCTTGGCCGCGGCCGGGCTGGCCGTAGGTGGCCTCGGGGCCGTGCTTGCGCTGGAAGTGACGACCGAGCAGCTCCGGCTCGATCTCGCCGCGGCGCGGGTCCAGCGCGAGGGTCTGCGCCGCCAGCTGGGCCACGAGTTCCAAGGCAAACGCGTACTCGACCGCCTGCGCGCCCGACGGGCCCCACGCAAACGGCCCGTGGCGCCAGACCAGCACGGCCGGCACGTCGAGCGGGTCGCGGCCGCGGAACGCCTCCACGATCACGTTGCCGGTGTTCCACTCATAGTCGCGGGCAATCTCCTCCCCGGTCAGCGGCCGCGTCACCGGCACGGCGCCGTTGAAAAAATCGGCGTGGGTCGTGCCGAAGCACGGAATGGGCCGGCCGGCCTGGGCGAAGCTCACCGCGTGGCGCGAGTGCGTGTGCACCACCGCCCGGATGGCGGGAAACGCCTGAAAGAGCCGGCGGTGGGTCGGCGTGTCCGACGACGGCCGCAGCTTCCCCTCCACCACCCGGCCGTCGAGGTCCACCAGCACCATCCGGGCGGGGGTGAGTTCGGCGTAGGGCACGCCGCTGGGCTTGATGGCGAAGACGCCGGCCGCGGGGTCGAAAACGCTGGCGTTGCCGAACGTCAGGTCGACCAGCCCCGAGGCGCCGAGCTGGCGGTTGGTGACATAGGCCGATTCGCGGAGCGCGCGATGCAGCATGGCACCGCCAATCAACACCCCGGGCCCGGGGTGACGGCGAGCAAAAACCAACCGGCCGTCACTCCCGTTTCAGCTCCCGCGTCATCAGCGCCGGCAGCGCGTCGACGGGTTTGCGGCCCTCGAACAGGATGCGGTAGACCTCGGTCAGGATCGGGGCGTCGACTCCGCGCTCAACGCACAGCCCGTGAAAGGATTCCGCGGTCTGGTAGCCCTCCACCACGGTCCGGCGCCCGGCGAGCAGCTCGGCCGCGCTGCGCCCCTCGCCGATGTGCTGGCCGAAATCCCGGTTGCGGCTCCAGCCGCCGTAACAGGTGGCGATCAGGTCCCCGGCGCCGCTCAGGCCGTAGAAGGTCTCCGGCCGGGCGCCCAGGGCCGTGCCCACCCGCACCATCTCGGTCAGCGCCCGGGTGATCATGGCGGCCTTGGCGTTGTCCCCCAGCCGCAGGCCGTCGCAACAGCCCGCCGCGATCGCGTAGATGTTCTTCAGGCAGCCGCCAAACTCGGCGCCGGGCAGGTCCTCGCTGGTGTACAGGCGCAGCCGCGGACCGCTGAGCGCCGCCTGGACCTCGCGCATGAACGGGGTGATGGACTCGACGGCCAGCACCATGGCCGCGGGCTGGCCCCGCGCCACCTCGGCCGCCGTCGTGGGCCCGGTGAGCGCCCCGACCGGATCCGCCGGCAGCAGGGTCTTGATCACGCCGGTGGGCCGCAGGTGGGTGCCGAGTTCCAGACCCTTGGCGAGGCTGACGACCAGCCGCAGCCGCGAGGCCCCCGCCCGGGCGTCGTGCAGGCGGCCGCACCAGGCGCGCATCGCCTGCGTCGGGCAGGCCAGCAGCGCCATCTCCGCCTCCTGGAACGCGGGGGCCAGCTCGGCCGTGATCCGGAGCTCCGGCGGGAGGGTGAAACCGGGCAGGTAGTCGGTGTTCTGCCGGGTCGCCGCCAGGGCGCGCGCCTGTTCGGGGCGCCGCGGCACCAGCGTCACCCCGTGCCCCACCCGCAGCAGGTGCAGGGAGAAAGCCGTGCCCCAGGCGCCGGCGCCGATGACGCACATGTTCATGAAGGAGGACGGGGTGCCTGCCCAGCAGAGAGCATGGAGATCGGCCGCTTGGCAACCCCGCTGTTCACCGCGCCGCCGGCGCGCAGGTCACTTCGGGAATTTCCGGCTGCGCACCGCCATCACGTAGGCGGCGAAGCCCTTCTTCATCTCCTCGCCCACCGCGGCGAAGGCGTGGGCGAAGCCCGGCATGGCGTCGGGATTCCAGCCGAGGAGATCGGTGCAGACCAGGATCTGGCCGTCGCAGTGCGGACCCGCACCAATGCCGATGGTCGGGATCTTCACCGTCTCCGTGATCGTGCGCGCCAGGTTCGGCTCGGTCATCTCCAGCAGGAGGGCGAAGCAGCCGGCCTTTTCCAGCGCCAGCGCATCGGCCAGCAGGCGCTCCGCCTCCGCCGGCTTGACGCCGAAGCGCCGGTAGCGGCCGAGCACCCGGACCTGCTGCGGCTCCAGACCGATGTGGCCCCACACCGGCACGCCGGCGCCGACCAGCCGGCCGACCAGCGGCGCGAGCCGCGCGCCGCCCTCGATCTTCACGGCCTCCGCGCCCGCCTGCTGGAGGAGGCGCTGGCAGGCGGCGAGCACGCGCTCGTAGTCGAAATGGGCCGCGGCGACGGGCACGTCGGCCGCGATCAGCGCCTCCGGGCGGGCGCGGGCCACCGCCGCGGTGTGGTGGAGCATCATGTCCAGCGTGACCGGCACGGTGCTGTCGAAGCCGAGCAGGTTGTCGCCGACCGAGTCGCCCACGAGGATGACGTCGACGCCGGCCTCGGCCGCGAGGCGGGCGGTGGGGGCGTCGTAGGCCGTGGCCGCCACGATCGGCCGCTGGCCCTTCAGTTTGCGCAGCGTGTGGGTGGTGGTCTTCATGCCGGTCGGACAGGCTAGCACGAAACGCGGGCCGTGGCATCCCTCTTTCGGCCGCCCCCGCGCGGCCTTATTTCAGCCAGCCCGGCAGGCGCTCGCCCGCGATCGTCTGCTCGAAGGTCTCGCGCGGGTTGACGAGCTCGAACGTGCTCCCGCGGACGAGCACCTCGGCGGGCAGCGGCCGGCTGTTGTAGCGGCTGGCCATGACCTGGCTGTAGGCGCCGGCGCTGAGAAAGGCGACGTACTCGCCCTCGCCCACCTCCTGCAGCGTGCGGTCCTTGGCGAAGCAGTCGGTCGACTCGCAGATCGGGCCGACGATGTCCACCTTGAGCGCGGGCCGCGAGGTGTCGCGGTGCAGCGGCACGATCTCGTGATAGGCGTCATACATCGCGGGGCGCACGAGGTCGTTCATGCCCGCGTCGAGGATGAGAAAGTTCCTCCCGTGGCCGCGCTTGAGGTATTCCACGCGGGCGAGGAGCACGCCGGCGTTGCCGACCAGAAACCGGCCGGGCTCGAGCAGCACCTTCAGGCCCAGCGGCTGCAGGAGCGGCCGCAGCGCAGCGCCGTAGGCCTCGGGGGTCAGCGGCCGCCGGTCCGGAGGCAGCGCATCCCACCAGGCCGCGGCCCCGCTGGCCAGCGCCTCGCGGTAGACCACGCCGATGCCGCCGCCGATGCTGAAATAAGAGATGCCGTGGTCGCGCTGCAGCTGCCGGACGAGGGGGGTGACCTTCTCCACCGCCTCGACGAACGGCCCCGCGTCGGTGAGCTGGGAGCCGATGTGCATCTGCACCCCCTTGAGTTCCAGGTGCGGGAGCTTGGCCGCGGCCGCGTAGGCGGCGGGCGCCGCCGCCAGCGGGATGCCGAACTTGTTCTCGCTCTTGCCGGTGGTGATCTTGTGATGGGTCTTGGCGTCGACGTCGGGGTTGACGCGGATGCCGACCGGCGCCTTGCGGCCGAGCTGGCCGGCGATGTGGTTGATGCGGGCCAGCTCCGGCTCGCTCTCGGCGTGGAGGGCGAAGATGCCGGATTCGAGCGCGAGCTTGATCTCCGCCTCGGTCTTGCCCACGCCGGCGAAGACGCTGCGCTCCGCCCGCGCACCGGCGGCCAGGACCCGCCGCAGCTCGCCGCCGCTCACCACGTCGAAGGCCGCGCCGAGATTCGCCAGCAGGCGCAGGACGGCGAGGTTGGAGTTCGCCTTCAGCGCGTAGCAGACCTGCACGTCGAGGCCCTCGAGGCCGGCCACGACGCGCCGGTAGTTGTCCTCGATGGTCGCCGCGCTGTACACGTAGGTCGGCGTGCCGTACAGGCGCGCCACGGCCGCGAGATCCACGGATTCGCAGTGGAGGGCCGGGCCGAGATAATGGAAGCGGTGCATCGGCGGGAGGACCGGTAAAAGCGCGTTGAAAAGCGGGCCTTCTTGACAGTTTCCCCTTGAGAAAACGACACAAAACTCGATCTATGAAGCGTCATGCTGCGTGCCCTGCGCCACTGGTTTCACCGCCCCGCCCTCCGGATGGCCTCGGTGGACAACTCCCGCATCCGCACCACGCGGACGCAGAACGCCCAATTTATCAGCTATTTGGTCGAAAGCGGCTTCCGGCAGGTGAATCCGGACCGCTACGAAGCCAGCCTCCGGCGGCGCCGGTTCGTGCGGGGCCTGCTATTCGCGCTCGTGGCCGGCGGTGGGGCGTGGGTGCTGATCGAGAGCGCGAAGGCGCTGTCGGCATTCTGACGGCCCGCACAGCGCGGGCCGACGCCCGCGGACTCAGGCCAAATGCCGGGCCCCGCGCGGCGCGGGGGCGCCGTCGAGGGCCGCGAGTCCGAACATCACCACGGTGAGCGCGGCGAGGGCGCCGTCACCGAAGTCGAGCTGGAAGGTGCCGAGCGCCAGGGCGCCGAGGGCGAGGGCCAGGAGGGAGAGGATCGAGAGAAAGGCTTTCATGTTTTTGATTGGAGTTGTCTCCAGAACCCCCGGCGGAGGCCAAAGTCGCAGGAGACTCGCGGCGGGTCGCCGCAAAAACAAAACGACCGCACCGGCGAGGGTGCGGTCGGGAGGGAAACGGCCGGATGCAACGTTCAGGCGGCGAGATCGACCGAGTCGGACCGGCGGCCCGTCCGGGGAAACCGGGTCACGGGGGCGACCACCAGCGGCCGGCGGGCGCGGCCGTCGTCATTGAGGGCGAGCGCGAAGAGGGCGCCCACCGCCAGCGCGGTGAAGATCATTCCGGGATCCAGCCGGTGGAGGTCGAGGGACGCGGCTCCGGCCGTGATCCCGAAGGTGTAAAAGAGGGCGAACAACGTTTTCATGGCAGTAATTGAGTGACTGCCCTGACAACCCGGCTGGCCGGGGGAAAGTTACAGGAAAAATGAGGCGGAATGCCCGGCCCGGCGGAACCGCGTGGCTGCCGACGCCGCCTATCCCGCGCCCGCCGCCGCCGCCGGGGCGGGGCTGAAGGCGGAGCGGATCGAGGCCTTCGCATAGTCGCGGTTCAGGCGCGCAATGAATTCGTGGCTGATGAGCTTGGGGCAGACCGCACTGCACTCATACTGGTTGGTGCAGCTGCCGAAGCCCTCGGCATCCATCTGGTTCACCATGGCCAGCACGCGGCGGTCGCGCTCCGCCTGGCCCTGGGGCAGGAGGCCGAGGTGGGAGACCTTCGCCGCGACAAAGAGCATCGCGCTCGCGTTCTTGCACGCGGCCACGCATGCGCCGCAGCCGATGCAGGCCGCGGCGTCCATCGCGAGATCGGCGTCGGTCTTTGGCACCGGCAGGGCGTTGCCGTCGCACGCGCTGCCGGTGCGCACGCTCACGAAGCCGCCCCGCTGCATGATGCGGTCGAACGCCCCGCGGTTGACGATCAGGTCGCGGATCACCGGGAAGGGTTTGGCCCGGAACGGCTCGACGGTGATCACGTCCCCGTCCTGGAAGGTGCGCAGGTAGGTCTGGCAGGACGCCACGCCGCGATGCGGCCCGTGGGGCTTGCCGTTGATGACCAGCGAGCAGGTGCCGCAGATGCCCTCGCGGCAGTCGTGGTCGAACGCGATCGGCTCCTCGCCCCGCCGCACGAGCTCGTCGTTGAGCACGTCGAGCATCTCGAGGAACGACATGTTGGGATTGAGGTCCGGCGTCTCGTATTCCTGGAACCCGCCGGGGGCGTTTGCGTCCCGCTGCCGCCAGACTCTGAGCTTCACCTTCATGGCTTACTTGTAGTTGCGCTTCGCCAGGTGGACGGACTCATACACCAGCGGCTCCTTGTTGAGCAGGGGGCTCCGCCCCTCGCCCTGAAATTCCCAGGCGGCGACATGCGCGAATTGCTCGTCGTTGCGCAGGCACTCGCCCTCGGCGTCGACGTGCTCCTCGCGGAAATGGCAGCCGCACGACTCGTCGCGCTCCAGCGCGTCGCGGCACAGGAGCTCCGCCAGCTCGAGAAAGTCGGCGACGCGGCCGGCGTTCTCGAGCGACTGGTTCAGCGAGGCGCCGTCGCCCGGCACGTTGACGTTGCGCCAGAACTCCTCGCGCAGCGCGGGAATCTCCTGCAGCGCCCGCTGGAGGCCGGCGGCGTTGCGCGCCATGCCGCAGTGGTCCCAGAGGATGCGCCCGAGGCGCTTGTGGAAATGGCTGACCGGCTCGCGGCCCTTGACGCCCAGCAGCCGGTGGGTGATGCCGCGCACGTTGTCCTCCGCCTGCTGAAACTCCGCCGCGTCGGTCTTCGGACGCGCGCCGGGCTTCTGGGTCGCAAGGTAGTCGGCGATGGTGTACGGGATGACGAAGTAGCCGTCGGCCAGCCCCTGCATGAGGGCCGAGGCCCCGAGGCGGTTGGCGCCGTGGTCGGAGAAGTTGGCCTCGCCGAGGACGAAGAGGCCGGGGACA
>Ga0335083_10012315_pt1 | contig 10244 bp, 12 predicted proteins | sample Lox_Sample_42_FD_206716 | JGI IMG/M metagenome (GOLD analysis project Ga0335083, IMG submission 206716) | Soil microbial communities from Loxahatchee National Wildlife Refuge, Florida, United States - Lox_Sample_4.2 | ecosystem: Environmental > Terrestrial > Soil > Wetlands | place: USA...
AACGCGCCGGGCTCCGTCAGGAACGCAACACCACCCACGCTGTGCGCCACTGTAATCTCGCTGCCGGTTTCCTTCGCCTTGTCGTGCGCCATGGTCTCAATACGGCGGACGATTGTTTCCGGCGTGTGCAGATCGTTGAAACGGATGTTGCAGGCAGCGCGTGCTTCCGCCGGCGACACGTTGTTCGCCGGATTGCCCACATCGAACGTCGTGAACACCAAGGTCGATGGCTCGAAATGTGCTGTACCAGAATCCAGGGGTTCTTCGGCCAAGCGAGCAACAAGCGAAGCCAGAATGGGAATCGGGTTCACGGCGCGATGCGGATACGCCGTATGACCCTGCACACCGCGCACAACGATTTCTATTCGCATGCTGCCGCGCCGGCCGATCTTGATGGTGTCTCCCGCCATCACGCTGGACGTCGGCTCCCCCACAACGCAATGGCCGAGCCGCTCACCGTGCTCCTTCAACCATGCCAGCACCTTCTTGGTGCCGTTGATGTTGGCGCCTTCTTCGTCGCCCGTAATGAGCAGGCTGATTGATCCGTTCGGCCGTTGCTTTTCAAGATACCGCGCTGCGGCCGCGATGAACGCCGCGATGGCCGATTTCATGTCGGCGGCGCCGCGGCCGTAGAGAACGCCGTCGCGAACCTCTGCCGAAAATGGATCAAACCGCCATGTTTTCGGATTGCCCGGTGGCACCACGTCGGTATGTCCGGCGAAACAGAAATTCGGTCCACCCGTCCCGAGGCGCGCATAAAGATTTTCGACCGGCGCCGTTCCGGCTTCCTCGAAGCGCAGTCGTTGGCATCGGAACCCCAACGGCTCCAGTGCCTGAACCAGGACATCGATGGCGCCTTCATCCGCCGGCGTCACCGATGGACGGCGGATCAAGGCTTGGGCGAGTGAGACGGCGTCGACCATCTAATCCCTGAGCAATTCGTTGATCGAGGTCTTGGCGCGGGTGCGTTCGTCCACGCGCTTGACGATCACGGCACAGTACAGCCCCGGCCGGTCCGGCCCATGGCCCGTCGAGCCGGATACCACAACTGAATACGGCGGCACGCGGCCATATAGAATTTCCCCCGTGGCACGATCGATGATCTTGGTCGAGGAGGTGAGATACACGCCCATCGACAGCACCGAGCCTTCGCCGACGATCACGCCTTCCGCCACTTCAGAGCGCGCGCCTATGAAGCAATTGTCCTCGATGATCGTTGGCGTTGCCTGCAGCGGCTCCAGCACGCCGCCGATGCCGGCGCCGCCGGAGATATGGCATCCGCTGCCGATCTGCGCGCAGCTGCCGATCGTCGCCCAGGTGTCGACCATCGTGTTGTCGCCCACATGGGCGCCCACGTTCACGAAGGACGGCATGAGCACCACGCCTTTTCCGATGTAGGCGGAGCGGCGGACGATGGCGCCCGGCACCGCGCGGAAGCCTGCAGCACGAAACCGTGCTTCATCCCAGCGCGCGAACTTCGATTCGATCTTGTCCCACCAATGCGCGCCATCCGGGCCGCCTTCGACCAGCGCCATGTCGTTCAGGCGGAAGGACAGGAGCACGGCCTTCTTCAGCCATTGATGGACATGCCACTCGCCGCCCACTTTCTCCGCCACGCGAAGGCGGCCGGAGTCGAGGTCCTCGAGGGCTGCTTCCACCGCCTCGCGGACTGGCCCCTGTGTCGAGGCCGACAATGTGTCCCGCTGTTCCCAGGCGGACTCGATGGTTTGCGCCAAATTTCCGGTCATTCCGGCAAAATGGCCGAGCCGATGCGGCCAAGCAAGGCATTCGGTAACCATTTGGCTTCAGCCACTCTTAAGTGCCGCCCCCCACAATGATGCGGGGAGAAGTGTGCCTTGTTGGGAAAGTCCAAATCACTCACCGCAGGTGGTCTGCCGGAGCGGCTTGAGCCAAAGGCCGTCGTGCGTCTTCTGGAGCAGCAGGACCACAAGGCGCATGAGGCCTTGGCGGCACGCGAGGATGCGCCGCCCGAAGCCCTCTTTTTCATCGCGACCGATGGCGAGGCTTTCGCGCGCCGGATTGTCGCCGCGAACCCGCACACCCCGGCACACGCCAACCGCCTGTTAGCCGACGACAAGGATGACGAAGTCAGAGCCGAACTCGCCCGCAAGATCGGGCGCCTCATCCCCAACCTTCCCGATGATGCGAGCGAGAAGGTCCGTTCGCTTACGATTGAAACCCTGGAGCGGCTTGCGCGTGACCAGCTCCCTCGCGTGCGCGCCATCCTTGCCGAGGAAATCAAACTGCTCGATTGCGTGCCGAAGCACGTGGTGAAAGCGCTGGCCCGCGACGTGGAAAGCGTGGCGGCCCCGATTCTCGAATATTCTCCCCTGTTGTCGGACGCCGATCTGTCCGAGATTATCTCGACGGCCCAGGCGAGCTACATCCTCGTGGCCATCGCCCACCGGAAGCCCGTGACGGCGAACATTTCGGCGGCCATTGCCGAGGCGCTTTGTGTGCCGGCGATTTCCGCATTGCTGGCCAACTCGAGTGCAGAGATCCGCCAGCAGACGCTGGACAAGATCATCGAGAACGGATCGCATATCAAGGAATGGCATCTGCCGCTGGTGTTGCGCAGCGAGCTTTCCCAGCGGGCCATCCGGAGGCTCGCAGGCTTCGTTGGCGCGGCGTTGCTCGATCGTCTCGCCGCCCGGCATGGCCTAGACGACGAGACACGCGAACTGCTCGCCAGGCGGACGCGCGAGCAGGTAGAGCACGGCCTCATGGAGGAGTCTGGCGATCCCTCCGTGGCGGCAGCGGAGGAGGTGCGGCGACTGTTCAAGTCGGGTGACCTCACCGACGGTGCAATCGAAGGCGCAGCCGAAGCGGGCAGGCGCGAGTTCATCGTGGCGGCGCTCTCGAGGATGGCGAGCGTCTCGGTCGACACAGTGCGGCGCATCCTCGATGCCCGCACGGCCAAGCCGATCACGGCGCTCGTCTGGCGCGCCGGCCTGAGCATGCGAACCGCTTTCAAGATCCAGACTTTCGTCATGCGTTTACCGGCCAGCGAATTGCTGCCGGCGCGCCGCGGCGTCGACTTTCCGCTCAGCGAGGAAGAGATGCGCTGGCACCTCGATTATTTCGCGGTGCCGGTCCTGTAAGCCGGCAACGGCGCAGGTGGAAGTAGCCCGCTCTCACCGATGCTTGCGACATAGCCGGAGCGGCCTTTGGTGTTGGTGACCGCAAATCCCATCGCCTTGAGGCCTTTGCTGCAGCGTCCATTGCCGAGGATTTCGAATTCGATGTCGGCGACGCAGAGCTTTGTGGGACCGCTCACGAGCGGCCGCTTGTCCTTGTCCTCCGCAAGCAGATAGACGCGATCGGTCTTCAGCGCGTCGTTGACCACACGCGAGCACGCGCCCGGCCCGATCTGCCACCAACCCTTGGTATCGACCGCCTTGTTCTTCGGAATCCCAATGGCTGCCGACAGAGGACCGTCGGTGTCGTTGCAGATCGTGTAACCCGCCGGTGCGACGATCTTCAGCGCCTCCGTCTCCAGTGCATCGAACAGGTCGGAGTCGGTTGCATCGGCTGGCAGCTTCATGCGCTTGTGGAAATCGTCCAGGGCGAGGTCGCGGGCCCGGTCACCCGGCACGTTCACATGGTAGCCGAGGTCGGTCAGCAGACGGTTGATACCGGCACGCTTCGCCTCTTTCAGCGATTTCGGCGAGGGACCTTCCGTCAGAGTTGCGGTCCATGACGTCCGGCCGTGACGCTCCACCAGAGCGAACGGCATCCGGTAGTAGTCAGCGCCCGGGCAGCCTTTGATGGGCAGCTTTGTCTTCGTGTTGAAGTTGGTGTCGCGCGCGCAGATCGGCACCTTGCCGCCCCAGGCCCGAGCGGCGCCGGCGTGAGCCTGCGACGTTTTGGCGTAAATGAAATAGGCGGGCGCGGTCAGCGAGCTTTCAATGCCAACGCCACAGTCGCCAGGTTCGATTCTTATCCACCCGTGCGCATCAAGCTCGGCCTGTGTCGCCGACCCGACCGCGGTGTAGAGGATGTAGCTCGTCTGGTTGCAGATCTTGAGCTCGGCCTGCGCAGCCATCGGCCAAGCCGCCGCGGCCACAAGCAGGAAGCCTGCGCACAACGAAAGGCGACGCAGGATCATTCGGCCGTGATCATGGTTCCGGCGCCGTGCTCGGTGAAGATTTCGAGCAGCAGAACATGCGGCACCCGGCCGTCGAGAATGACGGCGGCTTCGACTCCCGCTTCGACCGCGTCGATAGCGGTTTCGATTTTCGGAATCATGCCGCCGGAAATGGTGCCGTCCGCGATCAGCGCGCGCGCCTCGGCGACGTTGAGCTTCTGGATCAGCTTCCCGTCACGGTCGAGCACACCCTCTACATCCGTAAGCAGCAGCAGGCGCACGGCGGAAACCGCACCCGCAACCGCGCCGGCAACGGTGTCCGCGTTGATGTTGTAGGTTTCGCCCTTCTTGCCGACGCCGATCGGCGCGATCACCGGAATGAGGTCGGAGTTGATGATGGTGCTCAGCACTTCGGGATTGACCGTTTCCGGTTCGCCGACGTAACCCAGATCGACCTGCTTGCTCTGCAAAGTCTTGGGATCGAGCTTGATGCGCTCGATCTTCTTGGCGATGACGAGGTTGCCGTCCTTGCCGGAAATGCCCACGGCGCGGCCGCCGGCGGCGTTGATCCCGGTGACGATCTGTTTGTTGATCGATCCGGTCAGCACCATCTCGACGACTTCGATGGAGGCTTCGTCGGTGACGCGAAGTCCATCGATGAAGTTCGACTGGATCTGGAGCTTCTTCAGCATCGATCCGATCTGTGGTCCGCCGCCATGCACCACGATCGGATCGATGCCGATCTGCTTCATCAGCACGATATCCTGGGCGAAATGTTCGGAGACGCCACCCTCCATGGCGTGGCCGCCATACTTCACGACAATCGTCTTGCCGTCATATTGCAGGATGTATGGCAGCGCCTCGACGAGAACGCGTGCCGTCGAGCGCCAACGCGCCAGCGTCCGCAAATTCCTGTCGGGCGTGGTGAAGTCGTCCTGAAGCGCCATCTGGCCCTCGAATTTTCCGGCTTATACCCCAAGCGGGTGCGGGCCGCCAACGGACGAATTATCCATGGTCGGCCAAATCCGCGAGCAAGGCCCGTAATTCCGGGATGCCTGCGCCGGATTCCGCCGATGTCGCCATCACATTCGAGAGTACAACCGGATGCGCGGTTAACGCGCCCGCAACGTTGTCTTTCACGCCGGCCAGTTCATCCGCTTTGAGTTTGTCCGCCTTGGTGAGAACCGTTTGCACCGGAACCGCGGCGCGATCGAGCAACGACATCGCCGCTTCATCCGACTCCATCACACCGCGCCGGGCATCGATCAGCAGCACGATACGGCGCAGCATCTTCCGCGTGTGAAGGTAGCCGAGGATCAGATCGTTCCAGCTGCGCGCTTCCGCCTTTGAGATCTTCGCAAAGCCGTAGCCGGGCAAGTCCGCCAGCATCAGCCGATCGCGCAGCGCGAACAGATTGATCTGCCGGGTTCGGCCCGGCGTGTTGGACACGCGCGCGAGATTGCCGCGCCCCGTCAGCGCGTTGATCAGGCTCGATTTACCCACATTCGAGCGGCCGACAAAGGCCACTTCCGGCAACCGCCTTTCGGGCAGCGCATCGAGCGAAGCGGCGCCGGCGATAAATTCGCAAGGTCCGGTGAAGAGCTTGCGCGCGGCTTCCGTGTCACCGCTCATGACTCGCCATCATTCGGCGGGCGCTTCTTTTTTTTTCGCTCCGGTGATGCGGTCCCACACATCGTGCAGCCTGAGATTCGTGAACAGGTGAATCTCCGCACCCTCGCGCTTCATGATCACATATTGCTGGATCATCGAGAGCATGTTGCTCCACGTCCAGTAGATCACGAGACCCGCCGGGAACGTGGCCAACATGAAGGTGAATATGATCGGCATCAGCGAAAACATCTTCGCCTGCACCGGGTCGCTTGGCGCCGGGTTCATCTTCGTCTGCAGCCATTGTGTGGCCCCCATCACGATCGGCCAGATGCCGATCGAGAGGAATGCCAGGAACGCTGGCAGCACGACGTGCGGATTGTAGGGAAGGAGCCCGAACAGGTTCAGCAGCGATGTCGGATCCGGCGCGGACAGATCCCTGATCCAGCCGAAGAACGGGGCATGGCGCATCTCGATGGTGACGAGCAGAACCTTGTAGAGGGAGAAGAACACGGGAATCTGGATGAAGATGGGCAGGCAGCCGGAAAGCGGGTTCGCCTTCTCGCGCTTGTAGAGTTCCATCATCTCCTGCTGCTGGCGCATCTTGTCGTCGGCGAAGCGTTCCTTGATGCGCTCCACCTCCGGTTGTAGCCGCTTCATCCGGCTCATCGATTTGAACTGCGTATTGGCGAGCGGGAAGAAGAGCAGGCGCACCACGATGGTCAGCAGCAAGATGGCGATGCCCATGTTGCCGACCGAATGGCCGAACACATCGAGCAACCAGAAAATCGGCCGCGTGAAGAAGAAAAACCAGCCCCAGTCGATCGCGTAGTCGAAGCGCGGGATGCCGAGACGGTCCTGGTAGTCGCGCAGGATCGTCACGACCTTGGCGCCGGCGAACATCCGCTGCGTCAGGCGCACGGTTGCGCCGGGCGCAATAGCACGAGGGCCAAGCCGATAGTCCGCCTGGTAGTCCTTCTTTGCCGCCGCATCGGTCGTGCGATAGGAGGCGTCCACCGCCTCGTTCTGCGGCGGCACGACGGCCGCCATCCAGTATTTGTCGGTGATGCCGAGCCAACCGCCGGTGGAGTGGAAAGTCTCCTCCCGCTTGTCGGGTTTCAGATCGCTGTAGTTCGGATCCTGCAGATCGCCGCCCAGGATGCCGACGAATCCTTCGTGCAGCGCCATGTAGTGCTTGTCCTGCGGGATATTGCTGCGCGACACATAGGCATACGGGTACAGCACCGCCGCATCGTGGCTGTGATTCGCGACCGTGTCGCTCACGGTGAACATGTACTGCTTGTCGACCGCGATGGTGCGCGTGAAGGTGAGGCCCTGTCCATTGTCCCAGGTAAGTGTCACCGGTGTGTCCGGTGTCAGCATCTTTCCGCCCGTGAGCTTCCACGGTGTTGTGTCGTCCGGCACCTTGATGTTCGAGCCGGGCGCGGCAACCCATCCGAACACCCCGTAGTACGGATAGGCGGTGCTCTGGGGCGAGAAGAGCACGATTTCCGGGCTCTTCGGATCGAGCGTCTCGCGGTACTTGACCAATTGCAGATCGTCGAAGCGCGCGCCGGCCAGGCGCAGCGTGCCGCTCAGCAACGGCGTGGTGATCACCACGCGCGCGCCGCCCTGCTTCAGCGCCGCGCTGCGCGTCAGCTGCTTCGCGGCACCTGCCGACGCTTGCGGAAGGTTTGCGGAAGGCTGTTGCGCCTCCGCACCCTTCTGCTTGGCCAGCAGATGTTGGCGCTGCTGCTCCTTCTGCATCTGCGGGCCGGCAATGAAATACTGCCAACCGAACAGAACGGCCGCGCACAGCAGCATCGCGATGAAGAGGTTCTTGTTGTTGCTATCCATGGATCTTCATATTTCGTGGGACGGGATCGAAGCCCGACGATCCGCCGAGCCAGATGATGGGATGGCAGCGCAGCAGGCGCCGCGCCGTGAGATAGAGGCCCTTGAAGGGTCCATGCTCGTGTAGCGCGTCGATCGCGTAGACCGAACAGGTCGGCTGGAAGCGGCACGGCGACACGAACATCGGCGAAATCAGCCAGCGGTATAGCCAGATCGGCGCCACCAGAATCGCGACGCTCGCATTGCGCATCAGCGTGAGGAAGCGGTGGATCACGAGCGGCTTTCCGTTTTGGCGGCACGAACGCTTTTCAGCGCGGCGGTCATGTCATCCAGAATCTGGGCGAACGGCGCGGTCAAGGTGGCCGCGCGCGCGACGAGTACATAATCGCTGCCCTCCCGCCCATAAAGGGGGAGAAGCTGGGCCGCAGCCGCGCGCAAACGCCGCTTGGCCCGGTTCCGCTCGACGGCGCCGCCGATCTTGCGGGTCGCCGTAAAGCCGATCCGGGCTGCGCCGGCGGCCGCGTAGTCCGCCGGTGTGGCAATCGTTTCCAAGGTTACAGACGGCTTCACCACGCGCCGGCCACGTTGGGCGCGCAGAAAGTCGGTCCGGTGGCGCAGCCGGATCATTTTGAGCTTCCGGGGAGGCGCTTCGGCCGTCTTAGGCCGATAGCTTCTTGCGGCCACTTGCGCGGCGGCGTGCGATGACTTTGCGGCCGCCGGCAGTTGCCATGCGGGAGCGGAACCCGTGACGGCGCTTCCTGACGAGCCGGCTTGGCTGATAGGGGCGCTTCATGACGGATTCTCCTGCTTTCCCGCGGGTTTTTAGAGCCGCGGGTTCTAGGGGTGGCTCCCGGCTGTGTCAACAGTCGACCGTGCCGCCCGACCGCCAACCGAATGACGGTCGATCGCTATACCAAGCTTCTGAATTTTCGTAGGCGATCGGGGCTTGAATTTAGGTAAGCAATAACTTACTGTAAGCTATGTCTTACGGAAATGCCATTACTGCGTTGGCCGACCCGACCCGCCGACTGGTCCTGGAGCGCCTTCGCCGCCGGCCGCGCGCCGTGGGCGAACTCGCGAAGGGAATGGCGGTCAGCCGGCCGGCGGTATCGCAGCATCTCAAGGTGCTGAAGGAGGCGGGACTCGTGAAAGAGGAGCGCCAGGGCACCCGTCACATCTACCGGATAGACCCAGCGGGGCTCGGTCCGCTCCGCGCCTGGCTCGACCAGTTCTGGGATCGGGCGCTCGATGCCTTCAAAGCCGAGGTCGAAAAACCGCAACTAACGCCAACCGCCAAATCCGAAGGGGAACGCGAATGAATGCTCCGCTCAAGATCACGCCCACGCCGGTGAAGAAGACGATCACCGTCCAGGCAAGCCAGCGACGCGCCTTCGAAGTGTTTACCTCTCGCGTCGGCACCTGGTGGCCGAAATCGCACCACATCGCGAAGGTCGAAATGGCAAACGTGTTCATCGAACCGCGCCAGGGCGGCCGCTGGTACGAGAGGGGCGTCGACGGATCGGAGTGCGACTGGGGCAAGGTGCTCGCGTGGGAGCCGCCTGGCCGCGTCGTGCTGTCGTGGCATCTGAACAGCAAGTTCGCGCTCGACGAAGCTGTCGACAGCGCCGTGGACGTGCGCTTCATCGCGGAGAATGCGCACACCACGCGTGTCGAGCTCGAGCATCGCATCACTGCGGCGGACGCGGAAGCCATCCGCGCGCAGGTGGATTCCCCTGGCGGCTGGGGCGGATTGCTTGCGGCGTTTGCCGCGGCCGCAAATGGAGGCTGACGTGAAACCCCGTACACGGGCTCTGGTTGTCGGCGGCACCGTCGCTTCGCTGCTGTTGCTGCTGCAGATTGCGGGCGCCCATTCGGAAGTTCTCGATGTGGCACCAGCCGGCTTTGAGGTGCAGGAGCGTGTTCACATCGCCGCTGCACCGGATCGCGTCTACGCGGCCCTGATCGAGCCGAAGCATTGGTGGAGCAGTACGCACAGCTTCTCCGGCGATTCGGCGAATTTTACCCTTGATGCAAAGGCCGGCGGATGCTGGTGCGAAGTGCTGCCCGATGGCGGCAGCGCGCAGCACATGGTCGTGGTCTATGCGCTGCCGGGAAAGACCTTGCGCTTGCGCGGTGCTTTGGGACCCTTCCAAGGCACTGGCACCGATGGCGCACTCACCTGGACAATCAAGCCCGCCGCGGACGGCAGTGAGGTCACGCTCGACAGCGTCAATGGCGGTTACATCAAGGGCGGCTTCGCGCCGATCGCGCCGATCGCCGACAAGGTGATGGCAGAACAGGTCGCGCGACTGAAGGCGTATATCGAAGCCGGCTCGCCGGATGGCGCGTCAAATAGGAGATTACGATGATGATCAAGCTGCACGTGTTTCCGCCGAGTCCACGGGCCTTCAAGGTAATGTGGTGCGCCAATCACCTCGGCATCCCGCACGAACTCGTGGTGGTGGATTTCGCCAAGGGCACCAACCGGTCGCAGGAGTTCACCGCGCTCAATCCCAACATGCGCATGCCGGTGCTGGAGGATGGCGAGTTCAAGCTCTGGGAGTCGAATGCCATCGTGCAATATCTCGCGGCGCTCGCGCCCGAGAGCGGCCTGCTCCCCACCGATCTCAAGGCGCGCATGAACGCGGTCAAGTGGCAGTTCTGGGAGAGCGCG
>Ga0335083_10012316_pt1 | contig 10244 bp, 6 predicted proteins | sample Lox_Sample_42_FD_206716 | JGI IMG/M metagenome (GOLD analysis project Ga0335083, IMG submission 206716) | Soil microbial communities from Loxahatchee National Wildlife Refuge, Florida, United States - Lox_Sample_4.2 | ecosystem: Environmental > Terrestrial > Soil > Wetlands | place: USA: Florida...
TGTCGTCCTGCGTCCAGCCGTCGGGCCACTCGCTGCGGGCCTTGAGCGAGGCGATGGGCGTCGACTCGTTCTGGCCCTGCGGATCGGCCGGACTCTCGCCCCGGCCCACGCCCGACACCACCGACTTCACGCCCGGCACGCCTAGCACCAGCCGGTTGGCCTCCTTCTCCAGCTTGATCGATTCCTCGAGCGAGATATTCGGCACGCGGTCGATGGCCGGCACGATCGAGCCTTCCTTCATCTCGGGGATGAACGACGTGCCCAGCAGCGGCACGATGGCCACCGTGGCGAGGAAGGCGGCCACCGCGCCGATGACGGTCTTGCGGCTGTTGCCGAGCGCCCAGTGCAGCAGGCGCAGGTAGTGGCGCTTCATGAAGGCGATGACCTTCGTGTCGTGCTCCGCGCCGCCCTTGAGCAGGTAGGACGACAGCACCGGCGACAGCGTCATCGACAGGAACAGCGAGATCGCCAGCGCAATCGAGATGGTGAACGCCAGCGGCGCGAACATCTTGCCTTCCATGCCCGACAGCGTCATCAGCGGCAGGAACACCAGGATGATGATGCCGACGCCCACGATCACCGGCGTGGCCACTTCCTGCACGGCCTTGACGAGGATCCCGGTGCGCGTCAGGCCCAGCTTCTCGCGGTGCCCCAGGCGCTCGAACGCGTTCTCGACCACCACCACCGAGCCGTCGACCATGAGGCCGATGGCGATGGCCAGCCCCCCGAGCGACATCAGGTTGGCCGACAGCCCCACCTGGTTCATCACCATGAACGTCAATAGCGGCGTCAGCACCAGCGTTGCCAGCACGATTACCGAAGACCGCACATCGCCGAGGAACAGGAACAGCACGATCACCACCAGCACCACGCCTTCGAGCAGCACCTTGGTGACGGTCCACAGCGCGGCGTCGACCAGTTCGGAGCGGTCGTAGTAGGGCACGATCTGGAGCTTGCCGGGGAGCATGCCCTTGGCGTTGATCTCGGCCACGCGTTCCTTGACCCGGCTGACGACCTCCTTGGCATTGCCGCCGCGCATCATCATCACGATGCCGCCCACGGCTTCCGTCTGCCCGTTCTTGACCAGCGCGCCCTGCCTGACTTCATGGCCGATGGTCACGGTGGCCACGTCGCGCAGGTAGACCGGCGTGCCGGCGATCTCCTTCAGCACGATGCTGCCGAGGTCGTCCACGCCCTTCGCCAGGCCGACGCCGCGGATCAGGTACTGCTCCGCGTAGTGCGGCAGCACGCCGCCGCCCGAGTTGGCGTTGTTGCGCGCCAGCGCCTGGTAGACCTGCTGGATCGGGATCTGGTAGTGGCGCATGCGCTCGGGGTTCACCAGTGCCTGGTACTGCCGCACATAGCCGCCCTGCGAGTTGATCTCGGCCACGCCCGGGATGGAGCGCAGCAACGGGCGGACTACCCAGTCCTGCGCGATGCGGCGCTCGGCAAGTTCTTCCTGCGTGAGCTCGCGGTCGCCGTCGTCGGTGCGGTCGAGCGTGTACTGGTAGACCTCGCCCAGCCCGGTCGACACCGGGCCGAGCACCGGCGCCACGCCTTCGGGCATTCGCCCGCCCACCTCGATCAGCCGCTCCATCACGAGCTGGCGGGCGAAGTAGACGTCGGTGGCGTCGGTGAAGACGAGGGTGATCAACGACAGGCCCGCCTTGTTCAGCGAGCGCATTTCTTCCAGGCCGGGCAGGCCGGTCATCGCCATCTCGATGGGCACGGTGACGAAGCGCTCGACCTCCTCGGGCGAGCGGCCCGCCGCCTCGGTGGCGATCTGGACCTGAACGTTGGTCACGTCGGGGAAGGCGTCCACCGACAGCTTCGACGCCGCGCGCAGCCCGAAGAAGAACAGCACCACGGCGATCACGCAGACCACCAGCCGCTGCCGGATGGCGGCTTCGACAAGGGATTTCATCATGTCGGCTTACCCTTGTTCGAGGCGCTTGCGCTCGTTGTCGAGATGGAAGGCGCCATCGACCACGATTCGATCGCCGGCCTTCACGCCTGACTGCACCACGCGCATGCCGTCGCTCTCGGCGCCGAGCTTCACGCGCGTCAGGCGGTAGAGCTGGTTGGGCAGTTCGACGTAGACGAGTTCGTCGTTGCCGTCGCGCACCACGGCCGCGGCGGGAATCACGAGCTGGTCGACCGGCTTGCTGGTGATCAGCATGCTGGCGAGCATGGCCGGCTTGAGCTTGCCTTCGCGATTGTCGAGTTCGGTACGGACCAGCACGGTGCGCGACTGCGGGTTGACCGTGCGGCCGACGTAGATCAGCTTGCCGGTTACCTGGTGGCGGCCGCCGCCATTGGCGAGCGACGGCACCTCGATGTCCACGCTCTGCCCCTCGGCCACCTGCGCGGCCTGCGACTCCGGCACCTCGGCCACCACCCACACGCGGGAGAGGTCGGCCACGGTATAGAGCGCATCGGCCGGCTGCACCACCTGGCCCTGCGCCACGTTGCGCTCGACCACGGTGCCGCTGAAGCTGGAGAACACCGGCGAGTACGAATCGATGCTGCCGTTCTTCGCCAGCGCGGCGATGGCGCCGGGCGACATGCCGAGCACGCGCAACTGGTCGCGGTAGGCGCGCATCTCGGCGCCGGCGATGGCGTATTCGCTCTCGCGGCGCTGCAGTTCGCCCTGGCCGATGACGTCGGCGGCGAAGAGCTGGCGCGCGCGCTCGGCGTTGCGGGCCTGCAGCTCGCTCTGCGCCCCGGCCTTCAGGAAGGCCATCTGCGCGGCGCCGAGTTCGCTGCTGTGCAGGCGGGCGAGCGCCTGCCCGGCCTTCACTTCCTGGCCAAGGCTGGCGTACAGGTCGGTGACCCGGCCGGTGACGCTGGCGCCGATGCGGGCCACGCGCTGTTCGTCGAAGTCGATGCGGCCGGCCACGCGCAGCATCTCGCTGAAGGGCGAGGTGGCGACCGGGGCCACCTTCAGCGTCTGGCGCAGCGTATCGGCGGGCTGTACCACGCCGGGCGGGAGCTTGTTTTCAGGCGCGGTCGCCTGGGCTTCGCCGGCGCCGTTGGAGCAGGCCGCCAGGGCGAGGGCCAGGACGGCGGCGGCCGTGATCGAAAGAAGATTCTGGGGATGCATGGCTTATCGGATTCCGGAAGTCGGGGAGGCGGGCGCAGTGGGCGGCGAGGTCGAAGCCGAGGTCAGCTTCTCGATCTGGATGGCGGCCACCTGCAGGTCGTACTGGGCGGTGATCAGGTCGTTGCGCGCGCCGCGCAGCACGCGCTGGGCGTCGAGGTAGTCGAGGATGCCGCGCTCGCCGAAGCGGTAGGCCGACTCGGCTACGGCCAGCGCCGACTCGGCCTCGCGCACGATGCCGGACTCCAGCGCCGTCACCTGCGCCTGCGTGATCTCGTACTGGCGGTAGGCGGTTTCCAGCTCCTGCGCCAGCTCGAACTCGCGCGCCTCCAGCGCATGGCGCGCCTGCGTGGCGCGGGCGGTGGCCTCGCCGACCGGGCCGCTGCGGCGGTCCCACAGGGGGATGGTCAGCACGAGGCCGACCTGCGACACGGTGTTGTCGGGCTGCCGGTCGGTGCTGGCGCGCACGGCCACCTCGGGCCAGCGCAGCGCGCGCTGGTAGTCCATGTCGAGCCGGGCCTGCTCGACTTGCGAGCGGCGCTGGGTCAGTTCGGCGTTCCCGGCCTGCACGGCATCGCGCAGCGCGGGCAGGGGCGGCAGCCCGGGCGCTTGCCCAAGCTCGCCGGCGAGATGGAACTCGCCCGGCAGGCCGCCACCTACCTGCTGGCGCAGGGCGGCCTTGGCCTGGTTCACGCGCAGCTCGGCAGTCAGCAGCGTCTTCTGGGTGGCGAGCAGCTCGGTCTCGGCCTTGATCGACTCGTAGCGCGGCGCCTCGCCCACGTGCACGCGCAGCCGGGCGCGCTCGTGGATCTGCCGCATCATCGCCAGGTCTTCCTGCGCGGCGGCGAGCTCGGACTCGCGGCGCAGCACGTCGAAATACGCGGTCTTCACGCGCGCGGCCAGTTCGGCTTCGAAACCCAGGCGCTGCGCCTGGGAGGCTTCGAGGCCTCGCCCGGCCATGGCCTCGCGCAGGCTGCGCTGGTGCGGATAGTCGAGCTTCTGGGTAAAGGCATACGAGGGCGCGTAGCCGGCGGCGACGCCCGGCTCCCGCGCCGACACGCGGCCCTGCATGACTTCGACCTGCGGGTTGGGCCAGGCGCGCGCGGTGTCGATGGCGGCGGTGGCGGCGTCGACATTGGCCTGCGCGGCCTCGATACCCTTGTTGGAGGATTGGGCCAGCGCCAGGATTTGGGCGAGCGTGAACTCACCCTGGGGGGCTTGCGGAGGGATCTGGCTGGCGGGCGGGGGCGCCACGCCGGACTGCGACGCCACCGGCCCGGCCGCGAACGACAGGGCAAGCAGGGACGCCGTCAGGGTCAGCTTGTACGGATGCATGGATTGGACAGGACGTACGGTACGGCTGTCCGCCACCCCGCCCGCCGCCGCGCCGGGGCGACGGCGGCAGGCAAAGGGGATGCGTCCGGCTGGCTGCGGGAGTCAGGCCGGAACGGTCAGCGGATCAGCGGAAAAGGGGAAGCCGCCGGCCCTGCGCCGCCACGGCGGGCATGGCGGACATCGGCAGGCGGCACGGGCTCAGGCGAGCCCGATGGGAGGCTTGAAGAAGCGCGAAGGGGGCGGCGAGGCGCGCCCGTTGCCGGCTTGCGCCACGGTCTCCCGGGGCAGCAGCAGCCGCACCGGAGGCAGGGCGAAGAGCGCGCCGGATTCCTCGATCTCGTCGAGCACGTCGAGCGGATCGAGCAGGTCGGCGGACCAGATGTTGCAGAAGCCGGGCGGGGGCTCGGCGCAGGCGGTGTCGGCGGACTGGCTGCCGCCGGTCGCGCCGATGTCCATGGCGATCCGACCAAAGTCATCCACCCCCAGGGCGGCCTCGCCAGCGGCGAGCGACGTTGCCGCCGCCTGGGCTGGACCGGGCTGCAAGCTAGCCGCTGCCTCGAACGAGAGCAGCGACAGGCACATGGCAGTCAGCAGGATCAGCAGGAAACGCATGGGGCGGGGCGATGGAATGAGTGCGGCCGGGCGCGGTACGTGCCGCGCAGGGTAGTCGTGCTGCAGGACAGCATTGTACTCAACCGATTCCAGTTGACACAGATTAGATACGTTTGGTTCCGGCCTGGCCTGTCTGCCTCGATGCGTTCTTCAACGCGGCCCCGGCCCCCCATATCCGTCATCCAGCGTCTTCAGGAATGCCACCACGTCCCGGATCTCCGGCTCCGACAGCGCCGGCTTGCCGCCGGGCTTCCCGCCGAAGGGCGGTTCGGTGTTGACGTTGCCGCGGTAGCGCCCGGGCAGGTCGTCGAACTTGTCGACGCTGCCGTCGGCGCGGCGCGGATACCACTTCTGCGGACGCACGTCGCGCTCGGCATAGAAGCGCACCACGTCCTCCAGCGAGCGGAAGGACCCGTTGTGGAAGTAGCGCTTGCGCAGCGCCACGTTGCGCAGCGAGGGCGTGCGGAACAGGCCGCAGTATTCGGCGCGGTCCTTGAGGTCGGTGCGGTCCGGGCCGCACAGGCCCAGGTCGAAGAAGGCGGGGTTGCGGTTGGCGGCCAGATCGCGGTTGCGCGGCACGCCCAGCGCGATGAAGCCGAAGTCGCTGAAGGCCGGGAAGGCGCCCTCGGCGCTGATCCCGCTCGGGTGGCAGGCGGCGCAGTTGCCCCTGGCCGGGTCGTTGAACAGGCGCAGGCCGCGCATCTCCTGCGCGGAGAGACGGACCTGGCCGCGCAGGAAGGCGTCGTACTTGCTCGTGTACGGATAGAACTCCGACGGCGTTTCCTGGAAGACCTCCAGCACCATCAGCGTGGCCTGGAAGGCGGTGTCGTCGCGGTCGAGGATGTCGGCGCCGAAGACCTCGCGCATCGTCTGCGCATGGCTGCCGTGGCGGATTCGGTCGGCCACGGCGGCGGGGTCGGCATTGGCCATCTCGTGCGGCGCCAGCAGCGGCACGCGGGCCTGGTCGTGGACCGAGGCGGCGCGGCCATCCCAGTCGCGGCCGCCGGTGGGGCCCTGGTCGACGCTGTCGTTGCCGTCGTTCTCGTGGAAATGCTCGGAGAACGGCGGCACGTTCTGGAGGTAGCGCAGCGACGGCGCGGCACGCGCGCCGGTGAGGTTCATGCCGGGTCCGCCGGGCTGCACGGCGAGGTCGTTGGGCGGGCCGTAGGCGTGATCGGGACTGTGGCAGCTCGCGCACGACAGCCGGCCCGAGGCCGACAGCGCCGGGTCGAGGAACAGCGCCTTGCCCAGCGCCGCCATGCCCGGCACCGACGGGCGGCGCGTCGCCATCATCGTGTAGAACGCATCCGCGTAGGCGGGCCGCGCCGGGGCGGCCTGCGCGCTGGCTTCGCCATCCGCCTTGCCGCAACCCGCGAGCGCGGCGGCGGCCAGCAGGGCGGCGAGGAAGGAGGCAGGGCGGAAGACGGGATGCGATGGCATGGCGGACGCTAACGTAGCACACGCGCATGACAGGTCCGTGATAGCCGAATGTCCCGCTCGTCATCCGAGTGACATGCCGGAGGACCACACTCCCGGGGCGGTTCCATATTGCCCGATTGAAGAAACAACCATAACAACAGACCAGCTCAGGGAGTCCTCCATGCGTCAGTTCGTCAAGCTGTTCCCCCTTGCCGCGGTGGCCGCGGCCGTCATGGTCGCGTGCGGCGGCAACGATGCCGCGCCCGCCAGCACCTCCGGTGTCGTCAGCGGCAGCTATTTCGAGCACGCCAGGGTGTGCGTCGATGCCAACGCCAACGGTCAGTGCGACCCGTCCGAAAGCAGCGTCTTCACCGACGGCAAGGGCGCCTTCACGGTGCCCGGGCAGGGCCCCGTGGTGGCCGAGATCGGCACCGACGCCTTCCGCAACGACGACAGCGGCAGCCACGACCCGGTCACCCGTCCGCTCGTGTTCCGCGCGCCGGCCGGCGCCAACGGCGTGGTCAGCGCCATCTCCACCGAACTGGTGGCGATGATGGAAGCCGACGGCAGCAGCCTCGACACGGCACGGTCGCGCCTCGCCACCCGCCTGGGCGTGTCGGCCGACAAGCTGCTGGAGGACCACAACAAGGAAACCGACAAGAACGTCAAGGCGCTGCTGCAGGCCGAAATCGACCAGGTGATCGACCTCATCGCCGACGCCAAGGCCAACGGCGGCACGGCCAGTACCGTGCTGCAGGCCCTGCGCGACGCCGTGGAACGCCGCGTGAAGCTCGACAACATCAAGACCGTGGTCGTGATCTACGCCGAGAACCGCGGCTTCGACAACCTCTACGGCCTGTTTCCGGGCGCCAACGGCATCCCCGGCGTGAACCCGTCGGCGCAGGGCACTATCGAGCCGCAGAAGGACTTCGACGGCTCCACGCTGCCCGTGCTGCCGCCGACCTGGGGCGGCCTCACCGCCGCCGGCCAGAGCGTGACGCTGCCGCAGGCCAGCACCGCCAACTGGGCCAACAAGCCGTTCCAGATCGACGATCCGGCCGGCGTCAACGGCACCGGCACGGTGGCGTCGCAGTCGGTCGTCACGCGCGACCTGGTCCACCGCTTCTACAACAACCAGATGCAGATCAACGGCGGCAAGAACGACAAGTTCGCCGCCTATTCCGACGCCGGCGGCCTGAGCATGGGCTACTACGACGGCAGCAAGATGAAGATGTGGCAGGACGCGAAGGACTACGTGCTGGCCGACAACTTCTACATGGGCGCGTTCGGCGGCTCGTTCCTGAACCACCAGTACCTGATCTGCGCCTGCGCGCCGGAATACCCGAACGCCGACGCCGACAGCTCGCCCGCGAAGAACTCGATCTCGGCCATCGACGTCGACGGGAATGGCAACTTCGTGCGGCTGACTCCGGGCGCCTCCAGCCCGGCCTCGGTGCTCAGCGGCCCGCCCACCTACCTGAAGGACAGCACGCTCACGCCGAAGGACGCCAGCGGCAAGTTCTACGCCGTCAACACGATGCAGCCGCCGTACCAGCCGAGCGGCAACGCGCCGGCGGCAAGCGATACCACCGGCCTGTTCGCCGACACCACCAAGGCCACCACGCTGCCGCCGCAGATGCAGACCACCATCGGCGACCTGCTCGACGCGCGCGGCGTCAACTGGGCCTGGTACGGCGGCGCGTGGGCCAAGTCCTCGCAGGACCGCGCCAACATCTACAACAACACGGTGCCGAACTTCCAGGCCCACCACCAGCCGTTCAACTACTACGCCAAGTTCGACCCCGTCGCCCACGCCGACTATCGCGCCGCGCACCTGAAGGACTTCGACAGCCAGTTCCTCGCCGACGCCGCGGCCGGCAAGCTGCCGCCGGTGACGTTCTACAAGCCGCAGGGCAACCTGAACCAGCACCCCGGCTATGCCAACGTGCTCGACGGCGACGAGCATATCGACAGCATCATCCAGCAGCTCAAGCAGAGCCCGCAGTGGAACAACATGCTGATCGTGGTGACGTACGACGAAAACGGCGGCTTCTACGACCACGCCACGGTGCCGAAGGCCGACCGCTGGGGCCCGGGCACGCGCATCCCGGCCATCCTGGTGTCGCCGTACGCGAAGAAGGGTTTCGTCGACCACACGCAGTACGACACCGCCTCGGTGCTGCGCTTCATCACGCACCGTTTCGTGCTGCCCACGCTGCCGGGGCTGGCACTGCGCGATGCCTCGCTGGTGGCCAACCACGGCCAGCCGATGGGCGACCTGACCAACGCGCTGGATCTGTCGGCGGCGAAGTGAGTGGCTGAATGAAAAACCCGTCGCCCCCGCTTGCACGGGGGCGACGTGGGCAGGCAGCTTACTGCGTAGGCGTCAGCTTGCGGATCTTGTCGTTCTGCGTATCGGCCACGAAGACGTTGCCGTACACATCCACCGTGATGCCCAGCGGCTGGTTGAACAGGGCAGCCGAGCTATTGCCTTCGGTCGAACCGGCCGTCGTGGTGCCGGCGGCAGTGCCGACCGAGCCCGAGGAAGACAGCTTGCGGATCTCGTTGTTGGCCGTATCGGCGACGAAGATATCGCCGCTCGAGTCGACCGTGATGCCATGCGGCTGGTTGAACGAGGCGGCCGCGCCGTTGCCGTCTGCCGCACCGGGTGCCGTGCTCCCGGCCAGCGTGGTGACCACACCCGCGGGCGTGACCTTGCGGATCTCGTTGTTGCCGGTATCGCCAACGAAGAGATTGCCGCTGGCATCGATCGCCAGCCCCGTCAGCTGGTTGAACGAGGCCGCCGCGCCGTTGCCGTCGGCCGCACCGGCCACCGTGGAGCCGGCCAGCGTGGTGACGCCGCCGGCAGGCGAGATCTTGCGGATCTCGTTGTTGAGCGTATCGGCCACGTAGACGTTGCCGCTGCCGTCCACCGCCACGCCGGCCGGCCCGTTGAACGAGGCGGCCGAGCCGGTACCGTCGGCAGAACCTGGTGTCGTCGAGCCTGCCAGCGTTGTGACCACGCCGGCAGGCGTGATCTTGCGGATCTCGTTGTTCAGCGTATCGGCTACGTAGACATTGCCGGCCGAATCCACCGCCACGCCATTCGGCCCGTTGAACGATGCGGCCGCGCCGGTGCCGTCAAGCGAACCCGCCGTCGTCGACCCGGCCAGCGTGGTGACCACCCCGGTCGGCGTGATCTTGCGGATCGTGTTGTTGCCGAGATCCGGCACGTAGAGGTTGCGGTTGGTGTCTACCGCCAGCATCGCCGGCAGGTTGAACGCGGCCGAGGTGCCGGTGCCATCCGTATTGCCGGCGGTGCCGGTTCCGGCGAAGGTCGACGATGCGTAGTAGATGGAACTTCCACCGCCGCAGGCAGCAAGGAATACGGCCAGGGCGGCAGTCAGGGGTCGCAGCTTGTGGGGGATTGGCTTCATAACATCCGGAATCGGTCATGCAGACGGAATACGCACGCAGTCGGCGTTGGGCGATGTGCCGGCGGATTCTAGGGGATTCCGGAGGGTTCGAGAGGGGCGGCGGCGCGGCGCTATATATCAGAGCTAACGAATACGTAAGCGCAAATTAATGCATGCCGCGAAAGGGCCGAACAAGGCGGGATGGACGTACGGCGGGCCATACATGCGAACGCAATTCGCCGCAGCACTTGTCATGACTGCCGGTCGTCCCCGCGAGCGCAGGGACGACCGTGATGCACAGGCTGTCCTTCAGTCCAGCTTGGCCCCCGACAACTGCACCAGCTTCGGCTGCACCGGGAACG
>Ga0335083_10012317_pt1 | contig 10243 bp, 12 predicted proteins | sample Lox_Sample_42_FD_206716 | JGI IMG/M metagenome (GOLD analysis project Ga0335083, IMG submission 206716) | Soil microbial communities from Loxahatchee National Wildlife Refuge, Florida, United States - Lox_Sample_4.2 | ecosystem: Environmental > Terrestrial > Soil > Wetlands | place: USA...
GGTTGGCGGTGAGGCAGAACCGCTCGGCGCCGATCGTGACGGCGGTGGTGTGCCCGCTGCGACGCCTGAACGTATGCCGGCGAACAACCACCGCCATGGCCCAACCTCCGAACTGGTACATGAAATTGCCGATCATGGAGCGACGATGCAAGGCCATGGTAGCCCCTGAGCCTGTCCGCGGGCCATGGTCACCTGCCGGGGGCGCGCCAGATGGGTAGGGTGGCGGGCGTGGGCCACGTCCTGACCACGGAGCGCCTGGTCCTGCGTCCGGTGACGGCGCAGGATCACGCCGCGCTGCTGGCCCACTGGACGCTGCCGGATGTCCGGCGGTTCCTGTTCGACGGCGCGGCCCTCTCGGCGGCCGAGGTCGCCGAGACCATCGAGGAGAGCGCCCGGGATTTCGCCGCGGGCGGCTACGGCGTCTGGCTCATCCAGGAGGAAGACCGGGCCGGGCTGGTCGGCACGGCCGGGCTGCGGCCGCTCGAGGAACTCGGCCTGGAGATCTTCTACAGCCTGGCTCCCGGCTCGTGGGGCCGCGGGTACGCCACCGAGGCCGCCCGGGCCGTGGTGGAGTACGCCCTCGGCCCGCTCGGCCTGCCCGAGGTGCTGGCCGAGGTCGACGAGGGCAACGCCGCCTCGGTGGCGGTGGTCAAGCGCCTCGGCATGACCCCGTTCGCCGTGACGCCCGGCCTGCTCGGCCCGATGACCCGCTACCGCAGGACCGCCGGAACCGCCTCCGGCCGCGGTTAGAACGCCTGCCAGCCTTCCGGGTCGGGGCGGGCCGCCGGCGGCGCGCCGGGCTCGTAGGGCTCCCGGGTGAAGACGAACGATCCCAGGTCCAGATGGCCGACCGTGCCGTCGGCGCGGCGGACCAGGCGCAGGGCCTCGCCCGTGTAGTAGCCGTCGAGGCCGGTCCAGGTGCCGTCGGGCTCGGCGCGGAAGCGGGAGGCGCGCCCTCGTCCGGCCGCCGGGGAGAGTTCCAGGCCGCGGTCGGCGAGCAGCCGCAGCGCGTACGGGCGGGGGCCCCAGTACCACAGGCCGGTCAGCGCGAGCAGGGCCTGGTCGACCTCGGGCAGCGGCGTCCAGCGGGCCGGGATCCGGGGCTCGTGGTCGGCCACGATCGTCACCAGGTCCACGGCGATAGCCGTGATGTCGGGTCCCGACGTGGCGTTGGCCAGGGCGATCCCGCCGACGCCGTCGGCGGGGCTGACGCACAGCGTGGCCAGGAAGCCCGGCATCGAGCCGGAGTGGCCGTACAGCACCCGCCCGTCGTGGCGGAACAGCTGCAGGCCGAGCCCGTAGCCGCCGGCCCAGGCCTCATCGCCGGGCGGAGAGGCCGGGGCGCGCATCTCGGCCAGGGTCTGCGCGGACAGGACCCGGTCGTCGCCGTCGAGCAGGAAGGCGGCGAACCGGCACAGGTCCGCCGCGGTCGACCAGAGTTCCCCGGCCGGGGCCATCAGCCCGGTGCCTTCGGCCGGCTCCGGCTGCATGACGTCCGCCCACGGGTGCACCGCGAAGCCGCGCGCGTACGGCGGCTCCGGCGAGAGGGTGGTGCGGGCCATGCCGAGCGGGTCCAGGATCTCCTGCCGCAGCGCCTCGGCGAAGCCCTGCCCGCGGAGCTGGCCGGCCAGCGCGCCGAGCAGCCCGTAGCCGGGGTTGGAGTAGTGGAACAGCCGCCCGGCCGGATGCGGCGCCGGGCCGAGGATGTCGGAGAGCTCGGGCCGCAGGCCACCGGGGCTGCGCTCCCACCACGGGCCCGGGGTCTCCGAGGGCAGGCCGGCGGTGTGCGACAGCAGCTGCGCGATGGTCGCGCTGCCCGCCTGGCCGGCGTCCAGGTGCTTGCCCAGCGGGTCGGCGAGGTCCAGGCGGCCCTCGTCGCGCAGCCGCATGACCAGCACCGCGATGAATGTCTTGGTCAGCGAGCCGATGCGGTACTGGGTGTCGCTGTCCGGCTCGTGCCCCTGCAGCATGCTCCGGGCCCCGCACCAGGCCTGGCCGCCGTCCCGGAGCACCGCCCCGACCAGCGACGGAGTCCGGCCCTCGGCCTGGCCGACGGCGATACGGCGGGTGAGCGCCCGGCGTGTCACGGGCAGCAGCTCGTCGGCCGGGCCCGCTGATGAGGAAGAAGCGGTCACCGTTGCACCCTAGCGGCGACCGGGCGGGAATCTACAGATGCAGGCGGCGGGTTACCACGCCCCGCCCGATATCGTGCCCGGACCAGAGGCTGAAGTGACTGCCGATGGCCAGGTAATCACTGATGTCGTCACCGATGACCCGGAGCGTGACCATGATCTGCTTGCTGCCGGCCCGGAACGGCCCGTCGTCCTCGCCGTCGACCAGGGCGCTGAACACCTGGTGGCGATGGGTCTCGCTGTTCTCGGCGCGCAGCACCATCCGGTGGGACCCGGAGCTGAGCTTCGCGCGCGCATCGCCGTCGTCGTCCGCGTAAGGCGTCACCAGGGCCTGGAATTTGTACCGCTGCATGCCCGCCACCACCTTCAGAGCATAAATATCGTAACGCGTCGGTGCCGATGCAGGCGCCGGCCCGGGTTCGCCACCCCGCGGATGGTCTGTGACGTGCCCTACGTGGGCAAGCGCTGGGTGCACCAGGTGGCCAGGTACGACACCGACCACGGCATCTCGTACTGGACCGAGAACTACCGCACCGCCCTCGAGGCCGACGACGAGCTGGCCCTCGGCCGCGAGCACCCCTACTACGACCCGATCTGCATGCTGCCGGAACCGGGCCGGGCCTGGTGGCGCGCCCAGCGCGCCCGGCCGAGCCGGGGGCCGCGGAGGTCGTCAGGCTGGCTGGTAGCGACGGCTCAGCTCGTCAAGACGCCGTCTGACCGCGGGCCATTCGGCCGCGGTGACGCTGAACCTGGCCGAGTTACGGGGCTTGCCGTCGGTGCCCAGCCGGTGGGCGCGCAGGATGCCCTCGAAACGCGCGCCGATCCGGTGCATCGCGTCGCGTGAGCGCTGGTTGCGGGCGTCGGTGTGCAGGCACACCGACCGGACCTGCCAGATCTCGAAGGCGTGCGTGAGCATCAGGCGCTTCATCTCGGTGTTGGCCCCGGTCCTGATGGCGCCCGGGCTCAGCCAGGTGTGGCCGATCTCGCAGGTGTCCGGCCCGGTCCGGCGGCGGCCCTGCGGCCAGGCCCAGTAGTCCAGGTCGAAGAACCGCGTCGAGCCGATCACCTGCTCGCCGGCCACCCGGACCACGGCGAACGGCACCGCCCGGCCGGCCTGGCGGGCCGCGACCGCGGTCTGGACGTACCGGCGGACCTGGGCCTCGTCCTGGGGCACGGCGGACCAGCGGTACAGCTCGCCGCCGCCGTTCGCCGCCGCCACCAGGGCGGGGACGTGATGGTGCCCCAGCGGCTCGAGCCGGACGAGCGGGCCGGCCAGCGGTCCGGCGGCGACGGGATCGATCCGGGCGGGGCCGTGGCCAGCCGTGCCTCGCATCAGAGCACCTCCAGGGCTTGGTCGATGTCGGTGATCAGGTCGGCGGCGGGCTCGACGCCGACCGACAGCCGGATCAGCCCGGCCGGCGCGGTTTCCGCGGGCCACCTGGCGCGGCGTTCCCGGGTCGACTCCACGCCGCCGAAGCTGGTGGCCGGCACGATCAGCCGGGAGCTCGCCACCACCTTGTCCGCCGCCCCGGCCTGGTCCGGCGTCACCTCGAAGGAGAGCAGCGGTCCTGACCCGCCGGGCATCTGCCGGCGGGCCACGTCGGCGGTCTGGCGGTCGAGGCCGGGATAGTGCACGGCGGCCACCCGGGGATGATCCGCCAGGTGCCTGGCGATGGCCAGCGCGCGGCCGGGCTCCGGGGCGCCCTGCGAGACGTAGATGCTGGCCGGGACGAACGGCGGGGTGCCGGGCCGGCCGGGCGCGCGTTCGGTCCCAGCGTGGATCAGCCGGGATTCGGCGGAGAACGGCTCAGCCATGTCTTCCGGAAAATGTTACAGTACATTTTGTGAACATACTGGTACGATATCGCCCGCGCGGCCGGACCGCCAAGGAAATATCGGCCAGCGTGGAGGCGGGCGTCCGCAGCGGGCAGCTGGCCCCCGGGGACCACCTGCCCCCGGTCCGCGAGCTGGCCGGCCAGCTGGGCATCAGCCCGGCCACGGTGGCGGCGGCCTACGGCGACCTGCGCCGGCGCGGCCTGACCACCGGCGCCGGCCGGGCGGGCACGCGCATCCGGGGCGCTCCCCCGGTCAGCTCGCGGATGTACCTGAGCGCCCCCGCGGGCACCAGGGACCTGATCACCGGCGGCCCGGACCCGGACCTGCTCCCGCTGCTCCCGGCCCGGCCGGCCGGGCGGTCCGGCCGGATGTATGCCGAGGCGCCGGTCTCGCCGCGGCTGCGCCGCCTGGCCGCCGGGCAGCTGGCCGCCGACGGCATCGATGCCGGCAGCCTGACCGTGACCGGCGGCGCGCTCGACGGCATCGAGCGGGTGCTGGCCACCTGGCTGTCCCCCGCGGACCGGGTCGTGGTCGAGGATCCCGGTCACGCGGTCACCTTCGACCTGCTCGCGGCCATGGGCCTGACCGCGGTGCCGGTCCCGGTCGACGACCTGGGCATCCGGCCCGCCGCGCTGGCGGCCGCGCTGGCCCGGGGCGCGGGCGCGCTGATCGTCACGCCCCGGGCCCAGGCCGCCACCGGCGCCGCCTGGGACGCCGGGCGCGCGGCGGAGATCGCCGCAGTGCTGCGGCGGTACCCCTCGACCGGGGTCATCGAGGACGATCACGCGGGGCCGGTGGCCGGGGTGCCCGCGTTTTCCGCCTGCGCGGGCCTTCCGGCCGGGCCCACGGGCGCGGGCCGCTGGGTCACGCTGCGTTCGGTGTCCAAGTCGCTCGGGCCCGACCTGCGGCTGGCCGTAGCGGCCGGCGACGAGGCCACCATCACCCGGGTGGCCGGCCGGCAGGCGCTCGGCACCGGGTGGGTGAGCTACCAGCTGCAGGAGATGGTCGCGGACCTGTGGTCGGACGCCTCGGCGGCGCAGGCCCTGACGGCCGCGGCGCGGGCGTACGCGGCCCGCGGCGCAGCCCTGCGGTCCGCGCTGGCCGCCCACGGGATCACGGCCAGCGGCCGGTCGGGATTCACCTGCTGGGTGCCCGTCGCCGACGAGGACGGCGTGGCCTCCCGTCTGGCCGCGGCGGGCTGGGCGGTGGCCCCGGGCCAGCGGTTCCGCATCGCCGCGCGGCCCGGCGTCCGGATCTCCTTCGCCCGCCTGCCCGAGGCGGACGCCGCGTCGTTCGCGGCCGACCTCGCCCGGGCGCTGCGGCACCGGGCCTCCCGCCTGGACTGAGGCCCGCCGGTCATGCGTGCCGCGGGCCGGCCTGGCCTGCCCCGCCGCTGCGCGGCTCCGGATCGCGCCGCGGAACCGAGCCGAGCGGGATCTGGCTGAAGGCGAACCCCCGCAGCGACCCCGGCTGGCCCGGGACGCGCCCGCCCGCGGCGGGCTCGATGGCCAGGATGGTCAGCACCCCGTCGGCCAGGTCGCGTTCCCCCGCCCAGGCCCGCAGCGCCTCGATGACGTCGGGGACATGGTATGCGCAGGCGTTCGCCTGCCGGTGCGCCTGCCGCGGCCGCGAGGCCTCCAGCTGAACCTGGAAGCACGGCACGTGCAGGCACTCCGCATCCGCGTCGCAGCTACCCGCCGGCGCCCGGTCACCTGACGGAGTCATGCTCCGCCCGGATCGCCGGGGCACCCCGATCGGACGGTATCGGACGTACTGTCATGGACGGCATTTCCTCCTTGCAGCGGCTGGCACAAAGACGGCCCTCCCGTTGCGAGCGGGAAGGCCGTCGCGGTCAATGTGATGACGGCCCGCCGCTGCGCCTAATTGCGCGGCGGCCGCGGACCGTCCGGAAGCAATAGTGTCCGCACCAGGTGCGGCGCGCCACCTCATTGGGAATATTCGCCTCAGCAATCACGCAGCGTGGTAGCTGCGCCGATGCCTCCCGGCGACTTGATCATTGCCCGGCGGGCGGCACGCCGGGAATGTTAGCGCGCACAACTACTCGCAGGCGCGGCGATGACTCCGCGAATGAGAGCAAATAAGCGATTGTGCATATGCGTTGTGAACGTCCGCGGCGTGAGTTGGCTTGAAGCAAGAACATAATTAGGCGGCATTCCGGCGCTGACCGGCGGCCGGCCGCCTGGGCCCGCCGGGCGCCCGCGGCCGGAGGCCCGGTAATCCTCGTATCCGGTCGGGAATCTAGATAATACGGACCACCACCTCGCGGACACCGAGGTGGTACCTATAGCGTTATCCCATGGCACAGCGCAGCGAGCAGATCAGCCTTCATCTCAACGCATACCTCACCGCGCACAGCAGCCCGCCGGATGCCGTGCTGCGGGAGCTGGCGAACGAGACCGCGGACCTGTTCCCGACCGAGACCGGGCTGGCGATCGCCCCCGAGCAGGGCACGCTCATGACGCTGCTGACCCAGCTCGCCGGCGCCGCGACGGCGATCGAGATCGGCACCTTCACCGGATACTCCTCCATCTGCATCGCCCGCGGCCTGGCCGAGGGCGGGCGGCTGCTGTGCTGTGACATCAGCGAGGAATGGACCTCGGTGGCCAGGAAGTACTGGGAGAAGGCCGGCCTGCAGGACCGGATCGAGCTGCGGCTCGGCCCGGCCATCGACACGCTGCGCTCGCTGCCTGACGAGGAGATCTTCGACCTGGCGTTCATCGACGCCGACAAGGGCGGCTACCTCGGCTACTGGCGCGAGGTGGTCCCGCGGGTCCGGCCGGGCGGCCTGATCATGGTGGACAACACGTTCTCGCACGGCCGGGTGATCGACGCGGGCAACGACAGTCCCCTGGTGATCGCGGTCCGGGACTTCAACGACCACGCCGCCGCCGACGACCGGGTGGACGTGGTCATGGTCCCGGTCGGGGACGGGCTGACGCTGGCCCGCAAGAAGACCTAGCGGGCCCGCCTAGCCGGCCCGGCTGGCCGGCCACGCCTAGCCTGCGCTGACGGCCCCGCCGAGGTAGAGCGCCCCGATCTCGGGGTTCTCGAGCACCTCGCGCCCGCTGCCCGACAGCCGCACCCGGCCGCTTTCCATCACCACGCCCTGGCTGGACAGCCGCAGCCCGGCGCGGGCGTTCTGCTCTACGAGCAGGATCGTCGTGCCGGCCGCGTTCATCTGCCTGATCGCGCCGAACACGGTCCGCAGGACCTTCGGCGCCAGCCCCATCGACGGCTCGTCCAGCAGCAGCAGCCTGGGCTCGAGCATCAGCGCCCGGCCGAACTCCACCAGCCGCTGCTGCCCGCCGGACAGGCTCCCGGCCTTCTTCCCCGACCAGCCGGCGATCTCCGGGAAGACGTCGTGCACCGCCGCCACCCGGCGCGCCGTCAGCGCCCGGTCGGACAGTATGTAGCCGCCGAGCTCGATGTTCTCCCGCACCGTCATGTCGCGGAACAGGCTGTGGTTCTGCGGCACCTGCACCACGCCGAGGCGCAGCACCTGGCGCGGTGACAGGCCCACGAGGTTCTTCCCGTCCAGCGTGATCGAGCCGAGGCGCGGCCGCAGCAGCCCGCTGATCGCGGCCATCAGGGTGGATTTTCCGGCTCCGTTCGGCCCGACCACGCAGGTGATACCGCCCTGGGTCACGTCCAGGGACACCCCGCGCAGGACATCGCCGCCGCCGTAGCCGGCCACCAGGTCCTCGATTTTCAGCACCGAACGGACGGCGGTGCCTGCCCCGGTCTCCGTCATGCGTCCTCCGCGGGGTCCGGGTTCTCGGGGTTCTCCGGGTTCTCTGCGTCCGCCGGGTCCAGGTCCTCGCCGAGATAGGCGTTGAGCACCCGGCGGTCGGTGCGGATGATGCCCGGCGGGCCAGAAGCCACCACCGCGCCCGAGTCGAGCACCGTGACCTGGTCGCACAGCCCCATCACGAATTCCATGTTGTGCTCGACGATCAGGAAGGTCTTGCCCGCCGCGTTCAGCTCGCGGATCCGGTCGGCGATGTGGTTGACCAGGGACAGGTTGACACCGCCGGCCGGCTCGTCGAGCAGGATGATCGCGGGGTCCGCCACCAGCACGTAGGCGAGCTCGAGGAGCTTGCGCTGGCCGTAGGACAGCGTGCCCGCCAGCTCGGCCCGGTGCCCGGCGATGCCGACGAACTCGAGCTGCTCCATCGCGCGCCTGCGGGCCGCGGCGCGCCCGTTCGGCGAGGCGACGAGCATGTTCTCCATCACGGTGAGGCTGGCGAAGATCCTGGTCAGCTGGAAGGTCCGGCCGATGCCGAGGGCGAAGACCTTGTCCGGGGTGACGTTGGTGATCTTCTTACCGGCCAGGTACACCTGCCCCGCGTCCGCCTTGGCGTACCCCGTGATGACGTTGAACAGGGTGGTCTTACCCGATCCGTTCGGCCCGATCAGGCCCGCCACCGAGCCCTCCTCGATCTCCACCGTGCAGGAGTCCAGCGCGTGGACGCCGCCGTAGGCCTTGCGCACCTCCTCGGTCCGCAGCAGCGCGCTCATCGCCTGGCCTGCCTCGCGGGCGCCTGGCTGGCTTCCGGCGGGGCCGACGCGGGCACCGCCGTGGGCACCGGCGGGACCGCCGGGCGGCCCCTGGTCCGCAGCCGTCTTATCCACTCGCCGCCGGTGGGGACGATGCCCCGCGGCACGAACAGCACGATAAGCAGGAACAGCGCGCCGAGCAGGATCTCGCTGGCGTACCCGTTGGTGTACTTGATGGTCAGGTAGAGCTGGCCGGGCTCGATGATGAGCGCGCCGATGATCGGGCCGCTGATGGTGCCGAGGCCGCCGAGGAAGGCCATCAGCACGAGCGACAGGTCGAACAGCGGGTCGAATCCCGACGGCGGCTGGACCTGGGTGAGGTAGAGGAACCATACCCCGCCGACCAGCCCCGTGATCGCCCCCGAGATCACGAACGCGCTCAGCTTGACCCGCATGGTGCGCACGCCGAGCCCGCGCGCCCGGTCCTCGTCGTCCCTGATCGCCCGCAGCTGCAGGCCGAACCTGGACCGGCGGATCACCGCGGCGATGACGACGGCGGCCACGGCGCAGGCCAGCGTGATGTAGTAGAAGCGGTCGTTGAACTCCGTCGGCGACCACGGCAGGAACGGCGCCGAGACGCCCACCGAGCCTCCGGTGAAGGAGAAGTTGGCGGCCGCCAGCTGGAAGATGAAGAACACCGCGATGGTGATCACGATGAACGTGTGCCTGCGCACCCGCAGCGCCACCAGGCCGAACGGCACCGCGATCACCGCCCCCACCAGCGCGGCCAGCGGCAGCAGGGCGAACACGCCGACGCCGTTGATGTGCCAGTCCCTGGCCGCGATGCCGACGGCGTAGGCGCCGCTGCCGAAGAACACCGCCTGGCCGAGCGAGATGTACCCGGAGAAACCGGAGAACAGGTTCCAGGCCGAGACCACGGCCACGAAGATCAGCGCGTAGATCGCGTAGTTCGTGATCACCGGGCTGCCGAACACCACCGGGAACATGATGGCCGCCACGGCCAGGACGATCAGCCCCAGCCCCGCGGCCGCGCGCTGCCTGCTCACGGCGCCGGTCATGGCGGTGCCGGTCATTGCGCTCGCACCGGCTGGCGGCCGAAGAACCCGGTCGGGCGGATCACCAGCACCAGCACCAGGGCGGCGTAGAACACCACGATGGCCCATTCCGGGGACCAGATGTCGACCAGCGACTCGACGGTGAGCATGAAGACCGACGCGACCAGCGCGCCGCCGATGCTGCCGAGGCCGCCGAGGATGATGATCGCGAGCAGCCGCGAGATCAGGTCGTAGCCGCTGTTGGGGTTGAAGGCGTTGGTGGCGCCGAACATCATGCCGCCGACCGCGGTCACCCCGACGCCGACGCCGAAGGTGAGCGCGGCGACCCGGTTCACGTCGATGCCGATGAGCCGCGCCGCCGTCCCGTCCTGCATGGTGGCCCGCACGCTGCGCCCGAACGTGGTCCGGTACAGCAGCGCGTAGATGGCCGCGATGAGCGCCAGCGCCAGCGCGAAGCCGTACAGGTAGATCCAGGGCAGGTAGAAGCCGAAGATGCGCACGCTGGATTGCACGTAGGAGGCGTTGAGCTGCTTGGGGTTGGGCCCGTAGATCTCGTAGAGGATCCCCTCGATGATCAGCGCGACCGCGTAGGTGACCAGCAGCGTCATCGACGTCCGCTCCCGGCCGCGCAGCCGCCGGATGAACGCCCACTGGATGACGACGCCGATCACGAACATGGCC
>Ga0335083_10012318_pt1 | contig 10242 bp, 6 predicted proteins | sample Lox_Sample_42_FD_206716 | JGI IMG/M metagenome (GOLD analysis project Ga0335083, IMG submission 206716) | Soil microbial communities from Loxahatchee National Wildlife Refuge, Florida, United States - Lox_Sample_4.2 | ecosystem: Environmental > Terrestrial > Soil > Wetlands | place: USA: Florida...
CCATTCGGTGAGGAAGACGTTGCCCTGGTACTGCAGGTCCTTCACTCCCATCTCGCTCGAATAGAACCCCGAGGCGGTAAAGTCACGGAACCGGTTGAAGAAGGCCACGCCCTGACTCACCGCAGGCTTGGCCTTCGCGGGCCAGGAGATGTCGTCGAGGACGGCTGTGCGCTGAGCGGCATCGGCGGTGAGGAAGTCCTTCGAGAATCGCTCCCGGCAGTCGGTGTCGAGCCACGCGAGCCCGCCGCGCATCCACAGCTGCTCGTCCGGATTCTCCATCAGAATGAAGTCCATGAACTCAGGGACCCCGGCGTCGGTCGCGCTCCCCGAGCGCTCGTCCTTCGGGACAACGAGATCCACGAGCACGCGCACGGTATCCCATTCATGAGAGGTGAAGAACTTGGGCTCGTACGGGCCGGTCAGCGCTTGTCGTGCCTGACGGGCCGCCCGTTGCAAAGCGATGGGGTGGAGACCGAGCGCCCCCACGAAGGGAACGGCCGCGAGCAGCTCCACGACCTCGCGCCGGGTAACGGCCTCGCTCATAGCGCCCCCTGCTTCATCTGATCGGCGATGTATTCGCTCGTGCGCAGCGACAGCGCGAGGATCGTCCAGGTGGGGTTCTTGTCCGCCTGTGACACGAACGGCCCGCCGTCGGCAACGAAGAGGTTCTTCACATCCCAGGCCTGGCAGTGGGCATTGAGCACCGACTTCTTGGGGTCGGCCCCCATGCGGGTGGCGCCGAGCTCGTGGATGATGCGGCCGCCCGGAGCGATGCCGTAGTCGTTTTCCGGCGCTCCCTTCTTCCACAAGAGGGTGCCGCCCATCTGCAGGATCAGCGCCTCGAAGGTGTCCTGCATGTGCTTCACCTGTTTGATCTCGTGCTCCGACCACTTCCAGTGGAACCGCAGGACCGGAATGCCCCAGCGGTCCACCGTGTCGGGGTCGATCTCGCAGTAGGAGTCGTCGTTCGGGATCATCTCGCCACGGCCGGAGAAGCCGACCATCGCGCCGTAGGTGTGTCGATACAGGGCTTTGAGGTCCTTTCCGTAGCCCCCGCCGCCGGGGTAGCTCTGGATCCCCCCACCGAAACCGTAGCTCGGCACTCCCCGGCCGCCCCAGACCTCGATATGGTAGCCGCGCGGGAAGTCGAGCTTCTTGTTGTCGAGCCACCACGGCATGTAGAGGTGCATCCCGCCGACGCCGTCCTCGTTGTGCGGCAATCCATCGGCAAGCCTGGGGATGAACCCCGCGAGATCGCTCCCGGTGGTGTCGGTGATGTACTTGCCCAAGACCCCACTCGAGTTGGCGAGCCCGTTGGGGAAGAGAGCCGACTTGGAGTTGAGCAACAGCCGCGCCGATTCGAGGGCGCTGGCGGCCACCACGACGATGCGCGCCGGGATGCGGCGGTCCTCACCCGTGGCCTTGTCGATGTAGCTCACGCCGGTGGCGAGCCCCTTGGCGTCGACCGTCACTTCGCGCGCCATGGCGTTCGCGAGAATCGTGAGCTTGCCCGTCGCCAGCGCCGGCTTGATCAGGACGGATGGGGACGAGAAGTTCGAGTTGGTGAGGCACCCGCGATAGCACTGGCCGCAGTAGTGGCAGGCCGGGCGGCCGTTGGTCGGCTTCGTGATGATGGACAGCCGGGAGGGGATGCAGGTGATGTTCAGCTTGTCCGCCGCCTGTTTCACCACCAGCTCATAGCAACGCGGCCGAGGCGGCGGTTGGAACAGGCCGTCCGGCTCGTTCGGGAGGTTCTCCTTGCTGCCGAACAGCCCGATCAGCCGATCGACCTTGTCGTAGTAGGGCTTGACGTCCTCGTATCGAATCGGCCAGTCGTCCCCGAGACCGTCGAGCGATTTCCGCCGGAAGTCATAGGGGCCGAACCGCAGCGAAATCCTCCCCCAGTGATTGGTCCGGCCGCCCAGCATCCGGCTGCGGAACCAATCGAACCGCGTGCCGGGCGCGCGCGTGTATGGCTCCCCTTCGATCGAGAATCCCCCGATCGCGGCATCGAACTCACCGAACCCATGATCCTTGGTGGAAGCCCCCCGCCGGGGCGATTGGTACGGCCACATCAGCATCTTGGAGTTCTCGGTGGCGTACCAGAGAGGTCCTGCCTCGATCAAGACGACGTTGGCGCCGGCCTGTGTGAGCGCATACGCCGCCATTCCGCCTCCAGCGCCCGAGCCGACGATGCAGACGTCGTACGGAGATTGCCGTGAGAAGGTCGCCATGAGGAGATAATCGCACTTGAACCCGAAATCGGCTATTGTGGCAGCCTCGATTGTGGGACCGTGGAGGAACATGAACATGCCAGTGGACGGACGTGCGGCCCGAGAGCTTCTCGCGGAAGGCCATAGAGCGTTCCGGCGCACGACGGACGCGGGTGCGCGTGAAGCTGAGGCGCAACGCCCCTTCGCGGCGATCGTCGGATGCTCGGATGCCCGTGTGCCTCCGGAGATCCTGTTTCAGCGCTCACCCAACGAGCTGTTCGTGGTGCGGGTGGCCGGAAACGTCCTGGGTGAGGATGTGCTGGGGAGTCTCGACTACGCCATCCACCATCTGGAAGAGAGTCTGCGCCTCGTGGTCGTCCTGGGCCACTCCGGCTGCGGGGCGATCACCGCCGCCGTCGATGTGTACTTGAAGCCGATCAACATCGAAGAGAACATCGATTCGCGATCCGTCCGCTCCCTCGTGCACCGGTTGCTGCTGCCCGTTCACGCGGCTGCCGGCGCACTGGCGCAGGCCTTCGGCCCCGGCGTCCGCGAGCGGCCGGGTTACCGCGCGGCCCTGATCGAGCTGGGGGTCGTCACGCAGGCCGCGCTCGCAGCATTCCACCTCCAAGAAGAGCTAGACCACGCCGGGCTCCGCCATCTCGATGTCGCCTGGGGAGTGTACGACCTGCAGAGCCAGCGGGTGGGCAACCCCCTCTCGGTCCTGCCACCGGGCGGTGACGACGGGCAGCTTCAGCCCGCGCCTCGTTCCGGGGCGGATTTCATGCCGCTGCGGAGCTCGATCACCACGAGCGCGTGGGTGCGGGATCTGCTCGACGGGAGCTAGCCTTCGACGATCCCCAGCGGCGCCGTCGTCTGCCACTTACCCCGAGTGAAGTCGGGTACGTCCTGCGGCTTCCCGCGACTCGCGACGGAGCGCTCGGTGAGCTGGACGATCGAGCTCCAGGCCGCCGCGTCGTAGACGTTCTGGTCGGTGGGGAGGCCCTTGCGCAGGCATTCGATCAGGCGCCAATCCTCGAGGAAATCCATGCCGCCGTGCCCCGCGGTGGCGTGCTTCACGCGCTCGGACTTCCACAAGGGGTGCTCGTACTTCTCGTACCAGCGGTCCAGCGGCTCCCAGGAGTCTGCCGGGCTCTCTCCCTCGACGAAGATTCGATCGGGCCAGCCCTGGATGATGCCGTTGGTGCCTTGCACCAGGTTCACCCGACTATAGGGGCGGGCGTTGTTGGTGTCATGGCCGACGTAGATCGTCTGCCCCTTCAGAGTGCGGATCAGGGTGACGTTGACGTCCCCGAGCTTGTAGCTCTCCTTGCGACGCTCATCGGTCTCCGGGAAGTGGCTGGCGGCGTACTCTTCGAGCCCACGGTGATTGGACGACATCGAAACGAGGAAGTCGAACCGGTTCCCCCGGTTCACGTCCATGCACTGGGCGATCGGTCCGAGGCCGTGGGTGGGGTAGAGGTTGCCGTCGTGGGTTAGGGACCAGGCCCGCCGCCAGAGACCCTCACCTTCTTTCGCGAACTTGATGGCACGCAGGTCGTGGAGATAGCCGCATTCGCCGTGGAGGATCTCGCCCAGCACCCCCTGACGCACCAGGTTCAGCGCGAGCATCTCGCGGCGATCGTAGCAACAGTTCTCCATCATGACGCAGTGCCTTTGCAGCTTCTCGGCGGTGTCCACGAGCTGCCAGCAATCGTCCAGGGTCATCGCCGCGGGGACCTCAGTGACGGCATGCTTGCCGCTCTTCATGGCGGCGAGCAACACCGGCACATGCCATTCCCATGGCGTGGCCGTGAACACGAGGTCCAACTCCTGCTCGGCGCACATCCGCTCGAAGTCGCGCGGACCGCGAGAGTATCCTGCCGGCTTGGGCTTATCGGCGGCGACGGCCATGTCCTGGGCGCGCTCGACCTTCCATTCGACGATGTCGCAGATCGCCTTGAGCTCGACGCCTTCGATCTTCAACAGGTTGTCGACGTGCACGCTGCCCTGGCCGCCGACTCCGACGAACCCGATCCGCACCCGATCCATGGGGGGCGCGGCGAACGGTTTCGTGGCCTGAGCGGGTTGCTGGCGCAGGAGCGGCGCTACGGCGGCGCCAATGCCGGCGCCCGCTGCGGTGTGCAGGAAATCCCGGCGGGATGGTTCGGACGGTGACATCAGCAGCTCCTTCGGTCGGATCGTTTGTTGGGCCGGCGGCGTGATGATGATACCGCTCACCGGGCTGCCTAGACAGTCCGCTCGCTTAGTCGTAGCATGGTGAACCGATGAACCCGCTGCTCCAAGACATTCGTCGGACTCCGCTGCTCTGGCTGCTGGTCTTTGTGCCCGTGGTGTTTGTCGCCGCGAAGCTCAAGCCGGAAGCGCACACGCTGCTCTTCGCGCTGTCCGTGCTGGCCATCGTGCCGCTGGCCGCGCTGCTCAGTCACGCGACGGAATCCGTCGCGGCCAAGACCGGCGATGCGGTGGGTGGTCTGCTCAACGCCACCTTGGGCAACCTGACCGAACTGGTAATCGCGCTGACGGCGTTGCGCGCTGGGGAATACATGCTCGTGAAGGCGTCGATAGCCGGCGCGATCGTGACCAACACGCTCTTCATGTTGGGTGCATCGTTTCTATTGGGCGGGCTCAAGTACCACGTGCAGGAGTACAACCGGGTCAGCGCCCGCGTGCAGGCGGGCCTGCTCTTCCTGGCCACCGTCGCGCTCCTCATTCCTTCGGCGGTCTCTGAAGCCGACTTCACCGCAGGCGCAGGGTTCACGCGGAAGTTGAGCGTGGGTCTGGCGGTGTTGCTCATCGCGGCCTACGGACTGGGCCTGCTGTTCTCGCTCAAGACGCATCGCGAACTGTTTGCCAGCACAGAACACGGCGAGGTCGGTGAGGCACCGTGGCCAATCGGGCTGGCCCTGGCTACCCTGGCCGGCGTCACGGTGCTGGTCGCGCTGGTGAGCGAAGTATTCGTCGAGTCGGTGCAACAGGCAGCAGAAGCCTTCGGGATGACCCAGGCCTTCGTGGGGTTCATGATCGTAGCCCTGGTCGGCGGCGCGGCGGAACTGGCCTCCGCGTTCTCGGGCGCGCGCAAGAACCGGCTAGACCTGAGCGTGGGCATCGCGCTGGGCAGCGCGGCCCAGATTGCCCTGTTCGTGGCACCGGTACTGGTGCTCCTGAGCTATGTGATCGGGCCGGCGCCGATGGATTTGCAGTTCTGGCCGGGCGCCGTGGTGATGATGCTGATCGCCACCCTCACCGCGTCGCTGGTGACGAACAGCGGGCGCTCGGCATGGTTCGTGGGGGTATTGGTGTTGATGGTTTATCTCATCTTCGCCCTGACGCTCTACCTCCTGCCGCCCCGAGTCCAGTGAAACGGATACCTCTGAAGACCGACGGGTGAAAATCTGAGCCATGACGACTGACGAATCCCAATCATCCTTCAGGCGCCCGCTCGAGCCGGGCGAGCGCATCGCGGAGGCGCTCTTCGGGCTGATCATGGTGCTCACCTTCACCGGCTCGCTCAGTGTGGCGGAGGCCGGCCGCGACGATGTGCGCACGATGCTCATCGGCGCCCTCGGCTGCAACATCGCCTGGGGCGTCATCGACGCCATCCTGTATCTCATGGATTGCCTGAGCGAGCGGGGGCGCAGCATACGCGCGTTGCGGGCCCTGCGGCGGGCGACGACCCCGGAGGAGGCGCACCGTGTCATCGCCGACGCGCTGCCGCCGATGGTGGCAGCCACCCTTGGCCCCGCGGAATTCGAGTCGGTGCGCCGGAAACTGGTTCAATCGCCCGAGCCGCCGTTGCGCCCCTGGCTGGCGAAAAACGAGTGGTTGGGGGCGCTCGCGGTGTTCCTGTGGGTGTTCGTGACCACCTTCCCGGTCGCGATCCCCTTCATCTTCGTCAGCCACGTTGCGCTGGCGATGCGCGTCTCAAACACGATCGCCATTGGGCTGCTGTTTCTGGCGGGCTATGCCTATGGGCGCATCACGCACTACCACCCGTGGCTGACTGGGCTCGTGATGATCCTGCTCGGCGCCGCCCTGGTAGTCCTGACCATGGCGCTGGGCGGCTGAAGGCGGCGAGGCCGCCGAGCCTTACTTCTTGGTCGAATCCGCCTGCGCGGGCTGATCGGCGTTCCAGCCGCCCCCCAGCGCGCGGTACAGGTCGATGTAGCTCCCCACCTGGACCTGGATCGTCTGCGCGAGCTCATTCTCGGCGCCGAACAAACGGCGGTCGGCGTCCAGGACCTCGAGGTAGTTCGAGAGACCCCCTTCATACCGGATACGCGCCAGGCGCGCGGCCTCGCGCAGGGCGATGACCTGCGAGTCCGCCGAGATGCGCACGAGGCGCAGCTGGTGGACGTCGGCCAGCGCGTTCGCCACTTCCCGGAACGCGTTCTGGGTCGAGCGCAGGTACTCGGCAATTGCCGCGTCCCTGGCAGCGAGCGAAGCCTGGTAATTCTTGCGGATCGCCCCGCCATGGAAGATCGGCTGCAACAGTCCCCCGCCCACCGACCAGAGCAAGGCATCGGTCGAACCGAGGTTCTTGAGCTCGCCGGTCGCGACGCCGAAGAGACCGGTGAGAGAGATGCGCGGGAAGAAGTCAGCCTTCGCGACCCCCACCTCGGCATTGGCCGAGACGAGGTTGTTCTCGGCCACCAGCACGTCGGGGCGCCGCTCCAGCAGGGTGCTCGGCAGGCCGACCGGGACCTCCGGCGGCAAGGCCTGGGTCTCGAGCGTCGTGCCCCTGGGCACCGTGCCGGGTCCCCGGCCCAGCAGGAAGTTGATCAGGTTCTCCTGCGCCACGATGCGACGCTCGAGGTCGGGGATCGTGGCCTCGGTCTGGGCGACGTCCGCGGCGGCCTGCTGCACCTCGAGGTTCGAGGCGACACCGCCGGCAAAGCGTTGCTGAAACAGTGTCAAGGTCCCGCGGCGCGTGTCCAGCGTGCGATGGGCGATCTCGAGCTCCAGGTCCAGCTCGCGCAGAGAGAGGTATGCCTGGCCGATCGACGCTACCAGGTCTACCAGGACTCCGCGTCGTGCTTCCTCGGTGGCGAGGAACTGCGCCGTCGCCGACTCGCTCATGCGCCGGACCCGGCCGAACAGGTCGATCTCCCAGGAGAGACCGAGGTTGGCGCCCACGGTCGTGCGATTGCGATCGACGGCAGTGGCGCCGAGCTGGTCCGTCGAGAAATGGGTCCGGGAGGCCCCGACGCCGGCATCGATCTGTGGCCAGTACTGTGATTTGGCGACGCCGATGAAAGCCGCGGCCTGATCCACGCGGGCCGTCGCGATCCGGAGGTCGAAGTTTCCGGCCAACCCCTGATGAATCAGGTTGGTGAGGGTGGTGTCCTTGAACAGCGTCCACCACGGCACGTCGGCGATCGAGCGTGCCGAGTCGGCGATCTGGCTCGAATCGGCTCCGCGGTAGCCGGCGGGCGTGGGCGTCTCGGGCCGCTGGTAATTGGGGCCCACGGCGCAGCCCGTGAGGGCGAGTATGACGAAGCTCTTGGCGAGGCGCATATCAGTGCCCCCCTCCACTCGCATGGCCTGATGATGCGGGAGCCGCGGCCGCGTGTTTCTTGCCGCCCCCGGTGAGTTTCTCCACCATCACGAACAACACCGGGACAAGGCAGACACCGAGGATGGTCGCGATCAGCATGCCGCTGAAGACGGCGAGCCCCATGACCTTGCGGGCCTCGGCGCCGGCCCCGCTCGCCGTGACCAGCGGAATGACGCCGAGGATGAAGGCGAACGCCGTCATGAGGATGGGCCGGAGCCTGAGTTTCGCCGCTTCCATCGCCGCCGCAACGATCTCGGAGCCTTCCTCCGCTTTCGCGCGCGCGAACTCGACGATCAGAATCGCGTTCTTGGCGGCGAGGCCGATCAGCATCACGAGGCCGATCTGGGCGAAGACGTTGTTGACGTAGCTCTGGGAGAGGAAGCGTCCCACCCAAAGCCCGAAGAACGCCCCGAACACGGCGAACGGCGTCCCCAGCAACACCGAGAACGGCAGCGACCAGCTCTCGTACTGGGCGGCAAGAATCAGGAAGACGAACACGAGCGCCATCCCGAAGACGACCGCGCCTTTTCCCTCAGCCGCCTTCTCCTGAAACGACATCGCGTTCCAGGCGTACCCCATGTCCGGGGGTAGCGTCTGGTGGGCGACCTCCTCGAGGGCCGTCAGCGCCTGCGCGGAGCTATAGCCGGGCGCCGGGATCCCGGTCACCTCGGCCGAGCGGTAGAGGTTGAAGCGGTTGGTGTACTCGGGGCCGGCGGTCGTCCGGGTATCGACGAGTGTCGAGAGCGGCACCATCGCCCCGGTATTGGACCGCACGTTGAAGAACTGGAGCTGCCCGACATCGGTGCGGAATTCGGGCTCGGCCTGGATATAGACCTTGTAGAGCCGTCCGAAGCGGTTGAAGTCGTTGATGTACTGGCCGCCGAGGAAGGCGCCGAGCGAGGTGTTCACGTCGGCGAGGCGCAGCCCGAGGGTGAGCACCTTGTCCCGATTCACATCGGCAAAGACCTGTGGCACGGTGGCGCGGTAGGCGGTCACGATGTTGCCGATCTCGGGGCGCGCGCGCGCGGCCTGGATGAAGCTGGCGGTCTGCTCGGAGAGATACTCCGGCGTCCGGCCCGCGCGATCCTGCAGCATCATACTGAACCCGGCCCCGGTCCCGAGGCCCGGGATGGCGGGCGGCCCGAACGCGAAAGCGATCGCCTGCGGGAGTTGCTGGCGGAAGGTCGTATTCGCGCTCACCACCACTCCGCGCGCGTGCTCGGTTTCGCCGTGGCGCTCGTGCCAGGGCTTCAACGCGACGAAGAAGAACGCCTGGTTCGACGCGAACGCCTGGGTCAAGAGACTGTATCCCGTAATCGTCGTGACCGAGGCCACCCCCGGCGTCTGCATGAGAATCTTCTCCGCGGCCTTCGCGACGTTGTCGGTGCGTTCGAGCGACGAGGCGTCGGGGAGCTGGACGTTGGCCATCACATACCCCTGGTCCTCCTCGGGCACGAAGCCGGCCGGGAGCTTCCAGCCGAGAAATACGACGCCGACGACCAGGATGCCGATGAACACGAGACTGCGGACCATCTTGCGGACGAGGATCCCGGTGAAGCCGACGTAGCCGTCGGTCAGCTTCCCGAAGACCTTGTTGAACCAGGCGAAGAACTTCGCGAGCGCGCCCTTCTTCTCTTTGTCAGCCGGACGCAGCAACAAGGCGGAAAGGGCGGGGGAGAGGGTCAAGGCGTTGAACGCGGAGAGCAGCACGGAGATGGCGATGGTAATGGCGAACTGCTGATACAGCCGGCCGGTGATGCCGCCCATGGCCGCGACCGGCACGAACACGGCGGTCAACACGAGCGCGATCGCCACGACCGGTCCCGACACCTCTTTCATGGCCTGCTGCGTCGCTTCCTTGGGGGTCTTGCCGTGCTCGATGTGATGCATCACCGCCTCGACCACGACGATGGCGTCGTCCACGACGATGCCGATGGCGAGCACCAGGCCGAGCAGGGAGAGCACGTTGATCGAGAAGCCGAGCAGCGGAAAGACCGCGAGGGCTCCGACCAGGGACACGGGGACGGTGAGCAGCGGAATCAGGGTGGCGCGCCAGTCCTGCAGGAAGATGAACACCACCAGGATGACGAGCACCACGGCCTCGAACAGGGTATGCACGATTTCGCTGATGCCCTCGGACACCGGCAGGGTCGTGTCGAGCGAAATCCGGTGCTCCATGTCCGTGGGGAACTGCTTCGCCAGCCCCGCCATGGTGCTGGTGATCTGTGCCGCGACGTCCAGGGCGTTCGTCCCGGGGATCTGGTAGATCAGGATGACCGCGGCTTGTGCGCCGTCCAGCCGGCCGATGGAGGAGTAGTTCATCGTGCCCAGCTCGAGGCGGGCCACGTCGCGCAGGTGGATCTGCGAGCCGTCCGGGTTGGTGCGGACGATGATGTTGCCGAATTCCTGCTCGCTGGTGAGGCGGCCGGTGGTTCGGACGGCGTAGGTGAA